>Ga0081539_10000023_pt1 | contig 356082 bp, 348 predicted proteins | sample TabmetS4T2R2_FD_71023 | JGI IMG/M metagenome (GOLD analysis project Ga0081539, IMG submission 71023) | Tabebuia heterophylla rhizosphere microbial communities from the University of Puerto Rico - S4T2R2 | ecosystem: Host-associated > Plants > Roots > Rhizosphere ...
GGGCGGGCGCGCCCCCCCCCCCCCGCCGGACGCGCGGGGGGGGGGCGCCCCCCCGGCGGGGGGCCCCCCCCGCCGGTGGCGACCGTCCTAGGCGGGTGCGACCGCCGCCTCGGCCGGCCGGGTTTTCAGGCTCACCCAGGTCGAGACCAGGGTGGCGCCGAAGGTCAGGACCGCTGCCGCGCCCGTCACGGCCAGGTAGATCGCCGGCGGGCCCGTCGGCAGCAGCGAGCCGTCCGTCACCAGGGTGAACGGGACCAGCGTCGCGAACGCCACCACCGTGCCCAGGACCACCCCGATGACCGTCGTCATGCCCGCCTCCACCGTCATCATGCGGAGGACCTGGCCCTTCGTGGCGCCCGTCAGGCGTTGCAGGCCGAACTCACGGCGCCGCCCGGTCGTGGACATCACCAGGCTGTTGACCACCGAGATCGCCGTGTACGCGATGATCATGCCGGCCATCAGGTAGTTGATCCACGCGCCGACCTCCTGGTCCTTCGCGTAGCTCGACACCAGCGTGTCGCGGTCGACCACCGCCAGGCCGGGGGCCAGCCGAGCCAGCGCCGGGGCCACCGAGGACGGGTCGTCCGTGCGCACCATGATCTGCGACGGCAGGCCCGACGTCGTGTGGGACGCCACCAGCGCGGCCGGCATCAGCACCGTCTCGAAGCCCTCGCGGGCCGGGTACAGCGCCACGATGCGCACGTCCACCTCGGCGCCGTCGCCCATGCGCATCGTGATCTCGTCGCCGACGCCCTTGCCTATCCCGGCCGCGTGCGCCGTGGGCAGTGCCACCGTGTCGCCCGTCAGGTCGGCCAGGCGGCCCGAGGTCGCGTGGAACGCCGTCGTCTCCGCGGCCGCCGGGCCCGTCACGCCCTGCACGGGCCAGCCCTCCTCGGACATCCCCGGGTCGTACGGCTTCTCGACGTAGGCGACGCTGGTGGCGTACTCCGACGCGGCGCGAACGCCCGGCACGGCGCGGACCTCGTCGACCAGGCCAGCGGGTACGTCACCCGACAGGACCAGGTCCGCCCGCAGGTTCTCGACGAACGCCTCGTTCGCCACCGCGATCGTCGTGGTCTGCAGGTAGATGTTGGCCGTCGCCACGCCCGTCGCCAGCATGATCGGGGTGACGACCGCCGCCACCCGCACCGCGCGGGTCTTCGTCGACAGGGTGGCCAGGTAGCCGGCGGTGCCGGACACCGCACGCACCGGCCAGCGCAGCAGCGCCAGCACCACCTTCGTGATCCCCGGCGCCACCAGCGCCATCGCCGTCGCCCACAGCATCACCGACGGACCCGCCGTGCTGGCCGCGATCGGGCCGGTCATCACCGCGGTCGTCACGATGAACAACGCGATCCCGCCGCCGAACGCCAGCGCCGCCAGGACCACGCGCACCCAGCTCAGCCAGCGCCGCTGGATGGCGGCGTCCGCCAGCGCCTCCGTGGGGCGGGTCCGTGCCGCACGCCGGCCCGCGATCAGGGCGCCGAAGAACGAGCCGATCAGCACCGCGCCGATCGCCACCACCATGGGGATCCAGCCGGAGTGATGGACCATCGCCGTCGGCGCGATGCCGTGGGTCGACAGCTGGTCGAACAGCCACGAGCCGAACACGCCGCCCAGCAGGCAGCCCAGCACGGTCGCGAACACCGCCATGACCAGCGACTCGCCGATCACCATCCGCCGCAGCTGGCCCGGGGTCGTGCCCACCGCACGCAGGAGGGCCAGCTCACGCTGCCGCTGCTGGATCGACAGCCCCAGCGTCGTCGTCACCACGAACAGCATCACCATCGTGGCCAGGCCGCCGAACACCGCGGCCAGCACGACCAGGTTCTCGCCCCCGTTGCCGGACTCGAGGTGCTCGGCCCAGCCCCGCTCGTCCCCCGCGAGCAGGGTGGCGTTGCGGCCCGGCAGCAGCTTGCCGATCCGGTCGGCCACCGCGCCGAGGTCGGCGCCGGGCTCGGTCCGCACACCGATCAGGTCCACCGTGCCGGGGTGGCCGGCGAGCCGGCCGATCTGGTCGTCCGCGAAGAACACGGCCTCGCCCGGCACGAGGCCGGACACCGTGTACGTCTGCGTGGTCCCCCGCACGGCCAGCTCGACCCGCTCGCCCACCGCCGCGCCCGCCCCCTGGCCGAGCACGACCTCCCCCGCGGACGGCGCCTCGCCCGACGCCAGCGACACCGGTGTCAACGACGCCGACGACCAGCCGTGCGCGTCGACGGACGTGCCGTTCAGCAACGCCGGCACCGACACGTCACCCACCGCGGCCGCCACCCCCGGCACCCGCGCGACCTCGTCGAGCAGCTCGTCCGACAGCCGGACCCGCTCGGGCAGGTAGACGCCCTCGGCGTCCTCCTCGGGGTCCTCGGGGTTCTGCTTCGTCAGCACCCAGGTCTGGCTGCCGGTCACCACGAACTGCGTGCCGGCGAGCCGTTGCGCCGGCAGGTCGGCGCGGATCCCCGTCTCCATCAACCCGCCGCACGCCAGCACCAGCATGGCGCCGAACGTCATCGCGAGGAACGTCGCGACGAACGCACCCTTGCGGAACCTCAGCGTCCGCATCGCGATCCGGAACATCAGCGTGCCCCCGCCGGCTCGTCGGCCCACGCGCCGAGGTGCGTCATCCGCTCGGCCACCGCCTCCGGGGACGGCCGGTACAGCTCGCCGACCAGCCGCCCGTCGGCGAGGAACACGACCCGGTCGGCGTAGGACGCGGCGACCGGGTCGTGGGTCACCATCACGATCGTCTGCCCGGCCTGGTCGACCGACGCACGCAGCAGGTTCAGCACCTCACGCGCGGTGCGGGTGTCGAGCGCGCCGGTCGGCTCGTCGGCGAACAGCACGGCCGGGCGGGTGATCAGCGCGCGGGCGATCGCGACCCGCTGCTGCTGGCCGCCGGACAGCTCGCCCGGCAGGTGCCTGCGCCGCTCGGCCAGGCCGACCTGGCGCAGCACCCGGTCCACGGCGTCCTTGGGCGCGCGGCGGCCGGCGAGGCGCAGCGGCAGGGTCACGTTGTCCTGCACGGAGAACGCCGGCAGCAGGTTGAACGCCTGGAAGACGAAGCCGACGCGGTCGCGGCGCAACCTGGTCAGCTCGACCTCGGAGAGCTTGGTCAGTTCCCGGTCCTCCAGCAGCACGGACCCGCTGGTCGGGCGGTCCAGCCCGGCCGCGCAGTGCAGGAACGTGCTCTTGCCGGACCCGGAGGGCCCCATGACGGCCGTGAAACTCGCTCGGGGGAAGCCGATGGTGACGCCGTCGAGGGCGGTCACGCTGTTGCGACGGCCCCCGTACGTCTTGCGGACCTCGGTCAGCCGCACCACGTCTTGGTTCATGTCATTCTCCTGTCGCACAAGGAAAGCCTCGCGTGTGGACGCGCTTCGATCACTGGTGCGGGCAGGCGGATGGGCGGTGGGGGTAGCCCTACCCCTTGAGCGGCACGGTCCAGGTGACGGTCGTGCCCTTCGGCGAGGAACGCACGACGCAGCGGCCGCCGGCCTGGCTGGCGCGCTCCTCGAGGTGGGTGAGACCGCGTTTGGTGACGCCTTCGGGAATGCCGCAGCCGTCGTCGGCGACCACCAGCTCCAGTGCGTCACCGCGTCCGATGTGGACACTCACGTTGTGCGCGCCGGAGTGGCGGACCACATTGGACAGTGTCTCCCGCAGCGCGGCGCGCGCGTGGTCGGCGAGTGCGGCGGGGAGGTCGGACAGGTCGCCGTCGAGGTCGAGCTCCGGCGCGAACCCCAGCAGCTCGCCGGCGATCGCGACCTCCGTGCGGGCGGAGTCGGCGAGGTCGGTGGCCTGGTCCGCTTCCGGGTTGCGGAGGGTGCGGACGACCGCGCGGACGTCGGCGATCGACGCGTCGAGCTGGTCGATGGCGTCGGCGAGGCGCTGCGCGTCCTTGCGGGCGAGCTTGCGGGTCGGGCGGCGAGCCAGCAGGTCGAGCTGCATGCCCGCGGCGTAGAGGCGCTGGACGAGCACGTCGTGCAGGTCGCGGGCGATGCGTTCGCGTTCCTGGTAGAGGGTGAGGCGGGCGCGGGCGGTGGCGCCCTCGGCGAGCACGAGGACGAGCCCGGCCTGCGCGGCGAACGCGGTGAGCACCTCGACCGCCGGCTTGGCGAAGGGCCGCGCGCCGCGGTGCCGGTAGACGGTCAGGGCGCCGAGCCTGCGCTGGGTGGTGCCGAAGGGCGCGGCGGCGAACGGGCCGAAGTTGCGCAGCTCGCGCGGGACGAACGGGGCGGTGCGCGGGTCGGCGGCCACGTCGTCGACGACCGTCACGACGCCGCTGCGGGCGGTGCGGGCGGCGGAGCTGCGGGCGGACAGGACGAGGCCGACGGGGTTGGTGAAGGTGGGGCCGCCGTCGCCGTGCGCGGCCTCGACGGTGAGGGAGCCGTCCTCGGCGCGGGTCATGACGAGGCCGAGGTCGGCGTCGGCGAGCTCGGCGGCGTGGCGCACGACGAGGCGCAGCACCGCCTCCGGGTCCTCACCGGACAGTGCCGCCGTCGCGATCTCGGTCGAGGCGCCGAGCGCCTGCGCCGCAAGTGCGGGTTCCATCTCGATGCTCAGGCTAGTTCGCGCACGGCGTCGTTGTCGGTGGGCACCGCTAGGCTCGATACCGGGGGCCGGAGGCCGCCGTGCCGGGCGTGTCACGTCAGTTCCAGCACGGCGTCGGCGCGGGCCGCCTCCTCGGGGCGGTGCGTGACGTGGACGACCGTGCGGCCCTCGAGGTTCTCGAGGACCCTGCGCGCGGTGGGTTCGTCGAGGTGGGCGGTCGGCTCGTCGAGGAGGAGCAGGTCGGCGTCGGCGAGCAGGGCGCGGGCGAGGGCGATGCGCTGGGCCTCGCCGCCGGACGCGGTGGTCGGGTCGTCGTCGAGGCGGTCCGCCCAGGTGCCGATCTCGGCCTGCCGGAGTGCCTGTCGCAGCTGGTCGTCGGTGGCGTGCGGGTCGGCGATGCGGAGGTTCTCCCGCAGGCTCGTCGCGACGAGGTGCGGTTCCTGCGGCACCCAGGCCGTCTTCGGGAGGTGGACGGTGCCGCGTTCGGCGGGGAGGAGGCCGGCCATGAGGGCGAGGAGCGTGGACTTCCCCGCGCCGGACGGGCCGGTGACGGCGAGGTGGGTGCCCGGCTCGATCTCGAGGCTGACGCTGTGCAGGGTGGGCGCGGCCGCCCCCGGCCAGCGCACGTCCACTCCCCGAAGCCCCATGCCCTGAAGGACCCCTTCGGGACGTTGAGTGCCCTGAAGGGGTCCTTCAGGGCGGGCGGTGTGGGCGGCGCGGAGTGGGGCCAGGTGCTGGGCCGCCGTCGGGAGTGGGGTGAGGGTTTCCGCCAGGGCCAGTGGGACGAGGGCCAGGACTGGGAGGAGCAGCGGGTTCACGTTCGTGGCCAGGGCGAGGCTGACCACCGACGCCACGCCCATCGCCAGGGTGATCAACGCGCTCGCCGTGCCGGCGCTCAGGGCCTGGCGGCGGGCCTTGCGGGCCAGCTCGGCGTCTTCGTCGGCCAGGTCCGTGCGGAGGGCGTGGTGCCGGCCGAAGGCGATGAGGTCCGGGGCGGCCGCCAGGAGCGTGAGGACCTTGGCGGCGACCCGGCGGCGGCCCGCGGCGAGGGCGCGGGTGGCGTGCCGGTCAACCGCGAGCGCGACGGCCGGTGCACCCAGGCCGGCCGCCGCGACCGCGATGGCGAGCGCGAGCCCGGCCGCCGGCAGGATCGCCGACTGCACGGCCACGGCCGCCACGCACACGAGCGCCGCCACGAGCGGCGGCAGGAGAACGCGCGGGGTGAGGTCGCGCACGGTGTCGAGGTCGGTGGTGAGACGCCGGAAGTCGGCCGTGCGCCAGAGCCTCACCCGCTGGCCGGCGGCGGCGCGGAAGGCGGCGTCGTGCGTGACGAGGCGCTCGGCGTACCGGAGTCCGGCGCGCGCGAGGCCGAAGGTGCGCACCCCGACGACCGCGACGCTGAGGGTGAGGATCGGCGGCTGGGTGGCCGCCTTGGCGATGAGCCAGGCGGAGGTGGCCGTGAGGGCGACCCCGGCAAGGAGCGCGGCGGCGCCGAGCGCGGCCCCGGCCAGGAGGCGCGGGGTGACGAGCGTGCGCAGCGGAAGGCGTTGGGGCGGCTCGGGGTTCGTGGTGTTCGGCGCACGGGTGGCGAGTGGCTCGGTCGGGGCGCCGGGCGTGCGATGGCTCGCCAGGACCACGGCGGCGCCCGTGCCGGCGATGGCGGCCTGGACGCGAGCGGCGTTGGCGGGGTCCTGGTGCGCGGTGGGCTCGTCGAGCAGGAGAAGGTCTGCACCCTGCTCGACCCGCAGAAGCGCCCGGGCCACGGCGACCCGCTGCCGCTCACCGACGGAGAGTTCGGCAATGGGCCGGTGGAGGAGGTGGGAGAGGTTGAGCCGCTCCGCGACGGCGACCACCGCGGGAGCAGTCCGAGCGAACGGTCCGTTGGTGCGAGCTGGCACCCCGGTTCTGTCGGTGCCAGCGAGTAGCGTGGAAACCGGGGGGCCCCCGGCGGCACGAGTGGGACTTTCGTGCGGGGTGGGAGATGCAAGCCCGACGAGCGGCGCCGGGCGAGCCGACGCAGGCGAGCCGAGAAGATGACGCGCGGGAGCACCGTCCACATCGGCGCGTTCGCCCGGGTCAATGAGCTGTGCCGGCCGAGCACCGGAAATGTCGGTGCTCGCTGGTAGCGTTGAAACCGGGGGACCCCCTGGCGCACGAGAGTCCCTTTCGCGCGGGGTGGGGGTGGCCAGTTCGTCTGCGACGGTGTACGCGGCGAATCTTGGGGTTTGGGGGACCCAGGCGATCCGATCGCGCCACGCTTCTATGTCCACTTCGGACAGATTGTGGGTGTCCACCTTGATACTGCCCTCGGTGGGGGCGACGAAACCCAGTAGCGCGGCGAACGTCGTCGACTTGCCGGAGGCGCTCGGCGTGTTCAGGTGGATGGTCTCCCCCGGCCTTGCCGTGAAGGACACGGGATTGGCGGTTCGGCCGCCGACCTTCAGGTTGGTCACCGTCAGCGTGCCTGTTGGGGGCTTTGTGCCGAACGTGGGTGGTGTTGGGAGGGCCGCTATCTCGCGGACCGTCTCCATGCCGGCCTCGCTCGCGTGGTGGGCGGCGCCCGCCTGGCGCAGCGGGAGGTAGCACTCCGGGGCCAGGACCAGCACGAACAGGCCCACTGCCAGGGAGAGGTCGCCGCCGACCAACCTGAGGCCGATGATCACGGCCACCAGTGCCACCGACAGCGTCGCCACCAACTCCAGTACCAGCGCCGACGCGAACGCCACCCGCAGCGTCGCCATCGTGCTGCGGCGTTGGGTGTCCGAGATGCGGCGGATCGTCTCCGCCTGGGCGTCCACGCGGCGGAACGCCGTCAGGATCGGGCGGGCGCGCACCAGCTCACGCAGGTGACGGGCCACGCGTTGTTCCGTGGCCGCCGCCTCGCGCACCCGGTCCTGGGTGTGCAGGCCCACCAACGCCGCGAACAACGGCACCAGCGGCAACGTCGCGCCCACCACCAGCGCCGACGGCCAGTCCGCGGCCAGCAGCACGGCCACGACGCCCAGCGGCAGGACCGCCGCGTTCACCAGGGCCGGGAGATACACGGTGAAGTAGTCGTCCAGGGCGTCCAGGCCCTTCGTGGCCAGGACCGTCAGCTCGGCGTCGCGCGGCACCGTCCACTCCGGACCCAGCGCCAGTGCGCGGTCGAGCAGGCGGGCCCGTAGCTCCTCCTTCGCACCCGCCGCCGCGCGGGCCGCCACCACCTGGGTCGCCCAGGTCAGGAGCGCGCGGGCGATGACCGCGCCGGCCAGCACCACCAGCAGCGGCGAGCCGGTCACCACGCCGGCCAGCGCCCATGCCTGCACCACCAGTACGCAGCCGCTCAACCCCGCCAGTACCGCGCAGCCGACCAGTGCTCGGCGCGCCGCCCCGGACAGTCGCGGCAACGCGCCGAGCGGGCCGGTTCGCCTCATGCCGTCACCCGCTTGCGGAACACCCAGTACGTCCAGCCCTGGTAGATGAGCACCGCGGGGGCGCCGAACGCCGCCACCCACGTCATCACCGTCAGCGTGTACGGGCTCGACGCGGCGTCCACGATGGACAACGAGTACGCCGGGTCGAGGGTGGACGGCAGGACGTTCGGATACAGCGCGCCGAACAGCCCCAACACGGCCGCGGCCAGCGCCACCCCCAGCAACCCGAACGCCTGCCCCTCCCTCCCCGATGCCAACGTGACCCACGCGAAGACCGCCGCGACGAGGACCACGAACACCGCGAGCCAGGTCCAGTCCGCACCGGAACGCACCTGCGCGAGCACCGTGACCGCGAGCAGCGGCGCCAGGCCGACCGGCAGGAAGGTGAGCGCGAACCGCCGGGCCCGGAGCCGCAGTGGGCCGTCCGTCTTCAGGGCCAGGAACAACGCGCCGTGCACCAGGGCGAAACCCGTGAACGCCAGCGCACCCAGCACGGTGTCCCAACGCAGCGCGGCGAACGGTGAGCCGACGCGGTTCCCGTCCGCGTCCAGCGGCAGGCCCAGGATGTTCCACGACAGCAGCAGGCCGACGCCGAGCGTCGCGAGCAGGGAACCGGCGCCGATGACCAGGTCCCAGCGCGACCGCCACCGGTCCTCGTCGACCTTGCCGCGCCACTCCAGGGCCACACCACGGCCGATCAGCGCCAGCAGCACGACCAGCATCGGCAGGTAACCCGCGCTGAACAACCCCGCGTACCAGCCCGGGAACGCGGCGAACGTGGCACCGGCCGCGACGATCAGCCACACCTCGTTGCCGTCCCACACCGGGCCGATCGTGGTGAGCATCGCGCGGCGTTCGGGCTCGGTGCGGCCCAGGAACCGCAGGAGCATGCCGACGCCGAAGTCGAAGCCCTCCAGGAACAGGTAACCCAACCACAGCACCGCGATCGCGACGAACCAGAACGTCTCCACCGCACAGCTCCTCAGTAAGCGAACGTCAGGTCGGACTTCTCGGCCGGCTCGTCGGCCGAGAGTCCACTTCGGACGTACCGGCGGATGAGCGCGACCTCCACCACCGCGAGCACGCCGTACACCAGCGTCAACGCGATCAGCGACGTCAGCACCTCGCCGACCGTCAGGCCGGACACGGCCCGCGCGGTAAACATCCACACACCGTCCACACCGGACGGGTTCGGCGCCACCACGAACGGCTGGCGACCCATCTCCGTGAAGATCCAGCCGAAGCTGTTGGCCAGGAACGGCGTGGCGATGCTGGCCAGGGCCAACCGGGGGAACCACACGGACTTCGGCATCCGGTCGCGGCGCGTCAGCCACAGCACCGCGACGCCCGCCAGCGCGCCGATCGCCCCGAGGCCGATCATCAGGCGGAAGCTCCAGTAGGTGACCGGCAGGTTCGGCACGTAGTCGATCGGCTTGCCGGACAGCTCGCCGAGCCGCGGGTCGACCGGGTAGTGCGTGCCGTACTTCTCCTGGTACTGGCGCACGAGGTCCTCGACGCCGGTCACCGGGGCGTTGAAGTCTCCCTTGGCCAGGAAGGAGAGCAGCGCCGGCACGGTGATCGACTTGACGTTCTCGCAGTCCGGGCTCGACACGTCACCGACGGCGAACACCGAGAAGCCGGCCGGCTGTTCGCTGTGGCACAGGGCTTCCGCGGACGCCATCTTCATCGGCTGCTGCTCGAACATCAGCCGCGACTGCATGTCCCCGCTGATCGCCAACCCGGCGAACGCGACGATGCCGACCCACGCGCCCAGCCGTACCGACGAGCGCCACATGTCCTCGCGGGCCCGCCACAACCGCCAGGCGCCGATCCCCACGAGGAACGTCGCCGCGACGGCGAACGCCCCGAAGATCGCGTGCGGGAACGCGGCCAGCACGGTCGAGTTCCCGAGCACCGCCCAGATCGAGGTCAGCTGCGGGCGGCCGTCGACCAGCTCCACCCCGACCGGGTGCTGCATCCACGAGTTGGCCGACAGGATGAAGTACGCCGACGCGACGGTGGCCAGTGAGAACGCCCACACGCAGGCGAGGTGGACCCGCTTCGGCAGCCGGTCCCAGCCGAACATCCACAGCCCGAGGAACGTCGACTCGACGAAGAACGCGACCAGTCCCTCCATGGCCAGCGGCGCCCCGAACACGTCCCCGACGAAGCGGGAGTACTCACTCCACGCCATGCCGAACTGGAACTCCTGCACGATCCCGGTCACCACACCCATGGCGAAGTTGATCATCAGGAGCTTGCCCCAGAACTTCGTCATCGCGAGGTAGCGGGGGTTGCCCGTGCGTACCCACGCCGTCTGCATGCCCGCCACCAGCAGCGAAAGGCCGATCGTCAGCGGAACCATCAGGAAGTGGTAGACGGTCGTGATGCCGAACTGCCAGCGAGCCAGATCGAGAACTTCCACGTGTCAAGGCTGCCTGCGGAAGACCTCTGTCCGGCAGGTCCTCGGGTCCTGTCCGGACGGGACCTAGGTCCCGAAGATGGCGGGCGGTTAGTACCGGACGGGGTGTGAAGTCGGTCGCGTCAAAGACATCGTCCGGTTGTGTGACATTCGAAAGCGGGACGCCCGAAAGCGTGTCAACTTGCTACTTGACCGCGTCGGGATGTGAAGATGGGATGGCACTGTCAGCGGTTTGGAATCGAGGTCTGCGGATGAGCGTCGAAAATACCGGAAGGGTAGTTGTCTGTGGATCTATGAAGAACCTGGATCTCATGACGAAGATCGGCGAAATACTTGAGTCCGCCGGCTTGGCCGTAGTGACACCGGCTCCCGACGAGCCCGGTGATACATGGTCGGTCGAGGTGTCCACCGATATGAAGCGAAAGGCGTCGCGGCGCCATATGAGCCACATCCGGAATCACGCGACCGCCGCGGTGCTCGTGGTCAATGTCGATCGAGATGGTGTGCGCGACTACGTCGGCCCTAATTCCTTCGCGGAGATCAGCATCGCGTTCGCCGACGATCGACGGGTGTTTCTCCTGCAAGGTATGCCCGAGTACTACGAGGATGAGCTTGACGCCTGGGGTGTGGAATGCCTGCATGGCGACCTGCCCCGCTTGGTGCGAGATCTTGGCGGTCAGCACGACGTCGCCTGGTCGCGATGGCGAGACGTCTACGAAATCCCGGTCGCCTGACTCGTCACCAGCCCGAGTCGGGCAACGTCAAGTGATGGGGTGAGACCTCAGTCGCCGCTGGTTGCCCTGCGGCGGCGACGATCGCGGCGACCACATCGGGGTGCGATCGGAGCTCCGGGAGTCGCTCGGATCTGACGCCGAACACGAGGTCGGCCACGCCACGTGCGTCCAGTTCCCGCAACAAGGTGCTGAATGGGAGATCAAGCGCGGTCCTGCCGCCCGCACCCGGACTGTTGAGATATGTCAGCTCGGTGATGATTCCCGCGTTCAGCTCCGCGGTGTAGCTGGCGAAGTAGGCGGAGTTGACTTCAGATCCCGCGCGTCGCACCACGATGAGTTCCGGCCCAGTGGTCGGTGTGGGATCGAACAGCAGTCGCGCGACGTACTCAGGGGTGAAGGCGCGTCCAGCCAGCCACTCCGGCACACTCTCCCAGCGCTTCTCGAGCTTCGTGAGCGAGACCGCGTCGTGCGGCAACCCCTCAGTGATCGTGGAAAGTGTGCGTAGTCGCCGCCGCCACGCGATCGTGATGTCCGAGGTCGCGGAACTCTGCCTCGACCTGAATGGCGGTGTCACCCTCGTTGACGACAACACCGACTCGTATCGCTCGTACCGCTCTCCACCCTGCTCGTACTGCAGAAGCTTGCGGGTGGCGAAGTCCACGATGTTGGCCTCGCCACCTACAAGGGTGATCTGCCCCGTGTCGAACATGGCTTGGTACTCGTTGATGGTGTCCGCGCAGAGATCGGACTCGATATAGCTGGCGGCGGGCACGAAGACCGTCTGTGCGGCCAGCACTGCAAGACGTGTCGCCCGGCGAGCTTCGCGTGCGATGAAGTCGGCGTTCCTGCCGCGTGACACCTGGTCCAGGAAGTGTGGATCGAAGAAGTGTAGGAACAGCCGGTAGAACGGCGCCACCTGCGGTGCCTCCGGCCAGTTCTGCCGGCTCGGCAGCAGTGAACGTTGGCCCAGGGGCACAGCTTTCACGGACGGTTGACGGGTGAGCACACGGATGAGATCTTCAGCACCGGCCAGGGTGAATTCGCTGATCCGGAAGGTGCTGCCGGAGTGAGGACCGAGCCAGGCCGGGATATCGTCCTTGGATCTTCCGGGTAGCAACACGGGTAAGAACTTGCGCATTGCCGATGGCCTGTCTGAATAGACCTTCTCGCGGATGAGCGCGGCCTCCCACTGCACACCGAGCCCCTCACCGGGACGCGATTTGCCCTCGCCACGCCGCCGATACTCCGGGGACGCGACGACCAGGACGAAGTCCGCTGCTTCCACTTCGTGGAGCATCCAGAGCGGCCAGTCCTGGCGTCGTGCCGCCGCTGGCAGATCGATCCGGGCGTCGATGCCGTTCGCACGCAACATGTTCCACAGCGCCCACACCTGATCGACGTGTTCGGCGTTCTCATGGGCATAGGAGATGAAGACTCGTGGCGTGGGTTCAGCTGATCCACCCGAGTGCGTTTGATCGTGGTCGGGCCGAGACATCGCGGTTCACAGCTCGAGATAGTTTTCCGCGGCTAGTTGCCGTTCCCACTCAGCGTACGTACCGATCGCTTGGGTGAATAGCGACGCCGGCGGTTCCGTCACACAGCGCGAGACAAGTTGGGCTGGTGTCAGAATATGGGACGCGGGGATCGCGATCGGCAGGTCGGCCGGCCGGTCGCTGAAGTACACAGGCTGTTTCGCCTGCACGATCCGACCCAACTCATAACATGTCGTCCGGCCGATGTAGCCGCCCGGCACGACGACATAGGTTAGCTGTGCACGCAGGATGCGGTGCAGCGCCACGGTCTGCACCGTGGGGTCGTCCCAAGTCGGTTCGTCCGTCTCGAATCTGACGAACGGAATTCCTTCCTCGATGATCGCGCTGCCGAGCGGGCTCGTCACGGTCCAGCCGGCGCGATCGAATTCCAGCCATGCCACGAGAACATCCTGATAATGCCGTCGAAAGCTGCCAATGATCGAGATGGTCCGCCCCATGTCCAACAGAGTGTGCACAGGCAGGTCGGATTGCGGCCGGATCGGCGCTGGACGTCCGGCGGGCCACCGGGCGTGACGGAGCGCACGAGGTCACGGCTGGTGCGGGAGGGGTCAGGTAGACTCGTGGATGCCAGAGGGGAGTAGTTCCCGCGATCGGCCTTCGGTCGGTCCGGCGAGTGCGTCGACATACTGATCCGCTTTGCGGGTCCGGTGCCTCACCCGCTTGTCAGCGGGCGAACGAGACCTCCGGCCGGGTTGTTTCATGCCTGGCCGGAGTCATGCTGCCTCCGTCCGGGCCCGACGCGGAGGGGTTTTCGTTCCTATGGGCCACTGGCACCTGGCATTCATATCCGCCTATGGCGCGGTCTTCCTGTTGGAGTTGCCGGACAAGACGACGGCGCTGACGCTCGTGCTGTCCAGTCGTTTTCGGAGCCGGGCCGTGTTGGTCGGCGCCGCCGTGGCGTTCGCGTTGCAGTCGGTCATCGCGGTGGCGTTGGGGAGTGCGATCACCTTGTTGCCGGAGCGGGTGGTGGCCGGGGTGATCGCCGTGTTGTTCGGGGTCGGGGCGTTCCTGTTGTGGCGGGAGAGTCTCGGGGTCGACTCCGACGAGGCCGACGGGGGTGGCGTGTCGGGGCGGGACGCCACGCCGTTCGCGCGGGCGGTGATGGTCTCGTTCGGCACCTTGTTCCTCACCGAGTGGGGAGACGCCTCGCAGGTCACGGCGATCGGGGTGGCCGCGCGGTACGCCAGCCCCGTCGCGGTGGGGATCGGGACGTTTCTGGCGTTGGTGAGTGTGACCGTGCTCGCGTTGCTGGTCGGCCGCAAGCTGCGGGCGAAGGTGCCCGCGCACCTCATCCAGCGGGGGGCCGCGGTGGTGTTCGCAGTATTCGCGGTGTTGGCCGCGTGGCAGGCGCTCCGGTGAGGTCGAGGGCGCCATTGAGTACCTCGCGCGCCACGTCGTGGAGCTTCGCGTTGTGGCTGCGGGCGTGGCGGCGCAACAGCTCGAAGGCGTCCGGGATGGTCAGGTCCAGGCGCTCGGCCAGCATCCCCTTAGCCTGCTCGATGACCACCCGGCTGGTCAGTGCGTGCTGCAGCTGGTCCGCGCGCACGGCCAGCTCGCGCTCCCGGAACACGGTCACGCCCAGCGACACCGCGTTGGCCATGGCGCGGCCGAGCTCGGCATTGGGCATGCCCGTACGGGTCGCGTACATCGTCAGGGCGCCGAGCACGTCGTCCCGAACGCTGCAGGGCATCGCGTGCACCGAGGCGAGACCCGCGTCCAGTGCGACCGGCGTGAACCTCGGCCAGCGTGGCTCCGCGACGAACAGTGTGTGGCACGCCACGGGGGTGCCCGACCGGAACGCGTCGACGCCTGGGCCCTCCGCCATGCTGACCTCGTGCCGTCCCACGCGATCCCCCAGCTCGTCCGAGCTCACGGCCAGGGCCAGCACTCCGCTGTCGGCGAACAGCACGGCCACCGCGCGCACGTCGAGCAGCTCCGCCGCGCGCACGGCGAGGCGCCGCAGGTAGTCGTCGATGTCGGCGCAGGCCATCAGGTCCTCGGTCAGCGCGACGAAGGTCTCCAGCAGGGTTCGATCAGCCATTACTCGAACACCACCTCCCGGTCGACGACCCGGCGTGCGAGCACGCCGATCGCCTCGTTCTCGGCGAACGCCCGCGCCCGCAACACCACGAGCGCATCGCCGACCGGGCAGTGGAACCGAGCGGCGATCATCCCCGTCGCCTGGTGCACGACCGTCCGGTCGTCCAAGATCATGAGGGCGTTGCCCGCGGCGAGGACCTTGTCGAAGACGGCGTCGGCGACACGCGTCGCCACCAACTCGGTGTCGCCGGCGGGGTCGAACGCCGTGAGCACGCCGACGCAGGTCCGGCCCAGGCACAGGGGCGCCGCGGTGACCGACCGCACGCCCAGCTTCGCCACCGCTGTCGTGTACTGCGCCCAGCGGTCCGGCATGGTCGTCTCGTTCGCGACCACCAGCCGCAGGTGCTCAGCGGCGTCGTGCGCGGGTCCTTCGCCGAGCGTGAACTCCAGCTCCTGCGCCGCGGCGGCCTTCGAGTTGGACGCGATCGCCGACTCCTCGTACCAGGCCGCGCCGAGCAAGGTCAGTGCCGCGCCGTCGGCGCCGAGCGCGCCGGCCGCGGTGACGAGCAGCGTCGGCGCGAGGTGCGTGTGCACCAGCCGTTCGGCCTGTGCCCGGTGGGCCTTCGCGGCCGCGCGGTGCCGGCCTTCCATCCTGCGGTGCGTGGCGGCCATGGTGTTGTGGAGCCTGCGCAGGCGCTCACTGCCCTCGGCACCGAGCAGTTCGTGGCGTGCGGCCATGGCCGCGGCATTCGCCGCACGACGTTCCGCGTTGAGCTCGGCCTGGGCACATACCCACGCCCAAGTGTCAACAGCCGCTCTGTCCGAGCCTCGCACCCACCGAGTGTAGGTCTGGGTGTGTTCACCTGATGCCGATGTAGAGCCGAAGGTCACCGAAAGGGAGTAGGTCCGTCACTCAGTGAAGTTCTCCGGTGGTGCGGACCATGGCGACGAGGAGACCCTAGGCTATCTGGTGACGGCCTTCACCAGAAGGGAGTCGGTGATGCGGCAGCCGATCGAACCGGGGACGCGGTTGTGGGAGGACACCGGGCTGGTCACGTTCTCGCTGACCACCGGGGCCGCGTTCGCGTTGCAGGTCATGCATCCGACGGTCGGGGCGGTCGTCGGGGAGCACTCCGTGTTCCGGACCGACGCCATCGGGCGGGCCCGGCGGTCGATCGCATCCGTGATGACCTGGGTGTACGGCGGCGAGGAGGCACTGGCCGAGGGGGACCGGCTGCGCACCCTCCACGCACCCCTGAAGTCCACTGTAGACGGCGTGACGCACAAGGCGCTCGCGGCCGGGCCGTACGCCTGGATCATCCTGACCGCGCCGTACGCGTACGAGGCCGGCGCGCGGTACTTCTCCGGCAAGCCGCTGTCCCCCGAGGACGCCGAGGCGTTCTACGCGGAGATCGTGCAGCTGGCGCGGAACCTGCACGTGGCGGAGAAGGAGATCCCGCCGACCTACGACGCGTACCGCAAGTACTTCGACGACATGCTCGACCACACGCTCGTGGCGCACCGGACGGCGTACGAGTTCCTCGCGGGGACGCGCCGGATACCGCCACCGCCGGCCCTCCCCAGGCTGGCGCGTCCACTGTGGAGGGTCGCCATGGACGTGCCGGGGCGGCTGCAGCACTTCGTCACGGTCGGGACGCTTCCCGAGAAGGCACGGGAGATCCTCGGTCTGACGTGGACCCGCCGGGACGAGCAGGTGTTGCGGGCACTGGGTTTCGCGGTCGGCCGGCTGTTGCCGTTGCTGCCGGAACGGTTGCGGTACTTCCCCATCGCGTACGAGGCACGCAAGGTCGACCGGGCCCGGCGGGCACTACGCCGCGCCCTGGCGCGCCGACCGGTATGACCCCGGCGACACCTCGTAGGCACGCTTGAACGCCTTGCCGAACGCGTACTCCGAGGCGTAGCCGCAGCGCGCGGCGACCGTGCGCAGCGGGGCGTCGGACTCGCGGAGCAGACGGGCGGCCGTGGTCATGCGCCACCAGGTCAGGTAGGCGAGCGGCGGCTGCCCGATGATCGTGGTGAAGCGCTTGGCGAACGCGGCACGCGACAGCCCGGCGACGCCGGCCAGGTCGACCACCGTCCACGGCTTCTCCGGGTGGTGGTGGATCTCGCGCAGCGCCGCGCTGATGGCCGGGTCGCGGAGGGCCGACGCCCAGCCGGAGTCGTGGTCCTCCAGCCAGGACCGCAGGACGTACAGGAGCAGCATGTCGATCAGCGCGGGCAGCGCGGCCTCGGTGCCGGCGCGCGGTTCGGCCAGCTCGGTGATGAGCAGGTCGACCGCCGCGCGGAGCGACGGGTGCCCGCCGGCGGGGATGTGGATGTACCCGGGCAGGTCGGTCAGCAGTGGGTGCTTGCGGGTCGCGTCGAACAGGTAGTGGGCGCACAGCAGCTCGGTGACCACGCCCGCGCCGGCGATGCGCATCTCGTCGAGCGGTGCGGCGGGCGCCGCTTCGAAGTCGACGGTCGGGCTGCCGGGGGCGTCGACGAGCGCGTAGCCGTCGCCATGCGGTGTGAACAGGACGTCCCCGACGTGCAGTGCCACCGGTTCGTTCCCCTCGGACAGGAACCAGCAGGCACCGGCCAGGACGACGTGGCAGCCGGCGGCCTGCCCCCGGTGGAAGCGGACGCCCCAGGGCGCGTGGGTGGACGTGTGGGCGGCCCCGGGACGCCCGGTGCGCATGGCCACCAGCACATCGCTGAGTACATCCATGCGGAAGACTCTAGGACATCTTTTCGAGCTCCTGGGCCATCGGCAGTCTGCCGACAGCTGAATAGCTTGGGGGACATGACATTCCACGTTGTTGTCGGGGCGGGGCCAACGGGCACCGCCACCGCCTTGCTGCTGGCCGACGCCGGAGACGACGTCCGGGTGGTGACGCGGCGCGGCACCGGGCCGGCGCACCCCAGGATCGAGCTGGTCGCCGCGGACGCGACCCGGGACCTCACGCCGCTCACGGAGGGCGCCGCCACGCTGGTCAACTGCGCGATGCCGCCGTACGACCGGTGGCCGGAGGAGACGCCCGCGCTGTCGGACGCGTTGCTGGCGGCCGCCGAGAAGACCGGCGCAAGCTACGTCAACCTGTCCAACATCTACAGCTACGGCCCGGTCGACGGCCCGCAGACGCCGGATCTGCCGCTGCGACCGACCACGATCAAGGGCCAGGTCCGGGCGAAGATGTACCTCGACGGCCTGGCCGCGCACGAGGCGGGACGGCTGCGGTTCGCGGAGGTCCGGCCGGGCGACTACCTCGGCGCCGGGGCGCTCGCGCTGTTCAACCTGATGATCGGCCCGAAGGTGCTGGCCGGCGAGGAGGTCGTGTTCCCGGCCGACCTGGACGCCGCGCACAGCTGGACGTACACGGGCGACGTGGCGCGGACGCTGGTCGCGGTGGCGCGGTCCGAGGAGTCCTGGGGACGGGCCTGGCACCCGCCGCAGTCCTCGGACGCCTCGGTGCGGGAGCTCACCGAGCGGTTCGCGGCCGTGGCAGGCGTGCCGGTGCCGACGATCCGGGAGATGACGCCGGTGGAGCTGCACGCCGCGGTGAAGTCGGATCCGATGATGACCGAGACCGCGGAGATGCAGTACCTGTACCTGCGCCCCTCGGTCATCGACTGGTCCGAGACGGCCGCCGCCTTCGACCTCAAGCCGACCCCACTGGACGACGTCCTGGCGGAGTTGCGTTAACGCAGGGCCTCGGCCACGGCGGCGGCCGCGGTGAGCACCTGGGGGCCCACGACCTCGCCCTCCAGGGTCAGGAAGCTGATCACGCCGACGCTCGCCCGCAGGCCCGGGACCCCGCGGACCGGGGCCGCGATGCCGGACGCGCCGGACTGGAGTTCGCCCGTGGTCGCCAGCCAGCCCGGGTTCTCCTCGCGGAGGCCGATCGCCTTGCCCGCGGCGCCTCGGGACAGGGGGTGGCGGGTGCCTACCCGGTACGCCACGTGGTAGGTCGTCCACGACGGTTCGATGACCGCGATGGCCTGGGCCTCCTCGCCGTCCGCCACGGTCAGGTGGGCCGTCGCGCCCACGGCCTCCGCCAGCTCGCGCAACGCCGGCAGCGCGGCCAGGCGGAGCTGCGGGGTCACCCGGGCGGCCAGGCGCAGCAGGCCCAGGCCCAGCCGCACCTTCGAACCGTCCCGGCGCACCAGGCCGCGGTCCTGCAGCGGCACCAGCAACCGGTACACGGCCGCCCGCGACGCGCCGATCGCCGTGGCCAGGTCGCTGATCGTCGGGGCCTCGGACTCCGAGTCCGCCACGGCCTGCAGGAGGGCCAGCCCGCGCTCCAGCGTCAGGGAGCTTTCCCGGCCGCCCGGGGGCGTCGGGCGGGCGGACGCCGGCTGGATGGGGCGGATCGGGCGGGCCATGTCAGAGGTCCACCGCCGGCAGGACGGTGCCCTCCACAGGTGCGATGCCCACCACCGAGCCGTCCTCGCCCGGTGCCTGCGCGGTGATCACCACCGTGTCGCCGTCCTCCAGGAACGTCCGTTCCGCACCGTCGGCCAGGGTGATCGACTCGCGGCCGCCCCACGACAGCTCCAGGAAGCAGCCCCGCTGTGTCCTTTCCGGACCGGAGACCGTGCCCGACGCGAACAGGTCGCCGGGCCGCACGGTCGCGCCGTTCACCGTCATGTGGGCCAGCTGCTGCGCGCACGAGTACGACATGTCCGCGAACTGCGGCCGCGACACCACCTTGCCGTTCCACTCGATGGCCAGGCGCAGGTCCAGGCCCCAGGGCGCGTCCTCCTCCAGGTACGGCAGCCGGGGGTGACCGACGTCGGGGACCGCGACCCGAGCGGTCGCCAGCGCGTCCAGCGGGGTCACCCACGCCGAGATCGACGTCGCGAACGACTTGCCCAGGAACGGGCCCAGCGGCTGGTACTCCCAGCCCTGGATGTCCCGCGCGGACCAGTCGTTCACCAGCACCACGCCGAAGATGTGCTCGGCCGCCGCCTTCGTCGGGACGCGGCGGGCGACCGGGCCGCCGCACACGAACCCGACCTCCGCCTCCACGTCCAACCGGCCGGACGGGCCGAAGTGGGGACCGGACGAGCCCCGGCGCTGGCCGTGCGGGCGCTCCACCGGGGTGCCCGACACCACGACCGTGCCCGCGCGGCCGTGGTACCCGACCGGCAGGTGCGTCCAGTTCGGCAGCAGCGGCTCGGTGTCCGGCCGCATGATCCGGCCGACGTTCTCCGCGTGGTACCGCGAGGAGTAGAAGTCCACGTAGTCGCCGACCGTGAACGGCAGCGACATCCGCACGTCCGACAGCGGCACCAGCTGCGCGCCGGCCGGCGCGGACGGCTGCGTCACCAGCGAGGTCAGCCGGGCACGCAGCGCGCTCCAGTCCGCCCGCGTCGCCGCCAGCAGCGGGTCCAGCGAGGACCCCGACACCAGCGGCGCCAGATCACCCAGCGCGATCGACGCCAGCACGAGCGCGTGATCACCGAGGCGCACGGCCACCCGCGGCCCGTCGCCCGCGTCGACCACGCCGTAGGGCAGCGTCTGCGGCCCGAACGGCTGGTCGCGGGCGAACGCGGGATCGCGCACCCAGGCGGTCACAGCAGCCCCAGTTCCTCGAGGTCCTTGACCGGGTCGGTCAGCGAGCAGGAGCCGTAGGACGCGAACACGCCGCGCACGGACAGCGCCTCGTGCTCGGTCAGGTTCCGGGCCTCCTCGGCCAGCGCCGCGCCGTCGGTCGAGGAAAGCGCCGCGTGCACGTCCTCGGTCGGGGCGCCGGCCAGCAGGCGGGCGGTGGCCAGCAGGATGTTCAGGAAGCCGTGGTGGGTGAAGCCGGTCTCCGCGTCGGTGTGCCGGACCGCGTTGTGCAGGCCGGCCGTCGCCTTGAACGACGCGCCACCATTGTTGATCACGGCCAGGAAGTCGGCGACCTCCTCGACGCTCGGGAAGTTCTGCTCGGACACCCCGCCGCAGCGGATCTTCGGCCAGCTGCCGTGCTCGATCACCCGCTGGATGCCGTCGAGCCAGCCGGCGCCGCCGCGACGCGGCTCTATGACCCGGATCACATCCTCGGGCACGAACTCGGACACACGCTCCAGCCACACCTCGTCGACGTCCGTCGGCGCGGGCATCTCCACCATGCGCAACGCGAGCAGTTCGGCCCGCGACTCGACGATCGACAGGGCCTTCGGCACGCCGCCGAGACCGGTGTCGATGACGAGCGACAGCTCGACCGGCTTACCCGGCTTCACCTTGATCAACTCGGTGATCAGCTCGGGTAGCCGGGAGGCCGGGCAGAGGAAAAGTCCCAGTACATCGGCGTAGTCGCTCGATCTGCCCGCCAGGTGCAACCGGACCGCGTCGGGCACGGTCGCGTTGCAGGGTGGGAACAACGCGGCGTCGTCGATGAGCCGGGCGAGCAGGGAGGGCACGTCCCGCTGATCTGACGCGGGCTGGGGTGCGGCGCTTGACACGGCTGACACGCTAGTAGCGTATCAGCAACTGAACAAAGATGTCCGACTATCGAACACTGGACCGGTCATGCCTTACTACCGTCGCGTCGGGGAGATCCCCCGGAAAAGGCACACGCAGTTCCGCTCACCGGACGGGTCGCTGTACGCCGAAGAGTTGATGGGTGTCGAGGGTTTCTCGTCCGACTCCGCCCTGCTCTACCACCGGTTCCTGCCGACGGCGATCGTCAACGCGGAGGTCGTCGAGGACCACCGCGGGACGCTCACGCCCAACCATCCGCTGATGCCGCGGCACTTCCGCACCCAGGACCTGAAGTCGGAGGCACAGCACGAGGTCGACGCGGTCACCGGGCGGCGCACATTGTTCGGCAACAACGACCTGACGATCGCGTTCACCATCGCCACCGCGCCGAGCCCGTTGTACCGCAACGCGGTCGGTGACGAGCTGATCTACGTCCAGACCGGCGCCGCCACGATCGAGACCATCTACGGGGTGCTGGAGGTGGCGGACGGTGACTACGTCGTCCTGCCGACCTCCACGACCTACCGCGTGCTCCCCCACGGCGAGACGCGGCTGTACATCGTCGAGGCGACCGGGCACATCGGCCCGCCCAAGCGGTACCTGTCCACGAAGGGCCAGTTCCTGGAGCACGCGCCGTACTGCGAACGCGACCAGCGCGGGCCCGACGAGCCGTTCCTGGCCGACGGCACCGACGTGCCGGTGCTCGTGCGGCACCGGGCCGGGCTGACGCGGTTCACCTACGCCAACCACCCGTTCGATGTCGTCGGCTGGGACGGGTGCCTGTACCCGTGGGCGTTCAACATCCGCGACTTCGAGCCGATCACCGGGCGCGTGCACCAGCCGCCGCCGGTGCACCAGACGTTCGAGGGCCCGAACTTCGTCGTGTGCTCCTTCTGCCCACGCAAGGTCGACTACCACCCACTGGCGATCCCGGTGCCGTACAACCACGCGAACGTGGACTCGGACGAGTTGATGTTCTACGTCGGCGGTAACTACGAGGCACGCAAGGGCTCGGGGATCGGCCTCGGGTCGCTGTCGCTGCACCCGTCCGGGTTCACCCACGGGCCGCAGCCGGGCGCGGCGGAGGCGGCGATCGGCACGGACTACTTCGACGAGACCGCCGTCATGATCGACACCTTCCGCCCCCTGGAACTCGGTGAGGCGGCCGCCACCTGCGAGGACCCCGCCTACGCGTGGTCCTGGTCGGGGCGCGGACCCGAGTGACGAGATTGGGTGAAACGTAACGGCCATGGGCGCCGACGTTCCGGGCAACGAATCGCCTGGAATAGGGGAACCCCGTGCGCTCTCGCCTTGGTTTCGTGCGGCCGAAAACCGGTCTGCTGGTCGCCGCTGTGCTCGCGGCCGGTGTGCTGACGGCGCTGCCGGCCACCATCGCCACCGCCGCGGTGCCGGCCGGTTTCACCGACACCGCGGTGATCAGCGGGCTCACGTCCCCCACCAACGCGGTGTTCGCACCGGACGGCCGGGTGTTCGTCAGCGAGAAGAGCGGCCTGGTCAAGACGTTCGACTCGTTGTCCGACACCACCGCGACCGTCACCGCGGACCTGCGCACGCAGACCCAGGACTACTGGGACCGGGGCCTGCTCGGCCTGACGCTCGACCCCGCCTACCCCACCAGGCCGTACCTGTACGTCCTGTACACCTACGACGCTCTGCCGGGTGGCACCGCGCCCCAGTGGGGTGACACGTGCCCGAGCCCGCCCGGCGGGACGCAGGACGGCTGCCTGGTCACGGGCCGGCTGTCCCGGCTGACCATCGGCGCGAACGGGGTCGCGACCGGCGGCGAGCAGGTGCTGCTCACAGAGTGGTGCCAGCAGTTCCCGTCGCACTCGATCGGCACGGTGACGTTCGGACCGGACGGCGCGCTGTACGTGGGCGGCGGCGACGGCGCGAGCTTCAACTACGCCGACTGGGGCCAACGCGGCAACCCGTGCGCCGACCCGCCGGGCCCGGCCGGGACGAACCTGTCGCCGCCCGACGCCCGGGGTGGCGCGCTGCGGTCGCAGTCGCCGCGGCGGCCGGCCGGCGAGCCGGTGCTGCTCAACGGCGCGATCGCGCGGATCAACCCGGACACGGGCGCGCCCATGCCGGGCAACCCGTTCGCGAGCAGCCCGAACACCAACGCGCAGCGGATCATCGCGTACGGCTTCCGTAACCAGTTCCGGTTCGCGTTCCGGCCCGGCACGAACGAGCTGTGGGCCGGCGACGTCGGCTGGAACACGTGGGAGGAGATCAACCGGATCCCCGACGCCACCGACAACGTGGCGGAGAACTTCGGCTGGCCCTGCTACGAGGGCAACGGCCGGCAGTCCGGTTACGACGGTGCGAACCTGACGCTGTGCGAGTCGCTGTACGGGACCGGCCAGACCGCGCCGTACTTCACCTACAACCACAGCGCGTCGGTCGCCTCCGGTGACGGCTGCCCGACCGGCGGCTCGTCGGTCAGCGGCATCGCGTTCGAGACCACCAGCAACTACCCGGCGGCCTACGACGGCGCGCTGTTCTTCGCCGACAGCTCGCGGGGCTGCATCTGGGCCATGCGGCGCGGCGCGAACGGGCAGCCGGACCCGGCGAACATCACGCCCTTCGTCACCGGCGCGAACATCCCGGTGCAGGTGCTGACCGGCCCCGGCGGCGACCTGTACTACGTGGCGCTCGGCGCCGGCGAGCTGCGTCGGGTGAGCTACCCGCCGAACCAGCCGCCGACCGCGCGGGCCACCGCGAGCCCGTCGTCCGGCGCGGCGCCGTTGACCGTGCAGTTCAACGGCTCCACCTCGTCGGACCCGGAGGGTGGCGCGCTCACCTACGCGTGGGACCTCGACGGCGACGGCGCGTACGACGACGCCACGACCGTGAACCCGACGTACACGTACGTGGCGCAAGGCGTGGTGAACGTCGGACTGCGGGTGACCGACCCCGTCGGGCTGACCGGCACGACGACGGTGCCCGTGACGGTCGGCAACCCGCCGAGCAACTCGCCCGTGGTGACCATCGACAACCCGACCGCGTCGACGCAGTGGAGCGTGGGCCAGACCATCCCGTTCGCGGGCCGGGCGGCCGACGCGCAGGACGGGCCGCTGCCGCCGTCCGCGTTCACCTGGACGCTGACGATGCAGCACTGCACGTCGTCGACGAACTGCCACGCGCACACCGTGCAGACGTGGACCGGCATCGACTCGGGCAGCTTCGTGGCGCCGGACCACGAGTACCCGTCCTACCTGGACTTGACGCTGACCGCGACGGACTCGAACGGGAACAGGACGTCGAAGACCCTGCGGCTCAACCCGAGGACCGTGGTGCTGACGTTCCAGTCGAGCCCGAGTGGCGCACGGCTGGTGGTCAACGGGACCGAGCAGGTCGCGCCGTTCACGCGGACGGTCATCGTCGGCTCGAACAACACGATCGGCGCGCCGAGCCCGCAGAACCTGACGCTGGGCCTGCGGTTCCGGTGGACGAGCTGGTCGGACGGCGGGACGCAGACCCACAACATCACCGCACCGGCCGCCGCGACGACCTACCGGGCGAACTTCCAGCTGTCGCTGGGCGCGGCTAGGAGCTGACCGCGATCCGGACGCCGATGCCGACGAGCAGGGTCCCCATGACCGCGTCGATGGCGCGGCGGACCTTGGCGGCGGTGAGGAACCGGCGGAGCACGGTCACGATGTTGGCGAAGACGAGGTACCAGAGCAGCGCCGTGCCGGCCGCGACCCCGGCCAGCACGGTCGTGTCGAGGACGGTCGCGTGTGTCGGCAGGAACTGCGGCCACAGTGCGAGGAAGAACACGGCGACCTTGGGGTTGAGCAGGTTCGTGAGCAGGCCGGCCGCGAAGGCGCCGCCGGTGGACCTGGCCTTGGTGGGCTCCGGCTCCTGCGTGTAGGCGCCGCGGCGGGCCGCCAGCAGGGCCCGCACGCCGAGGTAGACCAGATAGGCGGCGCCGACCAGCTTGACGACCGTGAACGCGACCGCGGAGGCGGCGAGCAGGCCGGCGATGCCGACCGAGGTGACGCCCGCCCACACCAGCAGACCGCAGGCGATGCCGACGGCGCAGGCCATGCCGGCGCGGCGCCCGCCCGAGAGGACCGAACGGAGCACGACGAGGAAGTCCGGGCCGGGCGCCATGGCGCTGACGAGGATGACACCGGCGAGGGCGAGGGCCTGGGTAGCGGTCACGTGATCAGGCTACTCATTCGTGGAGTGTCGCTCGCCGATGAGTTAGGCTACCCTAACTCGCGGAGGTGGAGCCTTGACCGAACGTCCCCCGACCCCCAGCCCGGGCGAACGCGCCAGGACGGTGGCCGCGCGTGGGCCGGCCACGTTGCTGCCGCCCATGCCGACGCTGCCGCCGACCAGCGCGCCGGCCGAGCGCGTGGCGCCGCTGCTGCACCACGTGCACGACGACGGCGTGGTGTCGGTGCTGCTGCGGTCCGACCACGAGCTCGCGCTGTGGGACGGGTCCCTGACGGCGATGGTCGAGGTGGTCGACGTCGCACCGGTGCCGCTGCGGGAGTCGGTGCGGGGGCTGCTGTGGATCACCGGCAAGCTCACGCTACTACCGCTCCCCGAGGCACGGACGGCGGCGCTGTCGATCGCGGCCGTGCGCCCCGATCCGCGGCTGCTCGACCTCGGCCACGGCGCCTCGCTGCTGCGGTTGACCCCGGTGTCGATGGTGATCGCGGACGCCGACGGGACGCATCCGGTGACCCCGGCCGCGTTCGCCGCCTCGGTGCCCGACCCGTTCTGCCACCAGGAGGCGGGCTGGCTGCGGCACCTGGACCTGTCGCACACGGAGGTCGTGCACACGTTGCGCCGGCACCTGCCGGAGCAGCTGCGGGGCGGGCACCTGCGCCCGCTGGGTCTCGATCGCTACGGGTTGCGGCTGCGGGTCGAGAGCATCGACGGTGACCACGACGTGCGGTTGGCGTTCTCACGGCCGATCGCGACACTGCGGGAGCTGTCGGAGGAGCTGCGCCGGATGGTGGGGTGCCCGTTCCTGGCGCTCCAGCACGGGGCCTGACCGTTCGGCAATCAAGGGCATGGGGAGGGGCCACGGATTCCGACGGCGTTGTGACTGTGGTGGCAGCTCGGGACGAGGACGCGGGCGAGGTGCTGACCGTGCAGCGGGCGGCGTACGTGTCGGAGGCGCAGCTGTACGACAACCCGCACCTGTCGGCACTGACGGAGTCGCTGGCATCCGTGCGGGAGGCGATCGCGTCCGAGGTGGTGCTGGTGGCGCGGGCCGGCCCCCGGGTTGTCGGGGCGGTGCGGGGCCGGGTCGAGGGGTCGGTGTGCCACGTCGGCCGGCTGGTCGTGGCGCCGGACATGCAGGGGCTGGGCATCGGGCGGCGCCTGCTGCTGGCGGTTGAGTCGCGGGTGCAGGCCGCCGTGTTCACGTTGTTCACGGGGCACCGGAGTGCGGGCAACCTCGCGTTGTACCGGAAGGTGGGCTACGCGCTGGCGCGGGAGGAACGCGTGGCGGACACGCTCACGCTGGTCCACCTCGAGAAGCGGCGCGGGTGAAGACGTCGTAGGCGCGGTCGTCGAAGACTATTTCGATCATCGGGTCACAGCTCGGGGAGTTGGGGGCGTTTCTTTGCCAGCAAGGGTTTCAGTAGGTCTGCGTGGTCGTCCAGGCGGGACAGTACGTCCTTCGCCGTGAAGGTCATGTCGTTCGGGTGGCGGCATTTGGCTACCTCGTCCCAGGTGACGGGGGTGGAGGCGGTGGGGGTTGGGCGGCCTCGGAGGGAGTACGGGGCGACGGTGGTCTTGTACTGGTTGTTCTGACTCCAGTCGATGAAGACCTTGCCTGGCCTCAGGTCCTTCGCCATGCGGGCCACGATCAGTTTCGAGTTCTCGTGGGCCAGGTGTTCGGCCACTGCCTTCGCGTACTCCGAGGTGCGTTCCACCGCCGTCGTCCTGATCGGGGCGTACAGCTGCATTCCCTTGTTGCCGCTGGTTTTCGCGACTGCCTTCAGGCCGTGGGCAGCCAGGACCTCGCGGAGTTTCAGTGCTACCTCGCAGCATTCCACGATGGTCGCGGGGGCGCCGGGGTCCAGGTCGAATACCAGCAGGTCGGGGGTCAGGCGTTCACCCTTGCGGTCCACCTTCCACTGGGGGATGTGCAGTTCCAGCGCGGCCATGTGGGCTGCCCACACCAGGCTCGGCAAGTCATTCAGGAGTACGAAGTCCAGGGTCTCGTTGCCTCGGCTGCTGCCCGGGGTCTCGATGCGGACCGTGCGGATCCATTCCGGGGCGTTGCGGGACGCGTTCTTCTCGTAGAACGGTTGGCCTGTCACGCCGTCGGGGAATCTCCTCAGTGTGACCGGGCGGTCTTTCAGGTGGGGCAGCAGGACCGGCGCTACTCGACTGTAGTAGTCGATCACCTGGGCCTTGGTGAAGCCGGCGTCCGGGTACAGGACCTTGTCCAGGTTGGTCAGGCGTAGCCGGCGGCCTTCCACCTCCACCAGGACGTTCGTCTGTTGCGGTTCCGCCGGTTCCTCCTCTTCGACGGGTGGTTCGACGTCGATCGGGGCCGCCTCTGGTTCCAGGTCCGCCGCGTCCTTGTCGGACCGCAGTCCTCGCCAGGACGGGGCGCGTAATCGGCCGTCGGGGGTCCAGTTGCGGAACTCGACCTCGCCGACCAGCTCGGGGCTTACCCACGTCGCGCCCTTCGCGCGTTCGCGGGGGACCTCGTTGACGAACGGGTTCTGCTTCTGCACCAATGGTTTCAGCTGCTTGTGCAGGCCCGCCAGCACCTCGTCCGTGAAGCCTGTGCCGACCTGACCCACGTACCGCACGCCGGCGTCCGTCGGTACGCCCATCATCAGCGAGCCGATGCCGCCCTCTCGCCGGCCCTCGCCGGGGCGCCAGCCGCCGATCAGGACCTCGATGGTCAGGACTTCGGTGATCTTCAGCCAGTCGGCGGTCCTTCTACCGGGGTAGTACCTGGACGAGCGGCGTTTCGCGATCACGCCTTCCAGGCGCTGCTCGTGCGCGGTCTCCACCACCGCGGCACCCTCGGCGTCGAACGACGGGGAGATGTGCCAGTGGGGGCCGTTCAGGTCCAGGGCTTCCAGCAGCTCCCTGCGTTCGGTGTACGGGAGGTCCACACAGGACCGGCCGTCCACGTGCAGCACGTCGAAGATCAGGTAGGTCACCGGCACCGAGTTCGCGAGGCTCCTCGCCTGGCGGTCGTTGTGGACGTGCATTCGTTGCTGCAGCGCCGGAAAGCTCGGGCGACCGTCCTTCAGCGCCACGATCTCGCCGTCCAGCCACACCTGGGTTGAGCCCAGGTCCTCGCCCAGTTGCCGCAGCTCGGGGTAGGTCACCGTGATGTCGTTGCCCTTGCGGGAATGCAGTCGCAGGCGGCCACCCTCCACCCTGGCCAGGGCGCGGACGCCGTCCCACTTGAACTCGTACGACCAGTCGGACTCGTCGTCCGGCAGCGTCCCCGGTGAGGCCAGCATCGGCTCCACCAGCTCCGGCAGCGGGGCGAAGTCGCGCTTCAGCGGCGGATCGGAGCGGCGGACCATCCAGTCCTTCTCGTCCTTGCCGCTGCGGAAGAACGTGTACTTCCCCTGCGCGCGCCGGCCGTTGAAGACAACCGCCACCTCGCGGTCGGACCACTTCACCGTCTCGTAGCGGCCGCGGTCCCAGATGAACATGCGCCCGCCGCCGTACTCACCCTTCGGAATCTCGCCGGAGAAGTCCAGGTACTCCATCGGGTGGTCCTCGGTGTGGACCGCCAACCGGATGTCACCAGGCACGTCCGGCAGGCCGCGCGGGACCGCCCACGACACCAGCACGCCGTCACGCTCCAGCCGGACGTCCCAGTGCAGGGAGGTCGCGTGGTGCTCCTGGATCACGAAGGTGTCGTTGTTGCCCGTCGGCAGGGGTTCCGCCGCGGCGGGCACGGGCTCCGGGGTCCGGTCGGGGTCCCGCTTGCGTCGGTACTCGTCGAGGCCGGCCATGACCTCATCAAACCCGGATTACGGCAGCCAGGCCACATGACCTCGCAAAATCGAGTAACCCACGAACGCCACGAAGTCGATCAGGAAGTGTGCCAGCACCAGCGGCCACAGCCGGTTCGTCCGCTGCCACACCCGGCCGAACACCAGCCCCATGACCACGTTGCCCACGAACCCGCCGAACCCCTGGTACAGGTGATAGGAACCCCTCAGCAGCGACGAGACCAGCAGCGACGAGTTCTCCCGCAGGCCGAGCTGCCGCAGCCGCGTGATCAGGTAGCCGACGACCAGCACCTCCTCGGCCCACGCGTTGGCGAACGCCGACACCGTCAGGGTCAGGTACGCCCACCAGTGCCCCAGCGTGGTCGGCACGACCGTGAGGTTCGCGCCCACCGCCCGCGCGACCAGGTAGAACGCCAGACCGGGCACGCCGATCAGCGCGGCGAGCCCGGCGGCCCGCCCGAGGTCACCGCGCACGCGCCGCCCGTCGAGGCCGATCTCCCGCAGCTTGATCCCGGCCCGCCACAGCAGGTACAGCCCGAGCGCACCCCACGCGAGCAGCTGCGTGGCGCTGAGCAGCTGGCGCAGGAAGTCGAGCAGCTGGTTGGTGGCCTGCGAGACGTTCAGCGCCACGCTCTGCTCGGCGAGCGCCTCCTCCCGCAGCAGCGAGTCGATCAGAGAGAGGAGGCTGCGCAGCCCGGACATGCCCAGGGTCAGCACGAAGACCAGCACGATCTCGAAGATCACCATGCGGCGGTTCTCGATCGGTGGGGTCTCCGGGCGCGGCGGGTTCAGCCAGATCACGACCGCACGGTACCGGCCGACGTAGGGTGGGGGCCGTGCCCAAGTTCGCAACCGCAGACCAGGTCGACCGCGCCACGCTGAACGAGTTCGTCCGGCCCCGCCACCACGCCGTGCTGGTCACGAGACGTGCCGACGGCAGTCCACAGCTGTCCCCCGTGACGTGCGGTTTGGACACCGACGGCCGGATCGTGATCTCCACGTACCCGCAGCGGGTCAAGGCACGCAACGCCCGCCGGGACCCCCGGGTGTCCGTCCTGGTCCTCGGCGACGAGTTCAACGACGCCTACGTGCAGGTCGACGGGACCGCGGAGGTGCTGGACCTGCCGGACGCGCTCGAACCGCTGGTCGAGTACTTCCGGGTGATCTCCGGCGAGCACCCGAACTGGGACGAGTACCGGGACGCCATGCGCAAGCAGGGGAAGTGCCTGATCCGCGTCACGATCGACCGGTGGGGTCCGGTCGCCACGGGTGGCTTCCCGCCCGACCTAGCCTGACCAGCGGATCGGCAGCTTCTCGGCGGTGTTCGTCTTCGTGTCGACGAGGCAGATCGTCCCGTTCTCGTTGGCGGTGTAGAGCCGGTCGCGCGTCGGGTCGGCGACGACGGCGCGCGCCCCGCTCTCGATGTCGATGGGGTCACCGACGAGCTGCCGGGTCGCCGGATCGAAGACGGCCATGCTGCTCGACCCGCTGTACGCGAGGTAGACCAGGCCGTTCCCGCCGACCGCGACCGCGCCGACACCGCCGTCGAGCTTGATCGGCTCGACGGCGAACGAGGTCAGGTTTATGGACGCGACCTCGCTCGTCGAGTCACAGAGGGCGTAGAGGTGGTCGCCGGCCGCGTTGATGGCGAGCTCGTCCGCGCAGGTCTGGATCTTGTCCCCGAGTTCGCTGGTTTCCGTTTTGACTGTTTGCACGTGGGTGGCCGTGCCCACGTAGGCGGGCGTGCCGTCGGGGCTCATCACGACGTCGTTCGGGGTGTCACTGAGGTTGACCGACCGCACGTTGCCCGCACCGTCGACCACCGCCACGGCGTTCGGATCCTGCGTGATGACGGTGGCGAGGTCGCCTTTCGGGCTGACCGCCACGCCGACCGCGTGGCCGGGCATCGAGATGGCCGACGCGACGCCCTCCGTGTCGAACGAGGTCAGGATCCGCGAGGACGGCGAACCGGCGACGTAGGTGTGGGAGGCGTCCGGGCTGACGGCGATACCGGCCCGCCGGTCGGGTGACAGGCCTGTGTCGAGGTCCTTCTGTGTCACCGTTTGCCAGGTGGTGGTGCTGATCGCCGTGAGGCGGGGTGGGTATGCGGTGGTGATCAGGAGGTGCTGACCGTCGGGGCTGACGGCCATGCTGCCCAGCTTGACGGCCCCTGCGCCGGAGGAGCTTTGTGAGGCAGAGTCATGAGATTGGTTGCGGACGATGATCACCACCGTGTTCACGATGGCCACCACCAGGAACACGGCCGAGAGCCACACGGCGCGGCGACGGAAGAACGCGGAAAAGCCTGGGGCGGCGGGCTGGGCGGAGGACGGGACCGGCCGAGGCGGGGATTCACGCTCGACGTCCGGCTCGCGAGGAGGTTCCGGCGCTGGCTCAGCGGTGGACTCGGACGTGGTTGGAGCAGGCTGCTGTGTGGAAGCCGGCTCGGGTGCGGGCAAGGCCGGTTCGGGCCCGGCGTCCGGCTCGCGAGTCGGTACCGGCGCTAGCTCAGCGGTGGACTCGGACGCGGCTGGAGCAGGCCGCTGCGTGGGAGCCGGCTCGGGCGCGGGCAAGGCCGGTTCGGGCCCGGCGTCCGGCTCGCGAGTCGGTACCGGCGCTGACTCAGCGGTGGACTCGGACGCGGCTGGAGCAGGCCGCTGCGTGGGAGCCGGCTCGGGCGCGGACAGGGCCGGTTCGGGCTCGGCGTCCGGCTCGCGAGGAGGTTCCGGCGCTGACTCAGCGGTGGGCGCGGCTGGTTGGGGCGCGGGAACCGCCTCCGGAGCCGGTTCGTCAGCGGTCTTGGGCGGGGGCTTCGGGGTGATGGCCGCCAGACGACTCGTCGCGGCGGCGGAGACTTGGCGGCTGTCGTCGTCCGTCAGTTCTTGCAGGGTGGTGCGGACCGTGGCGCGGACGGTCGCGTTGCCGATGCGGTACAGGTGGTCCAGGCCGTCGAGGGCGGCCAGGCGGTCCGCGGCGATGGGGCTGGCCAGGGCGTTGCGCAGGTAGGTCGGCATCGTCCAGTTGACGTTGCGGGCGATGATCGTTCGGCCCTCGACGTTGTCCTGCTTCTTCGGGCGTTGCTGGGGCAGCTCCGCCACCACACGATCGTGCACGTAGCTGTACAGCTCGTCGAGGGTGATGTCGCCGTCGGTGTCCAGGTCGGCGCTGCCGTCGCGGAGGCCCTCGACCAGGTAGCGGGTGAACACCGACTGGGTGGACTCGCCGCGGAGGGTGTCGCCCTCGAAGGAGTACTGGGTCGAGTCGGACGCGGTGAGGACCGTTCGGCCCCTGCCCTGGAAGCGTTCGAGGGTGTGTACCTCCGGGTCCGCCTTCGCGAGGCGGCCGGCTGGGAAGGCGCCGCTGTAGCAGCAGTCGAGGACCAGCACCTGCCGGTGGGACACGCAGCCTGCCATCGCCTGGTCGATCTGTTCGGCGGACAGGGCGGTGAACAGCAGGGTGTCCCGCCGGGTGTTGGCCATCGCCAGGTACAGGCGGCCGTTGTCGTCCTTGAGGCCGTGGCCGGTGAAGTACAGGAGGGTCAGGTCGTCGCGGCGGCGGTCGCGGTAGAAGTCGCCGATCGCCTCGCCGACACGGTGGTGGGCCTCGTTGACGAGGGTGGTGACCTCGAAGTTCGCGATGTCCGGGTCGGCGAGGACCTCGGCCAGCGCCTCCGCGTCGTGCGCCGGCGCGGTCAGGCGTCGTAGCTCGGTGTCCTGGTACTCGTACGTCGCTATCAGCAGCGCCAGGCGGCGGCCCATGAACTATGCATCGTCGGTGTGCCGGCTGATGTAAGCATCGATCAACGCACGTTGTTCACGGGCTGTGGCGCGCTCGATCTCGATCGTGTCGCCGTCGATCGTCAGGGTGATGCGGTGCCGGCCGGTGGTACGGCCGAGCCAGTCCCGCAGGGTCTCGACCAGGGACGTGAAGACGCCGCCGGAGGCGCTCAGCGCGACGATGATCGCGCCGATCGTCACGGGGTCCGCGGCCTTGGCGCCCGCCGGCACCGACTCCGCGGCCGCGGCGCGGACCGAGTCGACGTCCAGCTCGACCAGCTCCGCACGCAGTCCGCGCGACAGCCGTTCGAGCTCCTCCTGATCCGACTCCTCGTCGGGTTCGAGGACCACCAGGACGTCCACCGGGCAAGCGTAGCCCGCGACAACCCGCGCACCGAGTCATTACGCTCGCCCGCGTGACCGATGTTCCCGAGCAGCCCCGGGTGGAGAGCGAAGTCGGCCCGCTGCGTGCGGTGCTCCTGCACCGGCCGGGTGACGAGCTGAAACGCCTCACCCCCCGCAACAACGACCAGCTCCTGTTCGACTCGATCCCCTGGGTCGACCGGGCGCGGGAGGAGCACGACGCGTTCGCCGAGACGCTCCAGTCCCGAGGCGTCGAGGTGCTGCTGCTCGCGGACGTGCTGGTCACGGCCCTCGGTGACGAGCGCGCGCACGCCGCGGCCGCCGACACCGCGGTCGACCGGCGGCGCGTCGGGCACGAGCTGGCCGACGCGCTCAGCTCGCACCTGTCGACGCTGAACGCGGCCGCGCTCGCGGACGTGCTCATGGCCGGCATGACGTTCGAGGAGCTGCCCGACGCCGAGGGCGCCTCGCTGGTGCGGAAGATGCACCACCCGCACGACTTCGTCGTCGACCCGCTGCCGAACCTGCTGTTCACCAGGGACTCGTCGGTGTGGATCGGGGACCGGGTGGCGATCGCGTCCCTCGCCATGCCGGCGCGGAACCGGGAGACCGCGCTGCTCGACCTCATCTACGCCTACCACCCGCGGTTCCGGTCGGCCGGCCGCGCGTACGGCGCGCACTCGGCACCCGTCGAGGGCGGCGACGTCTTACTGCTCGGCCCAGGCGTGCTCGCGATCGGCGTCGGCGAGCGGACCACGCCGGCGGGCGCGGAGTCGCTGGCCAGGTCGGCGTTCGCGGACGGGCTCGCGCACACCGTGCTGGCCGTGCCGATCGCGCAGGACCGGGCGACCATGCACCTGGACACGGTCTGCACGATGGTCGACCGCGACGCCGTGGTCATGTACCCGGCGGTGCGGGACACGCTCATCGCCTACCCGCTGCGGCCGAGCGACGACAAGGGCGTGCTCGTCGAAGGCCCCGTCCCGTTCCTGGAGGCGGCCGCGTCCGCCATGGGCATCGCCCGGTTGCGGGTGATCGACACCGGTCTCGACCCCGTGACCGCGGAACGCGAGCAGTGGGACGACGGGAACAACACCCTCGCCGTGGCGCCGGGCGTGGTGGTCGCCTACGAGCGGAACGTCGAGACCAACGAGCGGCTGGAGGAAGCGGGCATCGAGGTGTTGCGGATCAGCGGCTCCGAGCTGGGCAGCGGGCGGGGCGGGCCGAGGTGCATGTCCTGCCCGATCACGCGCGCCCGGCTCTGATCTCGTCCCGGAGCGCTCTCGCGACCCGGCCCATCAACGCCTCCGCGGCGGGTTGGACCACGGCCGGCACCCGTGACTCGGTGAGCGCGGCGACGGCGAACGTCTGGCCGTCGGCGTGCTCGACGACGCCGACCTCGTGACGCAGGTTGAGCAGCGTGCCGGTCTTCGACGACCACCGGGACACGTCGGAGGTGAAGTCCGGGGCCAGCCGCTGCCGCATCATGTTGTTCCCCATCAGCTCGCGGACCTGCGCGGCGACCTCGGACCGGATGGTCGTCGGCCGCCACAGCGCCTGCAGCAGGTCCACGAAGGCGCGGGCGGTGCCGGAGTTCGCGCGGCTGACGTCGAGCTGGGGCACCGCGTGCCCGCGTCCGGCGGTGGCCGCCGTGATGGCCAGCGACTGGGCGAGGTGCACCTCGTCGGGGCCGAACCGCTCGGCGGGCGTCCGGGTCATGTCCACCATCGGGTGACGGATGGCGATGCCGTCGTGGCCGAGCCGGCGCAGCTCCGCGACGACCTCGGCGGGCGGGGTCAGGGCGAACACGGCCTCGGCCGCGGCGTTGTCGCTGATGGCGAGGCTGAGGTAGAGCAGGTCCTCGAGCGCGACGGTGGCCGGGTGCCGGAACTTGCTCAGCCCGACCGGCCCCGGCGCGGCGACCTGGTCGGGCCGCACGACGACCGGGCCGGCCAGGTCCAGCTCACCCCGCGCGACACGCTCCAGCGTGGCGAGCGCGAGCGGCACCTTGACCAGCGACGCGATCGGGAACTCGATGTCCGGGTCGATGCTCAGCTCGTCGCCGGTGTCGAGGTCGCGGACGAGGAACGAGCCACGCAGGCCGCCGTCGTCCAGCGCCTCCCGCAGTTCACGCAGGATCACCGCGCCCCCAGACAGTGGCCGATCGCGGTGGACAGCGAGGTCCGGATCCGGTGGGCGTCCTCGCGCACCCCGGCCGTGACGTCGTACCCGCGGGCCAGGTCGAGGCCGCCGATCGGACGCCAGTGCAGGCCCAGCTCGTCGGCCTGGGCGCGGGAGCAGAGGAGGAGGTCGGTCGAGGCGAGTACCTCGGCCGCCGCGGTGACGAGGGAGGACACGACCACCTGCGCGGGCTGGAGGCCGACGGCGTCACGCAGCCGGGTGACCTGGTCGCGGACGTGCGGCACATCGTCCTCGGGCTGCAGCCGGACGCGTCGCTTCGTGCTCGTGTCGGCCCGGCTCGCACGCAGAGCCTCCAGGTGGATGACCGCGGCCCGCGGTTCGGCGTGGCACGCGAGGCCCAGCGTTGTCCGCCAGGTGGCGTGGTCGGGTGGCACGGCCACGAGCGCGGCGCGGACCTCGAGGGTGCGGACAAGCTCGGCGCGCTCGCCCGGATCGGCCGGGTGCGGGTCGAGGTTGAGGCCGTGGCGGCGCCCGTCCGCGACGAGCTCGGCCAGGTCCCGGGGCGTGCAGATCGCGGGGACGGCGAGGCGGAAGGGACGGAGCTTGGCGCGTTCGGCGTCGTGCGCCATAGCCTCGGCCAACTCGACGAGCCGGCGGGCGGACGGCAGCATCTCGCGGCCGAACGGCGTGAGGGTGACGGTGCGGGAGGTCCGGTCGAGCAGGCGGGCGCCGAAGTGCTCCTCGAGCGCGGCGACCCGCCGGCTGGCGACGGACTGCGGGATGCGTGCGGCGGCGGCGCCGACGGTGAAGCTGCCGTGCCCGCTGACGGCCACGAACGCCTTGCAGGCCGCGACGACGTCCATGTATGCGAATTTAGCATTGATGTGCGTATTCGTGTCTTGGACAGCATTGCTGTCCGCTGCGAGGCTCGAGCTCATGATCAAACGCATGACATTGACGGTCGCGGCCGTGCTGGTTCTGGGGGCTTGTCAGGCGTCGCCTTCCGCTCCGTCCGCCCCTTCCAGTCCTGTGACGACTGCCTCGGTGGTGGCGGCCGACTTCAGCGGGCTGGAGGCACAGTTCGACGCGCGGCTCGGGGTGTTCGCCGTCGACACGGGGACCGGGCGGGTGGTCGAGCACCGGGCGGACGAGCGGTTCCCGTTCTGCTCGACGTTCAAGGCGCTGCAGGCCGCGGCGCTGCTGGCCAGGACGGAACCGGCGGAGCTGGACCGGCGGCTCACCTACACGAGTGCCGACCTCGTGCCGAACTCGCCGGTCAGCGAGAAGCACGTGGCCGAGGGGATGACACTCCGCCAGGTGATGGACGCCGCCATTCGGTACAGCGATAACACGGCGTCGAACCTGATGTTCACCGAGTTGGGTGGGCCGGACGAGCTGGAGAAGGACCTGCGTGCGCTCGGTGACCGGGTCACGGAGATGGACCGGATCGAGACCGAGCTGAGCGAGGGCGTGCCGGGCGACGTCCGCGACACCTCCAGCCCACGGGCGTTCGCCGCGAACCTGCGGGAGTACGTCCTGGGCGACGCGCTGCCGGCCGACGACCGCGCCCTGCTGACCGACTGGCTGCGGAACAACCTGACGGGGAACACGACGATCCGCGCCGGCGTGCCCGCGGGCTGGGTGGTCGGCGACAAGACGGGCACCGGGGGCTACGGCACCCGCAACGACATCGCGGTCCTCTGGCCTCCGGACGGCGCCCCGATCGTCATCGCGGTCATGTCCACCCGCGGCAAGAAAGACGCCACCCGCGACGACCGCCTCATCGCCGAGGCCGCACGAACGGCCGTGACGGCACTCCGCTGACCTTCCCGAGCGCCGACGGTCACCCAAGACCGCCCTGACCTGCATTTTTCGACCGAAATCGCGACGCTCGTAATGTGCGTCCCCCGCCCAGTCCCGGGGGCCACCCCGGCATCCATTCTACCGGTGAGCGGTGCCGGTGGCGGGTTGTGGATCTTGGTTGTGGATAACTGGGGCGGCTGTGGATGGTTCGAGTGCAGTCACTCCCAGGAGGGCTGCCATGCCGGGTTGTGTTGGAGATAGATCGCTTCGTCGGTGAAGCCGGTTTCGCCTGCTGGGAAGTACTCTGGGAGGGTTGCCGAGTGGGCGAAGCCGGCTTTTTCGGCGGCGTGGCGGGACGCGCTGTTCGTGGTGGAGATGCCCAGGCCCAGCAGGCGAAGGCCGAGACCACCCTCGTCCTTGTGGCGGAACGCCCACTCCACGACCATGCGCAGGGCCTCCGTGACCACGCCCTGCCCGCGGCGCGAGGGATGTACGGAGTAGCCGCAGTCCGCCGAGGTCGCGTCCATGCCGCCGAGGTGGAACAGCTGGATCTGGCCGATGAACTCATCCGTGCCGCCGTCGGCGATCGCCCAGTCGAAACGTTCGCCCTTGGCGTTGGACTCGTGGGCGCGGTGGATCACGAACTCCGGGCTCGGAGCCGTGTTCACGCCTGAGCCGCGGCCGGCGAAGCGGCGACTGCGCTCATCAGCCAGCAGGTCGCCGTAGCGGGGGCCGTCTTCCTCGCGTTGGGGGCGTAGGCGCAGCCGATCGGACTCCAGGACCGGGGGGACGTTCCACTTGTGCTTGGGCTCGCGGGTGTCCTCCGCGCGGAGGGTGCCCTGCCAGGTGTCGCGGCGTTCGCCGCGTTGGGGCAGGAACTTCGGGATGGTGCCGTGGAACGTGAAGCCGTTCGCCCACGCCACACGCCACGACGACCAGTTGCCGACGTACGCGAACCACACCACCACGTCGATGTCCGGCTGCTGGAAACCCCAGTCCAGCAACAGCTTCACGGCTCGGCTGCACACCCCCTGCCCGCGCACCGCCGGGTGCAGGCCGAACGCCAGCTCCGCCATGCCGTAACCCATGGGCCGCAACGAAACAGACCCGGAGAACCTGCGTACGCCGTCCGGGTGGGCCGCCTCGATCGCGAAGCCGAACTCCTTGCGGGTGCGCCAGCCCTCCGGCATGTCCACGGCCACGAACGTCTCGGCGTGCGCACGCTCGTACGGCACCGGCACCGTCGTCCACCTGATCGACTCCGGGTCGACGCACTGCGCGACCGCATGGTCCACGTCGGACAGTTCGTGTGCGCGGAGGGTGACCACGCCGTCGCTGAGCACGGGGATGTCTGTCACCGCGCCATCCTCGACGGCCGGCGCCGCCATACGCAACCCTATTAGGAATGCCTTACCTGAATTGCATTTAGATAGGCTTACCTAAATACGCACCAAATTGATCGCCATCCGCGCTCTGCGTATTATCGAATTATGGCAACCGCAGGCAACCTCACCAAGTTCCACTCGCTCCTGCAGGAGCAGGTGCGGCACGAGTTCACCGCATCGCAGCAGTACATCGCCCTTGCCGTCTGGTTCGACGGGCAGGACCTGCCGCAGCTGGCGAAGCACTTCTACCGCCAGTCGGTCGAAGAGCGAAACCACGCGATGATGATCGTGCAATACCTTCTGGACAACGACATCCAACCACCCATTCCGGGTGTGGACGAGGTCCGCAACAATTTCTCCGCGGCCGTCGAGCTGGTCGAGTTGGCGCTCAAGCAGGAGAAGGACGTCACCGACGAGATCGTCAAGCTGGCCAAGGTCGCCCGGGACGAGGACGACTACAAGGGCGAGCAGTTCATGCAGTGGTTCCTCAAGGAGCAGGTCGAGGAAGTCGCCCAGATGACCACGCTGCTGAACGTCATGCGCCGGGCCAACGGCAACCTGTTCGACGTGGAGAACTTCCTCGCCCGCGAGTCCGTCGGCGACGACGGCGACGACCCGCTCGCCCCGCACGCGGCCGGTGGCTCGCTCTAGGACCAGCAGCTCGAGTTGGTGACCTCGAGGCTCACCGAGGTCACCTCCCCGCTGGGGATCCCCAGCCGGAAGACGGCCGAGGGGTTACCCGGCACGGGCACGACGGCCTCACCCTTCTCGGTGACGGCCTGCTCGTCGATGTCCGGGTACACCTTCTTGACCTGTGCGAGCGTCCACCCCGGACCGACGCCCTGCGGTGTCTGCGCGGGGTCGGCGGAGATCTCCTGCACGGTGCCGGAGATGTAGACGAACCCGGCGACCCGGTCGTCGGAGATGAGCTGGTAGACCTCGCAGCCGCCGGCGGTCGTCGAGGTGACGATGCCCAGCATCCCGGTCGCCTGTGCCTCTTCCAGGGTCTGGCCCAACCTGACCGAACGCAGTCCCGTCGGGCCGAGGACGAGGTAGTTGAGGTCGGGCGGGCCGGGTTCGCTCGTCCTGGTCTTGGTCGGCGGCGCCTTCGGCGGGATGGTCGTGGTGGGTGTGGTGGTCAGCGGCGGCGCCTCCGCCGTCGACTGGGTGGGCAGGGACGAGACCTCGATCGAGGACGCCGCCGGTGGCCGCGTCGTGGTCGAGGTTGCCGGTGGCATCGCGTCCGGGGTGCCGCCGGCCAGCACGAAGCCGGCGACGACCGCCACCACGACACCCAGCGCGCCACTCGCCGTGGCCGCCACGATCCGGCGCCGGCGCACCCTGCGGGCGCCGGACACGATGATCTCTTCGGCGTCCGCCCGGACGGCCACGTCCAGCCGGTCGCTGGTGAACAGTTCGCGCAGGTCGTCATCGAGGTGGTCCATCAGACACCTCCCACCGACGCGCCGAGCCTGCCCCGCAAGGTTGCCATCGCCTTGCTCGCCTGGCTCTTGACGGTGCCGCGGCTGACCCCCAGGACAGCCGCGATCTCCGCCTCGGACATCTCCTCGTAGTAGCGCAGGACCAGCACCGCTCGCTGGCGCGGCGGCAGCCCACGCAGTGCCTCCCACAACGGCTCGTTCTCGAACGGGTCGTCGCGGGGGACGTCGGGTGTGTCGGGTAGCTCGGCGAGGAGGCTCTCCCTCTTCGAGCGACGCCACCGGCTGACGTGCGTGTTCACCATGGCTTTCCGGGCGTAGGCGACCGGGTCACCTGACTTGCGCGCGATCGTCTGCCACCGTGCCCCCACCCGCTCGAGCACGGTCTGGACGAGGTCCGCCGCGTCGTGCGGGTTGCCGGTCAGCATGTGTCCATACCTCAGCAACCCCGGCAACGCCTGCCGCACGAACTCGGCGAAATCCTCCACGGCGGTGGCCCCTCTTCCCCCGTCCAGATGATGTGCCTCCTTCCGCGGTGTCCCGACGCCACCGTCAGTCAGATACACACCTTCGAGACGCGGGAGGTTGCCTCCACGTTGCCCGAATCATGTGATTCCTTGGCCGCGGATGTCACAGTTCGATGCGCGGCGGGTGCCCTGGGCTTACCGGATCGTGACCTGGCGGCCGATCAGGCCGTCACGGGCGCGGCGCTCCTCGCCGGTCAGCGGGGTGGACTCCAGGGACGCCAGTGCCTCTTCGAGGCGGGCACCCAGTTCCTCCGCCGGCGTGGTCCACTCGCGGGCGTGCTGCTCGCGGTCCAGGTCCCACACCGGGACCAGCACGCCGTGCGCACGGAACGAGCCCGCGTAACGGGAACCCTCGCCGAGGCCCAGTTCGCCACGGGCGTGCAGCCTGGCCAGGGCGAACAGCAGCTGCTCCTCCGGCTCCGGACGAACCCAGCGCAGGTGGGCCCGGTCCCCCGCGTCGACCCAGTACGCCGCCGGGCCGATGCGTTCCGTCGGCATGATGGCCTGGTTCGCCCGCTCGAGGGACAGCGCCACCTCGCCGGTGGGCTCCTCGTCCTCGGGCAGCCACCACGAGAAGTCACCGTGCAGGGCCGGCTCCAGGTCGGCCTTCGCGTCGATCATGTCCTGGAGGCGCTCGCGGTCGCCCTCCTCGGTCTCCGGGCCGACCACGCTCAGCACGTCACCCGGCTTGGCCTCGATCACCCAGCGCAGGGCGCGGGCCACGTCGCGGCTGATGTCACTCGACCGGGTCTGGACCTGCAGGCCCACGAACGCGCTGCCGTCGGCGCGGACCAGGCCCGCGGCGGCCATCGGCAGGACCGTGGCCAGGGTGACCTTGCGTTCGGTGTCCACCGTCAGGGTGAGCGGCGCCGTGGCCGACGGGACGAACTCACGCAGCGCGATCAGCTCGCACTCGCCCGCGAGACCCTCGAACGGGCGACCCACCGGCACCTCGACGGGACCGCCGGACAAGCCGTGGCACGCCTTGTACCGCTTGCCGGAACCACACGGGCACGCCTGCCTCGGGTTGATGCCGTCGGCGGTCTTCTTGCTCTTCACGGCGGAACGCTTGGCCATGGGCCGAGACGCTACCGGTTGAGCAGTTCGCGTGTCGTAGCCGGGGAGTTGGTCGCCAGGAAGCGCACACCCAGCTTGGCGCACAGGGCCACGTCCGCCGGCTCGTCGACCGTCCAGACGTACGTCTCGTTGCCCTGTGACCTGGCCCGTTCCACGTACTCCGGGTCGACGCGCAGGAGGTGCACGCCGGGGCCGGTGTAGTCGGCGTACGGCGGCAGCGTGCCGTCCCAGCGGTTCACCGACAGCTGCGCCAGCAGCAGCACCGTCGGCAGGGTGTCCGTGTGCCCCCGGATCCGGCGGACCGCCCGCGACGAGAACGACATCATCACGATCTGCGAGTCCTCTTTGGACCTCGGGCGGGCCATGCCGTAGCGGCGCAGCATCGCCACCAGCTTCGCCTCCACCAGGCCGCCGTAGCGGACCGGGTGCTTGGTCTCCACGAACAGCTTGACACCGGGAGACGCCTTCACCAGCTCCAGCAACGACTCGAGGGTCAGCACCCCGCGCTCCGACTCGTCGGGGGCACGCAGCACGAGGTCGTCGGCGTGCTCCGGCATGCCCGGGTACCAGCTGCCGTAGTCCAACTGGGACAGGCGTTCGAGCGTGAGGGTGGAGACGACGCCCCGGCCGGACGACGTGCGGTTGACGGTGCGGTCGTGTACGCACACGAGGTGTCCGTCGCGGGACAGGCGGACGTCGCATTCGAGGCCGTCCGCGCCCTGCTCGATCGCGAGCGCGTAGGCGGCGACGGTGTGCTCTGCCCGATGCGCGGACGCACCCCGGTGCGCGACAACATCGGGCTGCACAAAGTGGATGATCGCACAGCTACCGTGGACGCATGGTGTTCGACCCGCGTGACCCGGTGTTCCTCGCCGACCCGTACCCGGTGTTCGACGTGTTGCGGGCGCAGGCGCCGGTGCACCGGCACGAGGAGCTCGGGTTGGCCGTCGCGGTGTCGCACGCGGCCTGCTCCGAGGTGCTGCGGGACCGGTCGGCCGGCCGCCTCTGGCGGGACAGGGAGCCGGCGTCGGACTTCGTGGCCTTCAACCTGCTGCACCAGAACTCGCTGCTGGAGAACGAGCCGCCCCGGCACACCCGGTTGCGGCGGCTGATCTCGGCGGCCTTCGCGCGGGGGCACACCGAGCGGCTGCGGCCGTGGGTGCGTTCGCTGTCGGACTCGCTGGTGTCGTCGCTGGCCGCGGCCATCGCCGCCGACGGCTCGGCCGACCTGCTCACGCACCTGGCGGCGCCGCTGCCGGTGGAGGTGATCGCGGAGCTGCTCGGCGTGCCCGCGGCGGACCGGCCGCGGTTGCAGCCGTGGTCGAACTCGATCGTGAAGATGTACGAGTACGGGCTCCCCGCCCCGGCGGCCGCGGCGGCGGAGGCGGCGGCCCAGGAGTTCGTCGACTACCTGCGGTGGCTGGCTTCGCAAAGGACCGCCGCCCCGGGTGACGACCTGATCAGTGACCTGGTGGCGGTGCGCGACGGTACCGACCGGCTGTCGGACGACGAGCTGGTGGGCACGGCCGTGCTGCTGCTGATGGCCGGCCACGAGGCCACGGTGAACGTCGTCGGCAACGGGGTGCTGGCGCTGCTCACACACCGCGCCGAGTGGAAGCGGCTGGTCGACGACCCGTCACTGCTGCCGACGGCCGTCGAGGAGCTGATCCGGTACGACGCGCCACTGCAGCTGTTCGAACGGACGGCCACCGCCCCGACGACGATCGCCGGGTACGAACTGGCGCCCGGCGACAGGATCGCGGCGCTGCTGGGGGCGGCGGCACGCGACCCACTCGTGTTCACCTCACCCGACCGGTTGGACGTGGGCCGGTCCCCGAACGCGCACCTGGGGTTCGGGGCCGGGATCCACTACTGCGTCGGCGCCCCGCTGGCCCGGGTCGAGATCGCGGCGGCGCTGGCGGCGCTGGTGAACCGGCTGCCCGAGCTGCGGTTGGCGGCCGAGCCGGAGCGGCGGCCGGAGTTCGTGATCCGCGGCCTCCGCGCGCTGCCGGTGACTACCTGACGCCGACGCCGAGGGTGACGGTGTAGCCGCCCGCCACGTCCCCGGTGACGGTGCCGAGCTGGTGCATCCCGCCGTCGTCGCGGAAGACGAGGTCGGACTCGAGGCTGACCTGGGCGAGGTTGTCGACCGACTGCTCGTAGCCGTCCTCGGCGTAGACCGCCTCGCAGACGTCCTTCGGCAGGGCGACCTGGGACGTGGCGATGACGTTCGAGGCGTCGGCAATGCTGGCCTGGTCGGGATACACCTCGAAATGGATATGCGGCCAGCGTCCGGCGTAGCAGCCCGGGAAGATGCTGACGAAGCGAACCTTCCCGTCGGCATCGGCGATCTGGACGCCACGCAGGTAGTTCTCGTTCCGGACGCGCTGGGAGTACATCGAGTAGTTGCCGCCCCGGTCGCAGTGCCAGACGTAGACGGCGACGCCCTGGTACGGGGCGCCGTCGCTGGCGAGGTCGTGGAGGTCCAGCTCCAGCGTCATCAGCACCCCCGCCGCGGTGCCGCTCGCGCCGCCGAAGCTGGAGCGGATGTCGGCACGGACGACTCCGCTGTCCGCCAGGGCGTCCGGACCGTTGGAGCCGTCGCCCGGATAGGGACCGGCGGTCTCCTCGGGGATCTCCTCGAGAGCGGCGGTCCCCGAGGTCCTTGTCGAGGTCGTCGTTGTCGAGCCGCCGTCACCGCAGGCGACCAGACCGAGGGACACCGCGCCGAGACCGACCGCGCGCAGGGTCTGTCGCCGGCTCATGAGGGTGCCGATGTCGAACCCCAGTCCCTGGTCGACGATCTCCTCACCGGGCCGGGGCAGCGGCCGGCCCTCGTACTGCGGGTCACGTGTCATGGCACAGATCCTGGCAGGTCAGCGGCGTGACGGCAGCGGCTTCGCCGTGCGGAGTGGAGGTTCCGGGGCGCCTTCCACGCGGAGGACACGCAGGTAGCGGACCGTCGTCGGGTCGATCGGGGCGAGAAGGGTGGCCAGGCGGCGGATCATCAGGGCCGTCAGCACCGCCACCGCCGTCGCGGCGAGGTCGTTCAGGGCGCTCAGGAGCACGCCGTCCGCGCGGGCCTGGACCGAGTCCCGGAAGCGCCACACGATCGCGAAGCCGAACAGCGCGCCCGAGGCCGCCCACGCCGCCCACCAGATCTTCACCGGTTTCGTCGGGCGTGGCCGCTCGGTCGCCGGGCGGCGGAGGACCTGGTGCTCGAGCTCGGCCAGGATCACCCCCGCCATCGCCAGGTTCACGCCGGGGAGCAGCAGGTACAGCAACACCTGCCAGTCGGGGCGGGCCGGGCGCTGGTCGGCCAGGTCCGCGGCCGAGTGGCGGGCGAGGTGCAACCACCACAACGCCACGGCCGCCGTCACGAAGCCGAACGTCACGGCCAGCACGCCCGCGATGGTCACCAGGGCGTCGGACGCGCCCACCAGGCCGGACGGCAGCGCGCCGGTGCGGCTGCGCAGCAGCAACACGTACCGCCACACCTCGCCGACCGCCGCGAACATCGTGAGGGCGGCCAGCGCCCACATCATCGCCGCCGCGTGGCGGGCGACCGCGCGGACGCGCTCGACGGTCACCGGCTGGTCGGTCGAGGTGCCGGGCACGGCCGTCGGCCAGCGCCACGCGAGCGCCGGGAAACCCCAGTTCGGCGGCGAGTTGTACGAGGGCGGGCCGAAGTACGGCAGTCTTCGGCGCGTGCGGGGGCGGCGAGCGGCGCCCGGGGGCGTCGTCGCTATCCACCGCTGGCGCTGCATGTCAGATGACCGTCGGATCGCCGGCATCGCTGGTCATGGGCCGTCCCGACGCATGCCAGGACTGCATGCCGCCCTCGACGTTCTTCGCGTCCCAGCCGTTGGCGTTCAGGAACGCGGTCACCCGCGCCGAACGGCCACCGCTGCGGCACACCACGAACACCTCGCTGTCCGCCGGGAGGTCGCCCAACCGGGCGGCGAGGTCACCCATCGGGATGTGCAGTGCGTCCGGGGCGTGGCCGGCCGCCCACTCCTCGGGCTCCCGCACGTCGAGCAGCGTCACCCCCTCGGGCAGGGCAGCCGGGAGGTCCGGCACGGTCACGGTGGGCACCTGCTGTGGCATCACACCCACGATGCTGCCACGACCACCCGTAGGACGGGTGTGAGAGTCACCCCAGTCCCCCCGCGAACGCCTCCGCGAGCTCCGCCAGCTGCTCCTGGGTCGTGGGCAGCTTGCCGCGACCGTTGACGATGGTCTTGCTCGTGCTGTCCTTGCCCGGCATCATGTCGGCCTCGCTGTAGCCGGCCGAGGTGATCACGTACTTGCGCCCGTTCGGCTGGTAGATCGCCAACGGCTGGGAGGGCCACTTCGGGTGGTAGTCGTACTTCGGGTAGAGCTGCAGGACCGTGCCGTCGGCCAGGGTGCGGCGCAGTGGTGCCTCGCAGTTGCCGTAGGCGACGCGGTCCGCGTCGGCCGCCCGTGTCGGGGAGCCGCCGTACCGGGTCGCTTCGAGCTGGAGCTGGCCCATGCCGTTGTCCATCGGCACCTCGACCACGAGGAAGCGGGTGGACGAACCCGACCACGACGGAAAGGTCGCGGCCGGCACCGCGCCGAGGGCCTGCTTGACCGCGATGGTCAGCGCCGACTGCACGGCGGCGAGGGGCAGGAACGGGACGTTACCCGTCGGCGGCACCTGCGTCTCGTTGTTCGTGCAGCTCTTCCCGCCCCGCTCGGCGTAGGCCGGCATGTCGACCACCTCCCAGCCAGGCATGGGCGACGTGGGGTAGGTGGGGGCGGTGGCCGAGTTGGAGGTGCCCACCTGCACGCCGTCGCCCTGGTCGCCCGGCCGCAGCAGGATCGTGCCGGCGCCGATCGCCGCGACCACGGCCACCACACCGGCGACCGAGCCGGCCCGCTGGATGAACACCCGCCGCTTGCCGCGGCGCACCACCTGGTCGAGCGTGGTCGCGACCGGCGGCGCCGGCTCGCTGGTGAGGGTCCGGAGCGCGTGGCGCGCCGCATCGTCGTTGTCGAACATCGTCACGCTCCTCGCATCTCCACGTTCACGTCCCCTTTTTTGTAGGCGGCTCGCAGGGCCGCGAGACCACGCGCGGTCTGGCTCTTGACCGTGCCGGTCGAGCAGCCGAGCGCCTCGGCGACCTGCTCCACGGACAGGTCCGCGACGAACCGCAGCACCAGCACCGCCCGCTGCCCCGGCGGCACGGCGAGCAGCGCGGCCCGCAACGCCATCCGCTCGGCCGGTCCGGCGTCCGCCGGCGCGATCGTGTCCGGTAACTCGGCGACGACCTGCTCCCGTGCCCGGCCGCGGCGTTTCGTGTCCAGGAAGACCCTGGTCAGGATCGTGCGCAGGTACGCGTCCACCGTCTCGATCCGTACCTTCGACCAGCGCGCGTACAGCTTCACGAACGCCGCCTGCGCGATCTCCTCGGCGTCCGGCCACGAGCCGCACATGGCGTACGCGATCCGCCGAGCCCCGTCGAAGCGCGCCGAGAAGAACTCGGCGAACTCCTGGTCCCGCCCTCGCACCCCTCCGACCTCCTCCTGTCACCCCTTCTACGCGGATCCTCAGTAGAGGGTTGCACGCGGCCTTGACCTCCTCCTTGGTCGAGGTAGGAGGCTCGCCCCATGGGCGACATCGAGGAGATCAGGCAGGTCATCGCGGACGTCGAGCGGGGGTTCAACACCAAGGACGCCGCGCTGATGAACAAGCACCTGGCGCCGGACGCGGCGGTCGTCAGCGCGCTGGGCGTCCGGGTCGTGGGGTTCGACAAGATCATGGCGGTCAGCGAGAAGGGGCTCGCCGGACCGCTGGCTGACCAGTACGCGCGGTACGAGGTCAGGGACGTGCGGTTCATCCGGCCGGACGTGGCGCTCGTCCACAAGGAGGCCTACGCCGTCACGTCCGACGGCGAGCCGATCGACCTGGACCACGCCATGAACGCGCTGTACGTGCTCGTGAAGGAGGACGGCCGCTGGCTGGTCAAGGCCCGCCAGAACACACTGGTGCCGAGATAGGGGAACGGCCCCCGGCGCCGTTGCCGGGGGCCGTTCGGTGTTGATGGCTCAGTGCGCGACAGCCTTCTCGGCGTGGGCGCCGGTCAGGGAGCGGACCTCCATCTCGGCGTACTTCGCGTCGTTGCGCTCCTTCGACAGGATCGTGCCGAGCCAGCCGAGCAGGAACGACACCGGGATCGAGACCAGACCCGGGTTCTCCAGCGGGAACCAGTGGAAGTCGGCGTTCGGGAACATCGACGGCGTCGCGGCGGTCGCCGGCTTGCCGGACACCGCCGGCGAGAAGACGATCAGCACGAGGCAGACGACGAGCCCGCCGTAGATGCTCCACAGCGCGCCCGCGGTGTTGAACCGCTTCCAGAACAGCGAGTAGAGGATCGTCGGCAGGTTCGCCGACGCCGCGATCGCGAACGCCAGTGCCACGAGGAACGCAATGTTCTGGCCGTTGGCGATGATGCCGCCGACGATGGCCACCGCGCCGATCACCAGTGCCGTGATGCGCGCGACCCTGACCTCGGCGGCCTTGTCGTCCGCGGCGCCCTTCTTGATGACGTTCGCATAGATGTCGTGCGCGAACGACGCCGACGCCGTGATCGTCAGGCCGGCCACCACCGCGAGGATCGTCGCGAACGCCACCGCGGCGATGATGCCCAGCAGCACCGTGCCACCCAGCGCGTACGCGAGCAGCGGAGCGGCCGAGTTCGCCTTCCCCGGCGCGGCCTTGATCGCGTCCGCGCCGACCAGCGCACCCGCGCCATAGCCGAGGACCAGGGTGAACAGGTAGAAGATGCCGATCAGCACGATCGCCCAGACGACCGACTTGCGTGCTTCCTTCGCCGACGGCACCGTGTAGAACCGCATCAGGACGTGCGGCAGCCCTGCGGTGCCGAGCACCAGCGCCAGTGCGAGGGACACGAAGTCGAGCTGGGTCGTCCCGGTCTTGCCGTACTGCGCGCCCGGGTTGAGCAGCTTCTCGCCGCCCTCACCGACCTTCGCCACCGCGTCGCCGAGCAGCTCGGACAGGTTGAAGCCGGACTTGCCGAGCACCCACACGGTCATCACGAACGCACCAGCGATCAGCAGCGTCGCCTTGATGATCTGCACCCAGGTCGTGCCACGCATGCCGCCGATGATCACGTAGACGATCATGATGATGCCCACGACCGCGATCACCAGAGCCTGGCCGGCCTTGTTGGTGATGCCGAGCAGCAGCGCGACCAGACCGCCCGCGCCGGCCATCTGGGCCAGCAGGTAGAAGAACGACACGACGAGCGTCGACACCGCGGCCGCCGCGCGCACCGGACGCTGCTGCATCCGGAAGCTCAGCACGTCGCCCATCGTGTACTTGCCTGTGTTGCGGAGCAGCTCCGCGACCAGCAGCAACGCGATCAGCCACGCGACGAGGAAGCCGATCGAGTAGAGGAACCCGTCGTAGCCGTTGATCGCGATCGCGCCCGCGATGCCGAGGAACGACGCGGCCGACAGGTAGTCGCCGGAGATCGCCACGCCGTTCTGCACACCCGTGAACGAGTGACCGGCGGCGTAGTAGTCGACCGCGGTCTTCGACTTACGGCTCGCACGGAACACGATGTACAGCGTGATGACCACGAAGAGGCCGAAGATGCCGATGTTGAGAGCTGTGTTGCTGCCCTCGACGCCCGCTGCCAGGTTCATCGGTCGCCTCCCTCGATGTCCTCGCGGATCTTGTCGGCCACCGGGTCGAGGCTCCGGTTCGCGTGCCGGACGTACAGCCAGGTGATCAGGAACGTGGAGACGAACTGCAGCAACCCGAAGATCAGGCCGATGTTGACGTTGCCGAAGACCTTGGTGCTCATGAAGTCGTGCGCGTAGTCCGACAGCAGCACGTACAGCAGGTACCACGCGAGGAACGCGATGGTCATCGGGAAGACGAAGCCGCGGAGACGGCGGCGAAGCTGGGTGAACTCAGCGCTTTGCTGAATCGTCTCCCAGTCGGGGCTAGGCGGGCCCTGATCCGTGGTGCTCACTGTGCCTCCAGGGATGTGAACATGGTTCTACGACCCTAGGGAGGCGTTAACACGACGTGAATCGATCGAGGATCAACTGCCTCGTCGCACGACGAGCGGTCGACGAACGGTGTGATTAGCGCGACGAGTGGTGCAGGTCACATTTTGGTGACACCGAGGAAAGACGTCCAACCAGATTGGGGGACCACGAGCATCCCTCGATCAGGCGACTTTGAGTCACGGAGTGCTACCGAGAGTTCAGTGAAGGCGACCTCGACACAGTTGCCGTTGCTGCCGTCCTGGCTGCTGCGGGAACTCTTGCGCCACGAAAGGTCCATTGTGGGCACGTTGCTCGCCTCTATCATTCCTGGCTGATTCGCTTGACCAGCGCGACCGAGTCATCAGGGCTCAGCGCTTCGACGCCCAGCCGATCGAACTTCAGTCTACAGGCTCGGACCTCGTCATCTTCCTCGATGTGAAGGGCTCCCGTGGCGTACTCGACGTACAGCAGGTCGGGGTCATCGCGGTCGTGAAACGACAGGAGTGTGAAGCCTCCGTCCAACGCGCTGTGCATCTTCAACGGCAGCACCTGGAGGGTGACGCTCGTCAGGTTGGCCATCTCGACCAAGTGGTGCAGTTGCTCACGCATCACGTCCGGGCCGCCGATGTCTCGCCGCAGGGCTGACTCGTCGATGATCACTCCCAGTTCCAGCGGGTTGCTCTCACTGGTGAGGCGCTCCTGGCGGATCAGACGGACCTCGATGTCGTTGTGCAACTGCTCGGGTGATCGCCGACGGCGGCTGTGTGCGAACAACGCACGCATGTATGCCTCGGAGTGCAACAGGCCAGGCAGCATTAGGCCGGAGAACTCCTTCACTGACGCGGCATATGTTTCTACGTCGACATATCCGAGATCTTCAACGCCGTAGGCGCGGAACCAGGGTGGTTTCGCCGCCTCCCTGGCCTCGTCGAGCAGGGTTTCGTCGTAGTGGTCGTAGACGTCCATCGCCGAACGAACGAAATGAACGTCCGCTCGGGTGACCCCTGTTTCGATGCGTTGCAGCGCGCTACGGGTCTTGTCCAACCGCTTGGCGGCCTCGGTTAGCGTGAGGTTGGCGCCCTCCCGGATCTCCCGTAGCCGGCGCCCCAGCCGTCGCCGCAGGAACGGTGCTCGCTTGGTCACAATCAGACATGATCGCAGCTGGTAGACCCAACACTGGGAAACCCAATGCTGACGAGTCCATGTGGACACTGAAATTCCATGGAAGGACGACTCTTCACTCTGGTCAGCGCCGAGGACGACGGAATGGTGTTCGCATGGGGCATGCAGATCACCACACCCACCGAACAGGAAGCGGTGACCTACTGCCGCAATCCAATCACGAACCAGACGGTCTTCGGCCTGCACCGGAACGCGGAATCCGCATTGCGCCGATATGGCACGACGCTTCAGCTCCGGTTGGTCTGGGAGGACTGAGCGCGTTCGCGGAGCGTCCGTAGCCGGTCGGCGGGCGTCTGCTCCCGCTCCTCGTTGAGGTGCAGGCGAAGCATGGCCGTCCGCGCCCAGGAGGCCGGCCGGCCGCGCAGGGACACGACGACCATGGTCAGGAACGCCAGCGGCACCGACCAGGGCGCGGGCTGGGCGACCAGGATGGCGAGCCACCCCGTCACCGGCAGTCCCAGCAACGTCCCGGCGAAGGCGCCCGACGAGGTGGCCAGTCCGACGACCACACCGGACATCGCCCCGGCGACCGTGAGCCGCGACCACCAGATGCCGAGCACGAGCAACGGGCAGAACGTGGACGCGGCGACGGTGAACGCCCAGGTCACGAGAATGCCGGCGTCCAGCCGAATCGCCCGCAGCGCAAGGAGGACGACGACCGCCGCGGCCAGGACGACGGTGACCCGCAGCCTTCTCAGGCCGCCGGGGAGGAGGTCGTAGGAGATGGCGCCGGAAACGACGAGCAGGAGGCCGAGCGAGGTGGCCAGAAACGCCGCGAACGCGCCTCCGGTGAGCAGTGCGGTGAACAGGGAGCCGGGCCAGCTGTGGTCCACCTGCGCGGGGAGGGCGACGACGGCGGTGTCGGTGGCGCCGTTGAGGTAGAGCTGCGGGACGAGCACCCGGCCGAGAACGCCGTAAATACCCGGGAAAAGGTAGAAGATGCCGAGCAGCCCGACGGTGATCGCGGCGGTCCGGCGCGCCGCGCGGCCGTCCGGGCTGGTGTGGAACCGCATGATGACGTGCGGCAGCCCCATGGTGCCGAGCGCGAGCGCGACGACGAGGGCCCAGGTGCCGAGGAGTGGGTGGCCGGCGTTGGCGAGGTCGAGGAGGGGGCGCGACCAGTTGCCGCCGCCGGGGCGGGCCTCACCCGTGACCTGCGGAACCTTCATGCCTTTCGGAAAGGTGACCGTTGTTCCCTGTGGAACCTCCCAGCGCCCTGTCCTGCCGTGGAACGGTTCCTTGAGCTCGAGCGTGGTCCCGATCTTGAACTCGATCGTGGTGTCTTTGCTGAACCGCGTGAATTCGACCGGGTTGACGGCCTCGTACCGCGTTTGCGGGGTTACCTGAATGAGAAGCCAAACAGCCGGGATGATGAAGAGGACGAGTTTGAGGGCGAACTGGAATGCCTGGACGTAGGTGGCGGCCCGCATTCCGCCGAGCGCGAGCGTGATGGCGACACCGGCGCCGGCGATGACGACACCGACCCAGTAAGGGGAGTTGGCAACGGCGGAGAGCACCAGGCCGGCGGTGCGGAACTGCGGCACGAGGTAAAGGCCACCGATGACCAGAATCACCGCGGCGGTAACGCGCCGAAGAGCAGGAGAGTTCAACCGCGCCTCGGCGAAGTCGGGCACGGTCAGCGCCCCGGACCGCCGCATGGGCGCGGCGACGAGGACGAGCATGGCGATATACCCGGCGGTAAAACCGACGGGATACCAAAGCGACCCGACCCCGTCCTTGACGACCAGCCCCGCGACGCCGAGAAAGGAAGCGGCGGAAAGGTACTCCCCCGACACGGCGGCGGAGTTGAGCAGGGGACTGACCCGCCGCGAGGCGACGAGAAAGTCGGACGTGGTCCGCATGGCGGCGACGCCCCGCAACCCGATGAGGAGCGTCACCAGCACCACCGGTGCCACCGCGAAAGCCAGGATCATGCGCCTTGACCTGCGGTTTTGCGCTGCTGGCGGCCGCCCGATCCCGAGTGGTTGGGGGTCACTGGGTGTCCTCGGTGTGTTCGGCGCGGCGGAGGTGCCAGGCGGCCAGCGCGGCCAGTGCCGGGTAGGGGAGGACGGCCAGGGCCAGCCACGAGATCGGGATGCCGAGTAGCCGGATGGTGTCCAGGGACGGGAACAGGGCGAACAGCAGCGGCAGTCCCAGGATGCCGGCGAACAGGAGGGCCAGCGGCGCCACCGCCAGGCGGAGCTGGCGGCGGTGCAGGTCCGCGGCACGGGACTCGCCGGCGGTGTCCAGGGTGGGGACTCGCCAGCGGCCCCTCGCTCGGCGGCGGGAGTGGGCCAGGCGGGTTTGCGGGCTCATGACCGCCACGCGCTTGTGGCCGGGCATCAGCGGCGGTCCAGTTGGCCGGACTTGGCTGCCAGCAACAGCTTCTCGCGGAGGTCGCGGGCGTGGCGCCTCGACACCGGCACGTCACCCAGGTCTGTGTGGGCCAGGAGGCCCCCTACCGAGTCGCTTCTCAGTTCGCGGACGGCGTCCAGGGCCACCAGGAAGCTTCGGTGGACTCGGATGAAGCCGGCCGGGCCCCAGTACTCCTCCAACCTGGAGATCGGCATGCGCACAACGTGGATCCCCGAGGTCGCGTGGAGGCGGACGTAGTCGCCGTGGGCTTCCACGTAGCGGACTTCCGTTCGGCGGACGTACCTCGTCCGGCCCTCCGACTCCACCGGGAGGGCGGCCATCGCGTCGGGGACATCCGCGGTTGTGCGGGCCAGTAGGCGGTTCACCCGGCCCAGAGCCTCCGCCAGGCGTTCCGTGCGGACCGGTTTCAGCAGGTAGTCCACGGCGCCGATGCCGAAGGCCGCCACCGCGTGTTGTTCGTACGCCGTGACGAACACGATGACCGGGGGCTCGGAGAGGCGGGCCAGCAGGGACGCCAACTCCAGACCATCCAGGCCGGGCATCGAGATGTCCAGGAAGACCGCGTCGTACCGGCCGTTCTGGATCATGCGCAGGGCGGACAGGGCGTCGCCCGCCGTCGCCACCTCCGCCACCTCCGGGGAGGCGGACAGGAGACGGCTCAGCTCGGTCAAAGCCGGGGGAACATCGTCCACTGCCAGTACCGAGAGGGTCATGGCATCACTCCCGGTTGGAATCTGGGGATTCGCACCACCACGCGGGTTCCTTCGTCTACCGCGGTCTCCACCACCAGGCCGTACCAGGGGCCGTAGACGTTGCGCAGCCTTCGGTCCACGTTGGCCAGGCCCACGCTGTCCGTGCCGCCCCTGCCGGCCAGTATCTCCTCCGCCAGCGCGGGGTCCATCCCGACACCGTCGTCTTCCACGCTGATCACGCAGTCGTTGCCTTCCGCCTCGCCGCGGACCTGGACGTGGCCGGTGCCCGCGCGCGGCTCGATGCCGTGGCGGACGGCGTTCTCCACCAGCGGCTGGAGGACCAGGTACGGCAGCGCCACCGCCAGGACCTCCGGGGCCACCCGCACCTGCACCTGGAGGCGGTCCCCCAGCACCGCGCGCTGCAGCGCCAGGTACGTCTCGATCGCGTGGAACTCGTCCGCGACCGTCGTGTACTCACCGTGTTTGGCCAGGCTGTAACGGATGTAGTCCGCGAAGTCCAGCATCAGCTCCCGGGAGCGGTCCGGTTCGGAGCTGACCAGTGCCGCGATCACCGTCAGTGCGTTGTAGACGAAGTGCGGGGAGATCTCCGCCCGCAACGCCCGCAGCTCGGCCTGGGCGGCCTGTTCCGCGGAGGCTTCCAGGCGACCTCGTTCGAGTGCCTCGACGATCCACGCCGAGGCCTCGCGGACCTCGGCCCGGCGGGTCGCGCCCGCCACCACCAGCACGCCGGCCAGCTCGTTGTGGACGTGCAGCGGGACCGCCACCAGCGGCGACCGGCCCTCGCGGGTCTCGCTGTGCAGGACCTTCTCGACCAGGGCGTTCGCGTCCGCGTAGAACGGGGGCTCGGCCGGGGCCCAGACGACCCGGCTCGACAGGTCCGACATCCCCACGAAATCGACGGCCAGCAGGCGTCGCACACCCCGGGCCGCGGAGCGGACACCCGCACCCGACAGACCGTCCTTGAGCTCCTCGGCGATGTGCCGAGCCATGCTCAGCACCGACACCGCCATCAGGCGCTCCCATCCTCCGCGACCGGGTCCGCCTGGAGTTTAGTGGCGGAAATACCCGGTTCCGCTACTTGCGGTGGCGTCCGTCCGCCAAACGAGATCGTTCCTCCGCCGTGCCGAAGCTCGCCACCGCGCGGTCGCGGGTCAGGCCGAGGCCGTCCGGGGCGTGCATCCGCAGGCGGACCTGCGCCACGTCCGACGGGACCTTCGCCGGCGTCATCTTGCTCACCAGGAACACCGCGAGGAACGCCGACGGCACGGTGATGATCGCGGGCTGGCTGACCCAGCCCGGCGCCCAGCCCCCGGTCAGGCCGCTGATCGTGCTGATCACCAGTGCGGTCAGGGTGAGGCCACCGCCGACGACGATGCCGGCGGCCGCGCCGACCCACGTCAGCTTCCGCCACCACACCCCGAGCAGCAGGATCGGGCTGAACGTCGACGCGGCCAGCGCGAACGACATGCCGACGGTCAGCGAGATGTCCGACTGCCGCACGGCGATGGCCAGCGCCAGCGGAACACCGCCCGCCACGGCCGTCGCGAACCGGAAGTCGCGGACCCGCCCACGCAGCACGTCCGTCGACAGCACGCCCGACACGCTCACCAGCAGGCCCGACGACGTCGACAGGAACGCCGCGAACGCGCCCGCCGTGGTGATCGCGCCGAGGATCTCACCGCCGAGGCCCGGCACGACCTTCAGCGGCAACGCCAGCACGGCCTTGTCCGTCTTGCCGTCCACCAGCAGTTCCGGCACGTACAGCCGCGACAGCACACCCAGCATGATCGGGAACAGGTAGAACAGCGACAGCAGCACCAGCACGTGCAGGGTCGTCCGCCTCGCCGTGCGGCCGTCGGGGTTGGTGTAGAAGCGGACCAGGACGTGCGGCAGCCCCATGGTCCCCAGGAACAACGCCAGCATCAGCGAGTACGTCGTGAAGACGTCCTCCGAGGTCGCCGCGGGCGCGAACCAGCTCGCGTTGTCCGCGGGGGCGCCGGTGACCACCGGCACGGACGAGCCCTGCGAGAAGTGCATCGTCGTGCCCGCGTCGACGGTGTGCTCCGAACCCGCGGTCCAGTACGCCGAGCCGTCCGCGTCCTCGCCGTCGATCGTGCCGCGGGCGTAGAACTTCACGGTCTCCTTGGCCTGCAGGACGACCGGTGTCTCGACGTTGATCGTGCTGGCGGTGGTGAACGTCGGGGGCAGCGGCTCGGACAGGGCCGTCGTGTCGCTGTCGCGCACGCCGCCCTTGCCGACGAACAGCACGCACAGCACGAGCGTCGGCGCCGCGATGGCGAACAGCTTCAGCCAGTACTGGAACGCCTGCACCACGGTGATCGCACGCATGCCGCCGCCGAAGACGTTGATGATCACCACGATCGCGACGAACGCCGAACCGACCCACGTCGGCACCCACGGGAGGATGTTCCTGAGCGCGAGGCCGGCACCCTGCAGCTGCGGGACCACGTACAGGATCCCGATGGCCACCACCAGCACGGCGGCCAGGCCGCGCAACGCGCGTGAGCCGAGGCGTGCCTCGCAGAAGTCCGGCAGCGTGTACGCGCCGGACCGGCGCAGCGGCGCGGCGACGAACAGCATCAGCGCCAGATAGCCGGCGGTGAACCCGATCGGGTACCAGAGGGCGTCCGCGCCGTCCTTCAGCACCAGGCCCGCGACGCCGAGGAACGACGCGGCGGACAGGTACTCGCCGGACACCGCGGCGGCGTTCCGGCGGGAGCGGACCGTGCGACGGGCGACGAGGAAGTCCTGCGTGGTGTTGGCCAGCCGGGACGCGCGCCAACCGACCACGAAGGTCGCCACGGTGACCGCGAGGACCCCCGCGAGGGCCCAGATCTGTGCGCTCACCTGTCCTACTTACAACGTCGCTACTACTACTTCTCAACCATGGCGACGAAATCTCTTTCCTGTCGCTCGGCCTTGTGGTTGTACCAGTACCCGGCGGCGAACAACAACGGGAACGGGGCAAGTCCCATCGCCAGCCACGGCAGGCGCACGCCCGCGACGGTGACCAGTGTCAGCTGCGGCAGGAAGAAGAACAGCGCCGGCAGGGCCGCCAGCGTCAGCACCACGGAGAGCCACGCCACAGCGGCCGCCTTGAACTGCGCGCGGATCAGCTGGCGGACCAGCTCCTCGCCGTAGCTGGTCTGCTCCTCCAGCTCGACGACCGTGCGCAGGCGGGTGACGGGGGCTCGCGAGTCCGCCAGCACGACGCGCTTGCGGCGGGGCTTGGTCGGCGGGTCCGAGTACGACCGCGGACCGCTCTCCTCACGGCCCGGCCCCGCCGAGTGCTTACTCATAAGCCGCCACGACGCACGATCCGGTCCTTCAGCTCACGCGTGTGGCGGCGGCTCACGGGGAGCTTGCGCTCGTCGTCACCGATGACCACGTGGTAGCCGTTGCCACCCAGCTGCAGCTCGGTGATCAGGTTGATCGGCACCAGGTACGAGCGGTGGATGCGGACGAAACCGGCCTTCTCCCAGCGCTCCTCGAGCTGCGCCAGCGGGATGCGTACCAGGTGGGAGCCCTCGGTGGTGAACAGGCGGGCGTAGTCACCCTGCGCCTCCACCCAGCGGACGGACGAGCGCGGGATGAGCTTGGTGTTGCCCGCCAGCTCGACCGGGATGACCTCGTCGTCGGCCGCCTCGGACGCCACCTGCGGTGCCTCGCCGACGAGACCGTCGCCGCGCAGCTTGGAGATGACGCGCTGGACGGCCCGGTCCATGCGGGTCTGGTCGCACGGCTTGGGGATGAAGTCGACCGCGCCGAGGTCGAACGCCTCGACCGCGTCGTTGCCCTCGCCGTGGCCGGTGATGAAGACCAGGACCGGTGACGGCTTGAAGCCGGCGAGCACCTTGGCCATCTCCATGCCGGTGAGGCCCGGCATCTTGAGGTCGGAGAAGACCGCGTCGACGATCGGCTTGCCGGCGTTGCGGCGCGCGGTCAGCTCGTCATCGTCGCCGCCGAGGTGGCGCAGGGCCTCGGTCGCGTCGAAGGCCTGGATGACCCGCCGCACGTAGCGGTTGGCCTCCAGCCGCTCCACCATCAGGTTCATGCCGTCCTTCTCGTCGTCGACGGCCAGCACGACGAGACCCGGGGTGTTCGTTGAAGTACTCACGGTGATGTGCATCTTGCCGATCGGGAGGACGGGTTGTCCATGGTGTTACCTCTTGAGGGTGACTGTCCTATAGACCGTAACGGGACCAGAGCGCCCGGTGCTCGATGGCCGTGAGCAGTGACTGCGCGGCGCCACCGATGCCGAGCCGGGCGAGCAGCGGGCGCTTGGGCTCCGCCACGCTGATCTCCGCCTCTGGATAACGTTCGGAGAGCACGGCCCTGAGGTTGCCCACCCCGTCGACCAGGCCCAGCTCCTTGGCCTTCGCGCCGGTCCAGACCTCGCCGGTGAAGAGGTCGTCGCCGTCGCTGAGGCGGTCGCCCCGGCGGGTCTTCACCCAGTTCACGAACTGCTCGTGGAGTTGAGCCTGGAGGCTCTTCAACCATTCGACGTCCTCGTCCTTCTCCTGCTGGAACGGGTCGAGGCGGACCTTGTGCGCGCCCGCGGTGTAGACACGTCGCTCGACGCCGACCCGTTCAAGCAGTCCGCTGAGCCCGAACCCGGCGGTGACCACCCCGATCGAGCCGACGAGGGAACTCGAATGGGCGTAGATCTCGTCGGCGGCGCAGGCGAGCCAGTACCCGCCGGACGCCGCGACGTCCTCGCAGAAGGCGATGACCGGGATCTTCTTGCGGTCGGCCAGCTCCCGGATCCGCTCACCGACCAGCGCGGACTGGGTCGGCGCCCCGCCCGGCGAGTTGATGGCGAGCGCGACCGCCTTGAGCCGGTCGTGGTCGAAGGCCTTCGTGAGGGCCTGCTCGACGGTGTTGATGTTGATCGTGCCGCGCGCGGCCAGCGGGGACGGCGTCGGGGTGATCACGCCGTGCAGCTTGACCACCGCGACGACGGGCTTGCTGGTGGCCCGGTTGATGGGCAGACGGGCGGTCAGCTTCTCGGTGACGCTCATGCCCACAACCCTACGTATCCCTCGGGCGTCCGCGCGCTCATGTTCTGTATGGGGACGGAAGTGCGGTGGCGCGCGTGGCTCGGCGTGGGAGACGAGTCACGGTTTTCCCAGATCGACGTGGCGGAGTTCGCGACCTGCTCGGCTGCCTGCGCATGGGTGGAGCGGCGGTTGTACGCGGAGTGGACGCGGCCGGGGTTGAACGTGTTCGGGTCGGTTGACCGGGGGGTTTACCGTGTGGACGCGCCTGGGTCCGTGCCGCACTGGACCCTCGACCCGTACTCCGTGGGAATGGACGCGGACCTCGTGGACGGCCGCGTGTGCTGGCGCAAGCCAAGCGGCTGGCGGTCGTGAGACACTGGTGGCGAAAATATGCGTAGTTTCCACTGCGGGCCAGGAGGTGTTCATGACTGCCGAGCACGTTGGAGCGCACGACGTGCCGCCACCACGTGGCCGCGCTCTGGTCGATGAACTCCTCCGCCAGAAGGACGTCCAACCAATTCGGACGGCCGAGGATCCGAACGGTCAGGGCGTCTTCGAGACCGATGAGGAACTAAACGAGTTCGTCGAGTACACCTACGCCGCTCGTCACTCTGAGCTGGCGTAACGTAACCGACCGTGGATCCGGTCGTGCTAGACACCGATGTCGCTTCATTTCGTTTCAAGGGCGGGCTGCCCACATCCCTGTTCGCCCGTTTGGTCGACCGTCAGCCGTTGATCACGTTCGTCACTCGTGCAGAACTGACGAAGTGGGCTGATCTACGTGAGTGGGGAGCAACGCGACGAGCCCGGCTGGCGCACTGGCTGGCCGCGATGGCCGTTCTACCGGGCACCGAGGACGTCGCCACCACATGGGGGCGCATCTCCGCCGCCGCCATCCGGCGCGGGCGGCCCCGGCCGATCAACGACACCTGGATAGCCGCGTGCTGCCTGGTCTATGAGCTGCCGCTGGCCACGCTCAACGTGAAGGACTTCGCCGACTTCGTGGAGTACGACGGGCTCGCCGTCATCAGCGGCTAGGTCAACCGGTGGGTTGGCTGGCTTTGGCCTCGGTCTCCTCGGGGAGGCGGGGGATGTCGGGGCGGACGCCGGGGAAGAACTTCGGGACGCGGAGGATTACCTTCATGCCGGCGCCGGGGGCGGTTTCGGCCATCAGGGCGTACTCGTCGCCGAAGACCTGGCGCATGCGTTGGTTGATGTTGCCTATGCCTACGTGGGAGCCGGTCTTGTGGGCGTCCCTCAGGTCTGCGAAGAGGCGGTCGGCGTCCATCCCCACGCCGTCGTCCTCCACGCTGATCAGGGCCTCGTTGCCGTTGTCCTGGGCCACCACCGTGACCGTGCCGCCGCCTGGTTTCGGGGAGATCCCGTGCTGGACGGCGTTTTCCACCAGCGGTTGAAGGACCAGGAACGGGACCACCACCGACAGCACTTCCGGCGCGATCTTGATGCGGACGTTCAGGCGCTCCGCGTAGCGCTGGCTCTGGATCGTCAGGTAGCGGTCGATGTTGCGTAACTCCTCCGCCAGCGTCGTGAACTGGCCGGACGTCCGGAACGAGTACCTCGTGAAGTCGGCGAACTCCTGCAGCAGGTCGCGCGCCCGCTCCGGGTCGGTGCGGATCAGGGAGCTGATCGAGTTCAGCGCGTTGTACAGGAAGTGCGGCGAGATCTGCGCACGCAGCATCCTGACCTCGGCCTTCGCCAGCTGCTGCTTCGACTCGTCCAGCTTCGCCAGCTCCAGCTGGATGCAGACGAACTGGGCGACCTCGTCAGCGGCACGGATCAGGCGCTTCGAGTCGACGCCGCCGACCACGATCAGGGTGCCCTCGACCTGGCCGTCCGGGATCAGGGGGACGATCACCGCGGTGCGCATGGGGCAGCGGCCGCGCCGCGCGCAGCTCAGGTTGGTGTGGTGGATGTGTGCACGCTGGCCATTGCGAATGGCCACGTCGATGGCACCGGTCAGGTCCGGGTAGTGCTCGTTGGCGCCGCCGGCCCACGACAGCAGGCGGCCGTCGGCGTCCGTGATGCCGATGGCCACGCACTTCAACATCTCCAGCAGGTGCTTGACCGCCTCGTCGGCTGCCTCCTCGGTGAGGCCGCCACGCAGTTCCGGGGCTGCCTTGGACAGCCGCTGCACCGCGTCCAGCACAGCATCGTCGACCGAGTTGTCCGATTTGCGGGAGCGGATCCAGAGCGCGAACAGGGCGGCGACGACGAGTATCGCGATCCCGCCGACGACGGCGCGCTCGTTCAACAGGTCGGTCACCCGTCAATGCTCCGACTACCGCGGTGCCCGTGGCAAGGGAGGGTGACGTGAACGCAGTGCAGCACGAAGATCACCGTAGCTATTTCAGCAGCCTGGACAACCGCCGGTCGGCGAGCGGTTTGCCGCCCGTCTGGCAGGTCGCGCAGTACTGGAACGCCTTGTCGGCGAACGACACCTCGCGGACGACGTCTCCGCACACCGGGCACGGCATGCCCGTCCGGCCGTGCACACGCAGGCCCGAGCGCTTCTCCCCCTTCAGCGTCGCCGCGTGCTGACCGACCGAACGCTCGACCGCGCCGGTCAGGATCGCACGCATCGACTCGTACAGCCGGTCGACCTGCTCGTCCGTCAGCTTCCCGGCGGTCGCGAACGGGGACAGCTTCGCCATGTGCAGGATCTCGTCCGAGTAGGCGTTGCCCACGCCGGCGAGGATCTTCTGGGTGGTCAGCGCGTTCTTCAGGCGCTCGGTGTGGCCGGCCAGTACCTCGGCGAACTCGTCACGGGTGACGGCCAGCGCGTCCGGGCCCAGCGCGGCGATGCCGGGGACCTCCGCCGGGTCCTGGACGATCCACACCGCGAGGCCCTTCTTCGTGCCGGCCTCGGTCAGGTCGAAGCCGGGGCCCTGGCCCGGTGGGCCGAGGTGCACGCGCAGCGCGAGCGGGCCCTTGCCGGGCTTCGGCGGGGCCGCCGAGAGGGTGTCCGCCCAGCGCAGCCAGCCGGCCCGCGCCAGGTGGATCACCAGGTGCAGGCCTTCGACGTCGATGTCCAGGAACTTGCCGTGCCGGCCCGTGCCCGACACCTCCTTGCCGTGCAACTCGGTCCACGGCGGGCGCACGGTCTTCAACACGGAAAGGGAGGCGACGTCCACCCGCGCGACGGTGCGGCCGACACCGTGCTCGCGGATGTGCTGGGCGAGCGCCTCAACCTCGGGTAGTTCTGGCACGACCCCCAGTCTTGCCCGATTTCCGCCGTTACGCCACGGGCTCGATCACCGGTTGGAGCGGTCCCTCGATGCCGGGGTGCCCCTCGACCCGGATGTTCTTCGACGCCTGCGAGATGTGCTGACGCACGGTGAACACGCCCCGCACCATGCCCGTCCAGCGTTCTTCCGGCTCGCCGTGGCCGTTGTCACCCCACTCGGCGACGATCTTCCACGGGCGGCGCAGCGCCCACCGGGTCGGGAAGAACAGGACCGCCAGCAGGATCAGCAGCCCGAGCCACAGCATCCGGCCGCTCCACGGCGCGACGACGTCGGCGGGGATCGTCGTCACCAGCACGATGGCGAGCACGATGATCAGCCCCAGCAGCACGAACGCGGAGGTGTTGCCCACGCTCACGTCGTGCTCGAAGTCGTCCAGGTCGTTCGACTGGCGCCACTCCATCTCGCTACGGAGAGTCCAGGTGTGCCCGAGCGGGTCCTTAACCGTTTTCTCCCACATGTGACCCTCCGGACCGCCGGCAACATCAACTTCAATGATGGCGTATCCAGGTGCCCCTTGTCAGGCTCCGGTCAGGTGGTTGGGGTCGTGGCGCTGCGTGCTTGTGACGGTTTCGGCTGCGTGTAGCTGGTGCGCGTGGTGGTGGTCCTGGTCTGGTCGAGCGAGTTGACTTCGGTCACGGTCGTCGTCTCCTGGACGAGCGTGTACTCCTCGTACTCCTGGCTGTAGGTCTCGGTGGTCGTCTCGCTGTAGACGATCGGCGCGTCGTCGTCGAAGGTCGCGGCGTCGGTCGTCATCGGCACGTCCTCGCCGCGGGCGCCGTCGGTGGTGGCGTCGACGGTGCTCGGCGTGGTCGTGGTGGGTTGCGGCCGCGGTTGCGGCGTCGTGGTCGTGCCGGTGGGCCGGGCCGGGTCCGCGGGCTGCCGGGCCTTCCCCGGGTGCTCGATGGTGTCGTCGAGCGAGCCCTCGGACACGTCCAGCGGCTGGAGCGGGCTGACCGGCTCGACGTTCATCTCGATGGCGCCTTTGCCCGCGAGGTCCAGCGGCGTCGGCCGGTCGCTGCCCCACGGCGTGAGGACGAACCCGAGCACCCCGATCGCGGCCGCGGACGTCGCGGCGACGGCGGCCTGGAACTTCGTGCTGGCGAACAGTCCCTTGATGGCCGCGCCGAGCTGCCACCCGGCGGCGGCGACCACCGGCGCGGCGGCGAGACCGGGGTTCGGGCGCAGGCCGGTGAACACGTCCCGCAACTCGGCGTGCATGGCGGTGCAGGACGCGCAGGTGGCGAGGTGGGCACGGATGCGGCGGCGCTCGATGCCGCTCGTGGTGCCGGCGGTGTAGGCGCCCAGCTTCTCGAGGACGGACCGGCAGCCGGTGGCGCTGCGCTCGGCGGCGAGGTGGGCCTGCAGGTAGGCGGCCCGCAGCCCCTGTCTGGCCCGGCGGGCGAGCGCGGCCGTCGCGTTGGGGCTGAGGCCGAAGTTCGTGGCCACGGCCGCCGGGCGCTCGCCCTCGACCTCCATCTTCCAGAGCACCTTGCGCCAGCGTTCGGGGAGGCTGGTGAACGCGCGGCGGATGAGGTTGCGCTCGGTGAACTGCCCACTGGTGTCCGGATTGGACGGCGCCCGGAACGTGAGCTCCTCGTCGGAGACGGGCACGTCCCGCCGTCGCATGCTCCACTCCCAGGCAACCCGCCGCACGACGATCAGCAGGTAGCCGCGGACGTTGTCCATCGGCCCGGCACCGCGCCGGATGGCCTGGAGCACCCGGAAGAACGCCTCGGCGGTCAGATCGTCCGCCTCGGCGCGATCACCGGCCAGACTCAACGCGAGCCGGAAGACGGCGGCGGAGTGGCGAGAGAAGAGCTCGCCGAAGGCCGCGTCCTCGCCGGCACGGAGCCGCTCGAGCAGCGTCCGGTCCCCGTCTTCGGGGGCTTCAACAGCCTCGCTGGTCACGCCACCTCCTCCCGACCGCCACGGGAATGTGGTCAACATGCCACAGTCGGTTTCACATGCACGGCAAACGTTAAGAACGTTAAGACGATACCTACGATCGGAGTAAGCCGATCGGGTGAATGCGGTGGACTACCTGGCCGCCCGAAATGGACTTTCGGGCATCCGGTAAGCTTGCTCGCACACAACGCGGACGTAGCGCAGTTGGTAGCGCATCACCTTGCCAAGGTGAGGGTCGCGGGTTCGAGTCCCGTCGTCCGCTCGTGGGTGAGCCTCCCCTGTTCGCGGAGAGCGCTCACCTAGCCCACTCGCCGTGTTTTTTGGGGGTGCAACCCCCAAGCCCCGCCCGGCGGGGCTTCGCCCCCCCGGACCCCCTTGGTCGTGGTTACGTCTGGTCGTGGTTACGTCTGGTCGTGGTTATGTTGGTTCTTTCCCTTGGGTCCTTCCCCTTGGGGCTTTGCGGTTGTTGTGGTTCTTAGTGTCGGTCGTTTTGTTGGTTTGCGTGGTAGCCCAGCGCCTGTAGGTAGCGGATCAGCAGTGGGTGCGCGGGGACCGTGCGGCCCATCTCGAAGCGGGCGAGTTCCGCGTGGGACGTGCCCGCAAGGTGTGCAAGGCGGGTGCGGGTCCAGCCGCGTTCCTCACGCATGAGTTGCACCAGGCGGCCTGAGTCCTCCGCGTCCCAGCGCGCCAGCACCGCCTCGGTTACGTCCACCGCCCGGAACCATGCCATGTAGGACATCCCATCATCCGACGATCTTCGGTGCCAGCTTGCGAGACGGTGAGTCGCGGTCACGTTGTGTGTGAGGGATGATGCTCTGTGTGCCGGAGCGGAGGTTGCTGCGGGTCTATGTCGATGAGACCGGCGATCGCGGAACGTCGCCGAAGGCATCACCCTTCTTCGCGTTTGCCGCGGTGCTCGTCGCGGAGGAGGACGAGCCGCAGTTGCGCGACGTCATGCGCGCCCTCAGAGCCGACTTCCGGGTGCCGGCCAACTCCGCTCTCCACTGGAACCGTCACGTGAAGACCTTCTCGCGACGACAGCACGTCACGAAGAGATTGAGCCAGCTCACCACGATCAGCATCTGCTACGTCATCGTCGACAAGGCAGCTGTTCCAGCGGGATCGGGGATGCTTGGCGACCACGCGTTGTTCTACAACTTCGCAGCCGGCCTGATCCTTGAACGCGCCGTCCTCGCCGGACGGCGCTGGCCCGGCGGCAGTCGCGAAGTGATCGTCCGTTTCGGGCACGTCCGCGGCTTCGATCATTCGACCAGCCGGGACTACTTCGCACGGAAACAGCGGATGGCCAAGATGGCGAACGTTCCGTGGGGCTGCCTCAAGTCGGTCCACTTCGACGATCAGAAGTCATGGGATGGTCTGCAGGCCGCGGATCAGTTCGCCGGGATGTTGCACGCGGCGTTCCACCCCGACGAGTTCGGCGGCTTCGAGGCGGTTCACTTCCTCGCGATTCGACACCTTCTTCGGCGTAGCGACAGCGGGGACGCCTGGGGCCGGGGTTTCAAACTGCTGGGCGAGGCGACCACTATCACTTCCATGCCGTGGTGGCCGACAAGCGGATTGTGAGGTCACATGAAGGGCCTTCGAGGGGGCCCGGGGCGCGTCACCGACTTGCGTCGGAGGATCTGGCAGCAGATCAAGCGTTGTCCCCGCGACCTCCAGGAAGGCCCTACGTAACTGAGTCTACCTGAAGATAATCGAACAGGTGTACTACCTGAACGAGTGATTTACGCGCCCTGGACGTTCAGGCCGATCGGGCAGCTCACGCCGGTGCCGGCGAGGCCGCAGTAGCCGTTCGGGTTCTTGGCGTCGGACAGGTACTGCTGGTGGTAGTCCTCGGCGTAGTAGAACTCGCCGAGGCGGGCCACCTCGGTGGTGATCTGGCCGTGGCCGCTGCGGGTGAGGGCCGCCTGGTACGAGGCGCGGCTCTCCTCGATCGTCTTCTTCTGGGCGTCCGAGGTGTAGTACAGGGTTGAGCGGTACTGGGTGCCCACGTCGTTGCCCTGGCGGTTGCCCTGGGTGGGGTCGTGCTCCTCCCAGAACACCTTGAGCAGGGCCTCGTACGTGATGACCGCCGGGTCGAAGGCGACCAGGACCACCTCCGCATGACCCGTCAGACCGCTGCAGACCTCTTCGTACGTCGGGTTCGGGGTGTAGCCGCCGGCGTAACCGACCGCCGTGGTCCAGACGCCGTCGGTCTGCCAGAACAGGCGTTCGGCGCCCCAGAAGCAGCCCATGCCGAAGACCGCCACCTCGACGCCCGTGGGAAACGGCGGGGCGATGGGGCGGTCCGTGAACACGGCGTGTGCCGACGGGACCGGCATGGTCGTCGTTCGGCCCGGGAGTGCGTTGGCGGCCTCCACCGGGCGGGTCTTGTCGTGTCCGAACAGCACCATGAACTCCACTCTACGTATCGCCACCGGCCGTGGTACCAACAAAGGCATGAGTTGGCAGGACCGATTGCGGGACCTCGGCGAACGGCTGGTCGCGGGCGAGATCACCACCACCCGTTACCGCACGGAGAGCGAGGCGATCCTCGCCGAGGCGGACCGGGAGGCGGCGGCCTCGACACAACCGGCGCCACCTGAGAAAACAGGCCGGGAGATGGTGCCTATTCCCGTGTCCGCGGCCTGGGAGGCGCCCTCCGGCGAGATGACGCAGATAGTGGGCACGGACGACAAAACGACTGTGGTCAACAACTCGCTCGCGGACCGTCTCGACCAACCTGACGACTCCGAAACAGGAAATTAGCTAACGTGCACCTGTGACCGCTGGACCGACGAACGACCTACCGCCGGTCCATGAGGCGTGGCTGCCGCGTGAGCACTCGCTCCACCGCCCCCGGCACGGCAAGCGCCAGCTCACCGCCCTGGTCAGTGCGCTCGTCTTCTTCGCCACCCCCGCCCTGATGTGGGTGTTCGGCATGCGCGCGGACGAGATCGAGAACCACAAGCTCGCCTCCTTCCCCAGCATCGCCGACGGCTGGGGCCTGTTCACCGGCCTCGACGACTGGGCCACCGACGCCCTGCCCTTCCGCGGCGGGGCGGTGGACGCCACCGGCTGGATCAGCGAGACGTTCTTCGGCGAACCGGCCCCCTTCGACCAGGGTGGCGGCACGCCGACCGGGCCGCTGCCGGGCAGCCCCTCCGAGGAGCAGCCCCGGCAGGACCAGACCGACCCCACCGAGGGCGAGACGGACAGCTCCGGCCAGGCCGGGTTCCGCGACGTCGTCAACGGCACGGACGGCTGGATGTACTACGGCCGGGACACCCAGTCGAAGTGCCGGCCGCTCCAGCCGCTCCAGCAGACGATCACGCAGCTGGGCAAGCTTCGAGACGTCGTCGAATCCTCCGGGCGCACGTTCGTGCTGGTCCTGGTGCCGGACAAGACCACGATGGTCCCCGAGCACCTCCCGGACACCTACCCCGGCAAGGACTGCGCCCAACCCGTCACGCCCGAGCTGTGGCAGCAGGCCGTCGGCATCGCGGGCGCCATCGACATGCGGCCGCGCCTCGCCGCGGCGGCCGAGAAGTACAACAAGCCCATCTACTACCCGCAGGACACCCACTGGACGTCCGAGGGCGCGATCGAGATGCTCAGGACGGTCACCGACGAGATCAAGCCGGGCACCACGAAGACCTGGAAGATCCAGCGCAAGGACACCGCCAGCGTCCAGGCCGACCTGCCGCCGCTGATCGGCAAGAAGGGCGAGAACCAGGTCGTCAACTACCGGCTGCGGCCCGACGGGCGCTACGACCGCGTCCGCAAGAACACCACCGACCTGCTCGACCCGCGGCACTTCACGTCCAAGCAGCTCAAGGGCATGATCACCCAGCCGACCACGGTGCTCGGCGACTCGTTCCTGGTCGGCGCGTCCGGCTATCTGCCGGCCGCGTTCACCGACGTGACCGTGCAGTACTACCGCGGCGCGGAGAACCGTCCGGAAGACATGGTCAGGACGATCACCAACAGTGAGGTCGTCGTGTTGGAGGTGGTCGAACGCAACGTGGCGGCCGGTGCGGTCGCCGTTCTCGACCAGGGGTTCATCGACCAGCTGGACCAGCAACTGGCCAAACATCCGATCCGTTGACACGGCTGCCGGTGGGGGCGCGCGACATCGACACGCCGGGCTTTGACATGGTATTCGGCGTAACAATCGCGCGGAGGAATGTGACGTGACTAGCACGGTGACGAAGGACTCGGCGGAGGATTCGGCGCCTGACCAGCACGCCGACGCGCCTGCGAGCGAGAAGACCGACTGGCCGGCGCGGCTGCGGCGGTTCGCCACGAGCGCCTGGCTGGCCCGCCTCATCGAGCTGCTCGCGCTCGTCCCGGCCGCGGCGATGACCCTCGAGGTAGTCAAGGCGTCGAAGCTGCACTACGTCGACTACTGGTACGCGCTCGTCCGGTTCGTGAACCTCGACGGCTCGCTCGACTTCGGCGGGCTGTTCATGTCCTCCAACGAGCACCTGATCGCCATCCCGTCGCTGATGTACTACGCCGACGCCACGCTGGGCGGCGGTGACCAGCGACTACTGGGTTACGTCGACGTCCTGATCGCCATCGCGACCGTGGTGCTGATCCGGTTCGCCATCCCGAAGAGCCTGCCGGTCGTGGTGCGGGCCTCGATCGTGCTCGCGTCGTCCGCGCTGATCTTCAGCCTGCACGGGATCCACAACTTCACCCACGCGATGAGCGGCGCGGCCTGGCTCACCGCGAACCTGATCTCGATCGGCGCGCTGCTGTTCGCGGTCAAGGGCAAGTGGTGGCCGGCCTGGGGCATGGCCCTGCTCGGCAGCATCACCTACGGCACGGCGTTCGCCGCGTGGCCGTCGATCGCGCTGATCGCGATCATGCGCAAGGAGCCGATGTGGCGGCGGGTCCTGCCGCTCGTCACCGGCGCGGTGATCGTGGTCGGCTGGATGTCGGTCAACCACAACGCGGCCGGGTCCGGCACCGAGAGCGACATCGGCACCGCGATCTTCGGCCTGTTCGCGGTCATCGGGCACATCTGGGCGGCGAACAACACGGGCGTGGCGGTGCTCGCCGGCGCGGCCATCCTCGGCGCGTACGGCGCGCTGGCCACCGTGAAGGCGACCCGCGTGCCGGAGCTGCGGTTCTGGTGGGGTCTCGCCTGCCACGCGTTCTTCGGCAGCGCGATGATCGCCGTCTCGCGCATCGACTTCGGCCTCGACTACAGCCAGCACAGCCGCTACACGTCGGTGTCGGTGCTGATCTCGCTGCCGCTGCTGGTCATCGCGGGCACGGTCACGCACGCGTTCTTCGCGCGGCACTGGCGCAAGATCGCGGTGGGCTTCGCGGTCGCGGGCGTCACGGGGTTCGCACTCGGCGTGCCGACCGCGGACACGGTGCGGACCGAGGACGTCGACCACGACATCCAGTCGGTCGCCCTGCGTGCCGGCTACATCAACGCCTTCGGGTGGGCCCTGCCCCCGGCCGGGCACCAGCTGGTGCCGCGCCTCGAGGAACTCGGTCACTACCCGTTCAACGACAGCTTCACGCTCGGATGCGGTGGCCCCGAGTTGGGTGACCACATCGACCTCACCGGCGTGCAGGAGATGAAGCTGCCGACCGGTGGCCGGACCCCGGTCTCCCCGGTCGGGGAGGTCGACAAGGTCGAGCCCAAGCCCGGGTCACAGCTCGTGTGGGGATGGGCGACGGGAGTGAAGGACCCGGTGCGCTGTACCGTTCTCGTCGACTCGACCGGCAAGGTCGTGGGTGGGGGCGTGAGCGACCGGGTGCGCTCGGACATAGCCCAGCAGTACCTGGGCATCAACGCGGACACCGGGTTCGGCATGGTGGGCCCGGACGACCCCGACCTCCGTGTCGTGGTGATTCTGGAGAGCGGCGCGAAGCGCTGGATGCCGGCGAAGGTCGACGACGAGGACCAGAAGTGAGTATTGAACAAGAAGTCCAGGTCAGTGTTCTGATACCCGTCAAGGACGAGGAAGCCACGCTGGCCACGCTGGTCGGCGAGATCGACGCGGCGTTCGCGACGCTGCCGGAGACCGGCTACGAGATCATCTTCGTCGACGACGGCAGCACCGACACGAGCTGGGACGTCATGACCCAGCTCGCCGCCGAGAACCCGCGGGTCCGCGCGCTGAAGCTGCGCCGCAACTTCGGCAAGGCGGCCGCGCTGGCCGCGGCCGTCGACGAGGCCCGTGGCGAGCGGATCGTCACCATGGACGCCGACCTGCAGGACGACCCGGCCGAGGTGCCGCGCCTGCTGGCCGAGCTCGACGATGGCGCCGACCTGGTCTCCGGGCACAAGGCCGACCGCAAGGACCCGCTGGGCAAGCGGATCCCGTCGAAGTTCTTCAACCTCATGACCAACGTCATGACCGGCCTCAAGATCAACGACCACAACTGCGGCCTGAAGGCGGCGCGGACCGAGGTCTACCGGCGGGTGCCGCTGTACGGCGAGCTGCACCGGTACATCCCGGCGCTCGCGCACCAGACCGGCTACAAGGTGCGTGAGCTGGCGGTGAACCACCGGCCGCGCGAGCACGGCAAGTCGAAGTACGGCCTGGAGCGGTACGTCCGCGGCGCCATCGACCTGCTGACGGTCATGACGATCACGAAGTACGGCCGGCGCCCGGCGCACCTGTTCGGCGGCATCGGCCTGCTGTCCGCCCTGATCGGCTTCGTGACCCTGGCCTACCTGACCGTGGTGAAGCTGTTCGGCGGCCAGGCGATCGGCGACCGCCCGCTGCTGATGCTGGGCATCCTGCTGGTGATCCTCGGCGTGCAGCTGATCTCCATCGGGTTGATCGCGGAGATCGTGCTGCACCGGACGGCCAACCGGCGAGAAGCGACGGACCTGATCCGCGAACGGACCCCGGTCGAGCCGACGGCCCGGGACGCGGCCCGGCCGGCGAAGAAGACCTCCGCGAAGACGACGACCTCCGACACAGAGAAGGTTGAGGCATGAGCGGCCTGCGTGGCGCGTACGTGACCGGCGTGCGGACCGTCCGCAAGGCGGTCGACAAGACCGGGCTGCTGAACAAGCTCGAGCACAGCGAGTCGCCCAAGGCCCGGCACGTCCGCACCCTGTTCTCGATCTTCGACGCGGACGAGATGGTCCGGATGGACCTCGCCTGGTGGAGCTACCCGGCGATGGAGCGGGTCGACGAGTTCCTGTCCGAGCGCCCCGGCGCGCGGATCTTCGAGTACGGCGCCGGCGCGAGCACAGTGTGGCTCGCCAAGCGGGCCGGCCAGATCGACAGTGTCGAGCACGACACCCAGTGGGCCGAGACCGTGAAGCAGATGCTGGCCGACACCGCAGGCAACGCGAAGCTGCACGTCGTCCCCCCGACGGCGGCGACCGCCGACACGACCGTGCGCTCGGGCCGGGTCGGGCACACCGACCTCGACTTCGCCAACTACGTCTCGACGATCGACGAGGTCGGCGGCCCGTTCGACCTGATCGTGGTCGACGGCCGGGCCAGGGTGGACGCGTTCCGCCGCGCCCTGGACCACCTGGCCGACGACGGCGTGGTCGTGTTCGACAACATCAAGCGCAAGCGGTACTGGGACGTGCTGTCGGCCATGCCGGGCCTGCGGATCGAGCTGCTCAAGGGCGGCACCCCCACGCTGCCGTACCCCACGACCACGGGCCTGATCTGGCGTGACTAGCGAGCCGGCCACCCCGAAACCGAGCCGGCGGGCGGACCTGCTGGCCATCGGCTTCGTGGTGGTCGCCGTCGGCGTGGCGGTCTGGGCCCTGTGGGACGACTTCCCGTCGATGGTCGACGCTCTCGGCAAGATCGCCTGGTGGCGACCGGTGCTGGCGTTCGCCGGCATCGTGCTCGGCCTCCTGGCGACGGCCGAGGTGTGGAAGCACTGCCTCGCGGCACTCGGCTCCCCGGTGCCGTCCTCGGCGGCACGGGAGATCTTCTTCCCGGCCCAGGTCGGCAAGTACCTGCCGGGGTCGGTGTGGCCGTTCCTGGCCCAGATGAAGTTCGCTCGCGAGCGCGGCGTGCCGGGTGGCTCGGCGCTGCTCGCCGGGTCGATCTTCCTGGTCATCCACACCGTCACCTCGGTGCTGGTCGGCGCGTTGCTGCTGGTCAGCCAGCCGGACCTGGTCAACCGGTTCGGCTGGGCGGGCCTGTGCATCCCGCTGGCCCTGGTGGTCCTGCACCCGAAGGTGATCAACTGGCTGGCCCGCAAGCTGGCGAAGCGCTCCGGCACCACCCCGCCGGAGCTGCGATGGTCCGGCCTCGTGCGGCCCCTGCTGTGGATGCTGCCGGCGTGGGCCGGCTACGGCGCGGCCGCATACCTGCTGGCCGACCCGTTCACCGACTCGGTGCTGCAACTCGCGGTGGTCTGCACCGGCGCGTTCGCGCTCGGCTGGCTGGTGGGCCTGCTGGTGTTCCTGGCGCCGGCGGGCGTGGGTGCCCGGGAGGCGGTGCTGATCCTGGCGCTGACCCCCCTGCTGGGTGCCCCGGCGGCGGCGACGGTGAGCCTGATGCTGCGGGTCGGCCACACGCTCGCGGACCTGGTGCTGGCACTGTGCTACGGACTGGGCAGAGCCCGCCGGGACCGGCCCGCGGGTAGGGAATTAGCCACACCCTAGGCTTGCCGACATGGCAGTGGATCGGCTCAAGTCGACGTGGGAAAACCTCGGCAAGGCGGACCCGTTGTGGGCGGTGCTCACCGATCCGGAGCGGCGCCACGGGGGTTGGCAGGTCGACGAGTTCCTCGCCACCGCCGCGCAGCCGATCGCGCGGGTGCGGGCGTTGCTCGACGAGGCCGGGCTCTCGCTCGGTGACCGGACGCTCGACTTCGGCTGCGGCGCCGGACGGCTCGCCAACGGGCTGGCCGCGCACGTCAAGGAGGTCGTCGGGGTCGACATCGCGCAGTCGATGATCGACGAGGCCGACCGGATCAACCAGTTCCCGGACCGGGTCTCCTTCGTCGCCTACGACGGGCACCGGCTGCCGTTCGACGACGAGTCGTTCGACTCCGTGGTCAGCCTCATCTCCATCCAGCACTCGCCGCCCGCCGTGCAGCTCGCCTGCCTGGTCGAGCTCCAGCGCGTCGTCCGGGACGGCGGGGTGCTCGTGTTCCAGATCCCGTTCCGGCCCAGCAGGCCGGAGAACCTGCCCGAGACCGCCATGCGGGCCCGGATCGAGCTGCTCGACGTGCCCAGCCCCGTCGGCGTGGGTCAGGCGGCGCCGGTGCGGACCCGGGTGACCAACGTCAGCGACCACGTCTGGCCGGCCGGGCGGCTGATCCGGCTCGGCAACCACTGGCTGCGTGACGGCGAGCCGGCGCGCTGGAACGACGGGCGGACCGACCTGCCGCACGACCTCGCGCCCGGCGCGGCCGTCGAACTGGAGCTGCCCGTGGTCGCCCCCGACGAGCCCGGCCGGTACGACCTCGAGCTGGACGTCGTGCAGGAGGCCGTCACCTGGTGGGCGGCGGTCGGCAGCGAGACCGTGCACGCCGAGGTCGACGTCGTGCCGGACACCGTCGCCGAGGTGCCCGCGCTCAGCCCGCCGAAAGAGCTGGTCATCGACCCGCAGCCGGCGCCGCGGGGCCGGGACGACGGCGGCATGGAGATGTTCGGGATGGACTCGAACCTCGTCCGCCTGCTGTTCACGCACTGCGGCTCGGAGATCGTCAACATCGTCCCGGACGACATGGCCGGCGCCGAGTGGGAGAGCTTCACCTACCTCGTCCGGCGCGGTTCCTAACTGTTACAACCAGCGTCCACCCGCCACGGTGACCTGCGCGAGAATGTGCGATTGATGCGCATTCACTCCGTCGTCCTGGTGCACGTGCTGCTCGCGGCGATCGCCCTGGCCGCGATCGTCGTGTGGGGCACCGGCGCCGACCCCGCGCTCGCCGGCCAGCGGGTCACCGTCCCCGATCGCGACCCCCGGAGACCCGACAACCCGGAGACGCTCGCGCTCGTGCGGCCGCCGGGGGTGCTCGTCACGGACACCGCCACCGTCAAGCACGGCAGCTCGCCGGCCGTGCTGCCCGAGGCGGAGGCCGAGGTCCTCACGGACGCCGGCGTCGTCGTGGTCCACGCGTACGTCGCCCGCGAGGGCGGCACCACCCAGGGCCTGTGGCAGATGTCGGTGCGTGACGGCGCGGACCCGGGGAAGGCGCTGCGGGCGATCGACGAGTTGTACGCGGACGGCGGCTGGAAGTGGGCGCCGATCGCGACCCGTGGCGTGCTGGTCCGCACGCAGACCCCCGTCGAGGGACAGCCGTACACCGGTTACCGCGCACACTACGTCCGCGGCCCGTACCTCATCCGGATCGAGGCGTACGGGACCGACCCGGACGACGTCGACGACGCCTTCGCGAACCTGGCGACGAGACAGCTGGCGCAGTGGCCACCCCGGTGACCGTCGACACCAGGACGGTGCCCGTCACGCTGCTGCGTGCCGGCGCCGCGGTGCTCGGCGCGTACGGGTACGTCCTGGGGCTCTGGCTCGCCCGGCTCGACCTCGACCCGGAACCGGTCGCGACCATCCGCACGTGGGTCAGCAGGCCGCTCGGCCTCGGCGAGGACTTCGGCCCGTTCGCCCTGATGCTCCTGCTGGCCGCCACGGGCTACGCGGCCGGATCCACGGGCGGCCGGCCGGCACGGCTGGTCCGGGTGTGCCTGCCGGCCCTGCTGGGGACGGTGGGCGTCTGCCTCCTCGGGTACGACGACGCGGCGCGGTTGCCGGTGTTCCTGCCGCTGTTCCTCATCGGTCTGCTGACCTGGTGGGTGGTCGACGGGACGCTGCCCGCCTGGGCCGGTGTGCCGCTCGGCGTGGTCTGTTTCGCCCTGGTCATCGCGGTCCACCACGCGTTCCCGGGGCTCCAGCCGTGGTGGTACCCGATCGCCGCCACCTTCGCGGTGCTGCTGTTCCTCGTCGTGGTGCGGCCGGGGCCGACCACCGTCGCAGTCGCCGCGCACCCCGTCACCCGTTGGCTCGCCGCCGTCGCCGAGGTGCCGTTCCTGGTCAGCCCGATCGTCGTACTGCTGGTGGGCGCATGAGATATCTGCACGGCCTGAACCTCCTGCGCATCCTCGCGTCGATCGCGGTCTTCTACGACCACCTCCGCGGCTGGTTCGCCTCCGGCGGGCAGCGGTGGACGTTCGACGAGGGCTTCTCCGCGGCCGTCCTCGGCCCGCTTCGGCTCGACGCACTCGTGGGTGCGTTCGGCATCGCCACCTTCTTCGTCGTCAGCGGCGTGGTGATCACCTACGCCGCGCAGCGCGAGAGTCCCGGCCGGTTCGTGGCCCGCCGCGCCGTGCGGATCGTGCCGGCGATGTGGGTTGTCCTGCTGCTCGTGTGGGTGCTGGCGATCCTGCGCGTGCCGGCCGGCGTGGCCGGGCCGGTCGACGTGGGCGACCTCTTCGCGAACCTCACGCTCGCGAACTTCTTCCTCCCGAACCAGACCGGGCTCGACCTCGTCACGTGGACGCTCGCCGTCCAGATCGCGTACTACCTGTTCGTCGCGGCCACGATCCCGCTGCTGCGCCGGTGGCCGTGGCTGCCGCCCGCGCTGGCCGTCACGCTCGTGTCGGTGCTGCTGTCGGTGGTCCGCGACGAGTCGACGACCGCCGCGCACATGCTGCGGGTGATCGTCACGTTCCTGCCAATCCTGTTCATCGGCCAGCTCATCGGGCTCGTGCGGCTCGGCCGGCTGCACCCGCTGGCCGGCCTGGCCTACGGTGTGCTGCAGTGGCTGCTGCTCGTCCGGGCAGACATGACGAGCGATCTCACGCCAGCTATTCCGGGATACACCCGAATGGTGGTATTCATAGCGCTGCTCGTGATCGTCTGCTGCCGGCTGTCCGGCAGCCTCGTGTCCGGGCGGTGGACAAGGGGCGTAGCGAACAGAACTTATGCGGTCTTTCTCGTGCATGTGCCGGTTCTTTACGTGACGCCTCACCTACTCTCGACAACCACGGGTACGACACTGGCCTTCCTCGTCGCGATAGTCGCTACCGCGGTCGTCGCTGACCTGCTGTACCGCTTCGTCGAGGTGCCATGCGTCCGGTGGCATCGCAAGTGGGAAAATCGCGGACGGAACTCAGCGGAAAGGGCGCCGGATGACCTGGCAGGAAGAGTTGAGGCAGCTCGATAGCGCGCTTGCCGGCGGGGAGCTCTCGGCCAACGAGTACCGCAAGCGCCGGGACGAGATCCTCGCGGCGGCCTCGTCAGCCCAGCCTCCGTCACCCGTTCTGGGTCCCCCGACGGGACCACGGCCGGCCGGCGAGGCGGACCCCGCCACCTCGTTGAACGCCGCCCACAGCGACAACCCCGACCCCGCCGAGGTCACGCAGGTCGTGAACGTCGAGGGCGCCGGCGAGGCCGAGGCGGAGGTGACGCAGATCATCACCGACCCGGCCAAGGCCGCCGCGAACAGCGAGAACAACGGCGACAGCGGCGTGGAGCGGACCCAGGTGGTGGCCCCGGTGGCCCCCGCGGCCCCGGCCGCCGCCGAGGAACGCACCTCCCCCGCGATCCCGCAGCCGCCGCAGTGGTCCACCCTGCCGCCCACCCACCAGGCGCAGACCAACGTCGGTTCCTTCCCGCCCGTGCCGCCGCAGGTCGGCGGGCCCGCGGTCACCCCGCTGGACGCGCAGGACCTGTTCACCAGCAACAAGGCGGCCCGCACCGGTCCGAAGCCGTGGGTGGTCGCCGTGGTGATCGTCGCCGTGCTGGCGATCGCCGGCGGCGCGGTGTGGTTCTTCGCCTTCCGGGACAGTGGCGACAAAAACACCGCCGACCCGACCCCGACGCAGAACGCCCAGCCGTCCACGGACTCGCTGCCGGAGCCGGTCGACATCACCAAGATCGAGCTGCCCGGCGAGGCCGCCGCGAACAGCGGCGAGATGGACATCACGCGCGCGGCCGAGCTGCAGGTGATCGCGCCGTCCGAGGCGACGCTGCTCGCCGACGCCGGCGCCAAGCAGCTGGTGTACTCCGGGTACGCCGAGCAGAACTACCGCTACCTGCTGTACGCGTACAAGAGCGACAGCGCCGAGGCGGCCGAGGAGCTGACCGGCAAGATCCTCGACGTCCAGAAGCAGCTGGGCTTCGCCGACACGCAGCTCGACGGCGTGCCGAAGGGCGTGACCGTGACCACGGTGAGCAACAAGGACGCGGCCGCCGTGCGCGGTGTGTACACCTACGGTGACGTCACGATCCAGCTGAGCGTGCTGCAGGTACCGCTGGGCGAGGTCACTGACCTGGGAGCGCACTTCCAGCAGGCCATCACGGCCGTCACGGACGCGGCTCCGCCCGGTAAATAACCGGCCACCCGGCACCGCCGCCGCACACGCCACCCAATAGTCTTCACCAGGTTGTGGCGGGGTTGCGCGCGGCGGTGCACCCATCTGTGTTGGAGGGCGACTTCATGTCCTGGCAAGACGAGCTGGCTCAGCTCGACAGCGCGCTGGCGTCCGGTCAGATCTCCGCGGACGAGTACCGCACCCGGCGCGACCGCGTCATCGCCCAGGCCTCCGGCCAGAGCGCACCGGAACAACCGCAGCAACCCCAGCAGCAGGGCGGCGACCCGACGCAGGTGTTCCGCCCGGTCAACCCGCAGACGCAACAGCCGGCGTTCGGGGACCGCACGCAGATCGTCACCGGGCAGCAGGGCAACGACCGCACGCAGGTCGTCGGCCAGGGCCAGGGCGACGCGGACAGCACGCAGATCGTGCCGAACATGCCGCCCCCGCAGTTCCCGCCGCCGCAGGCGCCGCCGCCGTGGGAGACCCACCAGCCGCAGCAGCCGGCCATGAGCCCGCCGCCGTGGGCCAACGAGGAGCTGCCGCCGGAGTTCGGGCAGCAGAGCTGGCCGCGGCAGGGCCCGGAGGTCTTCGAGGAGAAGTCCGGCGGGGGCGCGGGCAAGACCGTCGGCATCATCATCGCGGTCGTGCTGGTGCTCGCGCTCGCGGGCGGCGCCATCTGGTTCTTCGGGTTCCGGGACAAGGGCAACGACAACCAGGCGGGCAACGGGGGCGGCGGGACGAGCCAGACCCAGGAGGAGAAGACGACGACCACCACGTCGCCGCCGCCGAACGTCCCGGACGGCCCGTTCATCGAGCTGCCCGGCGACGAGGTGCTGAACCACACCTTCCCGATCCAGGAGGCGATCGCCCAGAAGCAGCCCGCCAACGGCGAGCCGGAGCTGGCACAGTCGGTCGGCGTCTCCGAGATCGGCGGGCTGGTCACCGAGGAGGACGGACTCCGGCGCGGCATCTGGGCGTTCAAGCTCGGCGACGGCTCGGACCCGGCCGCGGTGCTGAACGCGATGGACCAGTTCTACCAGCAGGCGCAGTACGAGCTGATCAGCCAGGACAACGGCGTGCTCATCCGCAAGCTCGCTGCGAAGAACCCGGGTGAGCAGACGGCGTTCCGCGCGCACTACCTGATCGACGGGTACATGGTCCGCGTCGAGGTTTACGGCACGGACTCGGCCAACGTCGAGTCCGAGTTCACCGACCTGCTCGAAAAAGAGACCAAGAAGTTCCCGCCGGCATCGTGATCCGTAGATGACGATCGACTACGCCGACGGAGCCGAGTCGGAGGTATTGGCGGCCCTGCGTGCCGCACAGGACGTCTCGGCGGGCTCGGCCGAGCTGTCGACGCTGGTCAGGACGTGGGAGACGGTCTACCACTTCTCTCCGGCCCGGCTCGGCCTGCTCGCGCCCCTGCGGATCACGCCGGGGCTGCGGGTGGTCGACCTCGGCTGCGGCTCCGGTGTGCTGTCCCGGGCCCTGGGCGAGGCGGGCGCGTCGGTGCTCGGCATCGAGGGCGTGCCCGACCGGGCGGCCGCGGCGCGGGAACGCTGCCGGGACCTGCCGGACGTGCGGATCGTGTCGTCGCCGATGATCGAAGGCCTCGCCGGGGCGGGGCCGTTCGACCTCGCGCTGATCTGCGGGGTGCTGGAGTACAACGACCCGTACACGCTGCTGCCGGCGGTCGTGGACTCGTTGTCGGACGACGGGGTCGTCGTCCTGGCGATCGAGAACCAGCTGGGGCTGCGGTACCTGCTGGGCGGCGCCGAGGACCACCACGGCAAGGCGTGGGTGGGGCTCACCGACTACCCGAGCGGCGAGCACGTCCCGCGGACGCGCACGTGGACGCGGCGCACGCTCCACGACCTGCTGGCCGGCGCCGGGTTGACCGCGCAGCGGTGGCTCCTGCCCTACCCGGACTACAAGCTGCCGAGGGTGGTGCTGGACGAGTCCGCGTTCCGGCACGGCCCGGAGCTGGTGGAGAAGCTCGTCCGTGACCCGCTGCAGGGTTCGTTCGGCGGCAACGACGCGGCGGTGTCCGGCCGGATCGCGCACCGGCTCGCGATGGCCGAGGGCATCGGACCGGTGGTGGCGCCGTCGTTCCTCGTCATCGCGTCCCGCTCCCCGGCCCCACTGTCCACTGTGGTCGACCCGGCGCTCGCCTGGCTGATCAGCGGCACCCGCCGGCCGGCGTGGCGGCGCACCCGCGAGCTCACGCCGGACTTCACACTGCGGACCATCCACAGTGGACTCGGTGACACGGGGTCCTGGCTGCGGCAGGAACACCTGGTGGCCGAGCCGCTGGTGCCGGGCCGCGCCATGGACTCGTACCTGCTCGACGCCATGCGCCGCAACGACACCGCCGAGCTGGCGCGGCTGTTCGGCCTGTGGCGGCAGACCTGCCTGGCCCAGGCTCGCCCGCTCGCCCCGGCCGATCTCCCGCACCCGTTCCTGCCACACCGGCCGGACGTGCCGGTGCTGCCGCCGGACCACCTCGACATGCACCCGGGCAACCTGATCATCGGCCCCGGTGGCCAGGTCACCCGCGTCGACCTGGAGTGGCACGCCGGCCACGGCGTCGACGCGGAGCTCGTGATGCTGCGTGCGCTGCTGGAGTTCGCGCGGGAGGTCGTGCGCGGGCACGCGCCGCACCCGTGGCCGTCGCGGCGGACCGTGCGTGGCGTGCTCGAGGAGCTGTGCCGGCTCACCGGTCTCGACACGGCGCTGTCGGCCCGCTGGGCGGAGCTGGTGGCGGCCGAGGCGGCGCTCCAGGAGCAGGTGACGGGTCACCCGGCCGAGACGTTCGCGGCCGACATCGAGCAGGACGCGGAGGACGACGCCGGCGAGCCGCTGTGGCGGCGGCCGGGCGGGGTCCGCGCGCTCGCCGTCAACGACGACGCCCGCCGCACGACCGAGCACGAACGGGACGTGGCCGTCGCGCGGGAGCACGAGCTGGCCGCCGAGCTGTCGCGGCAGAACGCGCACATCGACGACCTGACCGAGCGCCTGGCGCAGGCCGAGCACGGGCTGGCGATGGCCCGCTCGGAGATGGACCTGAAGGACGACCGGATGGGCCGGGCGTTCAACGAGCTGGCCACCGCGGTGCGCGAGGCGGCACTCGCGTGGGAGACCAACGAGCGGACCGAGGCTGCCCGCGCCGCCCTCGACGCCGAGGCCGCCGGTCTGCGGGACCGCCTGAGCCGCACGCGGACCCGGCTGGACGCGCTGGAGAACTCCAAGCTGGTGCGGACCGCGCACCGGTCGTTCTGGCCGGCCGGGCGGTTGGTGCGCGGCATGCGGGACCTCGCGTTGGGACGCCCGGGTGACGAGCCGGACGGGTTGCTGCGCAAGCTGGGTCAGCGGGCCCCACGCGTGGCCGCGGCGGTGTCCGGGCGCTACCGGGCGCGGGCCGACCGGAACGCGGGGCTGCACTTCGACCTGGACGTGCCGTCGGCGGTGGCGGTCGGCCAGGGCCAGGTGCTGGAGCTGACCGGCTGGGTGACGCACGCATCCGTTGGCGTGCGGTCGGTTTCGGTGCGCGCCGGTTCCCGGGAGGTGCCGGCGAGCCGCGGGCACTACCGGCCGGACGTCGCCGCGGCACTGCGACCCGGCGGGGTGCGTGTGCCGGACGGAAGTGGCGTGACCGTGCGGATCCCGGTCGCTGCCGCCGACGCGCCGGGTGTGCTGCCGCTGGAGCTGCTGGTCACGCTGGACGACGGAACCGTGCTGTCCCGCGATTTGCCGGCGGTGTCGCTGGTGGCGTCGAACCTGGCGCCCGTGACGGTCCGGTGGCCGGCCGACGGCCCGAAGGTCGCGATCTGCATGGCGACCTACCGCCCGGACCCGGCTTTCCTGGCGCACCAGCTGGATTCGATCCGCGCGCAGAAGCACACGAACTGGGTGTGCGTGATCTCCGACGACGCGTCGGGCGCCGACCACGTGGCAACCATCCGCCGCCTCGTCGACGGCGACGAGCGATTCGTGGTGGTGGCCAACGAGGTCAACGTCGGCTTCTACCGGAACTTCGAGCGGACGCTCACGCTGGCGCCCGCCGACGCGGACTTCGTGGCACTGTCCGATCAGGACGACATCTGGGACGCGGACAAGCTGGACACGTTGCTCGACCGGTTCGACGACCCGGCGGTCACGTTGGCGTACGCGGACATGCGGTTGATCGACGACCGGGACGAGGTGCTGGCGCAGTCGTTCTGGCGGCGCCGGCGCAACCAGTGGCACGACCTGGACTCGTTGCTGTTGCTGAACACGGTGACGGGCGCGGCGAGCATGCTGCGGGCGGACGTGGTGCGGGAGCAGGTGTTGCCCTTCCCGCCGGGCACCCCGTCCGCGTTCCACGACCAGTGGACCGCGGTGGTCGCCCTCGCGGCGGGCCGGGTCGAGTACGTCGACCGGCCGCTGCACTCGTACCGGCAGCACGACGCCGCCGTGAGCGGTCGCCGGGACAACCGCCTGGACGAGGACCTGCCGGCGGGCCTCGGCGTGCTGCGGGTGTTGCGGGGGCAGCACGAGGAGCTGGACACGGTCGCGGAGTACGAACTGCGCCGGGTCGCCCAGTTCACGACCGTGCTGTTGATGCGGCAGTGGCACCGGCTCGAGGACGTGCGGGAGCGGCTGGCCGAGCTGACGAGAGTGGAGCGGGACCTGCGGCCGCTGGTGCGGCGCGCCCGCGCCAACCGCCCGGAGACGGCTGGCGCGGAACGCCGGCTGCTGGCCGCGGCGATGCGGTGGAAGTCGTTGCGGGGCAAGCGCCTGCGCCTCCCGGTCCTGCGCCCGCACCCGCTCGACTAACGCTGCTTGGGTTTCTGGCCCGGGCGCGGGCCGGCGACCTTCTTCTTCTCGGCTTTCGCGGCCTCTTCCCGGTCCACGCGTGCGGTGAGGAAGTGCTGCTGCCCGAACGTCCAGGCGTTGTTGGCGAGGAAGTAGAGCAGCACACCGATGGGCACCGGGAAGAAGAAGCCGGACACGAGCATGCCGACCGGCGCGAGGTACATCAGCGCCTTGCTGATGCTGGCGAACTGCGGGTTCGGGTTGATCTGGCGCCGCATGCTCATCCGCATGGACAGGAACGTGGCGAGCCCCGCGATGAGCATCAGCGGCACCCCGACCGCGATCATGTGCGCCCGGTCGGTGCCGAACGCGGCCAGGTCGGCGACGGGCTGGTTGATCCAGTTGCCGAGCTTGGCCCCGAAGATGTCGGCGTTGAGGAACGAGACGACGCCGTCCCGGTCGAAGGCGTGGTTGCCCGTCGCGCCGGGGGTGAAGTCGCGCAGGACCCAGTAGAGGCTGAGGAAGACGGGGATCTGGAGGAGGGCGGGCAGGCAGCCGCCCAGCGGGTTGGCCCCGAGCTTCTGGATCTCCTGGGCCATGCGCTGCCGGTCGTTGCGGTATTTCTCGCGGATCTTCTGCATCTTCGGGGCGAGCTCCTGCATCCGGCGGGCGGCCCGGAGCTGGCTGAGGGCGGGCCTGATCAACAGGACCCGGATGGTGAAGACGAGGAAGACGATGGCCAGCACCCAGGCGAGGCCGCTGTCGGGGCTGAGGACGGCGCCGAAGAGCTTGTGCCAGAACCAGAGCACGGCGGAAACAGGGTAGAGAAAGATGTCGAACAAGGGTCGCTCCGTCTTTGTCGACGTGATTTCGGACAGGCGGAAGCGACTGCCTGGTTGGGTCAGGCTTGGTCAGGCAGCCGCGCTGTCCGGTGACGGAGCTCGTGGTCGGGTGCGGCCGGGCGCGTCGGGATCGCGCAGGCGGATGAAGTTGGCCAGCCGGGCCCGTTCCCGCAGGCTGATGGCGCGGACGTGCATGGGGACCGCGGCCTCGAGCCGCCCCTGCAGCACGACCGCGACGACGAAGGCGGCGGCGATACCGGCGGTCAGGGCGGTGGCCAGGCCGAGCGGCCCGTGCCCACCCGCCCCGGGCAGGGCGAGGAAGAGCGCAGGCAGGAAGAGGGCAAGCACCAGCTTGACCCGCATCACCACCGAAAGGCGCCCCACACCCGCCACTTTACCGCCCGCCCGCGCGGTGCCCGACCAACTCGGCACTGACCCGAGGGGAGGATGGTGCCATGCCGACCATGTCTCCTGCCGGATATCGCATCGTTCGTCAGCCGTCCGGCGAGTGGCGCCTCTATCGCGGCGACCAGCTCGTCGACAGCGATCAGGACCCGGAACGAGCCCCGATGGCGGAGATCTTCCGGTGGGCCTCGATGGTGGTCTGGGCGGAGGAACGTGTGGATGTGCTCGACTGGGTCGAGCAGCGTGGGCAGGCGCTGCCGACGTACCTCGCCCGAACCGATCGGTAGCTGGATCCTCGGTCAGGCTCCGGGTGGGATCGCGCAGGCGGCGAGCACGTCACGCATCGAGCGGCGGAAGACCGTCGGTGAGAAGTGGGTTCGGCAGATCTCCAGCAGGCCCTGTTGGATCTCGGTCCACAGGACCGGGTCGGTCAGGAGCTTGTGGCACAGCTCCACCTGCTCCGCCGGGGAGGCGCCGATCAGGTGGCGGGCCGTCCAGCCCAGGTGCAGGCCCTCGCCGCCCACCGGGGTGGTGACGAACGGCAGGCCGGCGGCCATGGAGTCCACGAACTTGATCTTCACGCCGGCGCCGTACCGCATGGGTACGACGTGCAGCAGGGCCGACTCCAGCAGTGGCCGTGGGTCGGGCACCTTGCCGACCACCTCGATCGACGGCCCGTCCAGGGCCAGCACGGCCGGGGACGGGTCCGCGCCGACCACGCGCAGCTTCAGGTCGGGGTGCCGCTCACGCAGCGGTGGCAGCACCTCTTCGGCCAGTTCCAGCACCGCGAACTCGTTCGGGGTCCTCGGCGTCGAGTCGAAGCCGCCGAAGAAGACGATGTCGCGGCGGGACTCGCGGCCGGGCACGGTGGACGGCACCACCGCCGGGTAGCACGCCACGTGCACCCGGGAGCCGGGGGCGACGCGGCGGACCCAGTGCGCCTCCTCCTCGCTCACGCACACCGCGACGTCGGCCCACGTGAACGCGTCGACCTCCTGTTGGCGCAGGACGTCCGCCTGCACGGCCCACGCGCGCCGCTCCCGCACGTCCGTCGCGGTGCCGAAGTGCTGTTCCGGGCGCCGGTGGAACAACGCCTCCGCGTCGTAGACCTTCACCGCCTGCGGCTGGGCCCGGGCGATCGGCTCGCCGTAGCCAGCGAAGTTGTGCGGGCGGAACACCACGATCACGTCGTACAGGCCGGCTCGTTCGACCGACCAGTGCGCCGGGTCGTCGACGCCCCACACCACCTCGATGCCGCGGGACGCCAGGGCCGGCGCCACCTGTTCGGCGCGGTCCGGGGACACCGCGAAGAACGTCACCCGCGCCCTCGGGTCCGCCTCGCGCCACGCGTTGACGACCGCCATCGTGCGGCCGTCGCCGCGGCCGCGGTCCGGTTGGGGGACGCGGTCGTCGATCAGCAGCACCCGGTAGGGGGCCAGCTGGTCGCGCAGCCACCACTTCCGGTGCGGGTGCTCGTCCAGGCCGACGACCGGCGACCTGGTGGCCAGCTCGTCGGGCCAGCGGCGGGTGAACGTCGAGTGGTTCAGCCGCATCAGCTCGGTCGCGCGGGCCGACGAGCTGCTGCCGTGCCGCTCGTGCACCACCCGCGACGCCGGCTCCAACCACGTCTGCCAACCGTGTGCCCGCAGCGACAGCATGAGGTCCACGTCCTCGAAGTACGCGATCTCGTACTCCGGGGAGAAGCCACCCACCTCGAGGAAGGCCGCGCGCCGGACCACCAGGCACGCCGCCGACGCGTAGTCCACCTCACGCGTGAAGAGCGGCCCGAAGTCCACCGCCCGGCACCAGCCGTCGCCGCCGATGACGCTGCCGGCCTCCTGGACGCTGCCGTCGGGGTTGACCAGCACCGGGGACACGGCCGCCACCTCGGGGCGGGCGTCGAGGAACGCCAGCAGGGGCTCCAGCCAGCCCTCCGTGACCTCGATGTCCGCGTTGAGGAAGCACAGCAGCTCGGTGTCCGCGTGCCGGACGGCCAGGTTGCACCCGGCGCCGAAGCCCAGGTTCTCGTGCATCCGCAGCACGGTCGCGCCGGTCAGGTTCGCCTCGAGCCACTCACCCGTGCCGTCCGGCGACGCGCTGTCGGCGACGATCACCCGGTAGGGCACGGTCGTGTGCTTCGCCAGCAGTTCCAGGCACCGCACGACCAGGTCGCGTCCGCCGTAGGACACGAGCACGAACGTGATGCGCGGTGGCGTCATCCGCGCGCCTTCCCGTAGACGTCACGCAGCGGGCGCGTCCACCGGACGAGCTTGGTGTTCTGCCAGTTCACCAGCTCCTGCTCGACGTGCGCGAGGCGTGCCGCCAGCTCCTCGTTGCGGCGGGTCAGCTCGACGTTCTCCGCACTCACCCGCGCGGCCTCGGCGTTCGCGTCGTCCCGCTCCTGCCACGCCTGACCGAGTGGCTCGGCCAGGCGCTGGCGCTCCACGAGCATCCGCTGCCGCAGCTGCCAGTGCGCCTGCCGCAACGCGTGGTTCTCCTCGGCCAGCACCGACATCCGCGTGGTCAGGTCCCCGCCCTGCTCGGCGAGCGTGTGCTCGGCCAGCTCGGCGATCCGGTCCAGCTGTGCCTTCAGCACCGACACCGGCGCGAACTCGAACGCCGAGCCGTCCGGTCGCCGGCACGCCACGCCCAGCCAGGCGCACGCCGCGGCCACGTGCTCGTCCTCGGTGACCACGCGTCTGGCCGCCGACAGCATCGCGAGCCGGTCCTCGAACACCAGGTTCTCGGGCAGCTCGGCCGTCACCTCGTAGTCGCGCACCGGCATCTCGCTCAGCTGGCGCAGCTGCGCGACCCGCACCGGCAGCGTCTCCCGGTCGATCACCCGGTCGAGCAGCAGGCCGGGGTTCGGGCCGGGGACGACGAACGCCGCGCGCGTGGCCAGGTTGGCGGGCACCGGCCCGAATGCCACGACCGGGTGGGTGGCGTCCAGGCGGGCCGCCAGGTCCAGCGCGTACGGGTCGGCCGTGCAGACCACGGTCAGCGTCGCGGCCGCGGCCAGCTCCTCCGGCGTGCGGTCCCGCAACGGCTCGATGACCACCCCGCCGTCGGCGACGGCGGGCCGTCGCCAGCCCTCGGTCGCGAACAGGCTCATGCGCCAGCCGGGCAGCCGCGCGAGCAGCTCCTGCTGGATCACCCGTCCGGGTAATTGGTCCCCCAGATCCGGCTGGTCCGCACTGGTCCAGATGGCGACCGCGCCGACGCCGGATTGAGTGCTTCGTCCAGGCACTCGGCGAGAGTACTGAACCTACTCGGCGTGTCCGACGTCTGTTACCACGTAAACCAGAGAGGCTGACCCACATGGTGCTAGCGATCGTCCTGGTCACCGCCGCGACCGTGCTGTTCCTGGCCCGGTTGATGATGTTCGCGGCGCAGAACCGGCCTGGTAAACGCGACAACTGAGCCTGGTCTAGATTGGCGCCGAGTCTCTAGTCGGGGAGAGTCGGCATGACCAGCACGGCGCCATACCTCTACGCGCAGCCACGCGACGTGGAGAACGTTACTGACTGCTACTTCTATCACTCGATGGAGATCCCCGGTCACGGTGAAGTGACCGGCGAGTGGGACCTGCGCGGTGACGAGTACCGCTACCTCGGCGGCACGGACCTGGCCGGCAAGCGGGTCCTGGAGCTGGGCTCGGCGAGCGGCTTCCTCACCACCTACATGGAGCGGCAGGGCGCGGACGTCGTCGCGTACGACCTGTCCGAGGACCACTCGTGGGACGTCGTCCCGTTCAAGGGCATCGAGGCCCGGGACGCCGAGGCGTGGCGCGGCCACCTGCGGAAGATCAACAACGGGTTCTGGCTCAACCACCGGGCACACGGCCTGTCCGCGAAGCTCGTGCACGGGACCGTGTACACGGTGCCCGCGGAACTCGGGAAGTTCGACGTGGCCACGTTCGCCGCCATCCTGCTGCACCTGCGGGACCCGTTCCTGGCACTGCAGACGTCACTGCGGCTGGTGACGGACACGGTCATCGTCACCGACGTGTACCCGGCGTCGGACTACCACCTGGTCGCCGACTTCGTCGACGCGCCGGACCCCGAGCCGGGGGTGCTCACCCCGCTGCCGCCCGAGGCGCACGGCCAGCCGAAGGCGACCTTCCTGCCGCAGCACTGGGACAACGCGTACGGCGACACCTGGTGGCACATGAGCCCGGAGGTTGTGCGCCGGTACGTCGGCGTGCTCGGCTTCCCCGACACCGAGATCACCTACCACCACGCCCTCGCCGGCGGCCGGCGCACGCTGCTGTACACGGTGGTCGGGCGCCGCTAGTCCTTGCGGAAGAGGGCGGTCCACAGGAAGGGCATGCCGAAGTTCGGCGAGTCGTCCGGTTCGTCGTTCATGAGCCGCAGCTCCACCTCGGTGAGGTCGGCGAAGATCCAGCGCAGTTCCTCGTCCGTGTAGGCCAGCCCGCCCTCCAGGCTGCCCTTGCGGTACAGCTCGGCGTCCGGCGTGTCCGAGCCGGTGGGCATGTCCTCGCCGACACCGGACGCGAAGCCGGTGAACGCCAGGTGCCCGCCCGGCGCGAGGTGCCGGTCGAGCAGGGCCAGGTAGCTGACGCGGCGGTGCGGCGCGAGGTGGTGGAAGCAGCCCGAATCGTAGATCAGGTCGTAGGGCCCGTCGAGGTCGAGTGCGAAGGCGTCTCCGCACCGGAACCGCACGTCCGCGCCGGCTGCCCGCGCCCGCTCCTCGCCCCAGGCGATGGCGGTCGGCGAGAGGTCGACGGCGTCGACGGAGAACCCGTTGGCCGCGAGGTAGAGGGCGTTGCGCCCCGGCCCGCAGCCGAGGTCGAGTGCGCGACCCGGCTGGACGATGCCCCGCTCCAGGTGCGACACGAGGCTCTCGTCCGGTTTGTCGACGAAGAACGGCACCGGGCGGTCGCGGTCGGCGTAGAACTCGTCCCACCAGTCGGCGCCGCGGGTGAAGAACCCGTCGAGCAGGTTGAGTACGTCGTCCACTGAGCGGATGTCGCGGTTCAACTCACGGCTCCAGGTCGATGTGCACGCCGGTCAGTTCCTCGGAGATGTCCCACAGCCGTCTGGCCAGCTCGCGGTCGCGGGCCTCGTCGAGCGGTTGGACGAGCGTCGGATAGCCCTTGCTCTCGCCGCGGCCGTCCGGCCCCCAGAACTGGCCGCTCTCGACGTCCGGGCCGGTCGCCGCGTAGATCTGCGGGAGGGCGCCCATCGAGACATCCTGCGCCATGAACCTGTTGCCCACCTTCATGAGCAGCTTGCCGACGCCGGTCGGCCCGGAGGACTGCAGGTTCGTGGCCGTGTAGCCGGGGTGGGCGAGGACGCTGCGCATGCTGAAGCCGTTCGCCCGCAGCCGGCGGTGCAGCTCGAGCGCGAACACGACGTTCGCGAGCTTCGACTGCGTGTAGTAGCCGGTGCGGTTGTACTTCTGGTTGCCGTGCAGGTCCTGGAAGTGGATGCGGCCCCGGTGGTGCAGCCCGGAGCTGACGGTCACCACGCGTCCGTCGTCGCTCCGCAGCAGCGTGTTGAACAGCAGGATCGTGAGTGCGAAGTGTGCGAGGTGGTTGACCCCGAACTGCAGCTCATAGCCCTGTTCGGTGTGGGTGTGCGGCGGCATCATGACGCCGGCGTTGTTGACCAGCACGTCCACCCGCTCGATCCCGGCGGCGAACTCCCGCACCGAGTCGAGATCGGCGAGGTCGAGGTGGCGCAGGTCGAGCCGGGCGTCCGGCTGCCCGGCCGTCAACGCCTCGACGGCGGCCTCACCCTTGGCCATGTCACGCGCGGTCATGATCACCGTGGCGCCTCGCGACGCGAGCGCGCGGGCGGTCTCCAGGCCGAGGCCGCTGTTCGCCCCGGTCACGACGAACACCCGCCCGACCTGGCTCGGGACGTGGCCGGCCAGCCAGTCCGCCGCCGAGGGTCTGTCGACGTCCGATGCCTTGCTCATGGGCATAGCGTGCCTCACGCGAAGACCGATGTGACCCCCGTTCGGCCGTTCACTTCTGTGTCCAATGTCAAGGTGAATCTGGATCCGAGCGCTCACGCTAAGTAGGTTGTCGCCATGGAACTGCGGCACCTGGGCGAGTCAGGTCTGGTGGTCAGTGCGGTCGGGCTCGGCTGCAACAACCTGGGCCGACCGGGGACCGCGGCGGAGTCACTGGCCGGTTCGCGGGCGCTCATCGGCGCGGCGGTGGACGCCGGAGTCACCTTCTTCGATGTGGCCGACGTTTACGGTGCGCCACGGGGTCGCAGTGAGGAACTGCTGGGGCAGGCGCTGTCCGGGCGGCGGGACCGGTGTGTGATCGCGACGAAGTTCGGTGTGGACATGCAGGGGGCGAACGGGCCGGACTTCGGTGCGCGGGGCTCCCGGCGGTACGTCAAACGGGCCGTGGAGGCCTCGCTGCGGCGGTTGGGCACCGACTGGATCGACCTGTACCAGCTCCACCGGGCGGATCCGGCCACGCCGGTCGAGGAGACGCTGTCCGCGCTGGACGACCTGGTGCGTGAGGGGTTGATCCGGTACGCGGGGGTGTGCAACCTGGCCGGTTGGCAGGTGGCCGACGCCGTCTGGCTGTCGCGGACCAACCACTGGTCGGGGGTGATCGCCGCGGAGAACCACTACTCGCTGCTGGAGCGGGAGGCCGAGCGGGACATCATCCCGGCGTGCCAGCGGTTCGGGTTGGGGCTGCTGCCGTACTTCCCGCTGGGCAACGGGTTGCTGACGGGCAAGTACCACCGGGACACCGACCCGCCGGCGAACGCGCGGCTCGCCGGGCGCAAGCGGCTCCTGGCCGACGCGCCGTGGGACCGCATCGAGAAGCTGCGTGCGTTCGCCGATGAGCGCGGGCTGCCGATGGCGACGGTCGCGATCGGGTGGCTGGCGGCCCAGAAGCCGGTCGGCTCGGTCATCGCGGGGGCCACGACCCCCGAGCAGGTGATCGCCAACGCGGGCGCGACCCAGTGGCATCCGAGCGCCGACGACCTGCTGGCGCTGGACGAGATCTGCCCGCCGGGTCGCCGCTGAGTCACCGGCCGCGGCGGCGTGGGGTCGTCCGGCGGATCTCCTCGGAGGCCTCGCGGTAGGCCGGGGCCGCGCGGGTGAAGTAGTCGAACAGGACCTCCTGCTGTTCGGGCGTGTACCGGCCGAGGATCGCGGCGATGTGGCGGCGTGCCGGGCCGACGATCTCCTCGACGCCGGCGAGCGCGTCGTGGACCGGTTCGACGAGCACCTTGCGGCGGTCGGACGGGTCGGGGACGCGGCGGGCGTAGCCGGCGCGTTCGAGGCGGTCGATCAGTCGGGTCGTCGCGCCCGTGGTGAGGCCGGTGCGGACGGACAGCTCGCCCGAGGTCAGCGGGCCTTCCAGTTCGAGCAGGCTGAGCGCGTACCACTCCGAGGCGTGCAGGCCGGCGGCCTCCGCGCCGGCGAGGCCGTGCAGGCCGACCGCGTCCAGGTATCGGCGAAAGATCACATGTCGCTCCTGCTGGCTTGCCACCGGGCCACCCCCTGTCTATTATCTGCATGTGTGCAGATACTGCACATAAGAAGATTCTAGCTCACTGGAGGGATCATGACGCAGACCGACCAGACATCTGTCACCGAGGTCATCGACTCGCTCGCGGACGCGTGGGCGCGAGGTGACGCCGACGCCTACGGCGCGCACTTCACCGAGGACGCCACCTACATCACGTTCGTCGGCACCCTGTACCAGGGCCGCGACGACATCGCGGACAGCCACCGCGCCCTGTTCGCCAAGTTCCTCCAGGGCACCCGGCTCGCGCACGAGGTGGTCGACGTGCGCTTCCTCGGCCAGGACGCGGCCGTGCTCACCACTCGCGGCGACACCTACAAGGGTGCGCACCCGAAGAAGCTGACCAAGGTGCAGACCTACACGTTGGTGCGCGAGGGCGACCGCTGGCTCATCGCCGCCTTCCACAACACCCAGCGGAAGTCGCTGATGGAGAGCATCTCGTTCCGGTTCGCGCCGGAGACGAAGCCCAAGGCAGACCGGTGAAGGCGCTGGTCACCGGCGCGAGCGCGGGCAGGGTCAGCGGGGAGCCATGCGCAGGGCGCCGTCCAGGCGGATCACCTCGCCGTTCAGGTAGTCCTGGGCGATGATCGACAGGGCCAAGTTCGCGTACTCCTCCGGGCGGCCCAGGCGCTTCGGGAACGGGATGCCGTCGGCCAGGGCCTGGCGGAACTCGTCGCTCACCGTGGCCAGCATCGGGGTGTCGATGATGCCGGGGGCGATCGTCACCACGCGGATGCCGGATGATGCCAGGTCGCGGGCGGCCGGCAGGGTCAGGCCGACCACGCCGCCCTTCGACGCCGAGTAGGCCACCTGGCCGATCTGGCCGTCGAAGGCGGCGATCGAGGCGGTGTTGATCACTACGCCGCGTTGGCCGTGCTCGTCCACCTCCGTCTTCGCGATCGCCTCGGCGGCCAGGGTGACCACGTTGAACGTGCCGATCAGGTTGACCTCGACGACCTTGCGGAACAGTGCCAGGTCGTGCGTGCCCTTCTTCGACAGGATCCGGGCCGACGGGCCGATGCCCGCGCAGTTGACCACCGTGCGCAGTGGGCCCTCACCGGCGGCGGTGTCCACCGCGGCGTGGACCTGGTCCGGGTCGGTGACGTCCGTCGCGACGTAGGTGATGCCGTCGATCCTGGGTGCCTTGTCGATCGCGGCCGGGAGGTCGAACGCGAAGACCCGGGCGCCCCCCTTGGCCAGTGCCGCCGCTGTCGCGCCGCCGAGGCCGGAAGCACCGCCGGTCACGATGGCGGAGGTGTCACTGATCTGCATGCCCGACAGGTTAACCGGCGCTCACCGAGCTTCGGCCGAGAACCGCTAGCCGGTTCTCTCGCCGTCCTCGCGGGGGCGGGTGAAGTGCAGCAGGAGCACCAGTGGGATGGCTGCCAGCAACGCGAGACCGGCGAACAGGGCGGCGAGGGCGAGGAGTTCCATGCCGTCCACCCTGGTGGGCGGCGGGCTGCGCGCGCGTCACCCAAGAGGGGTGTCCTGTCGTCCTGCCGGGGGATGACCCTCCGCTTACAGGTCGCCCACGTAGGGCACGTCGTACACCGCGGGAGACGACATCCAGCCACGCAGCGCGTGGGTGGCCCGCACGTCGTCCTCGTTGTACTCCAGCAGGCGAACGCGCTGGTCGTTGTTGGGCTGGCCGCCGTCCAAGCCCACGGCGTCGCGGTACCAGCGCATGCTGTTCTCGCCGCTGGCCTCCGGGTCGCGCCAGCGGAAGCCCGCCACCGGGGCGATCGTCTTCAGGCCCTTGCCCCGCGAGCACAGGAAGTGGTCCCGGACGCTGCCGAACAGGTCGAACCACGCGTCGGAGGTGATGAACGCCTGCACCTGCTCGGTGGTCGGGATGCCCGGCTTGCCGGCGAAGCGCTTGGCCGACGACAGCAGCCAGCGGTTCTCCGCCAGCTCGTTGTAGCAGTACGCGCGGAAGCTCAGCCCGCGTGCCCGCGCCCGCAGGCGCACGACCATCAGCCACTCCCAGAACGCGGCGAACGACCTGGCCTCGTCGTCGGTCGGCAGCGGCTCCCAGGTCGCGAACGCGTAGTAGCCCGGGCGCTCGCCGACGTCCGCGCCGGTCAGCAGCGCGCCCCACAGGTACGCGCCGGCGTCGCCGAAGCTCTCCATGTCGACGTCGACCTCGACCTCCGCGCGTGGCACGGCGATCCTCGGCACCCGGCGCACCACGGTCAGGTCCGCGAGCCACGCCTTGGCCAGGCCGACCGCGTCGGACATCGGCATGCCGGTCTGGGGCAGCGACTCGTCCTCCGGGTCGACCAGGGCCAGGTCGTCGACGGTCCGCACGCCGGCCGCCCGCAGGGTCGACGCCTCCTCGCCGCGGACGACCAGGCTCACGTCCCGCGCCTGCTCCAGCTCGACCCGGCACACCGGCCACCACGGGCAGGTGCGGCACTCGACGATCCGCGACGGCTGCGCGAGCGGCTCGCCGCCGGTCGCGGCCGAGGTGGCGATGGCGTGGCGGTCGGCGAAGCGGGCGTCGTACTCGGCGAGCGCCGTGCGGCCGCCCGGCCAGGTCGGCGCCTCCAGGTCGTGCCACACGACCGCGTCGCCGTCGAGGCCGATCACGCCGGCGACGGCGGAGCCCTCTGCGGCGTGGCCGGCCGCCTGCAGCATGCGGTACGCGTGGGCGAGGCGCAGCACGTCACGGGGCTGCGGGCGGACGCGGCGGCGCTGGTCGGCCTGCCGCGCGTCCGGCCACGGCGTGGCCAGCGGGGTGGTCTGGGCGCCCTGCCCGGGGTCGCTCACCTTGTGCCGGACCACGAGCACGGGGACGTACCCGGTCTCCGTGCGGACCAGCAGGTCGATGTGGCCGCGCCGGCCGCCCACCTCGTCGCGGGGCAGCTGGGCGGCCCAGATGAACCGGGCGCCCTCGGCCATGGCGTCACGCGTCAGCTGCTCGCGGTCGCTCGACCGGGCCTCGCGCGGGATCTCCGTCCACCCTGGACCGACCAGGCCGGCGATCTCGTCGGCGATGGCGCGGCGGTGCGCGGCCGCGTCGGCTTTGCGCTGCTCACCCGTGGGGTCGGGCGGCGCCTTGGTGGCGTCGGCCATTGCCGGGTCGTGCTCGAGGTGCACCCGACGACGGCAGCGGTTCACCACTCCCGAGTCGAGTAGCACCGATGTTGTCACGGTACGCAGTCTATGCGGGAGCACCGACAATCCTCGGGTGCCGGCGGTCCCCGGCACCGATAGGTTCTCTCCATGGCACTCAGGAAGCGCGCTGGTGACGAGCCGAGGATCACGCCGAAGAAGGCGAAGAACGCGCTCGCCGTCGCGAAGATCATCGGGCCGGCCGTCATCCCGGTGGTCGCGCCGTACGTGCTGCGTGCCCTCGGCGAGGTGCGGGACCGGTACGACCGGGTGCGGGCGAGCCGGCTCGGGGTGCCCGTCGAGGAGCTGCCGCGGTTCTCGGGGCGGGGCGGTGCACTGCACGCCAGGATCTCCGGCGCCGCGTCGGCCATCGTCGAGCTGCGGGAACGCGACGGCGCCACGACCGACGACCGGGCCTTCGCCGACCGGTCCGAGACGACGCTGCGCCAGCTGACGGCCGCGGTGCGGGCCGCCGAGCGGATGCCGACCGCCCGCCGCAAGGCCGCGCACCGGGCCGCCGCCGCGGAGCTGGACCAGCTCGAGGAGCGCCTGCTGCAGCGCCTCGGCGTCTGACGCTTACACAACCCGAACATTCCCCGAGCCCCGGTCTCACCTTCTCCCTCCACAGTGGTGCGCACACTCGGAAGGGAGAGGCCATGAGGTTGATGTTGGGCAGTGTGCTGGCGGCCGGTCTGGTGCTCGGCGGCGCGGCCACGGCGAGCGCGACGACCGACGCCACGGATCCGTCGTATCCGCCGGTGACCATCACGCTGAGTCCGGAGCAGGTGCAGAACCTGTGCGAGAAAAGGCTGCCGAAGATCGAGCAGCGCACGACCCGGCTGCTGGACCGGATCAACGGCGACGCGAGCGTGCGCGGGTCCGTCCAGTGGTTGAAGGCCCGCGCCACGAAGGAACGCGATGCCGGGCGGGAGACGTCCGCACAGCTGCTGGAGGAGAAGGCGGACCGCCGGGCCGGGCGGGTCGACCAGCTCAACCAGATCAAGCAGTGGGCGACCGACTTCCAGACCCAGCACTGCGAGTCGAAATGAGGCGGCTGGCGTGGGTGCTGGTCCCCGTGCTGCTGGTCTGCGTCGGCTGCCGGGGCGAGGAGGCGTCGCGGCCCGGTGGCGTTGACCAGCAGTTCAGCAACGTCGAGTCCACGTTGGACGCCATCGAGTCGGACCTCTCCGGTGACTGAATGAGTGCTATACAGGGCCATGCCTGAGGGCCTGGTGCTGGTGGTCGAGGACGACCCGGCCATCGCGGACCTCGTCGCGCGGTACCTGCGGCGGGAGGGCTTCGGCGTGCGGGTCGAGGCCGACGGCGCCGCGGCACTGGCGGCCGTGCGGGAGCAACGCCCGGTGGCGGTGGTGCTCGACGTGGGGCTGCCGTCGATGGACGGGATCGAGGTCTGCCGCCGGCTGCGGGCCGACGGGGACTGGACGCCGGTCCTGTTCGTCACCGCCCGCGACGACGAGGTCGACCGCGTGCTCGGCCTGGAGCTGGGCGCGGACGACTACGTGACGAAGCCGTTCAGCCCGCGCGAGCTGGTGGCGCGGGTGCGAACGGTGCTGCGGCGGGGCACGGTCGCCACATCGTCGTTGGAGGTCGGGCGAACCCGGATCGACGTGGCCCAGCGGCGGGCGTGGGCGGACGGTGTCGAGGTGGCGCTGACGTCGACGGAGTTCGACCTGCTGGCGGCGTTGATGCGGCGGCCGCGGCAGGTGTTCGAGCGGGCGCAGCTGCTGAGCGCGGTGTGGGGGTACCAGGTGACGGGCACGCGGACGGTGGACGTGCACGTCGCGCAGCTGCGGGCCAAGCTCGGCGCCGCCAGCCCGATCCGCACCGTCCGCGGCGTCGGCTACGCCGCCGACCCGGCGTGAACCGGCGGCGGGCGTCGTTGTGGGTGCGGGTCACCGCGCTCGGGTTGGCGGTGGCCGGCGTGATGGCGCTGGTCGCGGGGCTCGTCTCGGTGCGGTTGGTGACCACCTCCGCGCGGGACGCCATTCGGGAGACGCTTGCCGACCAGGCTGACGTCGTGGCCGCTCAGCTCAGCGACGTGCGGGTCGCGGCGCCGCGGGTCACGGAGATCCTGTCCGGGCAGGGCATCGCCGTGGTCCGGCGTAGGCCCGGTGGGGCGATGACGGGAAACGACGAGCGGGCGGTGCGGGCCGCGCGCCGGGCCGGGCTCGGGCGGGTGACCGGCGACCGGCCGCTGCACGGGAGCGCGACCATCGCGGGCACCCTGCTGCTCGTCGAGGGACGGGCGCTGGACAACGGCGGCGCGGTGGCCCTCGTGCGGACGGTCGACTACTCCAAGGCCGCCGGGCGCCGGTTGGTCGGCAACGTCCTGTTCGCGCTGGCCATCGGGATGGCGGTGGCCGCCCTCGCCGGGTTGTTGCTCGCCCGGCTGCTCGCGAGGCCGCTGCGGCGGACCGCCGAGGTGGCCGTGGGGATGAGCCATGGGCGGCGGGACCTTCGGGTGCCACCTGAAGGGCCCCGGGAGTTGGTGGAGGTCGGGCAGTCGCTCAACGCCCTGGCGGACGCCCTGGCCCGCAGCGAGGCCCGGCAACGCGAGTTCCTGCTCTCGATCTCGCACGAGCTGCGGACGCCACTCACGTCCGTGCGGGGGTTCGCGGAGTCGCTCGCGGACGGGGTGGTCGCCGGGGACGAGGTCACCGAGGTGGGCCGGACCATCGAGCGCGAGGCCGCGCGGCTGGACGGGATGGTGTCGGACCTGCTCGATCTCGCGCGGCTCGGGGCGGACGACTTCCGGCTCAACTTCACCGACGTCGATCTCACCGTGTTCCTCACGGAGGCGGCGAGGGTGTGGGAGAGCCGGTGCACGTCGAAGGGGATCGAGCTGCGGGTCGAGAGTCCGGGTGCGCCCGTGCTGGTGCGGACCGATCCGCAACGGCTTCGGCAGGTGGTCGACGGGCTGGCCTCCAACGCCGTGCGCGCCACGCCGGCGGGAGCGCCGGTCGTGCTGGCACTCCACGTGTCCGGCGGGTCCGCCGAGTTGCAGGTGCGGGACGGCGGCCCCGGACTGTCCGAGGAGGACTACCGGCACGCCTTCGAGAAAGGCGTGCTGCACTCGCGCTACCAGGGCGTGCGGCCGGTGGGCACCGGGATCGGGCTCGCCCTCGTGCACGGGCTGGCCACCCGGCTCGGCGGGACCGTCAACGCCATGCCGGCGCCCGAGGGCGGCGCCGCCTTCAGCGTGGTGCTACAGACCCTCGGCTAGTACCTCGGCGAGGTGCACCGCCGTGCGGTCACTTCCTTGCGCCACCTGGGTCCGGCAGCTGAAGCCGTCGGCGATGACCAGCGTGTCGGGTGCCGCGTCGCGGACCGCCGGCAGCAACGCGCGTTCCGCGAGTGCCTGGGAGACCTCGTAGTGCTCGCGTTCGAAGCCGAAGTTCCCGGCGAGACCACAACATCCGGCCGGCAGCGGGGAGTTCTGGACGCCGGCCTTCGCCAGCAGCTCCTTCTCCGCGGTGAAGCCCAGGGTCGCGTGTTGGTGGCAGTGGACCTGGGTGATGGCCTCGCGGGACACGGACGGCGGAGTCCACTCTGGAGCATGCGTGGCCAGGAAGCCCGCCAGCGTGAAGGCTTTCAGCGAAGTACCCGTCAGGTCCGGCAGGTCCTCGTTCAGCGCGGACAGGCAACTCGGCTCCAGGCCGACGACCGGCGTGTCCCCGAACGGCGCCAGCGCACGCAACGTCCGGCGCATCACCTTGCGTGCCACCGAAAGCTGGCCCGTCGACACCCAGGTCAGGCCGCAGCACACGGAGCCCGACGGCAGCACCGGGTCGAAACCCGCCGCACGCAGGACGCGGACCGCGGCGATGCCGGCCGACGGGGTGAAGAAGTTCGTGAACGTGTCCGGCCACAGCACTACCGGTTCCCCGCCGGCGCCCGGGTTCCGGCGCAGCCACCGGGTGAGCGTCCGCGTCGCCACCGCCGGCAGCGCGCGTTCCGGTGCGATGCCACCCATTCGTTTCAGCAGGCGGGAAAGCCGTGGGGACGCCATCGCCTTGTTCGCCACGCGCGGCATGCGGGACGCCAGCCGCAGCCACAGGGGAAGCCACCCCATCGAGTAGTGCGACGCCGGCCGCAGCCGCCGCTTGTAGTGGTGGTGCAGGAACTCCGCCTTGTAGGTGGCCATGTCCACGTTCACCGGGCAGTCGCTCTTGCAGCCCTTGCACGACAGGCACAGGTCCAGCGCGTCCCGCACCTCGGTGGAACGCCAGCCGTCCGTGATCACCTCGCCGGCCAGCATCTCGTACAGCAGCCTGGCGCGGCCGCGGGTCGAGTGCTTCTCCTCGCCCGTCACCTGGAAGCTCGGGCACATCACGGAACCGCTGTGGTTGCGGCACTTCGCCACCCCGATGCACCGCCGGGCCGCCCGGCCGAAGTCGCCGCTGTCGTGCGGGTAGGTGAACGCCGTCCGCGTGGGCATCAGCGGCACGAACCGCAGGTTCTGGTCGACCCGGTACGGCCGCACCACCATGCCGGGGTTCATCCGGTCGGCGGGATCCCAGAACGCCTTGAACCGCGCGAACAGCTCGATCATGCGAGGCGAGTACATGCGGGGCAGCAGCTCCGCCCGCACCTGCCCGTCACCGTGTTCCCCGGACAGGGTGCCGCCGTGCCGCACGACCAGGTCCGCACCCTCCTCGAGGAACCGGCGGAACCGCGCCACCCCGTCGGCGTGCACCAGGTCGAAGTCGATGCGGATGTGGACGCAGCCCTCGCCGAAGTGCCCGTACGGCACACCCCGCAGACCGTGCTGCTCAAGCAGCGCACGCAGGTCCCGCAGGTACGCGCCGAGCCGCTCCGGTGGGACGGCCGTGTCCTCCCAGCCCGGCCACGCCTCGGCGCCGTCGGCCATGCGGGTGGAGATGCCCGAGCCCTCCTCCCGCAACCGCCACAGCTCCCGCTGCCGCGCGGGGTCGGTGAGCACCTCGTGCGGCACACCGACCGCCGCGGCGATCGCGTCGGCCGTCGACAGGCCGTCCACCTCGACGAACAGCCACGCGCCGCCGGGTGGCAACGCGGGTGGCGGCGACGGGTTGCGCACCGCCCGCAACGCGACGATCCGCTCGTCCATGCTCTCCACGGTCAGCGGCCGGTGCGGCAGGATCGCCGGCACCGCGTCCGCGGCGGCGACGTCGTCGGGGAAGCCGAGGACCAGCAACGCCCGGGTCGCCGGCAGCTCGACCAGCCGCACCCGGGCGCCGAGCACGGTCACGCACGTGCCTTCCGTGCCCACCAACGCCTTCGCCAGGTTCCCGCCGTGCTCGGGCAGCAGCTGGTGCAGCGGGTAACCGGACACCTGCCGGCCGAACCGGCCCAGCTCGGTCCGCAGCAGGGCCAGGTTCTCGTCGACGAGCGCCTGGAGTTCCGGCGGGAGGGCATCCGACGGCCCCACGGTCATCCGCACGCCGTCGTACCGCAGGACGTCCAGCTCGACGACGTTCTCGAGCGTCGTGCCCCAGGCCACGGAGTGCGAGCCGCACGAGTTGTTGCCGATCATGCCGCCGAGCGTGCAGCGGCTGTGCGTGGACGGGTCGGGCCCGAACGTCAGCCCGTGCGGCGCGGCGGCGGCCTTCAGGTCGTCGAGCACGACGCCCGGCTCCACCCAGGCGGTCCGGGTCGCCGGATCGATCTCCACGCGGTTCAGGCGGGTCAGGTCCAGCACCAGCCCACCACCGGTCGAGTTGCCCGCGAGGCTGGTGCCGCCGCCGCGGGGCACGACCGGGACGTCGAACTCACGGGCGGCGGCCACCGCGGCGACCACGTCGTCGACGCTCGACGGCTGGACAACGCCCACCGGGACCTGCCGGTAGTTGGAGGCGTCCATGGTGAACAGCGCTCTGGTGCCGGCGTCGAAGCTGACCTCGCCGGTTACCGTCTCGACCAACCTGCGCTGAAGATCCACGGCCTCCGACTCTAGTGTCAGCGCGCCAGGATCTCCTTGATGGCGACGCTCACAGGGGTGGTCGGCCGGCCGATGAGCGTGCGCAGCGTGCCGGGCGTGTGGCCGAGCAGGCCGGCGGCGATGTTGCCGTCGATGGCGGCGACGAAACCGGCGACCTCCGGCGGCAGCCCCTGCTCGGTGAGGTGCTGCTGGAGACCCTCGACGGACAGGTTCCGGTAGGTGACGGGCCGGTCGGCGACCTTCGCGATCTCGTCGGCGAGCTCGTCGAACGTCCACGCGACGTCGCCGGTCAGCTCGTAGACCTTGTTCTCGTGGCCGGGCTGGGTGAGCACGGCGACCGCGGCGTCGGCGAAGTCCTTGCGCGCGGCGGAGGCGACGCGGCCGTCACCGGCGGCGCCGACGATCTCGCCGGTCTCGGCGGCACGCTTGATCGCGTCCACGTAGTTCTCGTGGTACCAGCCGTTGCGCAGGAAGGTGTACGGGATACCGCTCGCGAGGATGGCCTCCTCGGTGCCCTTGTGCTCAGGCGCGAGCACCAGCTCCGTCGTGTCCGCGAACGGGGCGCTCGTGTAGACGATGTGCCGCACCCCGGCCTTCTTGGCGGCCTCGACGACGGCTGTGTGCTGCGCCACCCGCTGACCCAGCTCGCTGCCGGAGATCAGCAGCAGCGTCGTGGCGCCCTGCAGCGCTGACTCGAGCGTCTCCGGCCGGTTGTAGTCCAGCTCCCGGACCTCGACGCCCAGATCGACGGCCGTGTTGCGGACGCCGGCGGCGAACTTCACCCCCTGCTCGCGCAGCCCGGCGACGACGTGCCGGCCCAGCTGGCCGGTGGCCGCGGTGACGACGATCATATCTTCACTCTCCCTTGGTAAGTACTTTCTTCGAGTTAGTACTACCATAGCAGCGTGGACGAGTTTGTGTTCGATGTCTTCGCGCGGAACTGCACCTCCCGCGAGACGATGGAACACGTCACGGGCCGCTGGGGCACCTTGGCGATGGTGGCGCTGTTGGACGGCACGACCCGGTTCAACGCGCTGCGGCGACGGGTGGACGGCATCAGCGAGAAGATGCTGAGCCAGACACTGCACGCGCTCGAACGCGACGGCCTGGTGCTCCGTGAGGCCAAGCCCACGATTCCCCCACACGTGGAGTACAGCCTGACCCCGATGGGCCGGGACGTGGCCGGCAAGCTGTTCGACTTCATCGAGCTGCTGGAGTCCCGCATGCCCGAGGTCATGGCGGCACGCGCGGAGTACGACGCCCGTTGACCAGCGCCCTACTCTTGTCAGGCGTGAGCAGTAGACGTGCGAGATCCCAGGACGCCGGTGGCGTTCTGCTCGCCGTCTCCTCCGCCGCGCTCGCCATCGCGGCCCACGGGCTCGCCGGCGGCGCCGTCGCCGACTTCGGGTTCACCGCCGGCCTCGCCACGCTGCTCGCGTGGGGTGGCGCGGCGCTCGCCCGCCGGGGCGGCACCCCGGCGCTCGTCGCCGTGCTGGGTGTCACCCAATGGTGCCAGCACCTGCTGCTCACCGACATCGCGAGCGGCCACGGCACGGCGCCGGCCGTCTTCGACGGCTGGACCATGTTCGGCGCGCACGCGGCCGCCACCGTGCTCACCGCCGCGCTGCTGACCAGGGCCGGGGCGGCGCTCACCGCCATCGGCGCCGCACTCGCCTGGCTGCTCGGCCGCCTGCGCACGCTCGTCGCCGGGCCGGTCCCGCAGTGGCCCGCCGCCGCCGGGACCTCGCTGCCCGCGCGGCCCGGGTCCGTCCTCGAGGTCCTGCTCCGGCAGGTCTGTGCACGCCGCGGGCCACCGGTCCACTCCTGAGCAACCCCCCGAGCCGGGCGCGTGGCGCTCGGTCATCCCCACCTACTCAGGAGCAAGCACACACATGTCCATCAAGCGCCTCGTCGCGCGAGCCGGCGTCGTGACCGCCGCCGCCGGTGTGGCCACCCTGCTCGGTACAGGGCTCGCCTCCGCGCATGTCACCGCCAAGGTGCTCGGCGAGACCGCCGCGAAGGGCGGCTACACGAAGATCACCTTCCGGGTGCCGAACGAGGAGGAGAACGCCGGCACCGTCAAGCTGGAGGTCAGGTTCCCGGCCGAGTTCCCCATCTCGGGCGCGCGGACCAAGCCCGTTGCGGGCTGGACCGCGCAGATCACCAAGGTCACGCTCGACAAGCCCGTCATGATCAACAACGCCGAGGTCAAGGAGGCCGTCGGATCGGTCACCTGGACGGCGCAGGGCACCCGCATCAACCCGGGTGAGTTCCAGGAGTTCGAGCTGTCCGTCGGGCCGCTGCCGACCAACACCGACGAGCTGGTCATGCCGGCCATCCAGACCTACGACAACGGCGTGGTCGCGGCCTGGGACGAGCCGGCCAAGGAAGGGGAGGAGCCGGAGCACCCCGCACCGGCGATCGAGCTCGTCGCGGCCGGCGAGGACCAGCACGGCGGTGGCGCCGACGCCGCCGAGCCCGAGAGCATGGGCGGGGACTTCGAGATCGCACCCGTGAGCAGCACCGACAACGCCGCTCGCTGGCTCGGCGGCGCCGGGCTCGTGGTCGGCACACTCGGTGTCGGCTTCGGGGTCGGGGCCACCATGCGGGCGCGCCGCACGGCGACAGTGAAGCAGGGCGACCAGTCATGAGGAAGCTGCTTGCCGTCCTGGCGCTGACCGGGCTCGGGCTGTTCGCCCTGGCGGCGCCCGCGTCCGCGCACAACTCGCTGGTCAGCAGCAACCCCGCAGAGAACGCGTCGCTGGACGCCGGTCCTGGCACGGTCGTGCTCACATTCGACCAGCCGGTACAGGAGGGCGAGGGGCTCAACTCCGTCGCCGTCACCGGCCCGGACGGCAAGCAGTGGCAGGGCGGGGCGGCGACGGTCAACAGCAACGTCGTCACCGCGCCGGTGCGGGAGCTGGGCCCGAAGGGCGTCTACACGATCGGCTACCGGGTCGTGTCGGCCGACGGCCACCCGGTCTCCGGGAAGGTGACGTTCACGCTCACCAAGGCCGGCAACGGCACCCCGGCGGCGGAGAGCGCCGACACCGGCTCGGTGCCCGGCACGGAGAGCGGCGGGTCGGACAGCGGCCTGCCCCTCTGGGTGTGGCTCGTCGGTGCCGGCGTACTGCTCGGCGCCGGGTTGTTCGTGGCCCTGCGGGTCGGCGGCAAGCAGGAATGACCCAGCTCCGGACCACCGCGCTGCACCGGTTGCCCCTGGTCGGCGCCGCGGTCGTGACCGCACTGGCCGCCGTTCTGGTCGGTCTCGTGCTCACGCCCGTGGCGGCCGTCCCGGGGTTGCCGGCGCCGGACGCGGTGGTCCGGTACGGGTTGCCGGTCGCCCGGGTCCTGTTCGACCTGTCGGCCGTGGCGACCGTGGGGTTGAACCTGCTGCCGTTCCTCGTCGGGCTGAGCCGGCCGAAGGCGGCGGAACAGGTGCTCGCCGGTGCCCGCCGGGCCGCCGCGTTCGGCGCGCTGGCACTCGCGGTGTGCGCGTTGCTGGCACTCGTGCTGCAGACCGCGGAGGTGCACCCCGGGCAGAGCGGAGGCATCTCGCCGCGGGCGGTGTTCAACTACGTGGCGACGGTCAGCGCGGGCAAGGCGCTGGTGTTCGTGGCCGTGATCGCGCTCGTGTCGTTCGTGCTGTCCATCTGGGCGGTGCGGTCCGGCGACGCGGTGCCCGCCGAACTGCGGGCCGCCGTCGCGTTGTTCGCGTTGCTGCCGCTGCCGGTCACCGGGCACGCCACGGACTGGCGCTGGCAGGACTACGCGATGATCTCGATGGAGCTGCACGTGCTCGGCGCGGCCGTGTGGACCGGCGGGCTCGGCGCGGTCGTGATCGTGCTGGCCGCGAACCGGACGCTGCTGGCCGCCGCGCTGCCGAGGTTCTCCGTGCTCGCCACCGTGTGCCTGTGCGTGGTCGCGGCGACCGGCCTGTTCAACGCGGTGGTCGAGCTGGGGTCGGTGTCCGGCCGGAACCTCTTCGACGTCCTGTTCGGCGGCGGCTACGGCACGCTGGTCATCCTCAAGCTCGTCTGTTTCGGCCTGCTCGCCGGGCTGGGCGGCAACATCCGGTGGCGGCTGCTGCCCGGCATCCTCCGGCACCAGCGGACCGCGCTCGTCGGCTGGGCGGCGCTGGAGCTCGCTGTCATGGGCGCGGCCTTCGGGTTCGCGGTCGTACTCACGCGGACGCCGGTCGGCTAGTTCTTGGTTGCCCGTCTTTTTCGATTCAGCGCGCAGTTCGGCACAACTGAACGGTGAGCGGCGGATCAGTGACCGCTCGTCGGCTCGCCGCAGATGTGTGGCCGATCACAGGCACGCGAAAAGCGCTGGAAAACGGACAACGCCGAGTGGTCAGTCCCGTTCGGTGAACTGCGTGTACGACAGCGGTGAGCGTCGGCGGATGTAGGACAGGCGCCGCATGGTCTGGTGACCCCGCCGTTCGAGCTCGCGGCGGGTGATCCAGCCGGCCGCGTGGTACCGGTAGGCCTGCGAGAGCAGCACCAGCTCGGCCAGGAAGTCCGCGGCACGCGTCCGGCTGCCGCCCTCGGGCAGGCGAGCGACGAGCGGGAGCTGATTCTCGACGACCTGGTCGAGAATCCGTGCCGAATCGAGCGCGCGGCGCGCGCTCCTGGACTGCTTTATCGCCCTAGCCACCGGATAGGCACCTCGTTCGTGGAGCGGACTGAGGCTAGTTCCACTCAGCGTAGCGTGCTTCGCGCAAACGGCTACCCTTCTCGATCCTCCGAAAGTATGAAAGTTCCGAAGACCCGCCACGACGTGCGTATATATCCGCGCAAGCACGGTTAGGTATCGATTTCCGGCAACTGAGTGTTACGGGTGCTGGGCCGAACAGGTCAGGTGTAGCGGGCCCAGCGGGCCGAGGTGTTACCAGAACGGACATCGGCCATGCGCCGGAACAGCTCCGCCCGCACCGCCGGCCGGCTGCCGATGATCGGCAGGACGCTCGTGATGAGCTTCAGCTCCCGCACGGCACGCAGCACCGCGAAGCCCGACCAGCGGGTCACGTCCATGCCGTAGGTGCGGACCAGCTCGCGGTAGCGGCCGGCGGGCTCGCCGAACCGCACCACGCCGACGGCCAGCGGCGTCAGGTCCCACTCGGGTGGGCCGTAGCTCGACGAGTCGAAGTCGCAGAGCACCGGGCCGGCCGGGCTCGGGATGAGGTTGCCCAGGTGGGCGTCCCCGTGCACCAGGGACGGCGCGGTCGGGAACTCCAGCCGGGACAGCTGGTCGGCCACGTCGTCGTACCGGTCCCGCAGGAACGCCAGGTCGGTGTCGTCGAGGTCGCTGGCCTCGCCGATCCGGGCCCGCACGTCGTCGAGCGGTCGCCAGGTCGGCAGCCAGGGCGCGGGCTGCGGCAGATCGTGGATCCGGCGCAGGAGTTTGCCCAGGTCACGACCGCGTGGCCGCTTACCGCCGGCCGGCACCGCCTCCCAGACCGTCGCCACGTAGCCGTCGTACTGGACCGGCTGGGGCACGCCCGGCAGCAGGCGGACCGCCGGCACGCCGTGCTCGGCCAGCCAGGTGGCCACGTGGACGACTTTCTCGACCCGGTGCCGCAGGGCCGTCGACGCGCCGATGCGGACCACCACGGGCGCGCTGGCCAGCCGGAACACGGCGTTGGCCGTGCACTTGATGAGCGTCGCGCCCACCGGGTCGAGCCCGGCGACCGCACACACCCCCACCAGCGCCTCGGTGAGGCGCTCACCGGAGAACGGACCCGGGGCCGTGTCCGCCCCCGAGGTCGGTAACACGGTCACGACAGCCTCGTCAGACCGCTTGGTTGGACTCGTTGAACGTGCCGATGAGGTCCGCCAGGTCGCGGGCGTCCGCGAAGTTGCGGCGCTTGTCCGCCTCCTCGCGCAACGGCTCCAACCGGTCACGCACACGCTTCGACTTGAGGTGCTGTGCCAGGTCGACGGCCTGCACACCCACCTTGGCGCCGTGGTCGATGTCGCCGTCGAGCAGGTGGTTGGTGGCCAGCGAGGACAGGTTGAACGCCTTGTTGCGGGCCACCTCGTCGCCGTAGGAGTCGATCGCCCTGGTCAGCGCCGGGATCGCGTACTTCGTGTGCCGGGAGTCGACCTTCTGCGCGAGCACCGTGTGCACGGTGCCGATCATCGAGTAGACGTCGTCCTCGTTGAAGAACTTGACCCAGTCGGCGGCCTCGCCGTGGTTGGAGCGGGCGAACTCGTCGCGGGTCCGGCCGATGAGCTTCATCGTCTGCTCCTCGTGGCCCATCATCGCGTAGGCCCAGGCCTGGTTCGCGCAGATGACCGCGACGGCCAGCTCCGAGCCGGACTGCTGGGCGGCGATCTGGCCGAGCTGGAACATCTTCAGCGCGTCGTCCGGAGCCTCCTTGTGCAGGTAGACCCGGCCCATGCGGTACAGGATGTTCGCGACCAGCTCGTCGGACTCCCCCGCCTTGGCCAGCTCCAGCGCGCGGCCGAAGTGGTTGCGCGCCGAGTCGATCAGGCCGACGTCGAACGAGGTCCAACCCGCGAGGTTGTGCAGGTCGGCGAGCGCGATGTGGAGTCTCTTCTTGACGACGTCCGTGCCCGACGAGTTGAGCATCTGCTGCCCCCAGGACAGCTGCGCGACCACGGCGTCACGGCAGAACCCGCCGCCGTACTGGTAGTCCAGCGAGCGGAGCGCTCGCGTCGCGGCCTCCACCTGGCGGACGTCGGTCATCCCGATCCGGCCGGGTGCCGGTGTCAACACCGGGTTGGACACCCACGATCCCGAGTCCGCGCCGAGTACATGCGCACCGACCGCGACCGCGGCAGCGTGCGCAAGGAACTTCCGACGCTTCACGTTCTCCGGCTCCTCAGCCTCCGGGGCCTCCTCCGACTTGGCGACCCTGGCGGCCGTGACTTCGTCGTATGCGAGGCCCATGTATCCCCTTGGGACACCCAGGCCGTCGGCGATCCGCAAGAGGACGTCGTAGGCCATGACCTGACGACCCTTGAGGATCTCCGACACCTCGGACTGTGACTGACCGGTCATCGCGGCTATCTGCCGTTGTGACACGCCCTTGCGCCGGAGCAGCTTGTAGATCGTGCTGACCTCACGCGCCGCGAGCGCGCCTCGCATCTCTGGGTCTTCCCACGCCTCAGGCGTAACAGAAGAGCTGCCAGACCCGATGGAGTTCATTCCGCCCCCTCACAGTCCGCTGGGCGTCAGGCGAAGACTAAGCGCACTTCACAAGCCCCTAAAAGCCCGGATCGGCGAACCTGATCGGTCCTACCGAACTTTCACGACCGCTCACCGTGGAATGGTCGCCGATCGGCGCTCTTGGGCACCAATCTGTGTCTCAACACACCAATGTAGTTGGTTGTAAGCGTACGAGCACGGAGGGAAGCCGAGACTGTGGAACTCGTCAGCACGGCGCCACCGAGCCCCGTAACTGAGGACGCGGAACAGCGCCGAGAGTTGCATGGCTCTTCCCTCGGCAGACAGGTCTGGCGGATCAACTGCGGTGACGTGGTCAACCGCGAACGCTGCCTCACCGTGCTCGTCGAACGGAATCGGGTGGTCCTGGTGGGGCCGCCGGGCGAAACCGCGGTGCTGAACGCAGGCCAGTTGGGCCAGCTTCGCGTCGCGCTTCGTGAGGCCGCCGAGCAGGCGGAAAGGTAGCGGTGACGTTTCGATGGACGAGATCCTCGGACAGGTGCTCCGCAACGCGGTGTGGGAGCGGCTCGACATGCTCGCCGAGCTCGCCAACCGCGCGGACGCGCCGTCCCTGCTGTCCGTGGCACGTTCCGAGCTTCCCAGGCTGACGGAGGGTTGGCGAGCCATGCTCGCGGCCCACGAGCCGGACGAGAAGGGAAACTGCCCCGCGTGCTCGTCGCGGTGGCGGCAGCAGAAGGCGCCTTGCTCTGTGTGGCAGGCGGCCTACGAGCACCTGGTGGCCGGCGGACTCGCGCCGACGACGCAGCCCGCCCGTCACGCGGCCCGCACACGCGTGACGCACACCGGCCGGTTGGCCACGGGCACTAGGTAAGGGAAGCGGCCGTTCCTCGCCCGCCGCGACCCCGCGCGGTGTGTGGCATGAGGAACAGCCGATGGACCGGCGGTCGGTGGTCGTAAGCACCCCCGAGCACTACGAACACCGACCGCCGGTTTCTAAAACTCCATAAGCTCCGCGAACCGGTGTTGTTGTACTCCCCTCCCCCGACCAGCATCGGTTCGCGGCTCCAACGTTCGGACGGCCCCTGTGTTTCCAGCACAGGGGCCGTCTGGCATCTGGGAACCAATGGTCCTGACCGGACTATGTGGACTGTCGGTCCGGTGAAGCGGCCGCTGACATGCAGTTCGTCTCGGTTCAGAGGGTTTCGTATACAGAATCTGGTGGTAGGAGCGCGCGTGGCCAGGCAGGATGGTGTTAGTGCATCCGCAGTAGGAGAACATGTGGCAACCCAGGTTCCGTTGCGAAAGCAACCAGTGCAGCAGCGCAGCGCCAAGCGCGTCGAGCAGATGCTCGAGGCGTGCGCGGCGCTCATCGACGAGCTGGGCTACGACGGCGTCACCACCACGCTGATCGCCGAGCGTGCCGGGGTCGCCGTCGGGTCGCTGTACCAGTTCTTCCCCGACAAGCGGGCCGTCGTGCAGGCCCTCACCAAGCGCCACCTCGACCACTTCACCAGGGAGATCGAGGAGCAGCTCGACTGGCAGCGCCTCGAGCACTGGTGGGAGGGTGTCGACAAGATCATCGACATCTATGTCGAGATGTACCGGAACATCGCGGGGTTCAGCCGGGTGCGCTTCGGTGACGTCATCGACCTGCGGTTCATCGAGGACGGCCGCGACAACAACACCGTCATCACCGAGCAGATCGCACGGGTCATCGCCGCCAAGAACAACATCCCGGTGGAGACCCTGTACAAGCAGATCACCGTGGCGTGCGACATCGGCGACGCCATCCTCGCCCTCGCGTTCCGGCGCAAGCTGTTCCCCGAGGACGAGATGATCGTCGAGGCAAAGCGCGTGGTCAGGGACTACCTGGCCAGCCAGCTACCCTAACCAAAGCACTGCCCCTCGCCGCGGTAGGTGGGTACGGTCTCGATCACCCGGTCGCCGCTGAGCACGTGGTACTCGGTGAACCGCTCCGCCAGCTCGCCCGCCTTCGTGTGCCGCAGCCAGACCCGGTCGCCCACTCGCAGGTCCTTCGCCGCGCGTCCGTTGACCGGGGTCTGCACCTCGCCGGCGCCCTCCGTGCCGATGAGCGACAGGCCGGTGGGCAGGTAGGGCGTCGGCGAGCGGTCCCGCCCGGCCGGCCCGGACGCGATGTAGCCGCCGGAGAACAGCGTGGCCGTCCGCCTCCTCGGCTTGCGCACCACAGGCAGCGCGAACAGGACCGCCGGCGCCGGCGTGAACCGCTGGTAGTTGTCGAACAGCGTCGGCCCGATCAGGCCGGAGCCGGCCGCCACCTCGGTGACCGAGTGGTCGAGCCCGGTCGTCTCGATGCTGCCGGTGCCACCACCGTTGACGAACTCCAGGTCGGCGACCTTCTTGATCTCCTGAACGACCGCCGTACGACGAGTGGCCAGCTCCTGCGCCGAATGACCTTGCATCCACCGCAGCACGGCGCCCAGCAGCGGCTTCCCGCTGGGGTGGTCGCCGACGCCGGCGATCTGACCCTCGTAACCCATCAGCCCGACGAGCCGGAAACCCGGCCGGTCGTGGACGGTCGTGGCCAGTTCGCGTGCCTGTGCCGGGGTGAAGACCGGCGAACGGCGGGTGCCAATGTGAGCGATATCACGTCCGAGCACCGGCCGCCACGACACGTCGAGCTCCAGGCACACCCGGATCTCCGGGTGGTTGGCACCGAGCGCGGCGTCGACCAGATCCAGGTGGGCGACCGAGTCGACCATGATCGTGACCAGCCCGCGGGCGTGGTCGTCGGCCGCGAGCTTCCGCAGCGCCGTGTGGTCGACGGTCGGGTACGCGACCAGGATGTCGACCTGCGCCAGGTCCGTCCCGGCCCACCTGCCGGCCAGCCACAGCGCCTCCGGGAGCGAGTACGCCATGACGCCCGCGAAGCCGTCCCTGCGCAGCACCCGCTCGAGCAGGTACCGGCAGCGGACGGACTTGCTGGCGACCCGGATCGGCCGGCCGGCCGCCCGACGCACGAGGTCGTCCGCGTTCCGGTCGAACGCGTCGAGGTCGACGACGGCGAGCGGGGCTTCGAGTTGCTTGGTGGCCGCGTCGAGGCGGGCACGCGACGTTTCGTCTGGCACGTGCCCAACCGTACGGCCTGATCAGCCCAGTGACACCAGCCGAGCACCCCCGTCGGTCTCGATGACCGTGCCGGTGAGGTTCGGGTTGGTGGCCGCGAGCACCACGACCTCGGCCACGTCGTCCGCCGTGGCGACGCGCCGGACCGGCAGCGCGGCCGCGCACTGCGCGAAGTACTCCTGGCGGGCGTCCTCGGGCATGCCGCTCCACCACGGCGTGTCGACGAGGCCCGGGGAGACCCCGTTGACGCGGATCGGCGCCAACTCGACGGCGAGCGGCTGGACCAGCGACTCGATGGCGCCGTTGATGGCCGCGAGGCCGGCGGTGCCCGCCATGCCGGTGCGTGCGGTGATGGCGCTGACGAGCGTGATCGAGCCGGTCGGGGCGAGGCGCGGCAGCACGGCCTGGACGGTCGTGACGTGGCCCCAGAACTTGGCGTCGAAGGCGCGGCGCAGCGTGTCGAGGTCCAGCGTCGCGATCGGGCCCATGCCCTCGCTGCCGCTGAGCGTGACGACCAGGTGGTCGACCGTGCCGATGGTCTCGGCGACCGCGGCCATCGCGTCGCGGTCGGCGCCGTCCGCCTGGTGGCCGACCAGGCCGGCGTCGACCGCGTCCAGCCGCTCCTTGTCGCGGCCGACGACGTGCACCGTCGCGCCGCGGGCCCGCAGGCGGCGGGCGGTGGCCAGGCCGATGCCGGACGTGCCACCGACGACCAGTGCGTTGCTCATGTGCTCTCCTCCTAATTCGAACCGAGACGTCTCGGTTCGAATTCACGCTATCATGGGTGGCGATGAGCAAGCCTGAAACTGTGCGGCCCGGCCGCAAGCGCAGCGAGGAGAGCCGGATGGCGATCCTCAAGGCCGCCCTCGAACTCACCGCGGAACTCGGGTACGCCGGCCTGACCATCGACGGCATCGCCGCGCGGTCCGGCACCGGCAAGCAGACGATCTACCGCTGGTGGCCGTCGAAGGCCGACGTGTTGCTGGAGGCGGCGGCGATCAAGGCCGACCTGTTCGTGCCGATCCCCGACGAGGGGGATCTCGCCGAGGACCTGCGCGGGTTCCTGGGCGCGAGCTTCGCGTTGGGCAGCAGGAAGCCGCTCGCCGACGCGTTGCGGGCGCTCATGGCCCAGGCGCAGATCGACGAGGAGTTCCGGCAGCGGTTCTGGACGGCGTTCCTGCGGCGCCGCAGGGAGGCGCTGCGCACGATCCTCGATCGCTGGGACCTGCCGACGTCCGTGGAGACCGCGACGGACGTCGTGTTCGGCGTCATCTGGTACCGGCTGCTCACCGACCGACCCCTCGACGACCAGCTGGCCGACGAGTTGGTCGCCCTGCTCTCCGGAAGGACATCCGCATGACCGTCCTCATCACCGGCGCCACCGACGGCCTCGGCCGCGCGCTCGCCGAACGGCTCGCCGCCGACGGGCACCCGCTGATCCTGCATGGCCGCGACGCCGGCAAGCTGGCCGCCACCGCGGCCGCACTCGGTGGCGCGCAGGTGCACACCGTCCGCGCGGATCTCGCCGACCTCGGCCAGGTGCGCAAGCTCGCGAACGACGTGCGTGGCCTGACCGACCGGTTGGACGTGTTCGTCAGCAACGCCGGTATCGGCGGCCGGCCCACGCGCGAGACGAACGCCGACGGCCACGAGCTGACGTTCGTCGTCAACTACCTGTCCGGGTTCCTGCTGACGCTGGAGCTGCTGCCACTGCTGCGAGCCTCCGCGCCGGCCCGGATCGTCAACGTCGCGTCGCTCGGGCAGCACCCGCTCGACCTCGCCGACCTGATGATGGCGCGCGGCTACGACCAGTCCCGTGCCTACGGGCAGAGCAAGCTCGCCCAGATCATGTCCGGCTTCGAGCTGGCCGAACGCCTGCCCGCCGGGGAGGTCACGGTGAACAGCCTGCACCCGGGGACGTACATGCCCACCAAGATGGTGCTGTCGACGATCGGCTACTCGGTCGACACGCTCGAGACGGGCGTCGAGTCCACCGCGCGACTCGCCGTGGGGGCCGAGGTGGACGGCGTGACCGGCCGGTTCTTCGACCGGCTGCGGGCAGCGCGGGCCGCCGACCAGGCCTACGACACCGCCGCGCGGCAGGAGCTGTGGCGGCGCAGCCTGACACTGGTCGACCACGCTGACATCTCCTGAGGCGACCTGCAAAGATCTGGGTCTCGCGCGATTACTCGGGAGTAACCATGGCTGTGGAGACCGGACCGACGACGGCGTGGCGGAACTGGGCGGGCACCGAGGCGGCGGTCGCCACCGAGGTCGTGCGGCCCCGGAACCTCGACGAGCTGTCCGATGCCGTGGCGAGCGCGAAGCGGACGGTGCGGGCCCGCGGCAGCGGCCACTCGTTCACCGCGGTCGGCGCGGCGCACGACCGGGCGATCGACCTGTCCGCGTGGACCGGCGTCGTGTCCGCCGATGCGGCCTCCGGACTGGTCACCGTGCGGTCCGGCACCACGCTGCGCACGCTGAACGCCGAGCTGGACCGCCTCGGCCGGGCCATGACCAACCTCGGCGACATCGACGCGCAGACGATCTCGGGCGCCATCTCGACCGGCACGCACGGCACGGGCGAGCGGTTCGGCGGCATCTCCACGCAGGTCGCCGCGCTGGAGCTGGTCCTGGCGGACGGCTCGGTGGTCACCTGCTCGCCGGACGAACGCCCGGACCTGTTCGCGGCCGGCCGGGTCGGGCTCGGCGCGTTCGGGGTGATCTCGACCGTGACCCTGCGGACCGAGCCGTCGTTCGTGCTGCACGCCGAGGAGCGGCCGGAGCCGCTCGACGACGTGCTGGCGTCACTTGACGGCAACTGCGCGGACAACGACCACTTCGAGTTCTACTGGTTCCCGTACGGCCGCAACGCGCTGACCAAGCGAAACAACCGTCTGCCGGCCGGCACGGTGCCCGAGCCGCTGTCGCGGACCCGGCAGTTCGTCGAGTACCAACTCATGGAGAACGTGGCATTTGGCACCGTTTGTCGCGTGGGAAGAGCCGTTCGTCCGCTGGTGCGACCGCTCAACCGCTTGTCGTCCGCCGTGCTGTCAGCCCGGGCGTACTCCGACGTGTCGCACAAGGTCTTCGTGACCAACCGGAACGTGCGGTTCGTGGAGTCGGAGTACGCGGTGCCGCGCGAGGCACTGCCCGAGGTGCTCGGTGAGCTGCGCAAGCGCGTCCCCCGGCTGGCCGACCCGGTGATGTTCCCGGTCGAGATCCGGGTGGCGGCGGCCGACGACATCTGGCTGTCCACGGCCTACGAGCGCGACTCGGCGTACCTCGCCATCCACCAGTACGTGGGGATGCCCTACCAGGAGTACTTCGCCCTGTTCGAGTCGATCGTCGGCGCGGTCGGCGGCCGCCCCCACTGGGGGAAGATGCACTCCCTGGACGCGGCCGACCTGCGGAAGCGCTACCCGAGGTTCGACGACTTCACCGCGTTGCGGGCGGAGCTGGACCCGCAGGGCAAGTTCCTGAACCCGTACCTGTCGCGGGTCCTAGGCGCCTAGCGCCTCGTCCACCGGGGTGTCGCCGCCGACCAGCTCGTAGACGTGGCCGGCGGTCTCCGGGCGGTCCAGGAGCAGGACGAGCACGGCCGCGACGTCGTCCCGGGTGACCACGCCGCCGCCGACGTCCTCGGCGAGGTTGACCGTGCCGGTCCCGGGGTCGTCGGTCAGCAGGCCGGGCCGCAGGATGGTCCAGTCCAGCCCGTCGCGGCCCATGACGTCCTCGTCGGCCGCGGCCTTGGCCCGCAGGTAGGCGGCGAAGACCTCGTCGATGTCCGGGTCGTCGGCCCGGTCCAGCCCCATGGCGCTGACCTGCACGAACCGGCGCACACCGGCCTGCTCGGCGCCGTCGGCGAGGAGCACGGAGGCCGCCCGGTCGACGGTGTCCTTGCGTGCCGCGCCGCTGCCCGGCCCGGCGCCGGCGGCGAACACGACCGCGTCGGCGCCTTCCAGTGCGGTTTTCACGTCGTCGACGGCGGCACTCTCGAGGTCGAGCACGACCCCCTCACCGCCGGCGTCCTTGACGTCGCCGACGTGGTCGGGGTTGCGCACGATGCCGACGACGGCGTCGTCCCGCGAGGTGAGCAGCTTGGTCAGCCGGAGGGCGATCTTGCCGTGACCGCCCGCGATGACAACCTTCACGCGGCGGCGAGGATCTGCTCGTAGGCCAGCTCGTTGAGCCACCGGTGCGTGGCGTCGACGTCGGCGGGCGCCCGGTCGGAGCGACCGGGGAGGTCCATGCGCACCTCGGGGCCGGGCGATGCGGACGCGATGGCGACGCCGTACGCCCGAGCCCTCGGCAGGCAGTTGACCAGGTAGTCGTTGGTGATGACGACCGACATCGGCAGCACCATCGCCGCGTCGCAGTACCGCAGGAACGGCACGGCGTTGATCAGGCCGGTCCGCCAGTGCCGGGCCACGGCGAGTGCCCCGACGATGCGAACGGCGGGCGCGGGTACGCGGCCGGTGAACTCCGGCCAGACCCAGGTGGCCACGGTGGCCCGGTCGACCTCGGGCGTCTGGCCGAGGCAGATCCGCTCGGCGTGCGCGTCAGCCATGAGCTGCGCCACGAGGCAGATGCGCCGGCCAAGCAACTTCATCTCCGGCAGCACGATTCCCTGCCACCCGAGATCGCGCGCCGCGGCAGCGGCGAGCTCATCGACCTTCGCGGGAAGTTCGACGGGAGGAACGAGCGGCGATGGCACCGCCGTCAGGTTGTCCGAAACCGCCGTGCGTCCTGGTATGCCCGTCACGAACCCAACCCTCTCCGGTACCGCCGCGACAACTGACGTGCCATCCCCTGCCAGGCGCGGCGAATTTCGTTACATGACTGGCCTACCAGCCCCAACCCCAACAAACGCAGACGAAACCCACCCCCCTGCGACCGGCGGCACACACCTGTCGGTGACCGGTCGACAGGCGGCAATGAGACTTCGCCCCGACGATGCCGCCGTCCGGGTGAGTCCTCCGCCGACCGGTTGAACGCAGAGCAACACAAAGCGTGTTGACCAACCCGCGACAAGTGCCCGCAAAGAAGTGACAAACCCAACAGAAGGCAGGAAGAGGACAACCAACCCCAAACAAAAAACGCCTAGACACTCGTAAAGTGACCAACCCAACGCGAACAGAGCTCAGAAAAAGCCCCAAACAAGCAGGTAGAAGGCTCAAAACGGCCACAGCTCAACCACGCAGAGGTTGGAGCCCGCAAGGACGGGTACGCTGAGCAACAAAGAGGAACACACTGGGTCAGCGCCTGAACCACCACGGGGCTCAACGTAACCACGCTGGGTCCGGAACCATCCGCACCGTGGGGGTTTGGGGGGCTCGGCCCCCCAGAATCATCGACGATCGACAATGGTGAGCGCTTTGCGCGAACACGAGTTGCCGAGTCGATCGTGGGCGAGGGGGGAGTTGAACCCCCACGTCCTTACGGACACACGGACCTGAACCGTGCGCGTCTGCCATTCCGCCACTCGCCCGAGTGGGTGCGAGTGGAAGCGTACAGGGTGGGAGATCGGGTTTGCACATCGCCCTGTCCTTGGGGCCGGACCCAGATACGATCGACCGAGGAGCACACGTGAGAGGAGGGACCCATGGGCCTCGGGCAACGCCTGAACCGCAAGCTTGAGAACGCCGTGGGGAACACCTTCGCGCGTGTGTTCGGTGGCAGTGTGGTGCCCCAGGAGTTGGCGCAGGCGCTGCTGCGTGAAGGTGAGGTCCACCTGCGCGAGCTGGCCGGTGGCCGGCTTCTTGCGCCGAACCACTACATAGTGCAACTCGGCGAGCAGGACTTCGGCAACTTCGCCGGGGAAGCGGACCGCACTACCGCGCTGCTCGCGGACTGTGTCGAGGAGTATCTCGCGGAGCAGCAGTGGGACACATACGGTGACGTCGTAGTCTCCCTGGAGCGCTCCGACGCGCTGCACACCGGACAGTTCCGAATACGCTCGACCGTCGACCCGGACGTCAAGGCTGCGGCCAGGGCACCCGGGACAGAACGGCCGGCACAACCCCGCAACGCAGGAGACCGATCCATGAGCCAGCCTCCCGGCTACGGCCAACCGCCCGAGGGCGATCCTTACGGACAGCAGTACGGCTATGGCCAGCAAGGCCAGGGCTACGGGCAGCAGGGCTACGACCAGGGTTACGGCCAACAGGGCTATGACCAGGGCTACGGCCAACAGCAGCAGGGCTACGACCAGCAGGGCTACAACCAGCAGGGCTACGGCCAGCAGCAGCAGGGTTACGACCAGGGGTATGGCCAGCAGGGCTATGACCAGGGTTATGGCCAGCAGCAGGGCTACGGCCAGCAGGGCGGGTACGACCAGGGTTACGGCCAGCAGGGCTATGACCAGGGCTACGGCCAGCAGCAGGGCTACGGCCAGGGCGGTTACGGCCAGGGCGACCCGTACGCCCAGCAGGGTTACGCGCCCCCCGCTGTGCAGACCGGCCCGCGTCAGCTGAACGCGAGCCTGCAGCTGGACGACGGTTCCAACCGCACGTACTCCCTCAAGCAGGGTGGCAACGTGGTCGGCCGCGGCCAGGACGCGGACTTCCGGCTGCCGGACACCGGAGTGTCCCGCCGGCACCTCGAGATCACCTGGGATGGGCAGTCGGCGACGCTGGCGGATCTCGGTTCGACCAATGGCACTACGGTGAACGGCACCCCGGTGCAGACCTGGCAGCTGGCGGACGGAGACGTGATCCGTATCGGACACTCGTCGTTGGTGTTCCGTACCCAAGGCTGACACGGTAGAAATCCGGGCGGTCTCACCTATCCCCTCAAGGCGGGAGCGTTCGCTACAGGTGCCAGAGCTGGTTGTGCAGCTGACCAGAGCAGGGTTTCTCGCCCTGCTCTGGTTGTTCGTGCTGGCCGCGTTACGAGTGGTCAGATCAGACCTCTACGCCGCGGCCGGCATCCGGGTCGAGGTACCCGGGTTCCGTCGATCGGCGGCAAAGAAGACCAGGGGTAAGGCGCCCCGGCAGCTGGTGGTGACGCACGGGGCGCTGGCCGGTACCCGCATCTCACTGGACGGCCGACCGATCATGATCGGTCGCGCGGACGACTCCACGTTGGTGCTGGACGACGACTACGCGTCCACGCGGCACGCGCGGATCTCGTTGCGCGGAACGGACTGGTACGTGGAAGATCTGGGCTCGACTAATGGGACCTACCTGGACCGGGCTAAGGTCACGGCACCCCTTCGGGTGCCTCTCGGGGTCCCGATCCGAATCGGCAAGACGGTGATCGAGCTACGGTCATGACCCTCGTCCTTCGCTACGCGGCCCGCAGCGACCGGGGCCTGGTCCGCTCCAACAACCAGGACTCCGTGTACGCGGGACCGCGCCTGCTCTCGCTCGCCGACGGCATGGGCGGGCACGCCGCGGGCGAGGTTGCCAGCAAGGTCGTCATCGCGGCGCTGGCGCCGCTCGACGACGACGAGCCCGGCGACGACCTGCTCGCCCAGCTCCGGGAGGCGACCGCGGCCGGCAACGGCGCGATCGCCGAACTGGTGGCGAGCGACCCCGAACTCGACGGCATGGGCACGACGCTCACCGCGATCCTGTTCGCGGGCAGCCGCATCGGCCTGGTCCACATCGGCGACTCGCGGGCCTACCTCTTCCGCAACGGCCAGTTCGCGCAGATCACGCACGACGACACGTTCGTCCAGTCGTTGATCGACGAGGGCCGGATCACCGAGGACGAGGCGGCCACGCACCCGCAGCGCTCGCTACTGCTCAAGGCGCTGACCGGCCACGAGGTCGAGCCGAACCTGACGATCCGCGAGGCGCGGGCCGGCGACCGGTACCTGCTGTGTTCTGATGGTCTGTCCGGCGTGGTCAGCCACGAGACGCTGGCCGACACGATCAAGATCCCGGATGCGCAGGCCTGCGCGGACCGGATGATCGAGCTGGCGTTGCGGGGCGGCGGCCCGGACAACGTGACGGTGATCGTCGCGGACGTGGTGGACATCGACTTCGGCGACGATCTCCCGATCGTGGGCGGCGCCGCGGGCAACGGCCAGGACCAGAGCCCGCCACCGGACTCGGCGGCGTCCCGGGCCGGCGCGCTCACCGCGCCACCGCCGCAGCAGAAGCCCCCGGAGCCGATCGCGCCGCCGCCGGACCCCAAGGCGAAACGGCGGAGACGGTTCCGGGTGTTCGCGCTCCTGTTCGTCGTGCTGTTGCTCATCGCGGGCGGCGGCGTGGCAACCTGGATCGTGGTGAACAAGCAGTATTTCGTCGGCGAGGCCGACGACGGCGAGATCGCGATCTTCCAGGGAGTCCGGGGCAGCGTCTTCGGGATCTCCCTGAACCGGCAGGTCCAGGGCTCCTGCGACCCGGCCGTGCCGACGTGTGACAAGTTCTACGTCGAGGACCTGGAGCAGCTGGGCCGCGAGGCGGTCCGCGAGGGCACGGAGAGCTTCGACAACATCCCGGACGCCCGGCAGTTCATCCGCGAGCTCCGCACGAACTACCCGCTGCCGCTCTGCGAGACGCTGCAGAAGTCGCAGGAGCGCTCCCAGGGGCAGACCACCACGCCCGTCTCGCCGACGTCACCGCCGCCCACCACGACGACCAACCCGTCCGCGGGTGCGACGACCACCACGCCGTCGACGGTCGAGACGAAGCCGGGCCAGAACTGCCGCATACCCCGTGAGGGTGGCGGCTGATGGCGCAGCCGGGCTCGGGGGTGCTGGCTGGGCAGTCCGCCGGCGACGGTCAGGTCTCATCCGCTCCGACCCGGCGCGGCACCGAGCTGTCGATGCTGGCGTTCGCGGCCGGGCTGGTCACGGCCGCGCTGATGCTCGTCGAAGGGAACCAGAACGAGACGCTCTCGTTCCGCATCCTCTGGTACGGCCTCGCCTACCTCGCGCTCTTCGCCATCGCGCACATCGCGGTCCGCAAGTGGGCGCCCTACGCCGACCCGCTGATCCTGCCGTGCGTCGCGCTGCTGAACGGCATCGGCCTGGTCATGATCTACCGGATCGACCTGGCCAAGACCGAGGCAGCGCTGCAGTCGAACGAGGAGTGGGACAACGCGGTCCCGAAGCAGATCCTGTGGACGACCATCGCGCTGGTCATGTTCCTGGTCGTGCTGCGTGTGCTCAAGGACCACCGCACGCTGACCCGCTACGCCTACACGTTCGGCCTGGTCGGGCTGTTCCTGCTGGCGCTGCCCGCCGTGCTGCCGAGCGTGATCGCGCCGACGATCAACGGCGCGAAGATCTGGCTGCGGCTGGGCATCGTCTCGATCCAGCCGGGTGAGTTCGCGAAGATCCTGCTGCTGATCTTCTTCGCCGCGTTCCTGGTCTCCAAGCGCGACCTGTTCATCGCGGCGGGCCGGCGCGTACTGGGTATCGACCTGCCGCGCGCACGTGACCTCGGGCCGATCCTGTTCTGCTGGGGCGTCTCGGTGATGGTCCTGGTCGCGGAGAAGGACCTTGGCACGTCGCTGCTGTTCTTCGGCACCGTGCTGGTGATGCTGTACGTGGCGACCGAGCGGGGCATCTGGGTCGGCGTCGGACTCACGCTGTTCGTCGGCGGCGCCCTGGTCGCCTACCAGCTGTTCGGCCACGTCCGGGTGCGGGTCGCCACCTGGCTCGACCCGTTCGCCGACTACAACGGCGGCGGCTACCAGATCGCACAGGGGCTGTTCGGCCTCGGCACCGGCGGCGTGGGCGGCACCGGCCTCGGCGCCGGCAGGCCGGACATCGTGCCGTTCGCCAACAGCGACTTCATCACCGCGGCCATCGGTGAGGAGCTTGGCTTCATCGGCCTCGCGGCGGTGCTGATGGTGTACATGCTGCTGGCGATGCGCGGCCTGCGCAGCGCGGTCGCCGTGCGGGACACGTTCGGCAAGCTGCTCGGCGGCGGGCTCTCGTTCGCGCTGATCCTGCAGGTGTTCGTGGTCGTCGGCGGGGTGACCAAGCTCATCCCGCTCACCGGCATCACGGCACCGTTCCTGTCGGCCGGCGGCTCCTCGCTGCTCGCGAACTACGTGCTGGTCGCGCTGCTGCTGCGGATCTCCGACGCGGCCCGGCGGCCGCAGACCGGGCAGAAACCCAAACCCGTCAACCAGGTGCCGATCGCGGAGGCGGGCACGATCATGGTGGAGCGGCCCCAATGAACACACCGCTACGCCGGGTCGGCCTCGCCATGCTCGCGATGATCGTGCTGCTGCTGGCGAACGCCACCTACATCCAGATCGTGAAGGCGGACGAGTACCGCGACGACCCGCGCAACCGGCGGGTCCTGCTGGAGGAGTACTCACGGCAGCGCGGCAAGATTCTCACCGCCGACAAGCAGATCATCGCCAACGTCAAGGAGACGAACGGCCGCCTGCAGTACCAGCGCACCTACGCCAACGGGCCGATGTACGCGCCGATCACCGGCTTCTACTCGGTCCGCTACGGCGCGACCGGCCTCGAGGCGTCCGAGAACGAGATCCTCAACGGCTCCGACGACCGGCTGTTCGTCCGCCGGCTGTCCGACCTGATCACCGGCCGGGACCCGCGCGGCGGCAACATCGTCACCACGATCAACTCGAAGGTGCAGCAGGCCGCGTACGACTCGATGACGGCCAACGACTTCACCGGCGCGGTGGTGGCGATCAAGCCGGACGACGGCCAGATCCTGGCGATGGTGTCGACGCCGTCCTTCGACCCGTCCGGTCTGGCCAGTCCGGACGGCGACGTGCAGCAGCAGACGTTCGACCAGTACAAGGACGCGAACAACCCGGCCAAGCCGATGCTGAACCGGGCGATCTCGAACAACTACACGCCGGGTTCGACGTTCAAGCTGGTCACGGCCGCGACCGCGCTGGCGGACGGCAAGGACAAGAACTCGCCGGTCACCCAGTCGCCGGGCATCAACGTGATCAACGGCGACACGAACTGCGACACCGACGAGCCCACCTGCCTCGCCAACTACAGCCGGGGCAACTGCGGCGACGGCACCCTGCAGGGCGCGCTGGCGAAGTCGTGCAACACCGCGTTCGCCCAGCTCGCCGACGAGGTCGGCGAGGAGAAGCTGCGGGACCAGGCGACCAAGTTCGGCATCGGTCAGACCGACCTCGAGATCCCGCTGCCGGTGGTGCAGTCGTGCATCGGACCTCAGGACCCGCTCAGCCAGTGCATGACGATCGAGGGCCGGTCCGCCCTGTTCCAGAGCGGCATCGGGCAGAAGGACGTGCGGCTGACCGCGCTGGAGAACTGCTCGATCGCCGCCACGATCGCCAACGGCGGCTCGCGGATGCGCCCGCAGCTCGTGCAGAAGGTCCTGGCCCCGGACCTGGACGAGATCTCCGGCTACGACCCGGACGAGGTCGACCAGGCCATGTCGAGCGGCAACGCCGACGAGCTGCGCGACATGATGATCGAGTCGGAGAAGAACACCTCGGGCCCCGGCAAGCGCGGCGACCTGACCATCGCGTCCAAGACCGGCACCGCCGAGACCGGCCTCGACCCGAAGAACTCACCCCCGTTCGCGTGGTACGTGGCGTTCGCTCCTGCCGATAACCCCCAAATCGCGGTCGCCGTGGTGGTAGAAAGCAGGGACGTCGCCGCGACCGGCGGCAAGCTGGCCGCCGGCGTCGGTCGGGCAACCATCAACGCGCTGGTCGGGGGGTAGCGAGAGATGCTGACGTCAGGGCAGCTCCTGGCCGACCGCTACCGGCTCGCCCGCCGCATCGCCGTCGGTGGCATGGGCGAGGTCTGGGAGGCGGCCGACACGCGGCTGGACCGGCGCGTCGCCATCAAGGTGCTCAAGCCCGAGCTGTGCGGGGACGCCGAGTTTCTGCATCGGTTCCGCACCGAGGCCCGAACGACCGCGTCACTGAACCACCCGGGCATCGCCGCCGTTCATGATTACGGCGAGACCAACGCGGTGGTGGACGGTCCCAAGGACACCGCCTACCTGGTGATGGAGCTCGTCGAGGGGGATCCCCTCGCGGCCATCCTGGCGAAGGAGCGGCGGATCAGCGCGGAATACACGCTGGAGATCCTGGAGCAGGCCGGCAACGCGTTGCAGGCCGCACACGAGCGCGGCTACGTCCACCGGGACGTGAAACCGGGCAACATCATGGTCACGCACGCGGCGGACGGGCGGATCGTGGTGAAGCTGACCGACTTCGGCATCGCCAAGGCCGCGGACGCCGCGCCGGTCACCCGGTCCGGCATGGTCATGGGCACCGCCCACTACATCGCGCCGGAGCAGGCGCTCGGTCACGAGGCCGAGCCGGCCAGCGACGTGTACTCCCTCGCCGTGGTCGGCTACGAGTGCCTCGCCGGGCACCGCCCGTTCCTGTCGGAGAACGCGGTGACGGTCGCGATGATGCACATCCGCGACGCGCCGCCGCCGCTTCCCCCCGACGTGCCGCCGTACGCGCGGGCGGTCATCGAGGCGACCCTGGTCAAGGACCCCACCCAGCGTTACTCGAGCGGTGGTGAGTTCGCGGCCGCGGTCGCCGCGGTGCGTGCGGGTCACCCGCTGCCCGCACCGTCCGGCCGGGTCGCGGCCGGGCACTACACCGGCGCGCCCGGGGCCACGAACCCCGGCATGCTGCCGGTCGGACCACCGAGCGTGCCGCACACGGCACCGCCACCACCCGGCACCGGCTCCTTCCCCCTCGGCCCGCCCCCGCAACCAAGGCGGAGTCGGGCCGGACTTTGGGTCTTGCTTATCGTCCTCGGTGTGGTACTTCTGGTGCTCGCCATACTGGGAGTGGCATCGTTGCTCAACGCCGACCGGGACACCGACGGCAGGTCGACGCCGGAGACCACCTCCGCGCCGGCGGGCAACGACGCCAGCGAGGACGACACCGACGCGCCGGGCAACCCGCCCATGACGGGGATTCCGCAGGACAAGTACGTGCGGATCGACGAGTCGGTGTTCCTGAACAGGCCAGCGGACTTCGCCGTCGCGAAACTGGAGGACGACGGTCTGGTGCCCGTGGCGCTGAACCAGGACGGCAGAACACCGCTGGACCTCAGCCGGTGCACGGTGTACCAGGTGGCGCCCAACGGGCGGCAGCCGATGGGCACCGAGGTAACCGTGCGCTGTGAAGAAGATGAGGAACCGCCGCGATGATTGACCGCGGGAGTTGCCACCGGACAGGCATTATGGGCGCACACCCGACGAGGATCGAGACGAAAGACCGATGACCACACCGAGACTGCTCTCCAACCGCTACGAGCTTGGCGACACGCTCGGTTACGGCGGCATGTCCGAGGTGCACAAGGGTCGCGACGTCCGCCTCGGCCGGGACGTCGCCGTGAAGGTCCTGCGCGCCGACCTGGCGAGAGACCCGCAGTTCCAGGAGCGGTTCCGCCGTGAGGCCCAGAACGCGGCCGCGCTGAACCACCCCGCGATCGTCGCGGTGTACGACACCGGCGAGACCAGAACCGAGCACGGCCCGCTGCCCTACATCGTCATGGAGTACGTGGACGGGCGGACGCTGCGGGACATCGTGAAGACCGAGGGTCCCCTGCCCGGCCAGCGCGCCATGGAGATCATGGCCGACGTCAGCGCGGCGCTGGACTTCTCCCACCGGCACGGCATCATCCACCGGGACGTCAAGCCGGCCAACGTGATGATCACCAGGACCGGCGCGGTCAAGGTGATGGACTTCGGCATCGCGCGCGCCGTGCACGACGGCCAGGCCGCGGTGACGCAGACGGCGGCGGTGATAGGGACCGCCCAGTACCTCTCGCCCGAGCAGGCCCGCGGCGAGGCGGTCGACGCGCGCAGTGACGTGTACGCGGCCGGCTGTGTGCTGTTCGAGCTGCTCACCGGCGAGCCGCCGTTCACCGGCGACTCCCCCGTCGCGGTCGCCTACCAGCACGTCCGGGAGGACCCGAAGCCGCCGTCGGCGCTGAACGGGCGGGTCAACCCGGCGCTGGACGCGATCGTGCTCAAGGCCATGGCCAAGGGCGCGGCCAACCGGTACCAGTCGGCGGCCGAGATGCGCACCGACCTCGTGCGGGTGCTGTCCGGCCAGCGGCCGCTCGCGCCGATGGTGATGACCGACGAGGACCGCACGACGATCCTCGGGCAGGGCCGCACCACCTCGATGCCGCAGCAGCGTGGGCGGCACCGCCCGCAGGCGCTCGCCGACGACTACGACGACTACGACCCGTACGAGGACGAGGAGGAGGAACGCCGGCGCCGGCGCCGCAAGGGCTGGCTCATCGCGTTGCTCTCGGTCCTCGGTGTCGCGCTGGTCGCCGTGCTGATCTGGCTGATGAGCAGTGTGCTCGGCGACGACAAGGCGGACAGCTCGACCACGGTCCCCGACGTGACCGGGCAGCTGCTCGACGCCGCCCGCACCGACCTGACCAACAAGGGCTTCGACGTGCGGGTCGAGTACGTGACGTGCCAGGCGACGCAGACGAGCGAGCCCGGCAAGTGCGGCCCCGACTCCATCAACAAGGTCATCGACTCGAGCCCCAAGCCGGGCACGAAGATGAACAAGGAGGACCCGCTCACCCTCTCCGTCGGCAAGGCGCCCGACAAGGTGGCCGTCCCCAACGTCGTCGGCCAGGACCCGGACGCCGCGAAGACCCAGCTCGAACAGGCAGGCTTCGTGGTCGACCCCGCCTTCGACGAGGAAGAGGTCGAGGACGAGGACCAGGTCGGCAAGGTCGTCGCCACGAACCCGCCGGTCAACACGCCGGCCGACCCGGGCACCACGGTCAAGCTGACGGTAGGCAAGGAGAAGGAGAACGACTCCGTCCCGAACGTCGTCGGCATGAACTTCAACGACGCCAAGGCCAAGATCGAGGGCGCCGGCTTCGAGGTCGACCGCAAGGACGAGGCCTCGGACAAGCCGAAGGATCAGGTGATCGCGCAGAACCCGACCGGTCCGCAGGAACCGGGCACGACGGTCACGCTGACGGTGTCGACGGGCCAGCAGGAAGACGACGAGGACACGTTCCTCATGCCGGACCTCTCGGGCATGACCCCGCAGGACGCCAAGCAGACCCTGCGTGGTCTGGGTTGGACCGGCCGGCTCAACGACCGGCCCGGCCAGACCACCGACGTCAGTGAGCTTGGCAAGATCATCGAGCAGGACCAGGAGCCCAACACCCGGGTCAAGAAGGACGCGGAGATCGGTGTGATTGTCGCGACCAGCGTCGGGACCGGCGGCTGACCGACCAATGCAGATGCGTACCGCCGTGGTCGGGGCCGGCGTGGTCGGCCTGTCGACGGCGTACGCGCTGCTCCGGCACGGTTCGGAGGCGGCCGTGTTCGAGACCGGCGCGCCGATGGCCGCGCGTTCGGTCGGCAGCTCCCGGATCTTCCGGCTCGCACACGGCGACTCCGGCCTGGTCGCGTACGCGGCGGCCGCCGCCGGCCTGTGGGCGGACTGGACCCACCGGGCCGGCAACCGCCTGGTCGGCCAGCAGACGGTGGTCGTGACCGGCCCCCAGTCCGAGGACTGGGCGGACGCGATGGCCGACGCCGGCGTCGACTACGAGTTCCTCGACAAGGTCGAGCCGTCCCTCGGCCTACCGGTGTCCACCCTGCCGGGCCCGGCACTGGTCGACCCGGCCGGCGGCGTCATCGACGCACCGGCCACCGGCAGGTTCCTGCGGGCCGCGATCGGCAACCGCGTCCGCCAGGAGCACATCTTCCGGATCGAACCCCATGACGACTGGGTCGAGGTCCACGGCTCCGGCGGCGTGCACGAGGTCGACCGCGTGGTGATCGCGGCCGGGCGCGGATCGGTCGAGCTCGCCAGCCAGGTCGACCTGTACCTGCCGACCGAGCTGGCCCACCACGCCCGCTTCACGTTCCGCCTGAAGGACCCGGACGCCGCACCGCCGTGCTGGCTCGACGGCACCGAGTCGTGGCGCGAAGGTGTCACCAGCTACCAGCAGCTGTCCGGTCCCGGCCTGTGGTCGGTCGGCTTCAACCTGCCGCCGGAGTCGGAGGCCTGGGAACGCGGCCGCGCCGAGGTGATCGAGGAGTCCCGCGACCTGGCACGCCAGTACGTGCGGGAGACGCTCGTCGGGGTGGCGGACGAGATCGTGGAAGAGGTCTACGGCGACGGCCCGGCCAACCTCGGCGACGGTGTCCACGTCGCGACGACCGGCCCGGTCACGGTGGTCTGGGGTGCGAACCTGTTCAAACACGCGCCGGCGATAGGCCAGACCCTGGCGAACGCGGCCATCAACGACATCTCGCCGCAGGTCCCGCGCCAGGAGTGAACTAGGCGCGGGTGGCGGCCGCGTCGGCGAGGGTGCGCATCGCGTTCTCCAGGTCGCGGACGCGTTGTTCCGGGACCTCGTGGCCGGCGCCGGTCAGCCAGTTGGCGAGCATGCGGTGGCCGCCCTCGGTGAGGACCGACTCCGGGTGGAACTGGACGCCCTCGATGGGGAGCTCGCGGTGTCGCATGGCCATCACCACGCCGGTGTCCGTCCTGCCGGTGACCTCGAAGTCGGCGGTCGGGATGGTTTCCGGGAGGATGGTCAGCGAGTGGTAGCGGGTCGCGGTGAAGGGGTCCGGGAGGCCCGCAAGCACGCCGACGCCCTTGTGGTGGACCTGGCTCGTCTTGCCGTGCAGCAGTTCCGGCGCGCGGTCGACGGTGGCGCCCCACGCCACGCCGATGGCCTGGTGGCCGAGGCACACGCCCAGCAGGGGCCGCTTCGCCTCCGCGCACCAGCGGACGACGTCCACGCTGGCGCCGGCCCGTTCCGGGGTGCTCGGGCCCGGGCTCACCAGGACGGCGTCGACGTCGTCGAGCACCGAAGGGCCGGCCAGTTCGGGAGCGTCGTTGCGCAGTACGACACACTCCGTTCCAAGCTGGGCCAGGTACTGGACCAGGTTGTAGACAAAGCTGTCGTAGTTGTCGACCACCAGCACGCGCATGCCACAAACTGTACTGCCCGGGAGAACTGAATTGACCGACCTCGCGAGGCGACTCGGCACCGTCGACGCCACCGCCATCGGCCTCGGCTCGATGCTCGGCGCCGGCGTGTTCGCCGTCTTCGCCCCCGCCGCGGCCAGTGCGGGTGGGTGGCTGCCGCTGGCGATACTCCTCGCCGGGTTCGTCGCTTACTGTAACGCCGTCGCCTCCGCGCAGCTCGCCGCCGCGTACCCGTCGTCCGGGGGTACGTACGTCTACGGGCGGGAGCGGTTGGGGCCGTGGTGGGGGTTCGTCGCCGGGTGGGGGTTCGTCGTCGGGTGGGGGTTCGTCGTCGGGAAGACGGCCAGCTGCGCGGCGATGGCCCTGACCTTCGCGTCGTACGTGGCGCCGGAGTACGCGCGGCCGGTGGCCGCCGCCGCCGTGGTCGTGCTCGTCGCGGTCAACCTGCGGGGGATCACGCGGACGGCGCTCGTCACCAGGATCCTGCTCGCGGTAGTGCTTTTCCTACTGTTGTTGATAATCGGACTGTCCATTGCGGATGGACCGGTCACCGGCGACAGTCCGGGTGAGCCGGTCGGCCCGCTGGATGTGTTGCAGGCGGCGGGTTTGCTGTTCTTCGCCTTCGCCGGGTACGCGCGGATCGCCACCCTCGGCGAGGAGGTACGAGACCCGCGGCGGACCATTCCCCGTGCCATCGTCGGGGCCCTCGGCGGGGCATTGGTCATCTACCTGGCGGTCGGCCTCACCCTCCTGTACACCCTTGGGGCACAAGGACTTTCGCGGTCCAAGGCGCCACTCGCGGACGCGATATCTCCACAGTGGACATTTCTTGTCACGATCGGGGCTGCGGCCGCGAGCCTCGGCGCGTTGCTCGCCCTCGTCGCCGGCGTCGGCCGCACGACACTCGCCATGGCACGGGAGCGCGACCTGCCGCACTGGCTCGCCGCCGTGCACCCGAGGTTCAGGGTGCCGCACCGGGCGGAGCTCGCCGTCGGCGTGATCGTCTGCGTGCTGGTGTTGACCACCGACCTCCGCGCGGTGATCGGCTTCTCCTCGTTCGGCGTGCTCGTGTACTACGCCGTCGCCAACGCCTCCGCCGCCACCCAGACCGGCACCGACCGGCTGTGGCCACGAACACTCAACGTAGTCGGCCTGGCCGGCTGCCTCCTGCTCGCCGGCACCCTCCCACTCGGCTCGGTGCTGGTCGGCCTCGCCGTCTTCGCGGTCGGCCTCGCCGGCCGCGCGATCGTCACCAGGTCGCGCGGCACCAGCGAGACGTAGTCGGCCCGATTACTGCGGTGTGGTCACGTTGTTGAACGGCAGCAGTGGCTCAGCCCACGGGAACACCACGAACATCAGCAGCGCCACGAAACCCAGCGCCAGCACGACCGCCAGCGAGAGCCGGACCGCGAACGGGCCGGGGAGGTGCCGCCAGATCCACACGTACATCAGGCGGTCTCCTTCAGCTCCGGCGGCGTCCAGTTCGGCTTGGTCGGGTCCTTGGCCCACTGCTTGACCAACACCGCGTGGACGATCAGCCGCTGCTTGTCGGAGAAGCGGGGATGGCAGGTCGTGAGCGTCATCAGCGAGGCCTGCTCACCCGTGCTGGGCGCCGTGGACGCGCCGGGCACCGGGGCGACGACCAGCCCGTCGCTCGGGGTCACGATCTGCTGGCCGACCACGTTCTTGTACGGGCCGCCGAGCACCGAGACGCCCTTGCACTGGGCCTCCTGGCCCTTCCCCTCGGCCCAGCCGGTCTTCTCCTCCGCCTTCGGGAGCGCGCGGTAGACGAACCAGTTGTTCTGGGTCTCCACCACGATCGCGTCGCAGGAGTTGATCAGGTTGATGTCGTTGAACGGCGCGCCCTTGCCGACGCGGTGGCCGGCGACGGCGAAGTTGCCGGCCTCGCCCGGGTAGGCCGTGCCGTTGTAGTGGCCGGGGCCGATCTCCAGGCTGGCCGCCGTCGTGCCCTCCACGACCGTGAAGTGGTAGTCGGCGCCGAAGGCCGGGATGTACATCTTCGCGAAGCCGTCGCCCTCGCCGAGGCCGGTGAAGTGGTCCTGGCGCTGCGGGTCTTCCTTGGTGGTCTTCCACTGGTTGTCGAGCGCACTGGTGGCGTCGCGCTGCTTGCCCGCGGAGATCAGGTCCGTCCAGTAGACCTCGTAGACCACGAACAGCAGCACCACGAGGCCGAGTGTGATCAACACCTCGCCCACGGTGCGCACGACCGTACGCACCGGGTCCTTCTGAGGTGGCCCCGGCTTCAGGAAGTCCTTCGGGATCCGGACCGTCGGCGGCTCGGGCACACGCCGACGCGGATGGGGTGACGGCACCCGATTGCCCAGGTCGCCGGAGATTCGGCCCGCCCCACGGCCGATGTGCTCCACGGTGCCCACGCAGCACTCCCTTCGAGGTCCCCGACCTATGGGTTCGCCGACGCCCTCGGCTACGTTAACGTGTTGCAGAGTGGTGTTTGTGCCCAAGCTACACGCCAGTGAGGACTCCCATGCCTAAGTCCAAGGTCCGCAAGAAGGCGGTCTACACGCCACCCACTGACCGGCGCACTCCGGTCAAGGTGAAGTCCGCGGGTCCGTCGCACCCCATCTACGTCGGGGTGATGCTTGGTGTGATGGTTATCGGGCTCGCCTGGCTGGTGGTCAACTACATCGCGGGGGAAAGCATCCCCTTCATGTCCGACCTCGGCAACTGGAACTTCGCCATCGGCTTCGCCCTGATGATCGGCGGCCTTCTGATGACGATGCGGTGGCGGTAGCTTCTACTGGTAGTTGGCAACGACTCACCCGTTCAGCGCAGCGTGATTGAACCACACGGGTGTAAGTCATCCCCAGTGTGGACAACTGCTGTGGATAACTCGCATTCGCGGCTCTCCTGAATCCGGAGCGTGACGGCATCCGTGACCCCGCCAGCAGCCAAAACGTGGTCTACGCAGCCCGCCGTGGTGGCTCTGGCCTGGGCGCTGGCCCCTGCGGCCGCGGCGTGGGCCGCGCTGGCCGATGACCCACCCGGTCGGGTGTTGCTCGGCACGCTGGCGCTGCTGCTGGCGGCGGCCGGGCTGTTCACCTCGGTGGCCCGCCCGCGCCTGGCCGCCGACCACGAGGGCATCGCCGTGCGTGGGTTGACCGGCACCCGCAGGTGGACGTGGGCCGAGGTGAACGTGCGGCTGGTCCACACCCGCCGCCTCGGCCGCGAGACCGCGACGATCGAGGTCGACGCCGAGAACGCCGACCCGCCGCACCTGGTGGTACTCGGCCGGTTCGACCTGGGCGCCGACCCGGAGGAAGTCGTCGACGAGCTGCTCGCGCTGCGGACCTAGGACGAGCAGTTGATGTAGCCGGGGACGGTCGCCGGGTGGCAGGCGTCCATGGCACCCACGCGCAGCACGACCGCGGCGACCAGCACGACCGCGAGCGCGACGCACGCCCACACCTGGAACCGGACCAGGTTCTTGTTCCTCGGCGCGTAGACCAGCGCCGCGGTGGAGAGCGCACCCACCGCGAGCCCGCCGAGGTGACCGAGCAGGGAGATGCCCGGCAGCGCCACCGACAGGAAGATGTTGACGCCCAGCAGCACCAGCACCGGCGTCGGGTTGAGCTTGGCGCGGAACACCACGACCGCGATCCCGCCGAACAGCCCGTAGATCGCGCCGGAGGCGCCGGCGACGCTGGAGATCGGGTCGCCGAACAGCATCACCGCGGCCGAGCCGCCGAGCAGCGACAGCAGGTAGACGGCCAGGAACCGGGCCTTGCCGAGCGCCACCTCGAGGTCGCGCCCCAGCACGTACAGGGCGAACATGTTGAAGATCAGGTGGACCGGCCCGTAGCCGCCGTAGTTGCCGAAGTGCAGGAAGCCGGCCGTCAGCAGCCGCCAGTACTCACCGCCCGCGACGAGGCCGGGGATGAGCGTGCCGTCCAGGAACAGCGCCGAGCGCTGGTTGTCGACGATGCTCTGGGCCTGGAAGGCGGTGATCGCGAACACCAGCACGTTCAGGCCGATGAGCACCGGCACGACGACCATCTGACGGGCACCTGGGCGGGAACGCGCGCCGGAGACGGTCCGCGCCGGGCGGACCGTCTTGCTGCCCTCGGCCACGCAGTCGACGCACTGGTAGCCGACCGACGCCTCACGCAGGCAGTCGGGACAGGCCGGCCGGTCGCACCGCACGCAGCGCAGACCGGTCGGCTTGTCGGGATGTCTTACGCAGGCGGGCAGGTTCTGCTGCCTGTTTACTGGCAAGTCAGCCTCGCTCGACGGTGACCCGCTCCACGACGATGTCTTCCAGGGGCTTGTCGTGCGGCGGCGCCGTCTTGGTCGTCGCGATCGTGTCCACCACGTTACGCGACTCCTGGTCCGCCACCTCGCCGAAGATCGTGTGCTTGAAGTTCAGCCACGTCGTCGGCGCGACGGTGATGAAGAACTGTGAGCCGTTCGTGTCGCGGCGGCCGGGGTTGGCCATGCCGAGCAGGTACGGCTTGTTGAACTGCAGCTCCGGGTGGAACTCGTCGGCGAACTCGTAACCGGGGCCGCCACGGCCGGTGCCCGTCGGGTCACCGGTCTGGATCATGAAGCCGTCGATGACCCGGTGGAAGATCATGCCGTCGTAGTAGGGGCCGGAGGTGCCGCCCTTCGCGTTGCGCGGGCCGTACTCCCTGGTGCCCTCGGCGAGACCGACGAAGTTCGCGACGGTCTTGGGCGCCTGATCAGGGAAAAGGTTGATCCGAATGTCGCCCTTCGAGGTATGCAGGGTTGCCGATACCTTGACCCCGACGAGGGACTCGTTGCTTTCTGCCACCCGGTCATCGTGCCATCTAGAGCGGGATCGGTCCGGAAGGGGCAGGATAGTAGGTGTCCGACAAGCCAACCTGGAGCAGACTATGGACGATGTGAAGGCCATGAACCGGGCCGGAGAGACGGTCGGCAAGGCCGTCAGCTCAGGCTGGCTCGCGGCTCGTCGTAGCGCCAAACGAGCTGGTCAGGCAGGCGTTGACGCAACATCGCGAGCCGCGCACACCGCCGACCGGAAGCTGACGGAACGTGGGGTCGCGCCGCGGCAGATCGCCGAGGCGCTCGCCGAGGGTGCCGAGGTCGCCCGCCAGGAGGTCGCCAAGACCACCCGGCGTGCTCGGCGCAAGCTGGCCAAGACGGCCAAGCACACGCGCAAGGACCTGGCCAAGGCCGCCAAGCAGGCACGCAAGAACGCCGCGAAGAGCAAGGCGGCCAAGTCGGCCAAGCAGGTCAAGGCCGACGCGAGGAAGCTGAAGGCCTCCGCCAAGGCGGAGGCGATGAAGCTGAAGACGCAGGTTCGGGACGAGATGGCGGCGCTGGCCAACGAGCCGAAGCGCAAGCGCCGCTGGCCGAAGCTGCTGCTGCTCGTGATCATCGCGGGTGGCGTCGCTGCCGTCGTGCGCAGCAAGGCGGCACAGCAGGAGGAGCCCGTGCCGACGCCGCGGCCGGCCGAGCCGGCGAAGCCGGAGGCGGCCGAGTCCACCTCCTCGCACAACGGCCAGCCGCAGAAGTCGAGTACGAAGAGCTAGGTGCTCATGTCCTCGGCCCCGCCGGTTCGCGCCGGTGGGGCCGAGGCCGTCACAGCCCCAGCGTGGTGATCGACTCCTGCGCGATCTGCTTGGCCTTGATCGTCTGCTCCTGGTTCGTGGTGACGATGACGGCCGAGGAGTCCTTGGCGACCGCGTAGACGGCACCGGTGTCGGTGGCCTCCGCGCCGCCCTTCCAGCCCCCCGACAGCTCGGCCGGGTTGGACGTGGCGACGGGCGCGGCCGCGTCGACGAGCGCCTTCGCGACGGACGCGTCGCCTTCGTACACGCGGACGGTCAGCTGGACCGAGCCGTCCGGGCGGTAGAAGAAACACGCCGGCGGCTGGTCGGCCGAGGTCTGCACCTTGCCGACGCGCTGGCCGTTGGTGTCCGCGACGAAGTCCTCGTCGAGGTACGGACAGGGCCCGCCGGCGGTCGGCTGCGGTTCCGGTGGGAGCGCGGCCTGGGTGGGGCTCGCGATGGACGTCGGCGTCGTCGTGATGACGGTCGGGTCGTCCGGCTCCTCGGTGCAGCCGGCGAGTGCGACCAGCAGCAGAGGACCCAGCAGGAGAGCACGTTTCATAGCGCGCTGAGTCAACCACATGGCGTCAGTGCGGCTCGTGAGGGTGGAGCGGCGCCCGCATTTCAACACCAAGAGAGATGGCTTCGTGATTCGCAACCTGTTCATGGTGCTGGTCCCCGACGCCGACCCCGCGGACCGCGTGGTGCACGTCGACGACCTGTCGGAGACGACGATCGTCCCCGTCCCGTCGGCGTCGGCGGCCGTGGAGGTGGCGGCGTCCTTCGGGGAGCTGCACCTGGTCGAGTTGTACGGAGGACTGGGTTTCGAGGCCGCCGCGGCGGTGCTGGCGGTCGTACCCGGGGTACCGGTGGGATTCCCCGGGGCCGCACTGCCACCGGTCGCGTCGGCGGTGCTGTTCGAGGACCCGAACGCGAACCCGGCCACGGCCCGCTGGACGTTCGGCAACACGACGGTGGTGGCCGTGCCGTCGACGGCGTCAGCGCCGGCGGTGGCCGCGTCCCTGGTCGCGGCCGGCGCGGAACGGGTGGAGCTGTGCGGCGGCATGGGCCCGGTGCCCGCGGCCGAGGTGGCGGCGGCGGTCGACGTGCCGGTGACGCCGGTGCTGTTCGGCTTCGAGTCGCTGCCGGCGGCCGCGGCGTACCGGGCCCACTTCGAGGAGGCGGTGTCACAGACGCCGAACGGATGATTGCGGTCCGTGTTCCCTCGATTAATGTGAGAGAAAGTCACGTTTATTCTCGAGGAGGCGCCACATGATCCGTAGGGTTGTCAGCACCGCCGCTCTCGCGTCCGCGCTCGTCGCCGCCCCACTGCTGGTGGCCGCGCCGGCGTCGGCAATCCCCGCGTGCAAGGCGGGCTACCAGTGCGACCGCGTGTACTACACGGACGCCACGCACGAGGAGCCCGTCGGCGGCTTCACCCGGTTCTGCGACGGTTCCACCATTTCCTGGGGCACGACGACTTCCTTCCAGGTGACGACGCAGGCGAGGTGCCAGTGACCGCTCAGCGGTAACGGGCCAGCTCCCAGGGGTCGTGGGCGCTGACGAGCGCGACCGTGCCGACGAGCGCCCGTAACCGGGCCTGGGTGTCGACCCGCAGGTCGTGGTCGACCTCGGAGCTGGTCTGAACGATGTCGAGCACCGGGTGTGGTTGCGGCGTGGGGTCGAGTTCGCGGTGGTAGTAGTAGGCGTCGCCGCAGTGCAACAGCCAGCCAGCGCTGTCGCGGACCGCGACCCCCGCATGCCCGGCCGTGTGCCCGCCGAGCGGCACGAACTGGATGTCCGCCGGCAACCCACGCGGCTGGATGGCGGTGAACCCGAACCAGTCCTCGCCTTCCCAGCGAGGTTCCTGGTAGCCACCCCCGACGACACCGAGCTAAGAACCCGAATGGCAGCGAAGGCAAAGGACCTGGAAGAGGACATAGCCCGCCTGACCCGCATGCGAAACAGCCTCCACCACGCAGCCACCTGCGAGCACGAACCACTGGTCGAGTGCCCAGACTTCAAGCAGGAGATCGCGTCACCGTGAGCGACCGCCCGATGCCGACGGTGCACTGCTCTGTGGCCTGCCGGGTAACGCGCTCAACGCGCGTACGTGTCTCTCAACTGGTCCTCCGTCGACGGCCGGGTGGGTATCGCGGAATATCGACAACCTGAGCCGCCTCCGGTACACCAAGAACAACCTCACGCACCCGCAACCTCCGCCACTCGATGACCAGGCGTAAAAGCGCATCACCGTCAGGTGCGACGGCAGCCACGAGAGCTGCCGCGAGTTCGTAACGGCGGGTGTTGGCGCCCGCTTGGTTAGCAAGATCCACTAGTTGGTCGAGTCTGCGGTCGACGGGGAACGGCCAGGAGATCGCGGAGGCTTTTGAGACCGCCTCAGCGGCTACATGGTTGGCGTCGAGACGGACGCCGTACTGATCACTCATCTTGCAGCTCTCCGCGCGTCTTGACGATTCCTCGCCTATCGAGCCGGTACAATCTATGTACGTATCAAGAATATTCTTAGGTGGCACAATGCGACAGGCGACAGCGCTGTTCGGACCAATCGTTGAGGTTCGTGACGTCCTGGAGTCTTTCCTGCGTGACCAGGTGTTGATATCCGGTTGGCGTGAAACCCTCGCTGAGGCGTCGCAGCAGTTCATCGAGCTTGGCTCAGATCCAACTGACAGCGACCTCGCGGACCTAGGTCAGAGGATTGCGGTCCTTGCCCAGTCAGAACTGGGTCAGAACCAGACTCTGACGCGTGCTGTTGCTGCGAACATCGAATCACTCGTAGATCAAGTTCGAGTCCCGGATGTGCCACGTCCCGAAGACGCGAACTGGTCGTTCTAGAACCTCATCGTCCGAACGGCGCACAAGCTGGACACCTGCGTTGCACCCGCCGCCCTCAAGGCACGCGCGGTCTCATTGGCGGTTGATCCACTCCTGTACACGTCGTCGATGATCAGCAGGGACTTGCCGTCGAGGTACTCGTTACACACGAACTGATTGTTGATCACGGAGGCGCGAGCCGCCGGCTCCAGGCTCTTCGCGGGAGGCCGGAAGTCGTTCAACGCGTCGCAACGGACCGAGAGTTTGTTGAGAGTCCTGGCGACGGCATCTGCGAGTCGCGCTCCGAAGCTGACAACCTTGGAGTCATGTCCAGGCACGGCGGCGATTGCGGCAACGTCGCAAAGCAGTGGATGTTGCGATATCACTGGGACCAGGAGCTTCACGAGCGCAAGGCCACACCTCTTCTGTTTCCCAGCGTCCTTGGATCCCCTGTACCAGTACTTTCCCCGATGCACCAGGTTCGCGATCGGCGTGTTGGACCAAGAGGTGCCCTCGACGCCCTCGACGGGGATCTTGTACCAGTCGAGGGCAAGCGCGTAGTCCAGTTCATTCCCACAGGGCAGAGTCAATATGTCGCCCAACAAGGTGAGCAGTTGGGTGGTTGCCTGCGTCGGCGCGACACCTGCTCCTCTTAACTTGCAGTATGGAGGCGACTGGACTGGGACATACCGTGGGTCTGTTAGGCAGACCTGCTTGACGGCACCAGCCGGCGCGCGAAGCTGCATGACATGGCCGTTGTCAGCACGAACGATCTTGACATCACTGACGTAGCCGCCGCCCCTGTTGCTGACGCGTTCCCGAGGTGTGCTGTCCAACGCGTTCCTGTCGCCGGTGGGATCCGTATCGACTATCGTCCGCTCCACGCTCGCAACATGGCGCATGGACACGCCGATAGTTGCTATTGACGACCGAGAACAAATGTTCGAAACTACTGCAAGTCGCCATGTCCACGCCACCAGGGGGAGGGGATGGTAGAGATGTTCGACGCTCCGACCCGCCTCCGACTCGCGATCGCCAGCGCTCGCTACGGCGGTGGCGCCAAGACGATGGCGGCGAAAGTCATGCGTGACGGCGCCGACGCATATGAGCATGTGCTTGACACCTTGACGAGCTCTCAGATCGAACAGATCAACGAGACCGCAGACCGGCTTGTTGATCAAGGAGTCGACGCGCTCCTGCTGACAGATCGCGGATACCCGCCGCTCCTCGCCGCGAGCCGCAACGGACCACCAGCACTGTTTGTCAAAGGCCCCCATCATCTGCTGCTACAGCCCGGCATAGGGACATGTGGATCACGCCATGCCGGCGAGGACAGCCTCCGCGCCGCACGCGCGTGTAGTGAGGCGGTCGCAGCACATGGGTTCAACCTTGTTTCCGGTTATGCGCGAGGCGTGGACATGGTGACCCACGTGGGAGCGTTGGCGAACGGCGGAACGACCACGATCGTCTTGGCTGAGGGCATTGAGCGTTTCAAGGTTCGTCGCGGGGAGTTCGCTGATCGTTGGGACTCATCACGATGCGTTGTGGTTTCACAGTTTTCGCCAAGCCAGCCTTGGAGCGCAGGTGCGGCGATGACTCGCAATGCAGTCATCTCTGGGCTCAGTAAGGCGCTGGTAGTAGTTGAAGCCGGCGAGACCGGCGGCACGCTTGCGGCTGGAATGCATGCGCTCGAGCGCGGGCAGCCGGTACTTGTACTTCAGTTGTCCGATACCCACCAAGCAGGCAACCAGATGCTACTGAGCAAGGGGGCTACCCCAGTCCACAGTCGCAAAGAGCTTGAGTGGTGCCTCGCTGATCTTCCGTCGAATGGAAGCACGCAGCTCAGTTTGATGTAGCTGATGGAAGCAGCCGAATGCGCTCACTCATGGCTGAGGTGTTCGCGTAGCGGACACAGTCTCCAGTTCGACGAGCTGGCACCATGTCGGTCTGGACAAGACCGAGGTGACCGGCGCAGACGTCACCGTTTGGCCGTGTGGTGATCTCCGACATACCGGACACGAACTCGTGATCGACCCGGCGCATCACTCAAAGAGGCTTAGGGTACCGAGTGGCCGCACGTCGAATCGGGTGACCGGAGAGTCAGCCCAAGGGACACACAGAGCGCACAACCGGCTGAACAGGTGAGCTGACGTGAACGCCCCAAGCGGAGGGGATTGTTGCTGACCTGGGCCTTTGCCCTTGAGCATCTTCGTGGAGACGAGGGGAATCGAACCCCTAACCCCTGCCTTGCAAAGGCAGTGCTCTGCCAATTGAGCTACGTCCCCGGGTAGCGTGGGGTTGAGCCCACGCCGGGGCTGGCGGGCACTGAGGCTCGCCAGGTGTGTGAGCCGAGGTGTCTCAGGCCTTCTTGGCGCCTGCGGCAGGAGCGGTAGCCTCGCGCCACAGGTCGTCCTGCGCCTTGGCGGACTTGGTGCGGCGAATCACGAAGAGAACGCCGCCAGCCACGGCTGCCAGTGCGAGAAGCTTCTTCACGTCCATTGCCTCCTTCGGCAAAACAAGACCGACTCCGCCCGCGACCCCTGTTGATCCTTGCGGGCGGCCCCACAAGTCTGCCACAGGTGTGGGTTGTGGGGACGGGAGCCTTCGCAGGTTTGCGACGGCTGAAAATGAGTACGGACGACCCCTTGAAGGCAGGATCGTCCGTAGTCCGTGGGCCTAGGAGGACTTGAACCTCCGACCCCTTCGTTATCAGCGAAGTGCTCTAACCGCCTGAGCTATAGGCCCCGGATGCGTTGAGAAGACTACAACACCCGGATCACTCGCGTTCGGCCAGGGTTACCTCCAGGCCTCCGGCCAGGTCAGCTGACACGTTGTAGATGAACGCCCCCACCGTGGCCAGTGCGCTGAACAGGACGATGTTCACCGCGCCGATGATGGCGGCTACGCCGAACACACGTCCAGCACTGATCAGGGGCTCTACGTTGTCGCTCGTGTCGCCCTGCAGCAGCTGGTCGGAGACGTTGTTCAGGTTGTCCCACACGCCCATGCCGTCCAGCACGGCGTACAGGATGCCCACCGCCACCAGCCACACGAAGAACAGCGCCACGCCCAGGACCAGGGACAGCTTCAGCACCGACCACGGGTCGAAGCGCTTGATCTGCAGGTTGGCTCGCCTGGGCCCGCGGCCCGGTCGGCGCAGTGCGCTCGGGGCCGCGGCCCCCACCCCGACTCCGGCGAGAGGACCCGTTGCGGACGGGCCGGTCGTGCTGTCCAGGTTCACCGTCGTGCGGGTGGCGGCCGCCGTGGGGATGCCGCCCGGTGGGGTGGCCAGGCGCGGCGGGTTGTGCGGCACGTTGACCGTCGGGGCCTCGTTGCCGCCGAACGCCCTGGGGGCGGCCGTGCCCGTCACGACCGGGCGTTCCACCTGGACCGTCTTCTCCCCCGAACCCGGGGGCGGGGTCGGGGTGTGTGGCCTCTCCGTCTGCACACGCTGCCACGGCGGCGGCGTGCCGTGGCTCAGTTCCAGGTCCTCCGCGCCGGCCACGTGGGCCGTGGCCGGCGGCTTCTGACCGTTGCCGTCGTGGTTACCACCGGCAGCCTGGTCGACCTGCTGGGCCGGGCCGCTGGTGGCGACGGCGGCCGTCTGGTCCGCCTCCGCTCCCTGGTCGGTGCGTCCGGGCTTCTCGGGTGGTGTCACGCGGGTCCCCTACGTGTGTCGCGGCTTTACTCTTGTGGCTCGTCGGCCGGCGCCTCGGCGGGCGTCTCGCCGTCCTCGGTGATGACGCCTTGCTCGTCCGATGCGTTGCCTTCGGCAGGCAATTCCGCGCCTTCGGCCGGCAACTCGGCCGCGTCCGTGGCCGCGGTGCCGGGTTCTGGCGAGGCCTCCTCCGCGCTGCGGGCGATCGCGACCAGGGTGGTGCCCTCTGACAGGTTCATCAGGCGCACCCCCTTCGTCTGCCGGCCGGCCTTGCGGACCTCCCTGGCCGAGGTCCTGATGACCCCGCCCGCGGAGGTGATCGCGTACAGCTCGTCGTTCTCCTCGACGATGACTGCACCCACAAGCCTGCCACGCTTGCTGTCATATTGAACGGTGAGCACGCCCTTGCCGCCGCGGCCCTGGACGGGGTAGTCGTCGATCGGAGTCCGCTTCGCGTAGCCGCCGTTGGTCGCGACCAGCAGGAACGTCTCCGCGCGGACCACGCCCAGGGTCAGCAGCTCGTCGCCGTCGTTGAACCGCATCCCGAGCACGCCGGAGGTGGCGCGGCCCATCGGGCGCAGTGCCTCGTCGCTCGCGTGGAACCGGATGGACTGGGCGCCGGCGGACACCAGGAGCAAATCGTCCTCCGCCGAGCACAGCACCGCGCCGACCAGCTCGTCGTCGTCCCGCAGGTTGATGCCGATCAGGCCGCCGGCGCGGTTGGAGTCGAAATCGGACAGCCGGCTCTTCTTGACCAGACCGCTCTTGGTCGCGAGCACCAGGTACGGCGCGACCTGGTAGTCCTTGATCTCGATGACCTGCGCGATCGCCTCGTCCGGCTGGAACGCGAGCAGGTTCGCCACGTGTTGGCCGCGCGCGTTGCGGTTGGCCTCCGGCAGCTCGTACGCCTTGGCTCTGTACACCCGGCCCTTGTTGGTGAAGAACAGGATCCAGTCGTGCGTGGAGCACACGAAGAAGTGCGCCACGATGTCGTCCTGCTTCAGCCCCGCGCCCTGCACGCCCTTGCCGCCACGCTTCTGCGCGCGGTACAGGTCCGTCTTGGTGCGCTTCGCGTAACCGGTGCGCGTGATCGTGACGACCACGTCCTCGACCGCGATCAGGTCCTCGACCGACACCTCGCCGTCGAACGGGATGATCTGGGTGCGCCGGTCGTCGCCGTGCTTGTCGACGATCTCCATGAGCTCCTCGCGGACGATGGCCCGCTGGCGCTCCGGCTTCGCCAGGATGTCCTGCAGGTCCGCGATGACCAGTTCGATCTCGGCCAGCTCTTCGACGATCTTCTGCCGCTCCATGGCGGCCAGCCGCCGCAGCTGCATCTCCAGGATCGCGTTGGCCTGGATCTCGTCGACGTCGAGCAGCGCCATCAGGCCGGTGCGTGACTCGTCAACGGTCGGCGACCGGCGGATCAACGCGATGACCTCGTCCAGCATGTCCAGCGCCTTGACCAGACCACGCAGGATGTGGGCCCGCTCCTCCGCCTTGCGCAGCCGGTAGCGGGTGCGCCGGACGATGACGTCGACCTGGTGCCGGACGTAGTGCCGGATCATCTGGTCGAGGCGCAGCGTGCGTGGCACGCCGTCGACCAGCGACAGCATGTTCACGCCGAAGTTGTGCTGCAGCTGGGTGTGCTTGTACAGGTTGTTCAGCACGACCTTGGCGACCGCGTCCCGCTTGAGCGTGATCACGATCCGCATGCCGGCCCGCTTCGACGACTCGTCGTCGACGTTCGCGATGCCGCCGATCTTGCCGTCCCGGACGAGCGCCGCGATGTTCTCGATCAGGTTGTCCGGGTTCACCTGGTACGGCAGCTCGGTGACGACCAGGATCGTGCGGCCCTTCTGGTCCTCGTCCACCTCGACGACCGCACGCATGCGGACCGAGCCGCGGCCGGTGCGGTAGCAGTCCTCGATGCCGCGGGTGCCGAGGATCAGGCCCTTGGTCGGGAAGTCCGGGCCCTTGATCCGCTGCATCATCGCGGCCAGGGTCTCGTCGTCGGACGCGTCCCAGTTCTCCAGCGCCCACACCACACCGGACGCGACCTCGCGCAGGTTGTGCGGCGGGATGTTGGTCGCCATCCCGACCGCGATGCCGTTGCTGCCGTTGACGAGCAGGTTCGGGATGCGGGACGGGAGGACCGTCGGCTCCTGCGTCTTGCCGTCGTAGTTGTCGGCGAAGTCGACGGTCTCCTCGGTGATGTCCTGCAACATCGCCATGGCGAGGGGCGTCATCCGCGCCTCGGTGTTGTGGCTGACGAAACCGTCGGTGATGAAGGCGTGATCGTCGGTGTCGACCCGGAGGCTGAAGACCTCCTGGACCCCGGCGTCTTCCACCGACTTCACTTCGGCGTAGTAGAAGCGCCCGTCCACCAGCGGCTCGACCACGTCGAGCACTTCAGGCTCGGTGATCCGTTCGATGATCTCGTGCCGGCGGTTCTCCCACCGCTCGATGCGATCGACGTTGTGCAGTGTGAGCCAGTTGCGCTCGGTCCAGCGGTGTGCGCCGTTCGCCCTGATGTAGTCAGCGACGAAGGGCACGTGGTCGCTGGAGAGCGCGGAACTCCTGAACGGCAGAGCGGCGAGGATCGCGGCGAGCTTGTCGTGCTTGGCTCCGATGAAGCCGATCTTGTTGGCGAAGATCTTGGCGTCGCGACGGTTCGTGATGACGACCTTGAACTCGCCGTCGGGGTAACGGACCTGCTTGCTCACCACGCCGAACTCCAGCAGCAGCTGTTGGACTTCCTGCGCAAGCCGCGTGCTGCGGGTCGAGTAGGAGACCTGCACCGTGTTCCGCGGCAGGGCGGATGCCGAGCCGTCACCGGTGAACAACGCCCGAAGGAAGGCACGCTTGATCGCGATCCCCGAACGCCAGACGAACTCCGGCACATGCTTGTCGGCGCTGCGCTGCCCGATCATCGAGCCGAGCACGAAGTTCTTCAGCGCGGCGAGGTCTTGTGCGTCAAGCTCACGCAAGACGTCATCGAAAATGCTCTTTGAATCGGCGGCCTCGCTCACGAAGGCGCCGGCGACGGTGGCGGCCGCGAACTCCTTGGCCGGCGGGATCGCCGCATCGTCCTGCGCCATGCGCTGCAGGACGACCCGGTCGCCCGGGGCGAGTTCTTCCAGCAGCTTCCACAGCAAGGTGGGCACACCGAACACGTTGACCAGGCACAGGACCGGGTGGTTATGTGTCCCGGTCAGGCTGAAGCCCTCGTTGGTCGTGAGCTTCAGGGTCGGATGCTCGCCGGAATGGAAGAGCATGGTGGCCCGCACCGGATCGCCGTTGCGGTCCAGGACCTTCAGGTCGATCGGGTTGTCGCTGTTCGGCTTGGCGTCCGGCACGATGTCCGCGATTCGGACGCTCGTGCCGTCGGCGAGCCTGACCCGGGAGTCGGCAGTCACGCAGTACCGCATGGCGGCCTGCGGGTCGTTGCCCGGCGAGCCGAAGTTGCCCTGGCCGTCGATCAGGGGGTACCGCATGGACCACGGCTGTGCCAGGCGCACGAGGGCGTCGTAGATCGCGGAGTCGCCGTGGGGGTGGTAGTTACCCATGACGTCACCGACGATGCGGGAGCACTTGACGTGGCTGCGCTCCGGTCGCAGGCCCGTGTCGTACATCGAGTACAGGACGCGGCGGTGGACGGGCTTGAGGCCGTCGCGGACGTCCGGCAGCGCTCGGGACACGATGACGGACATCGCGTAGTCGATGTAGGAGCGCTGCATCTCCTGCTGGATGTCGACCGGTTCGGTGCGGTCGTTCTCCGGTGGCACAGGCGGCAGTGTCTCGGTCACGAAGTTCCTTTCAACGCGCGTGCCCCGACGACTACACGTCGAGGAAGCGGACGTCCTTGGCGTTGCGGGTGATGAACGAGCGGCGGGCCTCGACGTCCTCGCCCATCAGCACGCTGAACAGCTCGTCCGCCTGGGCGGCGTCGTCCAGGGTCACCTGCAGCAGCAGGCGGTACGCCGGGTCCATGGTGGTCTCCCACAGCTCGTCGGCGTTCATCTCGCCGAGACCCTTGTAGCGCTGGATGCCGTCGTCCTTGTTGATCTTCTTGCCGGCCTGGAAGCCTGCCTGCAGCAGGCCGTCGCGCTCGCGGTCGGAGTAGGCGAACTCCGGCTCGGTGCGCTGCCACTTGATCTTGTACAGCGGTGGCTGCGCCAGGTACACGTAGCCGTGTTCGACCAGCGGGCGCATGAACCGGAACAGCAGCGTGAGCAGCAGGGTCCGGATGTGTTGGCCGTCCACGTCGGCGTCGGCCATCAGCACGATCTTGTGGTAGCGCAGCTTCGACTCGTCGAAGTCCTCGTGGATGCCGGTGCCCAGGGCGGTGATCAGGCTCTGGACCTCGGTGTTCTTCAGGACCCGGTCGATGCGGGCCTTCTCCACGTTGATGATCTTGCCGCGGATCGGGAGGATCGCCTGGTAGCGGGAGTCCCGTCCCTCCTTGGCCGAGCCGCCCGCGGAGTCGCCCTCCACGATGTAGAGCTCGCACTCCTCCGGGTTGGTCGACCGGCAGTCCTTGAGCTTGCCGGGCAGGCCGCCGATGTCGAGCGCGCCCTTGCGGCGGACCAGCTCGCGCGCCTTGCGGGCCGCGATCCGGGCCTGGGCCGAGGAGACCGCCTTCGTCACGATGGTCCGCGCGTCGGACGGGTTGCGCTCGAACCAGTCGGCCAGCATCTCGTTGGCCGTCGTCTGCACGAACGTCTTGGCCTCGGTGTTGCCGAGCTTCTGCTTGGTCTGCCCCTCGAACTGCGGCTCGGCCAGCTTGACGGAGATGATCGCGGCCAGGCCCTCGCGGATGTCGTCGCCGGTGAGGTTCTGGTCCTTCTCCTTCAGCAGCTTCTTGTCGCGCGCGTACACGTTGACCACGCGGGTCAGCGCGGCGCGGAAGCCCTCCTCGTGGGTGCCGCCCTCGGCCGTGTTGATCGTGTTGGCGAACGTGTAGACCGACTCCGTGTAGCCGGTGTTCCACTGCATCGCCACCTCGACCTCGAGGCCGTCGCCCTTGGCCTCGAAAGCGATGACACTGGTGTGGATCGCCTCGCGCGTGTGGTTGATGTGCTTGACGAAGTCCTCGAGCCCGCCCGGGTAGTGGTACTTCCGCTCCTTGACCCGCGCCGCCTGGCCGTCGACGTCCTCGTGGGTCTCCTCGTCCGACACCCGCTCGTCACGCAGGATCATCGTGAGGCCCTTGTTGAGGAACGCCATCTCCTGGAGCCGGCGGGCGATCGTCTCCGCGTTGTACGTGGTGGTCTCGAAGATGTCGCCGTCGGCCCAGAAGCTGACCGAGGTGCCGGTGCGGTCGGTGTCGCCGTGCTCGGTGAGCGGACCCGGCACCGAACGGTCGTAGTGCTGGCGCCAGATCTTGCCCTTGTAGTGGATCTCGACGTCGAGCTTGGTGGACAGCGCGTTGACCACCGAGACGCCGACGCCGTGCAGGCCGCCGGACACCGCGTAGGTGTCGCTGTCGAACTTGCCGCCCGCGTGCAGTTCGGTCAGCACGATCTCGACCGTCGGCTTCTTGTACTCCGGGTGCATCTCGACCGGGATGCCACGGCCGTCGTCGACGACCCGCACACCGCCGTCGGCCAGCAGCGTGACCTCCACTCTCGTCGCGAACCCGGCCATCGCCTCGTCGACCGAGTTGTCCACGACCTCCTGGATCAGGTGGTGGAGCCCGCGCTCACCGGTTGACCCGATGTACATGCCGGGGCGCTTGCGAACAGCTTCGAGGCCTTCCAGTTTCTTGATGGAGGACGCGTTGTATTCATGGTTGTTGTTCACCACGGGCGGGGGTTCTCCTGTCCGGAAAGGGCCTAGCCGATCGCCTGTCTCAATAGTACTGGTGCCCGCCCACAGAAGGGGGCGAACACACCCCTAGCTCCGTCACAGACGCGTTCAACGGCTCCCGACCAACCCCGTACGCGTGCGGCGGTGCTACTTCCCGGATTTCACACCCTCCGCCCCGAAAGCGCCAACCGGGGTCACCCGTAGGTGTCGCGAGGCCCCCGACCAGGCACGTGCCGTGGTCCGTAGCGCCAGCTCGGCGCGGTCGGTGCCAGCACTTTCAGCCGCTTGACCACGTCGTTTCCGACGGCGGCGGCGATCTTGGCAAGAAGCTGTCGCTGGAGTAGGCGAAGCTGTGTCGCCCATGCGGTCGAATCGGCCTGCACGGTGAGTTCCGCGTCCTTCAGCTCGATCGGCCGCGCGTGCTCGGCGACGTCCGCGCCGACGATCATGTACCACCGGTCGAACAGGCGACCCGTGGTCAGCTGGCCGCTCCACCCGCGTTCGACCGCGATCCGGCCGACGAGCCGCCCGAGCGGCTGGGGGTCCCGCTCGTCGGCGCCGGGGCCGGACCAGCGCCGGCGGCGCCGGTTGACCGCACCCGCACCCCGCGCGACCCGCTTCTTCCTGGCCGCCGCCGGGCCACCGGTCTGCTCACGCGCCGCAGCCAGCGCGGCACGCGCGAGGTCCGACCCACGCAGCTGTGGATAGTCACGCTCCGTGGTAGATCGGGAGTCGGGGCCAACATCAACACCCTTATGGGTGGTCAGCTCGCCCGATTCACCCCCATTGGGGGTCGCCAACGGACGCCGAGTGTCAGCGTTATCCACACTATCCACAGGTTTGTCCCCAGCTGTGGGATCAGTCACACCGCTCTTGGTCACTCGCTGTCGATCACTCACGGCGGACCTCCCCGTCGGCGACAAGGTAGCGAGCCCCGGCCAGTTCCCCCGGCACGTCCTCCGCCACGGCGGCGGTCACGAGCACCTGTTCGGCGGCGACCGACACCTCGGCGAGCCGCTCGCGCCGCCGACGGTCCAGCTCGGCGAACACGTCGTCGAGCACGAGCACCGGCTCGTTGCCGTCCGCGCGCAGCAGCTCGTAGGAGCCTAGGCGCAGCGCGAGCGCGAACGACCACGACTCGCCGTGCGAGGCGTACCCCTTCGCCGGGAACTCGTCGAGCGTCAGCTCCAGCTCGTCGCGGTGCGGGCCGACGAGGCTGACGCCCCGGTCCAGCTCCTGGTCGCGGCTCGCGATCATGGCCGCGAGCAACGCGTCGGTCAGAACCTCCACGTCGGCGCGCTCGGCCGTGCCGTACTCCGGGGGGAACGAGTCGGCGATGCCGGAGCGGTACCGGATGGTCGCCGGCCGCGACTCCGGCGCGACCCCGGCGTACCCGGCGGTCACGTGCCCGGCCAGGTCCTTGACGAGGTCCAGCCGGGCGCCCAGCAGCTCGGCGCCGTGCCGGGCGAGGTGCCCGTCCCAGACGTCCAGCGTCCCGATATCCCCCTTCGAACCCGCCCGCCGGGCGTGGCCGGACGACTTCAGCAACGCGTTCCGCTGCCGCAGCACCCGGTCGTAGTCCGCGCGGACCCCGGCGTACCGGGGCGCGCGCAACACCAACAGCTCGTCGAGGAACCGGCGCCGCTCACCCGGGTCGCCCCGCACCAGCGCCAGGTCCTCGGGTGCGAACAACACTGTCCGCAGAATCCCGAGCACGTCCCTGGTCCTGGGCACCGGCCCCCGGTTCACCCGGGCGCGGTTGGCCTTGCCCGCGGTGATCTCCAGCTCGATCGTCAGCTCGCGGCCGTCGTTGACGACCGCGGTCCGCACGATCGCGCGGGTGCACCCGTGCCGGATCAGCGGCGCGTCGGTCGCCACCCGGTGCGACCCGAGCGTCGCCGCGTATCCCAGGGCCTCGACCAGGTTGGTCTTGCCCTGTCCGTTCGAGCCGACCAGCACCGCGGGTCCCGGTTCCAGCTCCAGGTCCGCGTGCTTCCAGGAGCGGAAGTCGGTGACCTGCAAGTGCCGGACGTACACACCTCAGCCCTGGGTACTGCCCGCGCCGGAGGTCGGGCCGGCCGCCTGGACCGCGTGCCCGCCGAACTGGTTGCGCAGTGACGCGACGGCACGCATGGCGGGCGAGTCGTCCTGCCGTGAACGGAACCGGGCGAACAGCGCGGCCGAGATGACCGGCGCCGGCACCGCGAGGTTGATCGCCTCCTCGACGGTCCACCGGCCCTCGCCGGAGTCCTCGACGTACCCGCGCAGGTCGTCCAGCTCCGGGTCGGAGTCGAGCGCGCGGACCAGCAGGTCGAGCAGCCACGAGCGGACGACCGTGCCGCGCTGCCACGCCTTGACGGTCGCCGGCACGTCCTCGATGATCTTCGCGGCCTCGAGCAGCTCGAAGCCCTCGGCGTAGGCCTGCATCAGGCCGTACTCGATGCCGTTGTGAATCATTTTCGCGTAATGGCCGGCGCCGACCGGGCCGGCGTGTGCGAAGCCCTCCTCGCGCGGCCCTTCCGGGCGCAGCGCGTCGAAGATCGGCATCACGCGCTCGACGTGCTCCTTGGCGCCGCCGACCATCAGGCCGTAGCCGTTCTCCTTGCCCCACACACCGCCGGACACACCGCAGTCGAGGTACGCGATGTCCTTCTCGGCGAGGATCTCGGAGTGGTGGGTGTCGTCGGAGAACCGCGAGTTGCCGCCGTCGATCACGAGATCGCCGGCGTCGAGCAGGCCGCACAGTTCCGTGATCGTCTGCCGGGTCGGCTCACCCGCCGGCACCATGACCCACACGGCCCGCGGCGCGGACAGCTTCGACACGAGGTCGGCGAGCGACTCGGCGTCGCTCACGTCCGGGTTGTGGTCGAAGCCGACCACCTCGTGGCCGGCCGCGCGGATCCGCTCCCGCATGTTGAAGCCCATCCGGCCGAGGCCGACGAGACCGAGCTGCATTGTGTTCCTCCTGGAAAGTCGATCAGCCGGGGAGGCGCACCGGCATCAACAGGTGCAGGTACCCCGGAGTGACATTCCCATCGTCACCCACCGGCTTGATCAGTGCCGGTCGGCTGGGTGTGGTGAAGGACAATTCCGCGCGGTCTGCGTGCAGTGCACCAAGTCCCTCCTGGAGGAAGCTCGGGTTGAACGCGATCGTCACCGGCTCGCCGTTGTAGTCGACCGACAGCTCCTCCTCGGCGGAGCCCTCGTCGTCGCCGCCCGCGGACAGGCGCAGGCCGCCGTCGGAGAACTCGAGCCGGACCTGCGTGCCGCGTTCGGCCACGAGCGAGACGCGCTTGATCGCCTCGACGAGCGCGCCGACCTCCACGATCGCGGCCGCGGTCTGCTCGTTCGGCAGCAGCTGGCGGTAGCGCGGGAACTCGGTGTCCAGCAGGCGGCTCGTGGTGCGCCGGCCGGAACCGGACAGACCGATCAGCCCGTCGCCGGGGGCGAGCGCCAGCTCGACCGTGTTGCCGGACGTGCCGAGCGACTTCGCCGCGTCGGCGAGCGTGCGGGCGGGGACAAGCACCGCGAGCTCGCCCTGGCTCTTGATGCTCTCGTCCGCCTTCCACTCGAACTCGCGCATCGCCAGCCGGAAGCGGTCGGTGGCCACGAGCGTGACCTTGTCGCCGTTGATCTCCACGCGGACGCCGGTCAGCATCGGGAGCGTGTCGTCCTTGCCGGCCGCGACGGCGACCTGGCTGACCGCGAGGCCGAACACCTCGCCGGCGAGTTCGCCGGCGTGTGGTGGCATCGCCGGGAGTTGTGGGTAGTCCTCCACCGGCATGGTCGGCAGCGAGAACTTCGCGCTGCCACAGGTGATCGACACCCGCGCGCCGTCGACGAGGATCTCGACCGGTTGCGCCGGAAGGGACTTGGTGATGTCCGCGAGCAACCTGCCGGACACGAGCGTGCGCCCGCCGTCGGCGATCGTCGCCGCGACCCCGACCGTCGCGGACACCTCGTAGTCGAACCCGGAGATGGTCAACCCGTCGGCGCCCTCACCGGCGTCCAGGAGGATCCCGCCGAGGACGGGAACCGGCGGCCGGGTCGGCAGGCTGCGTGCCACCCAGGCGACGGCGTCGGCGAGACCGTCGCGCTCGACGCGGATCTTCATGAGGTTCCTTTCCAGACACGAGGGGCCACGGGCTGAGCGGGCGACGCCTCGAGAAAGCACAAGCGTTGGTCGTCACCGTAGAGCGTGCGTGATCGCCGCTCCAATCGGCCCCTCGCCTCAATGCTTCCACTTTGCGACGCACGCGTTCGCGCACACGCACACCCCTGTTTTTTCTTTGTTGATAACCCTTGGAGAGAAAAACAGTCGTAGTAGTAAGCCCTGTGGATTGTGTGGATAACCCTCACATCCGCACGTCGCGACTGTACGAGCCCTGGGGATGGAGCCTGGGGAGAACCTTGGGACAACTCGGGCCCTGCGTGGACAACTCGAGCCTGTGCAATGTTGATCCACAGTCCGTCCCCAGTTGTCCACAGCCCCCTCCCCAGAAGCGAGTCGCTCGCCCCCAAGTTGTGCACAGGGTTGGGGAAGCTCATGAATCCCCCGTCCAGGTGAGGGACGCGCGCGAGTGCGACGCAGGACACATCGACGGGCCCGACCGGATTCGGAAAGTCGTGCCGCGCAAGGGAGTTCTGCCGGGCGGAGCCGGCCGAGCGAGCCATCGGCCCGGTTAGCCGCGAGCGCGTTGCTTGATCCGCGAGGTGAGTTCCTGGACCTGGTCGTAGACCCGGCGGCGCTCCGCCATCTCCTTGCGGATCTTCTTGTCCGCGTGCATGACGGTCGTGTGGTCGCGGCCGCCGAAGGTCTGCCCGATGCGCGGCAGCGACATGTCCGTCAGCTCGCGGCACAGGTACATGGAGATCTGACGGGCCTGGGCGAGCGCCTTGGTCTTGCCGGGACCGCACAGGTCCTCGATGGAGACGCTGAAGAACTCGGCCGTGACGGCCATGATCGTCGAGACGCTGATCTCCGGGACCTGCGAGTCCGGGATGAGGTCGCGCAGCACGATTTCGGCCAGGCCGACGTCGACCGGCTGCTGGTTCAGCGAGGCGAACGCGGTGACGCGGATGAGCGCGCCCTCGAGCTCGCGGATGTTGTGCTCGATGCGGGCCGCGATGAACTCGAGCACCTCGGCCGGCGCCGGCAGGCGGTCCTGCGCCGCCTTCTTGCGCAGGATGGCGATGCGGGTCTCCAGCTCCGGCGGCTGGATGTCGGTGATCAGTCCCCACTCGAACCGCGTGCGGAGGCGGTCCTCCAGGGTCTCCAGCCGCTTCGGCGGCCGGTCGGACGACACGACGATCTGCTTGTTCGCGTTGTGCAGCGTGTTGAAGGTGTGGAAGAACTCCTCCTGGGTGCCTTCCTTGCCCTCCAGGAACTGGATGTCGTCCACCAGCAGGATGTCGATGTCGCGGTAGCGCCGCTGGAACGCGACCTTGCGGTCGTCGCGCAGCGAGTTGATGAAGTCGTTCGTGAACTCCTCGGTCGACACGTACCGCACGCGCATGCCCGGGAACAGGCGCTGCGCGTAGTGGCCGACGGCGTGCAGGAGGTGGGTCTTGCCAAGGCCGGACTCGCCCCAGATGAACAACGGGTTGTACGCACGCGCCGGCGCCTCCGCGACGGCGACCGCGGCCGCGTGTGCGAACCGGTTGGACGCGCCGATCACGAACGTGTCGAACGTGTACTTCTCGTTGAGCCGGGTCTTGGAGGTCTGCGGCTGCGCGGGCGCGGTGAACGGCTGCCCGGCCATGGGGGGTGGCTGCGGCGGCTGCTGCGGGCCCGGCTGCTGTGGACCCGGCCAGATCTCGTGGATGGTGGCGAGCGCGTCGCCTTCCTCGTCCACCTCGTCGTTGTCACCGTTGTTGGCGCTGTCCGCCGTGCCGTTGTCGCCCTTGCCGGGGGGCTTCTCAGTGTTATTAATGTCTATTGCGCTCAGCGGCGCCATGATCAGGGTCTGCTCGACGAGCGAGCCGACGCCCGGCCTGGGTGCTCCCGGCCGCGGCTGGCCCGGCGCCATGGGAACGTTGATCGGCGGCGGAGGCGGGGGCGACTGCACCACCACCGGGGGAGTCGGCGCCGACGACTGAGTGCCGACCGGGTCGACCTTCACCGCGAGGGAGACCACCCGGCCGAGCCGGCGGGAGAGCGCGTCGGTGATCGGCTCGCGCAGTGCGCGCTCGATGGCGTCCTTGGCGAAGTCGCTCGGCGCGGCGAGCAACGCGGTGCCGTCGAGCAGTCCGATGGGACGGGTCACCCGCATCCACGCCCGCTGCTGGGGGGACAGAGTGCCGGCCGACAGCTCCCGCACGACCTGCTCCCACACCACGCTCAGGTTCATCTGCTGCTCGGACACCTACGAGCACCCCTCCCCGCCTTGTTTCCCCCGCTGGCCTTGCACCATCACCGCTACCCCTCGCTGTGTCGGCACCCTGGTGCGGCCCGCCGGTAGGCGAGCGGCAGAAGCGGCCCGGGTGTGAGCAGCATCCACAGGGTTGTCCACAACTGTGCACGAAGGTACGACTAACCGCAGCGGAACCCGCCGGAGGCCCCGCCGTACTCCTGCGGCGCAGTGGGCTCCCACTCCCCTGGCCAACCAAGAGCACGCACGCTAACAAGCCATGGCGCATGCCACAAGACACTGGAGTAGGCAAGCACCGAACGTACTTGGCGTGTCGCCCAAAGGTCTCGCAAACTTGCCCGCGATCCACCCGCATGCATGCTCGCCTGAGAGCGTGCCGTACCCTGTGAAGGTCTCCCGTCAGTTGTGGGTGAGTCCTGCGCGCCGTCAGGCCGCGACGGGGACAGAGAACTTTGACGAGCCGTAACCGGGAGATCCAGTCGTGAGCAAGCGTACTTTCCAGCCGAACAACCGCCGCCGGGCGAAGACCCACGGGTTCCGCCTGCGCATGCGCACTCGTGCCGGCCGGGCGATCCTCGCGGCCCGCCGTCGCAAGGGTCGCAAAGAACTCTCCGCCTGAGCCGCTTGCTCCCCGCGTCTTCTCGACTGACCGGTAGCGACAACTTTCGGCTCGTGACCAGGAAGGGTCGCCGCGCTGGGCGTCCCAGGCTCGTCGTGCATGCCATCACGGCTGAGGAGGTCGCTCGCTTTCGCGCGGGTGCGTATGGCTTCGACCGCGTCGACCCGGCACTCGCCGAGGCCGGCGCGATCCCCCGAGTGGGTTTCGTGGTGAGCAAGGCGGTTGGCAACTCGGTGGTCCGCCACCGTGTGGTCCGCCGCCTTCGCCATGTCCTACTTGACCGGTTGGGAACCGTGCGGCCAGGCTGCACGTTGGTCGTTCGAGCGCTGCCGCCCGCCGCGTCCGCGGCGAGCGCTGACCTCGGGAGCGACATCGACGCCGCCCTGCGGCGGTTGCGGCTGGACAGCCGCGAAGACAGCGATATCGGCGGTGCCAAGTGACCACCCTGCACGACACCGAAGACCAGGACGCCCAGGTGCGTCGGCCAGGTCCGGTGGCGCGGGTGCTGCTCGTGCCGGTCAACTTCTACCGGCGATGGATCTCGCCGGCCCTTCCCCCCAGCTGCCGGTTCGAGCCGAGCTGCAGCGCGTACGCCGTGGAGGCACTGACCACCCACGGCGCGTTGCGCGGCTCCTGGCTCGCCGTGCGCAGGCTGCTGCGCTGCGGACCGTGGCACCCCGGTGGGTACGACCCGGTGCCACCCCGCAAAGAAGACCTCGACGATCCGGCCACGACCAGTGACACGGCCGGCCCGGAACACCACACAGCCGCCAAGGAGTAAGGCCTCGTGCTCGATTTCATCTACTTCCCGGTCTCCTGGATCCTCTGGTTCTGGCACAAGGTGTTCGGGTTCGTGTTCGGCGAGTCCAGCGGCGTCTCCTGGGTGCTGGGCATCATCTTCCTCGTCTGGTCCCTGCGGGCGATCCTCTTCAAGCCGTTCGTGAACCAGGTCCGGTCGATGCGCAAGATGCAGCAGGTCGCGCCGGAGATGAAGAAGATCCAGAAGAAGTACGCCAGCGACCGGCAGCGCCAGGCGCAGGAGATGCAGAAGCTCCAGCGCGAGCACGGCTTCAACCCGCTGGGTGGCTGCCTGCCGATGCTGCTGCAGATCCCGGTGTTCATCGGTCTGTTCCACGTGCTGCGCTCGTTCCAACCGGGCCACACCGAGAACTACGGCTTCGACGCGCAGGGCGTGCAGTCCTACATCGACGCGAACCTCTTCGGCGCTCGCCTGTCGAACTTCATCACCCAGCCGCAGGCCGCGCTCGAGGCGCTGGGCGCGAACCGCACCTCGGTCATCCTCGTCTCGATCCCGCTGATGATCCTGGCGAGCATCCTGACCCACCTGACCGCGCGCCACTCGGTCGCGCGGCAGAACCCGGAGCAGGCCGGCACGCCGCAGACGGCGATCATGAACAAGCTGACCATGTACATCTTCCCGCTGGGTGTGCTGCTGTTCGGCTTCTTCTTCCCGATCGGTCTGCTCTTCTACTGGCTGGCGAACAACTTCTGGACGCTGATGCAGCAGCGGTTCGTGTACAAGCGGATCGACGCCGAGGAAGAGCAGAAGAAGACCGAGGCCATCGAGAAGCGGACCAACCTCGCGCCGAAGCCGGGCGCCAAGCCGGACCAGGCCCGCAAGAAGGGCACCACGCCCGCACCCGGCGCCAAGCCGCAGCCGGGCGTCAAGCCCGCGCCGAACGCCAAGGCCGCCGGCACGGCGAAGAAGCCCGCGTCCGCCAACAAGCCGCAGCCCGGTGCGAAGCCCGCGCCCAACGCCAAGGCGGCGGGCACCGCCCGGTCTAAGCCGAACGGCGCCGCCAAGTCGTCCAGCGCCGAGAACGGCAGCACGGACGGCTCCACTGTTTCCGGTCTGAGCGCAGACCGTTCCCGTAAGAAGAACACAGGCCGGAAGAACCGCTGAGCGGCGTCCGGACCTGGAGAGGAGAAGTCGTGCCGGAGACGGTGCAGGAGTCGGGTGCTGACGGGGTCGGCGCCGGCGCCGAGGAACAGCTCGCCGATGGGGGTAGCCAGAACGGTGAGGCCGATCGCGCCTCGTCGAACGAGGACCTCCTCGTGCGTGAGGGTGACATCGCTGGGGACTACCTGGAGCAGTTGCTCGACCTCGTCGACTATGACGGGGACATCGATCTGGACGTCGAGGCTGGGCGCGCGATAGTCAGCATCGAGGGGGGCGACGATCTGGAGAAGCTGGTCGGCCCGCGGGGGAACGTCCTCGAGGCGCTGCAGGAGCTGACCCGACTGGCGGTGCAGCAGGAGACTGGCACGCGTAGCCGGCTCATGCTCGACATCGCCGGATGGCGTGCGGACCGTCGAGAAGAGCTGGCGGACCTCGGTCGTGCCACGGCCGAGCGGGTGCTGGCGGAAGGCGAGAAGATCCGCCTCCAGCCGATGACGCCGTTCGAGCGGAAGGTCGTGCACGACGCTGTGGCGCAGATCGACGGCGTGCACAGCGAGAGCGAGGGTGAGGACCCGCGGCGTCGCGTCGTGGTCTTCCCGAAGCCGTGAGGGGTTTCGTGAGCGCAGCCTGCGGAGCGATCCATCGAGGTTGTTTCACGTGAAACATCCCCCCGAGACCGCGACAACAATCTTTGGCGAGAACCTGACGGCGGCGGTGCGGTTCACTGAACTGCTCGCCGCCGTCGGCGTTGAACGGGGTTTGATCGGACCGCGCGAGGTGGACCGCCTCTGGGACCGCCACATCCTCAACTCCGCCGTAGTCGCCGAGGCGATCCCGGAAGGTGCCCGGGTGGTCGACCTCGGCTCGGGCGCAGGGCTACCCGGAGTACCGCTTGCCATCGCTCGGCCCGATCTCGACGTCATACTTTTGGAGCCAATGGCTCGTCGGGTGGCGTGGTTGACGGAAGTCGTCGATACTCTTGCGCTGTCCGCAAGTGTGGTTCGGGGCCGTGCGGAAGAGCCGGCCATCAAGCAACAACTTGCGGGCGCCGATGTAGTCATCGCGCGGGCGGTCGCTCCGCTTGCTCGCCTCTGGGCGTGGAGTGCTCCCCTGCTTCGACAGGGCGGCCGGCTCGTCGCGCTCAAGGGAGAAAGTGCCGACGAGGAAGTCGTGCGTGACGGCTCAGCGGTGACCCGCGCGAGTGGTTCGCTTCCGGTGGTCGAGAAGTGCGGCGCCGGTGTGCTCGCGGTACCGACGACCATCGTCGTGGTGACTCGAGTCGGTCAGCAGCAAAAGAGCGGGCGTAAACCGCGACGCGCGGGGAAGCATGCGCAGCGACCATGAGGTCTGCGCGTCATGATGGAGCGAGGATTGTTTCACGTGAAACAGCACGATTCCGTGCCAACTGAGGCGAGGTGCAGCCACCCATGACCGGACGCCATGACGTTGAGTCCGCGAGCGACGCCATGCACGAAAACGTGGAGGCCGCCGTCGCGGTGTCCGGCTGGACGCCGATAGCGGAGGAGGCCGAGCGTGCGACCCGGATGTTGCACCCCAAGGCCAACCTGCCGAGGCCGCCTCGGCGTCGGGTGATGACGGTGGCGAACCAGAAGGGTGGCGTCGGCAAGACGACCAGCGCGGTGAACCTCGCGGCCGCCCTCGCCATGCACGGGCTCAAGGTGCTCGTCGTCGACCTCGACCCGCAGGGCAACGCCAGCACCGCGCTCGGCGTCGACCACCGCTCCGGTGTGCCGTCCATCTACGAGGTGCTGATCGGCGAGGTGTCGCTCACCGACGCGGCGGCGGTCAGCGATCAGTCCCCCAACCTCTACTGCGTGCCGGCGACCATCGACCTCGCGGGTGCGGAGATCGAGCTGGTGTCGATGGAGGGTCGCGAGTCCCGGCTCAAGCAGGCGCTCCCCTCCGGCGCGCTGGACGACCTGAACCCGGACTACGTGTTCATCGACTGCCCGCCCTCGCTCGGCCTGCTGACCGTCAACGCGATGGTTGCCGCCGAGGAGGTCCTGATCCCGATCCAGTGTGAGTACTACGCACTGGAGGGTCTGTCCCAGCTGCTGCGCAACATCGAGCTGGTGCAGAACCACCTCAACCCGAACCTGCACGTGTCCACGATCCTGCTGACGATGTACGACGGGCGCACCAAGCTCGCCGATCAGGTGACCGCGGAGGTCCGCAAGCACTTCGGCGACACCGTCTTGCGTACTGTGATCCCCAGGAGCGTGAAAGTGTCCGAGGCCCCCGGCTTCGGACAGACGGTGCTCGCGTACGACCCGGGTTCCCGGGGGTCGATGAGTTACCTGGACGCGGCACGGGAAATGGCTGAGCGCGGGTTCAGCGCGGAGTAGAGAGTCAACACATGAGTGAGCGCAAGGGTGGTCTTGGCCGAGGTCTCGCGGCACTGATTCCGCAGGGACCTGCGGACGGTGGCAGCGGACCGATGAAGCTGCCGACCGCACCACGGCCGAAGCCGGTGCCGGGTGCGCCGACCCCACCCGCGGAGCCGAGCGTGGGTGGCTCGGTCGGCGGGGCGGTGTACCAGGAGATCCCGCTCGACGCGATCAAGGCCAACCCGAAACAGCCTCGTCAGGTCTTCGACGAGGATGCGCTCGCCGAGCTGGAGCACTCCATCCGCGAGTTCGGGCTCATGCAGCCCATCGTCGTTCGCGAGCTGGGCGCCAACGAGTACGAGCTCGTCATGGGCGAGCGCCGGCTGCGTGCCGCCCAGCGTGCCGAACTCGGCAAGATCCCCGCGATCGTCCGGCAGACGGCCGACGAGGCCATGCTGCGGGACGCTCTCCTGGAGAACATCCACCGCGTCCAGCTGAACCCCCTCGAGGAGGCGGCGGCCTACCAGCAGCTGCTCGAGGAGTTCGCGGTCACGCACGACGAGCTGGCGTCCCGCATCGGGCGCAGCCGGCCGGTCATCACGAACACGATCCGGCTCCTCAAGCTCCCCCTGGCCGTGCAGCGCCGGGTCGCGGCCGGCGTGCTGTCGTCCGGGCATGCCCGCGCGCTGCTCGGTCTCGAGGACGCCGGCCAGCAGGAGGAGCTGGCCGCCCGCATCGTCGCCGAAGGGCTGTCGGTGCGGGCCACCGAGGAGGCGGTCGTGCTCCTCAAGAACGCGGCGCCACCCAAGCCGAAGCCCGCACCGCGCCGGCCGATCCAGGCACCGGGGCTCCAGGACGTCGCGGACCGCCTCTCCAACGCGTTCGACACCCGCGTGAAGGTCGAACTCGGCAAGCGGAAGGGCAAGATCGTGGTCGAGTTCGGCTCGGTGGACGATCTCGAACGTATTGTCGAATTGATGTCGAAAAATGGGGCAATTCAGACACGTGACGAGGCTTAGGGATCACCCTAGGGCTTTACGTCACGGTGATGATTGCTCACCGTTGATCAACAACTACTGAACGCGAGTGACCGCTCGCTTGATCAGATCGGCGTAGATGTCGCCGAGCGAGCGGCCCGCGACCTCCGCCGCCATCGGCAGGAGCGAGGTCTCGGTCAGCCCCGGCGACGAGTTCACCTCGAGGAAGTACACGGTCCCGTCCGGCGCGACGATCGCGTCGGTCCGGGACACGTCCCGCAACCCGAGCAACCGGTGCGCCGCGACGGCGAGGTCCGCCACCGCCGCCGCGGCCGCCGGGTCGAGCCGGGCCGGCGTGTGGAAGTTCGTGAGCCCGGCGGTGTAGCGGGCGGTGTAGTCGTAGATGCCGGACTCCGGCTCGATCTCCACCGCCGGCAACGCCACCGGTCCGTCCGAGTCCTCGATCACCGCGACGGCCACCTCGACGCCCTCGACGAACTGCTCGGCCAGCACCGTCTCCCCGTAGGCGAGACAGCCGACCATCGCCGCCGGCAGATCCGCGGCGTCCCGCACCACCTGAGCGCCGAGCGCCGACCCGCCCTGGTCCGGCTTCAACATCATCGGCAGCCCGAGCCGGCCGACCATCGCGTCGAGCACCGGCTTGGCACCCAACTCCCGGAACGTGCTGTGCGGCAGCACGACCCAGTCCGGTGTCGCGAGCCCGGCACGGGACAGCTCGGTCTTGGCGGTCGGCTTGTCCCACGCACGGCGGCAGGCGTGCGAGTCGGCGCCGACGTACGGCACGCCCAGCATCTCCAGCACCGTCTGGACCGACCCGCCCTCGCCCTCGACGCCGTGGAGTGCGACCACCACCGCGTCGGGCCGGTGCGTGCGCAGCCGGTCCAGCAACGCGGAGTCGGCGTCCCACTCGTCGACCGTCAGGCCCACCGAACGCAACGCGGCGGAGAGCCGGCGGCCCGACCGCAGCGAGACGTCCCGCTCGTGCGAGAGACCACCGGAGAGCACCGCGACGGCGAGATCGGACACCGAACACCCCTCAGTACTAAGTCACCATCCACTGCGACCGTACACAGTGGACCAGGAAGAACTCGTTGGTACTAGGCGATGTCCGGACCAGGCACCTGCGGGCCGCGACCGACGCGCTGGTTGATCGGCCCGAACGTGTTCGCCAGGTCCAGCTCGGCGGCGAGCACGGCCGCGAGCCGGCGCACACCCTCCTGGATGCGTTCCGGTGTCGGGTAGCAGAACGACAGCCGCATCTGCCGGGAGCCGAACCCGTCCGCGTAGAAGCCGGTGCCCGACACGTACGCCACCCGCGCGGTGACCGCTCTCGGCAGCATCGCCTTGGTGTCCACACCCTCCGGCACGGTCATCCACACGAAGAAGCCACCGGCCGGGACGGTCCACGAACACCCGAGCGGCATGTGCTGCTCCAGCGCCGACAGCATCGCGTCCCGCCGCTCCCGGTACGCCGACTGGAACGACTTGATCTGGCCCTTCCAGTCGTGCGTGGACAGGTAGCGCGACACGATCAGCTGGTTCAGCGCGGGCGGGCACAGCGTGGCCGACTCCGCGGCCAGGACCAGCTTCTCCCGGACCGCGTGCGGCGCGAGCGCCCAACCGACCCGCAGGCCCGCGGCGAACGTCTTGGAGAACGAGCCGAGGTACACCACGTTGTCCGGGTCCATCGACCGCAGCGCCGGGTAGGTCTGGCCGTCGAAGCCGAGCAGCCCGTACGGGTTGTCCTCGACCACCAGCACGCGGTGGGACCGGCAGATCTCCAGGATCTCCGCCCGCCGGGACACGGCCATGGTGACGCCGGCGGGGTTGTGGAAGTTGGGGATCGTGTAGAGGAACTTGACCTGCCGGCCGGCCGACTCGGCGGCAGCGAGCGCCTCCCGCAGCGCCTGGGGGATCAGCCCGTCGTCGTCCATGGCGACGTGCACGACGTCGGCCTGGTAGGCGCCGAACGTGCCGAGCGCGCCGACGTAGGACGGTCCCTCGGCGAGCACGACGTCACCGGGATCGCAGAAGATCCGGGTGACCATGTCGAGGGCCATCTGCGAGCCGACGGTCACCACCACGTCGTCCGGGTGGGCGCTGATCTCCTCCAGCGCCATGATCTCGCAGATCTGGTCCCGCAGCTCCGGGATGCCGTGCGCGGACCCGTACTGCAGCGCGACCAGGCCGTCGCTGCTGATCAGCTCCGCGACCTGGGTCGACAGCGTGTCCAGCGGCAGCGCGGTCAGGTTCGGCATGCCGCCGGCCAGCGAAACCACCTCGGGGCGGCTGGCCACGGCGAAGAGAGCTCGTACCTCGGAGGCCGTCATCCCGGCGGCGCGGGCGGCGTACCTGCGCAGATGCGGGTCCAGACTGCGGCTTCCTGACGGTTCGAGCTGACTCATGCGGGCTCCAAGACCGGGACGTTCGATCGATCGAGTGTAACCGGGGCGAATATCACCCCTTGCCGGTTCCTGCCCGGTGGGAAGCGGACGTATCCTTGCGGTGCACACGTGGGTGGGGCCCGCTCGGGGCCCAGGGTGGGAGGTCAGGTGTCGCGACGCGTCGTGGGCGTCACGCTGGACAACCTCGAGGATCTCCCGAAACACAGCCGGTCGTGTGTGTACTGGGAGCTCGCCCCGCACCTCAAGGAACAGGCCGAGGAGTTCGGCACGGCTGAGCTCGAGAAGGAGGCCTGGGTCTCCAGCGTGCTCCTCGAGTGGGGCTCGTGCGGCCGCATCGTCTACAGCGACAAGCTGCCGGTCGGGTTCGTGTTGTACGCCCCGCCGACGGCAGTGCCACGTTCCTCCGCGTTCCCCACCTCGCCGCCCAGCCCGGACGCCGTCCTGCTCACCGGCTTCTACGTGCTGCCGGAGTTCCGTCGGGGCGGACTCGGCCGGATGCTCGTCCAGGCCGTGGCCAAGGACCTCACCCGGCGCGGTGTGAAGGCCATCGAGTCGTTCGGCGACGCGAAGCCGGACGAGGAGCGGTCCTGCGTCGTCCCGTCCGACTTCCTCCTGTCCGTCGGATTCAAGACCGTCAGACCGCACCCTCGTTGGCCCCGTCTGCGCCTGGAGCTGCGCTCGGCACTGGGGTGGAAGGAAGACGTCGAAGCGGCCCTGGAGAGGCTCCTGGGCACCGTTTCGGTGTCGACGGCGAGTCCGGCCCTGCAGCAGTAGGCCTCGAAGGCACGAAACAGCCCCCGGAGCGATCACTCCGGGGGCTGTTTCATGTGAAACATTGATCTTTTGGGACTACTCGGCCTTCGCCAGCTCGTGCCGCAGCACGTCCTCGAACGTGAACGTGCCGGTCGGCTGGTCGTTCTGGCCGAGCAGGTACAGCCGCTTGACGGCGACGAGGATGCCCTCGGCCACGACGTCCCGGAACGACGGGTCGGTCAGGCGACGGCGGTCGTCGTGGTTGGTCAGGTAGCCGATCTCGACGCGGACCGCCGGGCCCTTGGTCAGGCGCAGGGTGTCCCAGGTCTTGCGGTGGGTGCGGCAGTCCTTCAGGCCGGTCCGCATCACCAGCTCGCGCTGGATGAACCCGGCCAGCGTCTCCCCGATGGTCGACGTGTTGCCGGTGATGGTGCCGAAGTGGAACGTCGCGACGCCCTGGGCCAGCGGCGACCGGTTGGCGTCCGAGTGCAGCGACAGGAACAGGTCGCCACCCACGTCGTTGGCGAAGTGCGCGCGCTCGGCCTCGGACGGGCACTGGTGCGGCCCGCGGGACAGCAGCGCCTGCATGCCGGTCGCGGCCATCTTGCCCTCGAGCCGGCGGGCCAGGTCCCACACGACATCGGCCTCGTTGACGCCGCCCACGGACACGCCGGTGTCCTGGCCGCCGTGACCCGGGTCGATGACGATCCGCTTGCCACGCAGCCGCGGACCGGCCTTGCGGACCCGCTCCTGCTCCCGCAGCAGCACCGGCGAGCCACCCCGGGCCCGCGGGGACAGCTGGCGCAACGCCCGCACGGTCTCGGCGCCGCAGATGCCGTCCACGGTCAGCCCGTAGTCCCGCTGGAACGTCCGCAGCGCGGCCTCGGTCTGCGCGCCGAACACCCCGTTGGGGCGGCCGGCGTCGTACCCCAGCTCCAGCAGCCGCTCCTGCAGCGCCAACACGTCGTCCCCGCTGACCGGCGACGACACGAGGTAGGCGAGCGGCCGGGCGCCGAGCTGGTAGGTGGCGTCCTTTAGGGCACGATAGGTGGCCGGACCGACAAGACCGTCGGTGATCAGGCCACGTTGCTGCTGAAATGTGCTCACCGCGTGCTCGACCGCGGCGTCGTACACCGGCGGAGCCTGCGGGTCGGCTGGCAGGAGACCTAGCCCTGCGAGCGTCGCGCGAACCTCGGCTACAGCCGGTCCCTGGTCACCGCGGCGGAGTACCCGCATGCACCCCTCGCTCGGGTCGGGCACCGACCCGAGTCGGCGCATATGTGCCATTCCTGTCGCAGCATGGCTGCTGGTCCACTATTGTGCCCTGCCTCGAACCGTCCGGCTCAGAGGGTCACCGTCAGGTCACACACGAACCACGCGGCGCACACCAACTAGACGGTGTGCGCCGCGCGGTGGTTGCAGGTCAGGAGAGGAAGTCGGCGAGGTCGTTCACCAGGGCCGCCTTCGGGCGCGCCCCGACGATCTCCTTCACCTTCTCGCCGCCCTTGAAGACCATGAGCGTGGGGATGGAGAGGACCTGGTAGTCCCGTGCGGTCGCGGGGTTGGCGTCCACGTCCAGCTTCGCCACGGTGATCTTGTCCTTGTGCTCGGCGGCGATCTCCTCGAGCACCGGCGCGACCATCCGGCACGGGCCGCACCACGTCGCCCAGAAGTCCACCAGCACCGGCTTGTCGCTGTGCAGGACGGCCTCGCTGAACGAGGCGTCGGTGACTTCGACGGTGTTTCCGGCCATGTTCTCTCCTTAGTGATGTTCGCTTCGCACGCTGCGCTCAGCTAGTTCTGCGTCGGGGCATACCCGCCCCCGACGAGTTCGGGTGCCACCTCGGCCTTCGACTCACCGTGCTCGGCGAGCCAGCGCTCGGCGTCGATCGCGGCGGCACAGCCGGAGCCGGCTGCCGTGATGGCCTGCCGGTAGGTCCGGTCGACCAGGTCGCCGGCGGCGAACACGCCGTCCAGGTTGGTGTACGTCGTCTGCGGTCGAACCTTGACGTAACCGTCCTCGTCCAGCTCTACCTGACCTTTGACGAGCCCGCTGCGCGGGTCGTGGCCGATGGCCATGAACAGGCCGGTCACGTCCAGCGTCGACTCCTCGCCGGTCACCGTGTTGCGGATCCGCACCCCGGAGACGTTCCCGTCACCGAGCACCTCGAGTACTTCGGAGTCGAGCTGCCAGCGGATTTTCTCGTTCGCCTTCGCCCGCTCCAGCATGATCTTCGAGGCCCGGAACTCCTGGCGCCGGTGCACGATCGTCACCGAACGGGCGAACTTGGTCAGGAACGTGGCCTCCTCCATCGCGGAGTCGCCGCCCCCCACCACCGCGATGTCCTGGTCGCGGAAGAAGAAGCCGTCACATGTGGCACACGCGGACACACCGTGCCCGAGCATCTCCTGCTCACCGGGTATGTGCAGGTAGCGGGCCGCGGCACCCATCGCGAGGACGACCGACCTGGCCGCGTACCGCACGCCGTTCGCGGTCACGTACTTGACCGGGCCGGTCAGCTCGGCCGTCTCGACGTCCTCGGCCCGCAGCTCGGCGCCGAACCGCTCGGCCTGCGCCCGCATCTGCTCCATGAGGTCCGGCCCCATGATGCCGTCGCGGAAGCCCGGGTAGTTCTCCACCTCGGTGGTGGTCATGAGTGCGCCACCGAACTGGGTTCCCTCGAACACCAGTGGTTCGAGCTGGGCTCGGGCCGCGTAGACCGCAGCCGTGTAGCCGGCCGGACCGGACCCGATGATGATCAAGTCCCTGACGTTCTCGGACATCTGACCTCCGCAGCGGAGCGCTTATGGACGCGCACTCGTGTAACACGATCGTATGTGCCTGTTGTTCCACACGCGTGGCGTGACCGGGCCCACCCCAGCAGGACACGACAAAGCCGCGTGCGGATGACCAGCATCCCGCACGCGGCCTTCGTGGCTCCGTTCAGCCCAGCGACGTGTCGCTGATGATCTTCGTGCACTGCGGGTCGACGATCACCAGCCGGAACCGGTGGCCGTTCTCGCCGCCGGCGAGCAGTGCCGCGACGCCCTCGTCGCCACCCACCGTCACCTCGCGGGCCCCCATCACCTGCTTGGCGTCGATCCCCTGGTCGCTCAGGCAGGACTTCAGGCCTTCCTCGCTGTCCAGCGGGCCGTACTCCTTGTGCCCCTGGAGTCCGGAGAGGGAAGCGCCGGGATTGTCCGGTTCCACCTCCAGTGGGCCCTGCGAGCTGGAGTCGCCGGCCTGCGGCGTGCCGGTCGTCGCGTTCTCCCCCGGCAACGCGACGAACGTGATCGCCGCCGCGGCCGCCGCGGCGGTCAGCACCCCCGCGGCCCACCCCATCCTGCGGTTGCGCTTGCGACGAGCCGTCGCCATGTCGACGACCGGGGCGACGCCGGGCTGCTGCGCCGGTGCCTGTGCCGGCCGGGTCTTGGCCGCCTCCGCGGCGATCGCGGCGTCGAGCTGGGCCGCGAAGTGCGCCGGCATCGGCTCGGCCGGCGCGTCACCGAGTGCGTCGAGGTCCCGCTTGACGCTGTCCAGCGCCGCGAGCACGGCCTGCGCCTCCGGGTCCCGGTTGACCTGCGCCCACAGGGCCGCGGACTGCCTCGCGTCCAGCGCCCCAGCGTGCAGGTCGGCGAGCACGTCGACAGACCACGGCGGCCCGGACGTGGCCCCCGCCCCTCTGGTGCTGTCCGTCATCGTCCCTCCCCGTGGCGCCGTGCTGGCACATCCCGCCCGTCAACTGCGCCATCTGGGACGTTCGCATCTGCATCGGGGTTCCGTAGATGCCCGAGAACTTTGGCCAGCTTTGCCCGACCCCGCGCGCACCGGCTCTTCACGGTGCCCTCCGCGATGCCGAGCATCTTGGCGGTCTCGGCCACCGAGTAGCCCTCGACGTCGACGAGCACGATCGGCACGCGCTGGTCCTCCGACAGCTGGTTGAGCGCCTTCTGCACCACGAGGGTGGTTTCCCGCTCCGACATCGAGTCACGCGGGGCGACCGGTTCTCCCGGCCCGGTTTCCGGCAGTGGCACGGTGGGCCTGGCCTGCCGGCGGCGCACGCGGTCGAGGCAGGCGTTCACCACGATCCGGTGCAGCCACGTCGTCACCTGCGACTCCGCCCGGAACGAGCTGGCCGCGCGGAACGCGGAGATGAAGGCCTCCTGTAACGCGTCGGACGCCTCCTCCGGGTCGCGGAGCGTGCGCAGGGCGACCGCCCACATCCGATCCCGGTGCCGGCGGACCAACTCCCCGAAAGCACGCGGGTCCCCCGCGGCATGAGCCGCGATGAGGTCGGCGTCCGAGCTGGCAGCGGTGGTCACGGGATGAGGATATCGGTCGGTACTTCACCCATTCGCGGTGTGGCCATGGACACCTGTAACGCGAGTGGTGTTACTGCGCGCGGATGAACTCCAGCTCCCCGATCGAGGTCTTGTTGCCGTCGCCCAACTTGATGATCCAGACGAGCACGTACTGCGTGGGCTCGGCGTTGTTCAGCTGGATCTCGGTCTTGCCGCCCTGCAGCGTCGCCTCGCCGATGACCTTGGTCTCCTCCAGCGTCGGGTTGGGCGACGGCGCGGTGCGGATCTGCACGACGGTGTTCGCGCTCGGCGAGTCGACCACCACCGACGCGAACTTCACCGACTCCGCGAACGACGCCATCAGGCCGACCCCTGGCTTGAGCGCGGGGAACTGCTGCTTGTAGGTGTCGGTCCGCCACTCCGTGCCGGGGTCGCCGTCGGTGGCGAAGCCGGCACGACGCGGGTTGTCCGGGGTGCCGTCGACGTTGAACACCTCGATCGACGCCGGCTCGATGGGCCCAGCCGGTTTCGGGGCCGGTGGCGGGGTCTCGCCGTTCGACGTCGGCTGCTCGACCACCACCGTCTCGCCGGAGCCGCCGTCGTCGCCGAAGAAGTCGATCAGCATCGTGCCGAGCCAGGCCAGGATGGCGACCACGGCGATGGCGAGCGCGGTGACGCCGATGGCCAGCTTGCGCCGCCGGTTGCGGTCCCGGACGGGTGGCTTGGTGGTCCACACCGCCTCGGTGTCCTCGTCGACCGACTGGGACACCGGGCCGAGGAACTCGGTCCGCTCGGCCGACTCCGCCGCCTGCTCGAGCACGCTCAGCAGCGTCGCGCTGGTGTGGATGCCGCCGATCTGGGTGTCCTCGAGGCTGCGGATGGCGACCGTGGACAGCGCCGGTGGGATGTACCCGGACAGCAGGTTCGGCGGCACGATCGAGCCGTCCGGCGTGACCGGCGCGGTCGGGATGGCCTGCGGGCCGCCCGGCAGCGGCCAGCGGCCGGTGAGCAGCAGGTACAGGATCGCGCCGAGGCCCTTCACGTCGTCGCGCGGCACGGCCTCGGGCAGCGGGCCGGGGAACGCGAGACGCAGCAGGCCGTCCGGCGTGACCCGGATGCGTTGCGGGTGGTCGACGCCGAGCACCAGGCCGGCGTGGTGGGCGCGCTCGACGGCCGACGCGAGCGGCTCGAGCAGCCGGGCGGCGTTGGCGGCCGGCAGCGGGTGCTCGGCGATGAGGTCGCCCAGGTCGGTGCCGATGGTCCAGTCCGCGACGATGATGCCGAGCAGGCCCTCACCCGGCGCGACGCCGCTGCCCACGCCCAGCACGTCCAGCACCCGGGCCGTGGCCGGGTGATTGAACCCGGCGGCGTGCGCGGCCCGCTCCAGCGTCCGCCGCGCCGCCTGGGCCCGCGGGCCGTGGGCGGGGTCGCCGACGAGGACGGTGAGCGCGACGTCGCGGCGCAGCTGGCCGTCGCGGGCGCGCCACAGGTGGGCTTCGGCCCGCAGGTCGTGGCCGAACTGGGCGAGCAGCCGGTAGCGCCCGTCGCCGATCACGGCTCCGGGCAGCAGGAAACCATCCCCGCCGGGCTCGCCGCCGGGGGTCAACTCGCCGGTCAGTGACTCGGCTCGCGACTCGGTTCGTCTGGTGGCCACTGCTCTCTCCCCGCCAGAGCGCACTAGTGGCCCCCAGGCGGTCACGTCCGTGTTTCGCCAGTCAGATTGAGCCTACGTGACTTGGCATGGTTCTTCCCGTCGTTGCGGTCTACCGTCGGCGCACCAGTCGGGTGATTCGCGTGACTGCCGGTTGCAGTTCGGGCACCCGGAACACCGCGAGCAGGCCGAACGCGACGACGATCGTCACCAGCCCCTGCAAGATCATCTCCAGCCAGGCCTCGACGCGTGGGCCGGTGTCCGGCAGGACCAGGTGCAGCAGCAGGGTCGCACCGTACGCGGCCGCCACGCCGAGGGCCCCGGCCGTGATCGACTGCGCGATCACCCTGACCACCCGCATGCTCTGCAGCCGGCCCAGCCGCACCCACAGCCACATCTGGCCGAGCACCGCGCCGACCACGAACGACAGCGCGTTGACCAGCATCACGCCGATCACCACGTCCTCGGGTTGGAGGCGGGCGGCGACCAGGTACATCAGCGGGATCTTCACCGCGGTCATCACGACCATGATCAGCGTCGGCGTCCTGGCGTCCTTCATCGCGTAGAACACCCGCAGCTGCAGCATGACCAGCGCGTACGGCAGGATCCCGAACGCCGAGAACGCGAGCGCGATGCCGAGCCGCTCCGCGTCGGCGACGGTGGCCTTGCCGACGCCGAACAGCGCCACGCCGATGGCCGAGCCCGCGATCGTGAGCACCGCGGACAGCGGCACCAGCATCACCGTGGACAGCCGGCTGCCGAGCGACAGGTCGTCGATCAGCTTCTCGGTGTTGCCGTCCGCCGCCGAGCGGGACAGCCGCGGCATGATCGCGGTCAGCAGCGACACCCCGATCACGCCGTACGGCAGCTGGAACAGCAGCCACGCGTTCGAGTAGATCGCGGCGCCGCCGGACGCGCCCGCGGTGAGCACCCGGGTGGTGATCACCATGCCGATCTGGCTGATCGCGACGTAGCCGAGGATCCACAGCGCGAGCCCGCCGAACTCCTTCAGGCGCGAGTCGATCCCCCAGCTCCAGTGGAACCGGAACCCGGTGCGCCGCAGCGCGGGGAGCAGCACGAGCGCCTGGACCGCGATGCCGCAGGTCACGCCGATGCCGAGGACCAGGAGCTTGATGTCGCCCATGCGGACCGGGTTGAGCGAGATCTCGCCGGGCACGATCGCGTAGACCCCGATGGTCACCATGATGACCACGTTGTTGATCACCGGCGCCCACGCCGTCGGGCCGAACACGTGCTTGGCCTGCAGGACCGCCGACAGCAGCGCGAAGAGCCCGTAGAACACGATCTCCGGCAGCAGCAGGTAGGCGAACGCGGTGGCCAGCTCGGCGTTGGCCTGGCCGGTCGAGTCGTCCATGTACAGGCGGGTGAACAGCGGCGCCAGCGCGACGGCGACCGCGGTGCCCGCGAGCAGCAGCGTCATGCCGACGGTCAGCAGCCGGTTCGTGTAACCCTGGCCGCCGTCCGGGTCGTCCTGGGCGCGGACCAGCAGCGGCACGACCACGCTCGCGAGCACGCCGCCGAGCAGCAGTTCGTAGACGATGTTCGGCAGCGTGTTGGCCACGGTGAACGAGTCGTTGACGACCGTGAGACCGGCGACCCAGGCCAGCTGGATCTTCCACAGGAAGCCGGTGATCCGGCTGACGAGCGTCGCGATCGCCATCGAGCCGCTCGCCTTGGCGAGCGACGGCTGCTTCGGCTGCGATCTCACGTCCACGCCACTACGTGTCAAGAATTTCCTCGCTCGCCTTGGCTTCCTCTGCCCGCGCCGCCCGGACCCGCCGGAAGATCCGGAAGCCGACCAGCAGCACGAGCACCGCGCCGGCGGTACCGGTGACGGCCACGCTGATGATGCCGTACGAGGTCGAGTTCAGTTCCAGCCGGACCGGCTCACCGAGAGGTGTGCCACCCGGTGTGGTCAGCTTGACGTCCACGCTGAACCGGCCGGAGCGGCTGACCTCGGCCGGGATGTACCGCGGCGCGGAGCCACGTGGCGGAATGAGGATGTCCTGGATGGGCTCCGCGCGCAGACCGGGCACCGTGCTCAGGTTGATGCGCACCACGATCGTCACGGGCAGGCCGTTGTAGATGCGGACCGGGATCGGGCTGTCCCCGGACGCGAGCGAGAGCGGCCGGCCCGGGTTGTTGACCACGACGAGGTTGCGCAGCGCGTCGAGCTGGCCGTCCACGAAGTCGACCGTGTTCGTCGCCTCCTGGACGCGGTCGCGCCAGGCCGTCGACACGCCCCGCAGCAGGCCGTACTGGATGGGTCCGAGCAGCTGGTTCGGGCTCGTGGTGTTCGTGTTGTCCTCGGCCATCGAGTCGAGCATGTCCCGCCGGGTGGCGTTGATCCGCATGACCTCGGCGGTCACCTGCGTCGGGATCTCCTGCGCACCGTCCTGCGGGGAGAAGGCGAGGCCGGGGACGGCGCCGCCGTCCTGGGCGTTGACCTCCTGGTTGAGGGACAGCGCGGTGGCGAACCCGTCGTTGAACAGCTCCCCGGTCAGCTCGAGGAACTGGGTCAGCTCGGCGCCGGACGCCATCCAGCGGCGCGGCGGCGCGATCAGCACCTGGCCGCCGGCCCGGTCGTCGAAGGCGGCGCGGTAGACGAGCGCGGCGAGCCCGTTCTGCACCGAGCCGCCGGTGTCGGAGACGGTGGACGTGCCGGTCCGCCCCGCGGTCACCGGGCTCGCGAGCGCGTCGGAGACGAGCGAGTCGATCGGCAGCGCCCGGACCTTGTTGGCGGTCTGCGTGTTGACCACGTAGGGCGCGCTGCCCTCGACGCCGTCGAGGTGGGCGGGGTCGACCAGCACGTTCGCCGGGTCGATGTTCGCCAGGTCGATCAGGGTGCGCTGGTCGTAGGTGCCGCCGGCGGGCCAGTAGACGCCCTTCAGCGGCTGCATCGACAGCACGTCCTTCACGATCGACGAGCTGGTGACCGCGAGCTGCGCGAGGTCGACCGCGCCCGCGCGGGACAGCGCGCCGAGGTCGGCGTCCGCGTACGGCACGGCGATGACGCAGTGTCCGTTGGTGAGGTCCTGGACCAGGCCGAGCCAGTCGGCGGCCGCCTGCTTGCCCTTGCCGGCGACGATCTGGCCGCTCGTGCTCCGGACCTGGTAGCCCTCCGTCATCTTCGACACGGTCTCGAGCAGGTCCGGGTCGACGGCGAAGCAGATCGAGCGCAGCAGCTCGCTGTTCGTCTGCGTCGCCGTGCTCACGGACTTGACCAGGTCGAACAGCCGGCCGCCCACGGCGAGGGAGTCCGCCAGGTCGTCGTCGGCGAGCAGCGTCCGGCCGTCCGTGGTGGGCAGGTGGCGCGGTCGCTCGTCGAGCAGCGGCCACAGGAGCGTGACGCCGGGAACCGAGCCCTTCGGCCTGGCCGTCGCGCCGCCGGGCACCGACAGCACCGGCAGCGCGATCGACACGGCGGCGAGACGGGCCTGGTCCCCGTAGTCCGGGCGGCCGTTCATGTTCACCAGCAGCGGGTACACGCCGGGTTCGGTGATCGCCAGGGTGCCGCGGGGGCCGGTGATCGGGATGCTGATCGAGATGTCCGCGCTGTCGCCCGGCTCCAGCCGCTTGCTGACGTCCTGGAACGGGCCGGTGAAGTTGGTTTCCTGGTTCTGGATGTTCCGCAGCTCCGGGTCGGCGCCGATCGCGTTGCCGCGCTGGAGGCGGACCCGGAGCTGCTCGATGTTCCGGTCACTCGTATTGGTGATCTTGCCCTTGATCGTGACGTTCTGGTCGGCGGAGGTGACCACTCGCGGAGACAGCTCGCTGACCTGGAGGTTCATGCTCGACTGCGTGCCGGCTGCCGGCGGCACCGGCTGCCCGATCGGCTGCTGGGCCGCGGCGGACATCGGTGCCGACAGCCCCAGCAGCCCGGACGCGATCAGTGCGGCGCCGAGTCGCCAGCCGCGCTTCATGGTTCAGCCCCCATCAGCCTCTACGGGAAGGTCTTGCTTGCCGCGGGTCACCTCGAGCAGTTCCAGCGCCTTGCGGACCAGGCGGCGCTCATCGGCGTAGGCAAGCCTGTCCTCCAGCTCGTCCAGTGCGACCCAGTCGACCTCGGTCACCTCGACGTCCTCGTCGGAGAGGTCGCCACCGCGCTCCTCCATCAGGTAATGGTGCACGGTCTTGTGGATCCTCCGGCGCTCCGCGACGAACCAGTAGTCGATGGTGCCGAGCGGCCGAATTATCTCGCCGACGATGCCGGTCTCTTCCCCGACCTCCCGCACGGCGGTCTGCTCGGGGGTCTCACCCTCCTCGATGTGGCCCTTCGGCAGCGACCACAGCAGCCGTCCGCGCCGGTCCAGCCGCCCGATGAGCACGACCTTGTCCCGGGCGATGTTGATCACCACCCCGCCGGCGGAGGTCTCGTCGACGGCGGTCATCTTGCGCCCGCGCCGCCTGCCGCGGCGTCCGGTTCGGGCGCCACGCGACCTGCCGGACGACTGGGGCATGTTCGCGATCGTAATGCGGGTATGGCGTCCTGGTTGCCCGATCACGGCAGTTACGCTGGTTCCTCGTGTCCGATCTCCACACGATTGACGTCCGCGACCGCGAAACGGAGCAGCAGGTGCGCTTCCCCGTGGCCGACGAGTTGGCCTCCCGCTTCACCGAGGCCGGCCACCAGCTGTTCCTCGTGGGCGGCACGGTCCGGGACGCGATGATGGACCGGCTCGGCAACGACCTCGACTTCGCCACCGACGCGCGGCCGGAGCGGGTGCGTGAGCTGCTGACCGGCTGGGCGGACGCCATCTGGGACACCGGCATCGCGTTCGGCACGATGGGCGCGACCAAGCGCGGCACGACCGTGGAGATCACCACGTTCCGGTCCGACTCGTACGACCGGATGACCCGCAACCCCGAGGTCACCTTCGGCGACTCCATCGAGGGCGACCTGCTGCGCCGCGACTTCACGGTCAACGCCATGGCCATCGACCTGGCGAGCAGGAAGTTCGTCGACCCGCACAACGGCCGGGGCGCCCTGCGCAGGAAGGTCCTGGACACGCCCGCGACCCCGCAGGAGTCGTTCGCCGACGACCCGCTGCGGATGATGCGCGCCGTCCGGTTCGTGAGCCAGCTCGGCTTCGAGATCGCCCCGCGCGTGCTCGACGCGATCCGCGAGATGGCCGGCGAGATCAACCGGATCACGGCCGAGCGGATCCAGGTGGAGCTGTCCAAGCTGCTCTGCGGCCGGTACCCCCGCCGCGGGCTCGAGCTGCTGGTCGACACCGGCCTGGCGGACCACGTGCTGCCCGAGGTGCCGGCCATGCGGCTGGAGATCGACGAGCACCACCAGCACAAGGACGTCTACCAGCACTCGCTCGTGGTGCTCGACCAGGCGATCGACCTGGAGGAGCCGGGGACCGCGCCGGACCTGGTGCTGCGGCTGGCGGCCCTGCTGCACGACATCGGCAAGCCGCCCACGCGGCGGTTCGTCGAGGGTGGCGGGGTGAGCTTCCACCACCACGAGGTCGTGGGCGCCAAGATGGTCCGCAAGCGTTTGCGCGCGTTGCGGTACTCGAAGGAGGTCATCGAGGACGTCGCCCAGCTCGTGTACCTCCACCTGCGGTTCCACGGCTACGGCAAGGGTGAGTGGACCGACTCGGCGGTGCGGCGGTACGTGACCGACGCCGGCCCCCTGCTGTCCCGCCTGCACAAGCTCGTCCGGGCCGACTGCACGACGCGGAACCGGCGCAAGGCGGCGGCCCTGCAGCGCACCTACGACGACCTCGAGGCCAGGATCGCCCGGATCGCCGCCGAGGAAGATCTGGCGCGGGTGCGGCCGGACCTGGACGGCAACGAGATCATGCGGCTGCTCGGCCTGCCGCCGGGCCCGCTGGTCGGCAAGGCGTGGCGGTACCTGAAGGAGCTGCGCCTGGACCGCGGCCCGCTGGCGCACGACGAGGCGATCGCCGAGCTGCACAAGTGGGCCGAGGCCGAGGGGATCACGCCGCCGGCTGAGAACGCCGACTGACCAGCTCGAAGCCGGTGATCCCGGCCAGGTAGGCCACGGTCGCGGCCACGATCAGCGCGACCGACTCGCCGTTGGCCGGGATCACGGTCGCCGCGACGGCCACCGCAAGCGCTTGCGTGATGTTGAACAGCATGTCGTAGAGCGCGAACACCCGGCCACGCGTCTCGTCCGCGATGTCGCGCTGCACGGCCGCGTCCACGCACAGCTTCACGATCTGGCCCGTGTAGGCGATGAGGAACGCGGCCAGCAGCGTCGTCGGCAGCAGCATCGGCAGGCCGAGGCCGAACTGGGTGACCGCCGCGACGCCGAGCGCGAGGAACATGGTCCGCTTGCGGCCAAGCGCCGTGACCAGGCGCGCGGTGGTGAGCCCGGCGACGAAGATGCCGAGGCCGCCGGCCCCGAGCACCACGCCGAGCCCGGGCAGCCCGGCCTTGATCGGGCCCCAGTCCTCGAAGCTGTAGCGCATCAGGATGACGGTCAGCAGCAGCGAGATGCCGAAGGACGCCCGGTGCGCCATGAGCGCGCAGAACCCGGCGGCCACGCTGGGCGTGCGGGCCGCGACCCGGCCGCCGTCGAACAGCCCGTTGGCCACGGCCGCGACCGCGGTGGCCGGCTCGACCACCTGGTCGGGGCCGAGCGCGCCACGGCGGAACCGCCCGGCGAGCCAGGCCGCCAGCACGGAGCCGATGACGGCGACGGCGGTGGTGAGCCCGGAGCCGACGTTGTCCTCGCCGAACAGGGCACGCAGCCCGACCGCGCACACCGCGCCGAGCACGGAGACCACCGCGCCGAGCGTCACCGACAGCGCGTTCGCCTCGACGAGGTTGGGCACGGGCACGACGTGCGGGAGTGAGGCGGACAGGCCGGCGCCCACGAACCGGCTGATGCCGATCACGATGAGCGCGAGCAGGAGGATGGGGAACCCACCCACGCCGGTGGCCACGCACACGGCGGAGATGGTGATCAGCGCGCCCCGGAGCAGGTTGGCCGCGACCAGCACACGGCGGCGGTCCCAGCGGTCGAGCAACGCGCCGGCGAACGGGCCGATGATCGAGTACGGCAGGAGGAGCACGACGAACCCGGCCGCGATCTCGGGCGGCGAGACGGCGCGTTCCGGGTTGAAGACGACGGCACCGGCGAGCCCGGTCTGGAAGAGACCGTCACCCCACTGCGAGGAGAAGCGGCTGAACAGCAGCCTGCGGAACCCCTCGAAGGCCAGCAGCCTGCGCGCCCCGATCCGGATGTGATGTGGGTCGGGGACCGTCTGCGGAGATCTCTCCGCCGTCTCACTCACGAAGGGTCAGCCTACGGTGGGATGTGTAAAGATCCCGAAACGGCGGGTGACCAGTAGCACTGGATCAGCCACCCCGAAGGTGACCAGCGGCCGGGGGTCCGGGGGCAGAGCCCGCCGGGCGGGGTCTGGGGGTTGCACCCCCAGAAAACACATCGGAGCGAGCCTGTCCGCGCAGTCCGCGGACACAGCTCGCCCCGAGTGAAGGCTAGACATCCGGTCGCCTCACGGCGGTTGGCGCGACGTGGCTCCAGCCGAACGGTATTCCACGAAGGCAATTCTGGTTGAGCCCGGGGGACACGTTGATGTCCAGCCACCTGCTGCAACGGGCAGGCGGTCCTCATTGTTCCCGAAGTAGTGAAGTCCTGCTGGATTCCAGGAGGACGGATGGGATCATGTGACCGTGCGATCCGACGCTCCCGACGCGGCTGTCGAGCCGGGCACGCTGCTTGTCGCGGCGCCGAGCCTCACCGATGCCAACTTTCGCCGCACGGTCGTGTTCGTCATCGACCACCGCGGCGAGGGCACGTTGGGCGTGGTGCTCAACCGCCCGAGTGAGGTCCCGGTCGACGACGTGTTGCCCAACTGGGGCCCGCACGTGTCCACTCCGGGCTCGGTGTTCGTGGGCGGCCCGGTCGACCAGAAGACGGCGCTGTGCCTGGCCGCGCTGCGCACCGGCGAGGCGACCAACGGCGTCAAGGGACTGATCGGGGTGCGTGGACCGGTGGCGCTGGTGGACCTCGACGCCGACCCCGAGGTGCTGGTGCCCAAGTTCCGCGGCCTGCGCGTGTTCGCCGGCTATGCGGGCTGGGACGTGGGCCAGGTCGCCGGCGAGATCGAACGGGGCGACTGGATCGTGGTGCCCGCCCTGCCCTCCGACGTGCTCGCCCCGGCCGACCACGACCTGTGGGGCCGCGTCCTGCGGCGGCAGGGCATGCCGCTCGCGCTACTCGCCACCCATCCCGGCGACGTTCGCACCAACTGACTTGGCGATGTCACAGCCACCGCACTGACACCCCTTGCACCCGGCCGGCAGCTCCGGCTCGGGCGCCGGCACGGCCTCGGCGGCGCGGTGACCCAGCACACCCCCCGCCGCGGCGATGCACACCGTCCCGACCAGCGCGACCACGGCGACGACGACCGTCGCGGCACCCGTCATGAGCAGGGCGACCCCACCGCCGACGATGCCCACCCAACCGGCGACGGCGATGGGCAGCCCGGCGACCTTGTTGCCGACCCGGAAGGTCTCGTCGTCCCGGAGCGTGGCCGGCGTGCGCACCCCGCCGAACCGGTTCCTCGGCAGCTTCTCGAGGAACCCGAGCAGCCCCACGACGGCGACGACCAGTCCAACCACGAGCGGCACTAGCGCGACAACAGACACGCCCACGATCGTAGGTCGTCCATTTCGGGGTCGGGCAAACGGTGTTGTCGACCGCGATAGACTGGCGGTATGAGCGCCGGACGCCTGCTCCTTAGCCGGCCGCGCTGACCGATCCGCCTCAGGTGGTCAGTGCGGCAACCCCTCGTGCCCAGCGGCAGAGGGGTTTTTTGTGTTCGGAGCAGAGCAACCAGGGAAGGACCCCCGACGATGAGTGAGCAACCAGCCGCCGAGGCAGTGCCCGCACACCGCTATACGGCCACGCTGGCCAACTCCATCGAGGCGCGCTGGCAGGAGCAGTGGGCCGAGCGCGGCACCTTCGAGGCGCCGAACCCGGCCGGCCCGCTGAAGGGTGACGTGCCCGAGGACAAGCTGTTCGTGCAGGACATGTTCCCGTACCCGTCCGGCGCGGGTCTGCACGTCGGGCACCCGCTGGGTTTCATCGGCACGGACGTGTTCGCGCGGTACCACCGCATGACCGGGCGCAACGTGCTGCACACCATGGGCTTCGACGCGTTCGGGCTGCCCGCCGAGCAGTACGCCGTGCGCACCGGGCAGCACCCGCGCAAGACCACCGAGGAGAACATCGCCCGGTACCTGCACCAGATCCGGCGGCTGGGGCTGGGGCACGACGAGCGCCGGCGCGTCAGCACGACCGACCTGAGCTTCTACCGCTGGACGCAGTGGATCTTCCTGCAGATCTTCAACTCCTGGTACGACGACGTGCGGGACAAGGCCCGGCCGATCAGCGAGCTGGAGGCCGAGTACGCGCAGGACAAGCGCCGCACGCCCGACGGCCGCGGCTGGTGCGAGCTGACCGGCGTCGAGCAGCGGAAGATCATCGACTCGCACCGGCTGGTGTACCTGTCCGAGGCGCCGGTCAACTGGTGCCCCGGCCTGGGCACGGTCGTGGCCAACGAGGAGGTCACCGCCGACGGGCGCAGTGAGCGCGGCAACTTCCCCGTGTTCCGCAAGAACCTGCGCCAGTGGATGATGCGGATCACCGCCTACGCCGACCGCCTGGTCGACGACCTGGAGCTGCTGGACTGGCCGGAGAAGGTCAAGACCATGCAGCGCAACTGGATCGGCCGCTCGTCGGGCGCGCACATCCAGTTCCCGGTGGACGGCGACGCGATCGAGGTCTTCACGACGCGACCCGACACCGTGTTCGGCGCCACCTACATGGTCCTGGCCCCGGAGCACCACCTGGTCGACCGGGTCATCCCCGACGCCTGGCCGGCGGACGTCGACGAGCGGTGGACCGGCGGCCACGCCACGCCGAAGGAGGCCATCGCCGCGTACCGGCTGGCCGCGTCCCGCAAGTCCGAGCTGGACCGCCAGGAGAACAAGGACAAGACCGGCGTCTTCGTCGGCGTCTACGCGACAAACCCCGCCAACGACAAGAAGATCCCCGTCTTCATCGCCGACTACGTGCTGATGGGCTACGGCACCGGCGCGATCATGGCGGTGCCCGGCCAGGACCAGCGCGACTGGGACTTCGCGAAGGTCTTCGGCCTGGACATCATCCGGACCGTCCGGCCGACCGAGGACTTCGAGGGCGAGGCGTTCACCGGCGACGGCCCGGCCATCAACTCGGGCTTCCTGGACGGCCTGGACGTCGACGAGGCCAAGAAGAAGATCATCAGCTGGCTGGAGCAGCACGGTCACGGCGAGGGCAAGCTGCAGTACAAGCTGCGTGACTGGCTGTTCGCGCGGCAGCGGTACTGGGGCGAGCCGTTCCCGATCGTGTTCGACGAGGACGGCCTGCCGCACGCGATCCCCGAGCGCATGCTGCCGGTCGAGCTGCCGGAGGTGGACGACTACTCGCCGAAGACGTTCGACCCGGACGACGCCGACTCGGAGCCGTCGCCGCCGCTGCTGCGGGCCACCGACTGGATCGACGTCGAGCTGGACCTGGGTGACGGGGTCAAGAAGTATCGTCGCGACGCCAACGTGATGCCGCAGTGGGCGGGTTCGAGCTGGTACCAGCTGCGGTACGTCGACCCGACCAACGACGAGCGCATCTGCGAGCCGGAGAACGAGAAGTACTGGCTGGGCCCGCGCCCGGAGATCCACGGGCCGGACGACCCCGGTGGCGTGGACCTGTACATCGGCGGTGTGGAGCACGCGGTGCTGCACCTGCTGTACTCGCGGTTCTGGCAGAAGGTGCTGTTCGACCTGGGGCACGTGTCGGCGCCCGAGCCGTACCGGCGCCTGTTCAACCAGGGCTACATCCAGGCCTACGCCTACACCGACGCCCGCGGGGTGTACGTGCCGGCCGAGGAGGTCGTCGAGCGCAACGGCGCGTTCTTCTGGCAGGACGAGGAGGTCCGCCAGGAGTACGGCAAGATGGGCAAGACGCAGCGCAACGTCGTCACGCCGGACGAGATGTGCGAGCTGTACGGCGCGGACACGTTCCGGTTCTACGAGATGTCGATGGGCCCGATGGACGTGTCCCGGCCATGGGCCACGAAGGACGTCGTCGGCGCGCAGCGGTTCCTGCAGCGCATGTGGCGCAACGTCGTGGACGAGGAGTCGGGCGCGGTCAACGTCAGCGACGACGAGCCGGACGAGGCGACCCTGCGTGCCCTGCACAAGTGCATCGCCGGCGTGCACGCCGACTACGCCAACCTGCGCTTCAACACCGCCGGCGCGAAGCTGATCGAGCTGAACAACCACGTGACCAAGACCTACGGCGGCAAGCCGAAGCCGAGGTCCGTGGTGGAGCCGATGGTGCTGATGCTGGCGCCGCTGTGCCCGCACGTCGCCGAGGAGATGTGGGGCCGCCTGGGCCACGACACCTCACTGGCCCACGGCCCGTTCCCGACCGCGGACGAGAAGTACCTGGTCGAGGACACGATCGAGTACCCGATCCAGGTCAACGGCAAGGTCCGCGCCCGGGTCACGGTCCCCGCGGACGCCAGCCAGGACGAGGTGAAGGCCGCCGCCCTGGCCGACGAGAAGGTCGCGGGCCTGGTCACCGGCGAGCCGAAGAAGGTGATCGTGGTACCGGGCCGCCTGGTCAACGTGGTGGTCTAGCGGCCGGTGGTGCCGTCGGTCTGCTCCCCGGGTGGATGTGGGTGTGCCGGGGACGGTGATCGTGGTGCCCGGCTGCCTGGTCGACGCGGTGGTCTAGCGGCCCGTGGTGCCGTCGATCTGTTCTCGGAGGATGTCGGCGTGGCCGGCGTGCCGGGCGGTCTCGCTGGTCATGTGGGCCAGGAGCCACCGCAGGGTGTGTCGGGTCCCGTCGACCGGGATGGCGAAGCGTGCGTCCGGGTCGCCGGCGGCTCGGATCGCGTGGTCGCTGTCCTCGATCGCCGACCGGTAGTCGGTCAGCACGTCGGCGGCGGCACGGTCGGCCGGGACGGTCATGCCCAGTTCGGCGTCCTCGTCCCAGGCGAAGGTGCCGGCGAGGTGGTGGCCGAACCAGAACCGCTCCACCTCGGCCAGGTGCTGGACCAGGCCCAGGATGGACGTGCCGCTGTCGACCAGCACCCGCCGCAGCTGCTCCTCGGACAACCCGTCGGCCTTCTTCAGCATGCAGTGCCGGGCGAACGACAGGAACGCCGACGCGGTGTCGAGCTCGCCGGTGTCGACGCGGGGTACGGGCTCTCGCTGGGTCTCCGTCATGCCATCACGCTACGGGCCCGGAAAAGGGCAGATCGCGCCGCTGGCATCGATCACTCGGGGGGCTACGCGACCGATGCCAGCGGCGCGCGCGAACATTGTGGCACCCCTGTCGCAAGGTGCTAACTAATCGTTAGCACTTGCGCACGAAATCCCCGATGTCGTATTCGGACGATCGCGAAGAGTATCTGCACGTGCAGGACTCACAACGAGGTCAGACCCTCGCGCAGGGCCCCGATCATCCGGGCCGCCGAACCCGGCGGCAGCAGGTACATCGGCCGCCCCAGGACCTGGCTCGCCAGCTGGAGGTCACCGCTGTCCGGCATCCGCACCACGCCGACCCGGCACTGCACCGGCCTCGGTTGCCCGTCATCCCAGTGGACGACGTTGATGATGGTCACCGATAACCACTCCGGACCCCCAGCAGACATGACTGAGGAACGCGATTCGTGGCCGGGTATGACGTCGGCGGGCGGGATTACATCGCGGCGCGTGCCGCGACGAACGCCGCCACCGCGCGTTCGACGTCCTCGGTCGAGTGCGCCGCGGACATCTGCGTGCGGATACGTGCCTTCCCGTGCGGCACCACCGGGTACGAGAAGCCGATCACGTAGATGCCCTGTTCCAGCAGCAGGTCCGCCATCCGCCCGGCCTGCGCGGCGTCGCCGATCATGACCGGGATGATCGGGTGCTCGCCCGGCAGCAGGTCGAACTCCGCCTCGGTCATGCGGGACCGGAACAGCGCCGTGTTCGCCCGCAACCGTTCGAGCAGCTCACCCGACGACGACAGCAGGTCGAGCCCGGCCAGCGCCGCGCCCACGATCGACGGCGCGACCGAGTTCGAGAACAGGTACGGCCGCGACCGCTGCCGCAGCATCTCGACGATCTCCGCGCGGCCGGACGTGTAGCCGCCGCTCGCCCCGCCCAGCGCCTTGCCGAGCGTGCCCGTCACGACGTCCACCCGGTCGGTCACGCCGAACAGCTCCGGCGTGCCCCGCCCGGTCGGCCCGACGAACCCGACCGCGTGCGAGTCGTCCACCATCACCAGCGCGTCGTAGCGGTCGGCCAGCGCGCAGATCTCGTCCAGCGGCGCCAGGTAGCCGTCCATGGAGAACACGCCGTCGGTCGCGATCAGCCGGTACCGCGCGCCGGCGGCCTCCTTCAGCTGCCGCTCGAGGTCCGCCATGTCGCGGTTCTTGTAGCGCAGCCGGGTCGCCTTGCACAGCCGGATGCCGTCGATCACCGACGCGTGGTTCAGCTCGTCGGAGATCACCGCGTCCTCGGGGCCCAGCAGTGTCTCGAACAGGCCGGCGTTCGCGTCGAAGCACGAGCTGTACAGGATCGTGTCCTCGGTGCCGAGAAACTCGGCGAGCTTGGCCTCCAGCGCCTTGTGCGGCTCCTGCGTGCCACAGATGAACCGCACGGACGCCATGCCGAAGCCCCAGTCGTCCAGGGCCTCCTTCGCGGCGGCGATCAGCACCGGGTGGTCGGCGAGGCCGAGGTAGTTGTTGGCGCAGAAGTTCAGCACCTCGTCGCCGGCGCCGACCCGGACCGCCGCGTTCTGCGGTGTCGAGAGCACCCGCTCCGCCTTGTACAGCCCCGCCGAGCGGATCTCCGCCAGCTCCTTGCGCAGGTTCTCCCGCATGGCACCGAACATCAGGCCGCCTCCGTCCAGTCCAGGATGACCTTGCCGCACCGGCCGTCGCGCGCGATGGCGAACGCCTCGGCGTGGCCGGTGTAGGGGAACCGGTGGGTGATCACCGGCGAGATGTCGAGCCCCGCCTGTAGCAGGACCGACATCGCGTACCAGGTCTCGAACATCTCCCGCCCGTAGATGCCCTTGATCGTCAGCATCTTGAGCACGACGTTCGACCAGTCGATGGGGATCTCCGTGGCGGGCAGACCGAGCATCGCGATGCGGCCGCCGTGGGTCATGTTCGCGATCATGTCCCGCAGCGCGGACGGCTGGCCGGACATCTCCATGCCCACGTCGAAGCCCTCGGTCATGCGCAGCTCGTCGTAGACGTCCGAGATCTTCGTCGAGGCCACGTTCAGTGCCAGGTTCACGCCCATCTTGCTGGCCAGCTCCAGCCGCGGCTCGCTCACGTCGGTGATCACCACGTGCCGGGCGCCGGCGTGGCGGGCGACCGCCGCGGCCATCAACCCGATCGGGCCGGCGCCGGTGATCAGCACGTCCTCACCGAGCACCGGGAACTGCAGCGCGGTGTGCACGGCGTTGCCGAACGGGTCGAAGATCGCCGCCACGTCCAGGTCCACCGGGTAGTTGTGCACCCACGCGTTACCCTCGGGCAGCACGGCGTACTCGGCGAACGCCCCGTCCGTGTGCACGCCGAGCCCGATCGTGTTCGCGCACAGGTGCCGCCGCCCGGCGCGGCAGTTGCGGCACACCCCGCAGATCAGGTGTCCCTCGCCGCTGACCAGGTCGCCCACCTTCACCTTGGTGACCGCCGCGCCGACCTCGACGACCTCGCCGACGAACTCGTGCCCGACCACCAGCGGTGCCTTGATCGTGTTCGCCGCCCACTCGTCCCACGACTCGATGTGCAGGTCGGTGCCGCAGATGCCGGTGCGCAGCACCCGCAGCAGCACGTCACCCGGCCCGGGCGCCGGATCGGGCACCTCGGTCAGCTCCAGCCCCGGACCCCGAACAGCCTTGACCAGAGCCTTCACACACATCCTCCTGCGTCAGTCGGCGGCGACGCCCATCCGCCACGGCGAGCGAATCACCAGGTTGCCGATCCGAACATAGCCCGACCGGCGGATCTTGAGCTTGCCGGCGGTGATCCGGCCGGTGATCACGAACTTCGGTCGCCCGGTCGACCCGCGGACCCGGTCCAGCACCTTCCCGGCGATCACCTGGACGCCGTTGGTGTCGACCGTCGCCTGCTCAGGCAGCTGGAGCTTGACCTGCCCACCGCTCACGTCCAGGTTGATCCGCACCTCGGCGTGCTCGATGCGTGCCTCGGAGAAGTCCAGCATGATCAGACCGAGCCGGTTGCGGATGATCAGCTCGCGCGGCACGTCCCACGCACCGCCGCGCTTGATCTTCGACATGTTCACCCGCAGCTCGACCGGCGGCGTCCTCACCGGCGAGGTCGGGTCGGTGTGCGTCAGCCCGGGCAGGTCCACCAGCACCGCGTTCAGGTCGCCGCGGGTCTTCGCCGCCAGCGCCCGGTCGGTCCGTTCGGTGAACTCGTCCAGTGACAGGAGCCCGTGGCCGATGGCCTTCTGCAGCAGGTTGACCACGTGCGACCGCTCCGCGTCGGAGACTCGCAGCTCACGCGGATCGACGGGCTCGGTCATGACGTTCACTCCCCCACGGAACCGTCCAGGTTGATGCGCTTGAACCGGGTGTACGGCACCAGCGCGGGCGGGATCACCACCGACCCGTCCGCCTGCTGGTTCTGCTCGAGCACCGCCACCAGTGTCCTCCCGATGGGAAGCCCGGAGCCGTTCAGCGTGTTGGCGAAGCCCCGCGTGCCGTCCTTGGCCTTGGTGCGGATCCCGGCCCGCCGACCCTGGAACGTCCCGAAGTCCGACACGCTCGAGATCTCCCGGTACCGCTGCTGGCCCGGCAGCCACACCTCGATGTCGTAGGTGCGCTCGGCCGAGAACCCGATGTCCCCGGCCGCGAGCTTCACCACGCGGTACGCGAGCCCCAGCTCCCGCAGGCAGGCCTCGGCGTGCGACAGCAGCACCTCGAACTCCGCGGCCGCGCGGTCCGGCGTGCAGAACCGCACCAGCTCGACCTTCTGGAACTGGTGCACCCGGATCAGGCCGCGGGTGTCCTTGCCGTACGAGCCGGCCTCCGACCGGAAGCACGGCGTGTTCGCGGTGTAGGCGAACGGCAGGTCCTCGGCCGCGAGCGTCTCGCCGGCGTGCAGGTTGGTCAGCGGCACCTCGGCCGTCGGGATCAGGAACAGCTCGCGCTCCGCGACGCCGGTCTGGAACAGGTCGGCCGCGAACTTCGGCAGCTGGCCGGTACCGGTCATGGTCGGCCGGTTGACGATCACCGGCACGTTGAACTCGGTGTACCCGTGCTTCTCGGTGTGCAGCTCGATGAGGAACGCGGCGATGGCCCGCTCCAGCCGGGCGCCCGCACCACGGGTGAGGGCGAACTGCGGGCCCGACAGCTTGGTGGCGCGCGGGAAGTCGAAGATGCCGAGCTGCTCGCCGATCGTCACGTGGTCGGCCGGCTCGAAGTCGAAGGCCGGCGGCTCGCCCCAGGTGCGGACCAGCTCCGCGTCCTCGTCGGTGTTGCCGTCGGGCAGGTCGTCGCTGGGCAGGTTCGGGACGCCGAGCAGGAACTCCTCCAGCTCGGCCGCCAGCCGCCGCTGCTCCTCCTCGAGCTCCTGGACGCGGGCCTTGACCTGCTTGGCCCGCTCCCGCGGCTCGGTCACGTCCTCGCCGCGCCTGGCGGCCGCGCCGACCTCCTTGGCCAGCCGGTTGGACTCCGCGCGGGACTCGTCGGTCTGCCCGATCACCGCCGTGCGCTGGGAGAACAGCTTCTCCAGTGCGGGCAGGTCGAGGGTGAAGCCGCGGCGCGCCAGCTTGCGCACCGCGTCCGTGGCCGGATCGAGGAGTACGCGCGGGTCATGCATGGGACAAGCCTACTGAGCGGAGCTTGCGGAGCGATCAGACGCTATTGCGGTGCGCCATCCGGTTCCGCGTCGAGGCCGTGCTCGATGGCGTACCGGGCCAGCTCGACCCGGTTGTGCAGCTGGAGCTTGCGCAGCGTGGACTGCACGTGGTTCTCCACGGTCCGGTGCGAGAGCACGAGCTTGGTCGCGATCTGTCGCGCGGTCATGCCCTTCGCGACCAACCGCAGCACGTCGGTCTCCCGGTCGGTGAGCCGCGGCTGGTCCTTCGGCTCCGGGTCGGCGGCCATCCGCCGGTACTCGCCGAGCACCAGCCCCGCGAGGCCGGGCGTGAACACCGCGTCACCGGCCGCCGTCCTGGTCACGGCGTCCACCAGGTCCTCCACGGACGCGGACTTCAGCAGGTAGCCGGAGGCACCCGCCTTCACCGCCTCCAGCACGTCCGCGTGCTCGCCGGACGCGGACAGCACCAGCACCCGGGTCTCCGGGAGCTCGCCGGTGATCTGCCCGGTCGCGGTCACGCCGGACTCCGCGCCGAGGTTGAGGTCCATCAGCACCACGTCGGGCCGCACGGCCCGCGCGATCCGCACCGCGGCGGACGCGTCCGGGGCGGTCGCCCGCACCTCGAAGCCACGCTCGGTCAGGTCCCGCGCCACCCCGTCCCGCCAGATGGGGTGGTCGTCCACGACCATGACGGAAATCATCGGGTCACCCGCATCTCCCATTCGACGCCCTCCCCAGGTGCGGTCTCCAGGGTGACGGTCCCGCCGAGCTCCGCGATCCGCCCACGCAGCGACTTGGCGATCCCCATCCGCCCTTCCCGCTCGGCCTCGGCCATCCGCCCCGGTGCGATGCCGATGCCGTCGTCCCGGACGCTCACCACGATCTCCGAACCGAGGTCCTCGAGCAACACCCACGCCCGTGCGTCGGCGCCCGCGTGCCTCTCCACGTTGATGAGCGCCTCACGCACGGCCGCCGTTAGCTCGGTGGCCGTCACGGCCGGCACCAGCACCGCGGTGGCCGGCGCGGACACGGCGACCCGGTCGGTCTCCAGGACCTTGAGCCGCGCGCCCAGGTCCGCCCTGCCGCTCTCGCTGGCCGCCGGCGCGCTGGACACCAGGGCACGCAACGCGACCTCCTGCTGGCCGGCCAGCTTCGCGAGCTCCGCCGCCTCGCCACCCAGCTCGGCGCCCCGCCTGCGGACCCTGGCGAGCACCTGCAGCACGCTGTCGTGGATGGACCTGGCGAGCCGCTCCCGTTCCGCGGTGGCCGCCTCGACCCGCAACGCCTCGGCGAGCCGTTCGGCGGACCGCCGCAGCGAGGTCGCCGCCAGCCCCAGCACGAACCCGATGCCCACCAGCAGGAACAGGTCGCGGGTCAGGTCGATGTCGAAGTAGCCGCGTACGCCGTAGTTGAACGCGGCCACCACCCCGCCGAAGACGCCGCCGACCGTCGCGCCCGCGACGATGGCGCCGGCCGCCACCACGCCGGTGACCCAGATGGTCGGCACCAGCGGCGTGCCGAGGCCGTGCAGCTGTGGCGGCGTGAGGACCCAGCGCGAGGTCGTCATCGTCGCGCAGCAGATCACGAGGTCGACGACCGCGAACGCGAGCAGGTTCGCCCCGTTCGGCCGCCAGTACCGGAACGAGACGACCACGGTCCACCCGACCATCACGCCGGCCGCGACGGCGGAGAGCCACGGCCGCGCGTAGGACGAGTAGTGGTGGACGATCACCCCCAGCGCGAACAACAGGGTGAGGACCCGCAGGAGCACCGCCGCCCGCCACAACGGGAGCGTCGGGTCCTGCCCAGGCCGGACGATCACGCCGCTCTCGACCTCCCCTCGCAGGCTCGGTGAGGTCGTTCGTCGGCGTGGCGCCCATGGTTCGCTACGCAAGCTCCGCTCACGGCTGTTCCCAGGTCGCCTTCGTGTCCTGTTCGCCCTCCGGGACGTCGGTCGCGTCCTGGTGCAGGACGTCGACGTCCTCCGGCTCGGTCTCCTCGTCGTGCAGGAGCGACTTGATGCCCGCGTTCAGCACCGCCAGCAGCGGCACCGCGAGCAACGCGCCCGCGATGCCCGCCGCGATCAACCCGGCGGCGATCGCGAGGACCACGGCCAGCGGGTGCAGCCGCACCGCCCGGCCCAGCAGCCACGGCTGCAGCACGTGGCTCTCCAGCTGCATCACCGCGATCACGATCGCCAGCACGATGATCGCCTGGATGAACCCGTTAGCCACCAGGGTGATCAGCACCGCGACCGTGCCGGCCAGCACCGCGCCGATGATCGGCACGAACGCCGACAGGAACACCAGCGCGGACAGCGGGATCACCAGCGGCACACCCACGATCGCGAGCCCGATGCCGATGCCCACGGCGTCGACGAGCGCCACCGCGGCGGTCGCCCGCACGTAGCTCACGAGCGCCCCGAACCCACGCCGCCCGGCCACGTCCACCCGGTCGCGCACCCGCTCCGGCACGCCGCGGGTCACGAACCGCCAGATGCCCGCGCCGTCGTACAGGAAGAAGATCAGCACGAACACGGTCAGCAGCAGGCCGGTCAGGATCTCGCCGATCGTGGTCGCGGTGGTGATCGCGCCCTGGGTGATCGCGGACTGGTTCTCCTTGATCGTGTCGATGATGTTGTTGAAGAAGTCGGTGAGCTGGCCCTCGCTGATGTGCAGCGGCCCGTTGTTGAGCCAGTCCTGGATCTGGTCGAGGGAGTCCGACACCTGCTGCTGCAGCTGGGGCAGGCCGTCGATGAACTGGATGATCACGAACGTGAGCAGGCCGCCGACGACCGCGATGCCGGCGATCATCACCAGCAGGGCCGACAGGCCGCGTGGCACGCCCCACGTCACCAGCCGCTCGACGCCGGGCGCCATCAGCGCGGCGAGCAGCAGCGCGATCGCGATCGGCACCATCAGGTGGGAGAAGTAGCCGGCCAGCCAGATCAGCACGTACAGCGCGGCGATGACCACCATGAACCGCCACGCGAGCGCGGCACTCACCCGGAGGCCGGTCGGCACGAGCCCGGTCACGTCGGCGGGCGGGGTCCTGCGCCGTCTCTTCGGCCCTGGAGTTGTGGTCACGGGGAAACGGTATCGACCGACTCGGACATTCGGGAGCCGATATGTCCCACTCGCGTCACTCGATCGGGCGGACTGTTGGCTTCTGGCGTGCGAAGTGGGGCCCGGGGATGAAAGTGTCTCGCTGCACGGCCGGACGGGACCGAATGTGATCGATCGATCGCTCGGCGTTTGCCCCGGCTCTCCCTACGCAGTGAGGTTCAGTGACTCAGGCAAGGTTCGCGCGGCGCATGTTCTGCCGCGCGCTGACGGTGCTCGGCGGCGTGGCCGCCGGTACCGCCCTTGCCTGGTGGCTGTCCAGCTCGTCCGCGTCCGCCGAGACCGAGGTCCCGGTCGACGTGTCGCCGGTGGTCCAGGAGGTGGCCGCACCGGTCGAGCACACGCTCGACGTGACGGTGCAGCGCCTGCAGGACCCGCCGCCCCCGCCGAAGAACGCGATCGGCGACCTCGGCCAGAAGGTGACGGACGCCGCCCAGCGGTTCCACAGCGGGGCCGAGCTCCCGAAGCTGCCCTCGTGCGACACCGCGGTGTGCCTGGGCAACGAGCGGCACATGTACCCGGTCGACTTCTTCGGCCGGTCCGACGTCCCCGGCACGCCGGCCCTCGCGCCGACGGCGACCACGGTCGCGCCGGGTGTCGCGGTCGACGCGCTCGTGCCGAGCACCGCCCAGGACCGCGCGCTCGCGGACGGCATGAGCCGGCGTGGCTCGCCGGCGCCGGCCCAGCCGGCGCAGCCGGGCCTGCCGAACTGGCCCGCGCCGCTGCCGTTCGCACCCGCGGGCATGCCCACCACCGGTAACCACGGCTCGGCCGGCAACGCCGGTGACTCGCACCTGTACGCGGCGCTGCCGTGGCAGGACCGTGCGACCGACGAGCTCGTCGCGGGCGGCATCGCCACCGCGGCCGACGCGGCCACCTCGAGCCGCCCCAACGCCCAGCCGGGCGTCCTTCCTGACTGATTCCTGACCGGCGCGTCCGCCATCAGCCCCTGAGCGGCTGAGCGGTATCCAGCACCGTCGGTCTTTTCACATCGCGGTGCCGCGCCTTCAAAGCGGATGTTCGCTCCGCAAGCTCCGCTCACACCGCGGGCATTTCCCCGCGCCACCACAGACCCGGGTGGCCGACTGCCCCGACGCGTGCGCCCCCTTCCGCGTCCGGCCACCCGCCAAACCCCCAAGGGAAAACCGAAAGGAGCATCTGACGATGCAAACCTGGGCGAAGCGAGGTCTCCAGACCGCGCTAGTCACCGGTGGTTTGCTGATGCTGGGTACCGGCATCGCTTCTGCCGACGAGGACGTGAACCCCGACAAGCCGGCTTCGCCGCTTGACGGGTCGGTTTCCGCCCCCGTCCAAATCCACAACAACGCCATCGGCACGCCGCTCGGCAGCCAGACCGTGCCGAACGTCCACAAGGACGCCACGGTCCGCACCTCCGACGTGACCGGCAAGGTGCCGACCGGCAAGGTCGCCCCGCTCACCGACCCCGCGGTCGACAAGGCCACGCAGACCACCGCCGACCTGGCCGCGCCGGCCGTCGACAAGGTGCGCGACGAGCTCGGCAACGCCACCGGCGGCGCCCGTGACCAGGCCACCCCGCTCGTGGACCGGACCAGGCCGGTCACCGACAAGCTGAGCCGCGTCCCCGGCGGCGAGCGGCTGTCGCACCTGCCGTCCGTCGTGGACAAGGTCGACTGCCCCGCGTTCGACGCACGCGAAGGCGGGCACCTGAGCGGCAACCAGATCAACGTCGACCTGGTCGTGCCGATCGACCTCTCCGGCAACGCGATCGCGGTGCTCGGCAAGGCGGCGGCGACCAACGACTCGTCGCAGAGCTACGGCAACCACAACGACGTCCAGACCAGCGGTGCCGGCGGAGCCATCTCCGGCAACGTGGTGGACGCCGACTGGGCGCTGCCCGTGCAGATCACGAACAACGCGATCGCGCTGCTCGGCAAGGCCACCGCGGAGGGCACCAGCTCCCAGGAGGCCTGGGCCACCGGCGACATCGTCACCGACGGCGACCACAGCCTGCTCGGCGGGAACGTCGTCGCGCCGCAGTTCGCGACCCCCGTCCAGGTCGACGGCAACGCCGTGTCCGGCATCGGGTTCGCGGACGCCAAGTCCTCGGCCGACACCTCCGGCGAGGCCGGCGGCTCCGTCCTCACCTCGGGTGACGGAAGCGTGGGCGGCGGCAACGCGGTGCCCGTGCCCGTCGCGACACCGGTGAAGCTCAACGGCAACGCGGTCATGGCGCTCGGCAAGTCGATCGCCGAGGCGGACTCGTCCGCCGACGCCATCGCCGGGGCGACCCGCCCGGGCATGTACGGCGTGCCGACCTACACCGAGACCTCCGGCGAGTCGTCGCTGCTGGCCGGCAACATCGCGGACGCGTCCGCGTCGGGCCCCGTGCTGCTGTGCGGCAACGCGGGTGGCATCGGCGGCCTCGCGGACGCCATGTGCGAGACCGCGAGCGAGACGAACGCGGGTGGCACCAACCGCACCACCGGTGCGGACGCGATCGGCTCCGGCGCGATCGCCGCGGCCCCGGTCGTGCTGCCGGTCTCCGGCTTCGGCAACGCGCCGGTCGCCGTCGGCAAGGCGACCGCGGACGCCACGAACACCAACGACGCGACGGCGGGCGGGGACTCCTACACCCGCGGCCACGACGGCGTGCTGTCCGGCACCACCGCCAACACGACGCCGGCGGGCCCGATCGACGTGTTCGCCAACCCGATCGCCGCGGTCGGCAAGGCCGAGACGACGGTCGAGAACACCACCGACACCACGTCGGGCGGCAACACCGGCACCACCGGCGACAACTCGGTCGGCGGCGGCAGCATGGGCACCGTCCCGGTGGCCATCCCCGGTGAGGTCTTCGGCAACACGGCCGCGGGTCTCGGCACGGCGGACTCCACCGTCACCGAGGACAAGAAGGTCACCTCCGGCGGCGGCAGCAACACCAACGACGACGACGGTGTGCTGGCGTCCAACCTGGTCAACGTCCCGGTCGCGACCGCCGCGCAGGCCTTCGGCAACGGGGCCGGCGTCGCCGGGTTCTACGACACCACGGGTGTGGCCGACAACGAGGTCACCGCGGGTGGGCCGAGCAAGGCCACCGGCACCGCCGGCCTCGGCGCGGGCAACATCGCCCAGGCCCCGGTCTCCATGCCGTTCCAGTTCTTCGGCAACGGCGCGAGCGGGCTGGCCAAGGGCTCGCAGGTCGCGGTCAACACCATCGAGTCGCAGTCCGGTGGCGACGCCACTAGCGACGGCGCGAACGCCTTCGGTGGCGGCAACGTCGTCTCGGTGCCGGCTGCCGGCGCCGGCCAGCTGTGGGGCGAGTCCGCCGCCGCGCTGGGTTACGACGACGCGCTCGCCGGGTCGGTCACCGAGTCGGAGGCCGGCGGTGACACCTCCACCAGCGGTGAGGGTGGCACCATCAGTGGAAACGTGGTGAGCCCGCAGGCCATGCCGCTCGCGCAGAGTTTCGCGGCAGTGGCGTCGGGGGTCGGCGGTCTCAACTCCTCCACGGCGACCAACCAGACCGAGACCGAGTCCGGCGGCGACATCGACACGAGCGGTGACTCCGGCTTCATCTCGGGCAACCTCGTGGACGTCCCGGCGGCCGCCGTGGTCCAGCCGTTCGGCGACGCGGTGTCCGCGATCGGCAGCAAGTCGGCGGCCACCGGCTACGGCGACACGCAGGGCGCGGTCGGTGGTACCTCCACCACGAGCGGCTCGGGTCTCGGCTCGCTGTCCGGCCTGGACGTGACGCTGCCGCTGGGTGCCAACGTCCCGGTGTACGACGTGCCGGTCGAGGTGCTCGCGAAGGCCATCACCGAGTCGGCCAACACCAGCGACCTGCAGGTCGGCGAGGGCGAGCCCCAGATCAACGCGCCGATCAGCGGTGGCATCGCGCCGACGGAGGTGCCGGCGTTCATGCGTGGCGCACGCAGCATGTCGGACGACCCGGTGCAGGGGATGTTCGCCGGCGTGCTGACCGGGTTCGCGAGCGGCCTGACCGGGGTGCCCGGGCAGGAGCAGGTCAGCGACGTGGCCGACATGACGTCGCAGGGCTCGCTGGCCACGCCGGCGGACGCACCGCAGCTCCTGCCGGCCCCCGCCCGTGCCGAGTCGGTTCCGGCCGCGCCCGGCGTGCTGGGTGGTGCCGGCCTGGTGAACAACCTGTTCGGTGGCCAGCGCTCGGCCCCGGCGACGCCGGACTTCGCCCACATGCTGTCGCCGCTGTCGGCGATCCAGCCGGCCAAGTTCGGTGGCTTCGGCCGCAGCCAGGCGGAGTCGCCGCTGTCCTACACGCCGGTGTTCGGCCAGCTGACCGACGTGACGACCATCCTCCCGGCGATGCCGGCGGACGTCACGACGGTCCTGCCGGTCATCCCCGCCGCGCCGGTCAGCGCCAACCTGCCGACCGTCGAGGCACTCGGGGCGGGCTCGCGGGCGGAGGGGTCGACGCTCGACTCGACCCGCGCCGCGCTGGCGAACCTCTTCACCGCCTACCCGATCGGCTGATCGGGTAACCCGAGAAGGGCCCGGGAGAGCACCCCCGCTCCCGGGCCCTTCCCTATGCCGTCAGCTCTTCCTCGGCTTTGCTGATCACGTCGTGCACGGAGTGCGTGCCGTCGCTGGTCACCCACCCCGTCTTCACCGGATGTGGTGCCAGGGCGACGACCCGCCGCGCGATCGGCACCCCGCTGCCGGCCGTGTGGTCGGCCAGGACGGCGAACGTGGCGTGGGCGTACCGCGCGACGGTGTGGTCCGGGCTGAGCCCGGCGGTGAGCCGTCGCCCGGTCTCGGTCAGCGCGGGCTCGTCCGGGGTGCACAACTCGGCGAGCACGAAGGTCGTCTTGGTGCCGCGGACGCTCGCGCGCCGCAACGCCTGGTCCAGCCGGTCGAACAGCAGCACCCGGTTCGGCAGCCCGGTCACCGGGTCGAGCAAACCCTTGTCGTGCAATACATCCGTGCGCACCGGACGCAACACGGCGAGCACGTGCCGCTGCCCGACCGGATACAGCTCCAACCAGAGCCGCCGCCCGTCCGCGAGCACCGCGATCGTGGCCGCGGTGTCGGCGCCCAGCACCTGGTGGGCCAGCACCGGCAGCTCGGGCAGCGGAACGCCGTGATCGTCGGTGAGCTGAGGTCGGGTGCCGCCGGCGAGTGCGCGAACCCCACCGCGCCCGTCACACAGGAGTACGTGGACTGGCGCCACCAGTTGAGCCGTGCCCATAGGGCACTGTCCCCTGTCCATGGTGGACATTCAAGGACCGAACACCACCCTACCGAGTGACGTCATTCCCAATTGGCCAGCCATTTCGGCACGGGCATACCCATCGCGCCGGCCAGCTCCTGCGCCTCGGCTCGCAACTGGGTGAGCTTGTCCCTGGGGTCCTTGGCGCCCATGACGGACTGCACCAGGTCGGCGAGCGCGTGCGAGTCGTGCTCCTGCGCGGCGTTGCGGATCGCGGCCGGGACGGCCGAGTCGAAGGAGACATCGAACCGCGAGAGGCCCTTGCCGGCCCTGGCGCAGGCGGGACAGCCGCAGTGCGTGACCTCGGTGCCCCTGAGGTCGACCCCGCGCTGCCAGTGCAGGAGCCGCGGCACGAAGACCTGCGGGCTCCGCTTGGGGCGGACCCCGTCGGCACGCCGTGCGACCGGTCCGCCCAGGTGGCGCGTCGAGGTGGACAACCCGATGGCGGCGACCTTCGCCCCGGCCGCGATCGCCGGGATGCCGATGGGGCCGGTGCGCAGCAGCTCGAGCTTCCGTCCGGTCCGGGCACTCCACCGCAGCAACCGCTGCAGCCCGTGCACCTTGTACGACGAGTCGACCGGGTCGAACGGCGCCCCGAGCACGAGGGAGACGTCCCGGTCGGCCGCACGCAGCTGCTCGGCGAGCACCCCGCTGTGCTTGGACCCGAGCCACCCGCCGTCGAGCACCAGCGAGACCGACACCGGCACGGGGTAGTCCCGGTGCAGCTCGGCCTTCAGCTCGTCGACCTGGCCCACCCGCAGGCGCGGCCCGGCCGTCCGTATCACCGGCAACCCGAGCTCGGCCTGCGCGGTCACCCAGTCGAAGACCGGGAGGTCGAGGTCGAACCCCAGCTGCCCCTCGACGACGGGCGGGCTGGCCTTGCCGCGTGCCAGGTAGGCGGCCGGGTCGAGGTCGACCCCGCGCAGCTCCCCGACCCGGGCCAACCGCGTGGCGACCCCCAACCCGTGCAGCCCCTGGAGCGTGACACCCCCGAACCGCTCGCGGTTGGCGATGACCTCGTCGGCGCGGCAGCGCCCGAGGTACGCCTGCACGCGCCCAAGCGAGGCACGCCGATCAGCCATGCCCTAACGGTAAGCGATGGCTCCCGCGTAGGCGGCCGCCATGCGCTCCCGGACGGAGGGCCCGTCCGGCGCCGGCCGCCGGCGGACGCCGAGGTGGGTCTCACGCAGCTCGTCCATGAAGGTCTCGCACAGCCGCGGTCCGCCCTCGGCGAGCACCGCCGCGCGGGCGGCGTACTCGTCGGCGACGGGCAGGTGCCGGACGCCCCACGCGCTGAGCTGGACGAGGACGGGCACGAGCTCGATCGCCTGCTCGGTCAGGCTGTAGATGACTTTCTGCCTGTGCGACGGGTCGCCGGACCTGGTGAGCAGCCCGTGCTCGACCAGCACGGCGAGCCGGTCGGTGAGGATGTTCGACGAGATCCGCTCCGGGCCGCCGAGCAGCTCACGGAAGTGCCGGGCGTCCCCGAAGATCACGTCGCGGAGCACCAGCAGGGTCCACCGGTCGCCGAAGATCTCCAGCGACAGGTTGATGGGACAGTGCGACCGCACATCCTTCCGCACTGTACTTACCTCCGAACTGGTTGCATTACTGCACCAGTATGCCCTATGGTCGAACCAGTTGCAAAACAAGAGCAGTTTGGAGGCAGAGATGTCGCTACCCGAGGTCGTGTCCCGCGAGGAATGGCTGGCTGCCCGCAAGGAGCTGCTGGTGAAGGAGAAGGAGCTGACCCGCGCCCGCGACCGGCTGAACGCCGACCGCCGCCGGCTGCCGATGGTCCGCGTGGACAAGCCGTACACGTTCGAGGGCCCCGACGGGGAGGTCGGCCTGCTGGACCTGTTCGAGGGCAGGACACAGCTGGTGATGCACCACTTCATGTGGACCTACGACATCGACGAACACGGAAACGAACACCCGCGCGACCACGGCTGCCCCAGCTGCTCGGCGACCGCGGAGAGCATCGCGAGCCTCACCCAGCTGCACATCCGGAACACCACCCTCGCCGCCGTGTCCCGCGGCCCGTACGACAAGATCGCCGCCTACCGCGACCGGATGGGCTGGAAGTTCCCCTGGTACTCCTCAGCCGGCAGCGACTTCAACTACGACTTCCATGCGACTGTCGACGACCGCGTCGCCCCCGTGCTGCTCAACTACCGCACCGAGGCCGAACTAGCCCCGACCAAGTTCGCCTGGTCAGCGAAGATGCGCGGCGACTGGCCAGGCATCAGCGCCTTCCTCCGCGTCGGCGACGAGGTCTTCCACACCTACTCCACGTTCGGCCGCGGCATCGACCTGGCCGGCCCGGCGAGCTTCTACCTCGACCTCACCGCACTCGGACGGCAGGAGGAATGGGAGGAACCCAAGGGCCGCGCCCTCCCACTGGGCCTCCAGGCCGGCGGCCCCGAGGTCCGCCTCCCCGACGAGTATGTAGGGTCTCGGCGCGCCTAACATCTCGATGGCGGCCCTCCACGGAGTCCTCGCCCGCGTGCGCGACCTCGGCGCCGCCCTCATCTCGGTCGCGACCGGACGAGGCGCACGCCGGTCGCGAGCAGCCAGACGAGCCAGGCGGCGAACCCTAGGAGCCCGGCAAAGAGCAGCGGCGAGCCGTCGGCGATCGCGAGGTTGCCGAGCCCCGCTGCGAGCAGCAGGCTCCCGCCCACCAGGCCCAGCAGGCGCTGCCAAGCCGGAGTCAGCCCGCTCGCGTGCGCGGCGAGGGCCGCGCCGATGAAGGTGGTGCCGAGCGTCGGCAGCGCCAGCGCGAACGCCGCCGCGTGAACCTGCCAGACGAGCCCGAACTCGGGCGTCGGCTCGGCGAGCCCGCCGGCGGAAAGCGCGAGCCCGATCTGCAAGACGTTGACAAGCACGAAGATGGCCGACAGCGTCGCGCCAGCGGCCAAGGCGAGGCGCGACCAGTCGGCGCCCGCTCCGCCGCGCCGCTCCACGAGGCCATGCAGGCCCGTCACGAACACGAGCAGCAGCGGCAGGTACAGGGCCACCAGACCGGACGCGATCGCGACCGAGTCGCGGTTGGCCGCGTAGTAGGCCAGCACGTCCTCGATCGGAGCGTCGAAGGTCGGCGCGCCCGTTACCCCCAACACCGCGTTCTCTATCACCACCGACACCACGAACGCGATCGCCGCGGCGCCGACGAGCCGGTCTCGAACGAACCAACTGCGGGCTGGCGTGGTGGCGGTGTTCTGCGGTGATCTCATCTCCTACTCCTTCGTTTCAGTCGGACGGCGGGTTGTGGGTGTTCGTTCGGATGTCGCTCATCGTTTTGTTGGGCCGTCCGTTCCGGTTATGTGGAACAAGATTGCTGGAGCGGCCGCATGCGCCGCTACGAGCCGAGGTCGATGGCGGCGGGCCGAAGGTCTACACCTCGGGTTCGACTTTGGTCGGATGCCGTGGGGCCTGACCCGGCCGTACCCTTTGATCATGATGGCTGCGGCGGACCCGCAGGATCGGAGCCCGCTACCGGCGGGCGTGATCAGCGATGCTGACCACGATCCGGTACGCCCGGCCGAGCGCACGGTCCGCGGCCGGGTGGTCGACGCCGCGTGTTTCCTGCTGGCCGCTGGCGTGGTGGTGCTGACCCTGGCCGACAGCCGCGCGCAGCACATCGCGCCGGGCCCGTTCACCGTCGACCTCGTCCTCGGCGGCCTGTGCAGTCTGGGGGTGTGGCTGCGCCGGCGCTGGCCGGTCGGCCTCGCCGTGGCCGCGGGTCTGGTCGGCGTATACGCGACATCCGCCGGGGGCGCGGCGCTCGTCGCGCTGTTCACCGTCGCGGTGCACCGGCGCTTCGCGGTGGTCGCCCCGATCGCGGCCGGGTGCGCGCTCGTACCGTTCCTGCAGCTGCTGGTTCGGCCCGACGTCCCAGTCGGGTCCCCGTCGCAGATCGTGCTGGGCGTCGTCTCCGGCGTCGCGGTGCTCGCCTGGGGCATGTTCGTACGGGCCCGACGCCAGTCGCTGCGGGAGCGGGCTGGGCGGGTCGAGGCCGAACAGGAACTGCGCGTCGCCGAAGCCCGCCAGGGCGAACGCAACCGGATCGCCCGGGAGATGCATGACCTGCTCGCCCACCGCCTGTCCCTGCTGAGCCTGCACGCCGGGGCGCTGGAGCTACGCCCTGACGCCGCGCCCGAGGAGGTCGCCCGTGCCGCCGGGGTGGTCCGCGACAGCGCCTACCAGGCGCTGGAGGACCTTCGGGAGGTGATCGGCGTCCTCCGCACCGGTGTCGACCGGTCCGACGAGACGCCAGAACGGCCGCAGCCCACTCTGGCCAACCTCCCCGACCTCGTCGACCAATCGCGGCGCGCCGGGATGCTGGTACGGCTCGACTGGCAGACCGACGCACTTTCGACCGTACCGGCTGGTGTGGGGCGCAGCGTGTACCGGATCGTGCAGGAAGGGCTGACCAACGCCCGCAAGCACGCCCCCGACGGCGAGGTGGCCGTCACCGTCCGGGCAACCCCGGGCGACGGCGTAACCGTCGAGATCCGCAACCCGTGCCCGATGGGCACCGGAGGTGGTACCGCAATTCCCGGCGCCGGCATCGGCCTCATCGGGCTCACCGAACGGGCCGCCCTCGCTGGCGGACGCCTCGAACACGGAACCACCCCGGCCGGTGAGTTCCGGCTCTGGGCCTGGCTACCGTGGCCTACTCTCTGATCGCGGCCAGGGTCGGTCCGTGGCCCGGCTGGGCAGAGAGAAGGAGCCCAACGTGAACGCAGCGGTGCGGGTCCTCGTCGTCGACGACGACCCGCTCGTGCGGGCCGGCCTGGCGATGGTCATCGGCGGCTCACCCGACCTGACCGTGGTGGGCGAGGCCGGCGACGGAAGCGAAGTAGCCGCCGCCGTCGACGCCTACGCCCCGGACGTGGTGCTGATGGACATCCGCATGCCCACCCTCGACGGCCTCGCCGCCACCGAACAGCTGCGTGCCCGACCCGACCCACCCGAGGTCATCGTCCTGACCACCTTCGACGCCGACGAGCACGTCCTGCGCGCGCTGCGCGCCGGGGCCAGCGGCTTCCTGCTCAAACACACCCCACCCGCCGAGATCCTGCGCGCGATATCGCGGGTCGCAGCCGGCGAACCCATCCTGTCGCCGACCGTGACCCGACAGCTCATCGCCCACCTCAGCGACACCGGCGCCGCCGCCCGGCAACGGCACGCCACCACCGCGCTGGATCAGCTCAGCGAACGCGAACGCGAGGTCGCCATCGCCGTCGGGCGGGGCAAGTCCAACGCCGAGATCGCGGGCGAGCTGTTCATGAGCGTGGCCACTGTGAAAGCCCACATTTCCCGCATACTCACCAAACTCGATCTCAACAACCGTACCCAGGTCGCCCTACTCGCCCACGACGCCGGCCTCACCGGCTGACACCGGAAGCCTTCTGGGCTGGAGGTGTACTAGGCCTGCGCCAGATCGGTGAAGCGGCTGTAGTGCAGCTGGTGCGCGACGGTGATCGTGGCCGTCGGGCCCGCGCGGTGCTTGGCGAGGATCAGGTCCGCCTCGCCGGCACGGGGGTCGTCACGCTCGAAGGCGTCCGGGCGGTTGATCAGGATGACCATGTCGGCGTCCTGCTCCAGGGAGCCGGACTCACGCAGGTCGGACAGCATCGGGCGCTTGTCCGTACGTTGTTCCGGACCACGGTTCAGCTGGCTGATCGCGACCACCGGCACCTCGAGCTCCTTGGCCAGGAGCTTCAGCTGACGCGAGAACTCCGAGACCTCCTGCTGCCGCGACTCGACCCGCTTGCCGGACGTCATCAGCTGCATGTAGTCGACGACCACGAGCTTCAGGTCGTGCCGCTGCTTGAGACGCCTGGCCTTCGCACGGATCTCCATCATCGTCATGTTCGGCGAGTCGTCCACGAACAGCGGCGCCTCGCTGACCTCGCTCATCCGCCGCGCCAGCCGGGTCCAGTCGTCATCGGTCATCCGGCCACCACGCATGTCCTGCAACCGGATCTTCGCCTCCGCGGACAACATACGCATGACGATCTCGGTGCGACTCATCTCCAGCGAGAAGATGACACTGGTCATCCGGTGAGTGATGGAACACGACCTGGCGAAGTCCAACCCGAGCGTCGAGTTGTGGGTCGGGACCATGGCCCGGCCGGCCAGGTACAGGTGATCCGCGTTGTCGACCTCAACACAACGGACCGGAACACTCGCCACCGGACGCACATCGACGATGAACCGGGAGCCGGTACGGTTCTCGCCCCGGTGGTGTTCCTTGTGCAGCAGGCGTTTCCGTTCGAGCCGGAACACGTCGTCCTGGGCGCTGAACGTGATGGCGCTGGCGGGTCCAGGAGCGCACTGGTAGCCGAGGCCCACGACGAGCTCGTACGCGTCCTCGGCCAGCTGGTGGTTCGTGACGCGGAGCTCCACGTCACCAGTGGGTAGGACCGTGCCGCCGGTGTCGAGCAGCCCGGCCAGCAGCGCACGACGCTGGGACTCCGATGCCCGCAGGTAGTCGCCCGGGATTCGCTCGGGGAGTTCACCGCGGGGGACGACCGTCGAACCCTCGTCCTCGACGTGCCAAGTGATCTCCGGGTCTGGGTGCCCGTCACCCAGCCACATGCCGAGGGTGTAGGGCGGCACGGGTAGTGCCTGGTTGGGCAGGGCCAGTGGCGCCGTGTTGGCCACCGAGTGGTTCGACCGGCGGTCGGCGGTGTCGCGGCGGAGCGTGGCGGCGATCTGGCTGGTGTTCCGCACCGCGGCGGACCCCCGGGTCTCGGTCAGCCACTGGTGTTCCGCGTCGGCGACGATGACCGTGCCGTCGGAGAACTCCACTTCGAAGCAGGGGCGGTGCAGCATGACCTCGGTGGCCGCCACGACGCGGGTGGGCCGGCCGTCCGCGCCGAGCAGGTGGTCGCCGGTCTCGGCGGTGCCCATGGTGGTCCAGCCCGTGGGTGTCGGCAGCGGAGTGTCCAGTGCCAGCGCCTTGCCGATGCCGGGGCGTGCCGCGACGATGATCATTTGGCCGGGGTGTAGGCCGTTGGTGACGGCCTCCAGGTCGGCGAAGCCGGTCGGGACGCCGAGCGACGTGCCGCCGCGGGACGCGATCGCGTCGATCTCGTCCATGGTTGGTTGGAGCAGTTCCTCCAGGGCGACGTAGTCCTCGGTCATTCGCCGCTCGGTGACCTCGTAGATCGACGACTGTGCGCGGTCGACGACCTCGTTGATGTCCGCGCCCTCGGCGCCCGAGTAGCCCAGCTGCACGATGCGGGTGCCGGCCTCGACGAGTCGGCGCAGGGTTGCCTTCTCCGCGACGATCTCGGCGTAGTAGCTGGCGTTCGCGGCCGTCGGCACCGTGGCGATCAGGGTGTGCAGGTACGGGGCGCCGCCCACCCGGCGCAGCTCGCCGCGGCGTTCCAGTTCGGCGGCCACCGTCACGGCGTCGGCCGGCTCGCCGCGGCTGTACAGGTCGAGGACGCAGTCGTACACCAGCTGGTGCGCCGGGCGGTAGAAGTCCCCGGGCCGCAGCACCTCGACCACGTCGGCGATCGCGTCCTTGGACAGCATCATCCCGCCGAGGACGCTCTGCTCCGCCGTCAGGTCCTGCGGTGGCTGGCGATCGAACCCGTTGCCGCCCTCCGGCGGACCCATCGCTTCTGCCCGGTCATCGGTCAGAGCCACCGAAAGCCCCCTCTGTCTTCGAACATAAGTTCGAACCCCAACGATAAGCATCCACGACGGCAGCGGCAAGTCACTGGCGACGCGCCAGGAAGTCGCACACGCAGAGCGAGCGACAAGCGGAACTTAGATCGCGCCGAACCAGTCCGCAAACACCTCGGTGGACAGACCTGTGGACAGCTCGCGGCAACGAGTCACAGCCTGCCGGAGCACCTGTGGATAACTTGGGGACAGGTCGTGCCATCGCCAAAGAAACCCCAGGTGAGGGGTTGTGAACAAGGTGTGGAAAAACTCGGTCGGCGTGTCGGGTGAAAACGCCCACTCGGCGTGTCGCGACCTGCCGTCACGAGAAGACCCGTCAGCCCCGGCCGGGCTGGTTACCCGACGCGGGGCTGACGCGCTAAATGGTTACTCTCCGTCGCTGGCTCAGGAGGCCGTGACGTCGAGCTTGAACGAAACGGTGACGTCCGGGTGCAGCCGGACGTTGACGTCGTGCTTGCCCACGGTCTTGATGTGACCGGGCAGCTCGACCGACCGCTTGTCCAGCACCGGACCGCCGGCGGCCTTGACGGCCGACACGACGTCGTTCGACGTGACCGAGCCGAACAGCTTGCCGGAACCGGCGGCGGCCTTGGCCTTCAGCTTGACCGGGGCGATCTTCTGGATCGCGTCCTTGACCTCGTTCGCGTGGTCCAGGCCGCGGATGGCCCGGGCCTGCTGCGCGCGACGGATGGTCTGCACCTGCTTCTCGGCACCCTTGGTGGCGACGATCGCGAGCTGGCGCGGCAGCAGGTAGTTGCGCCCGTAGCCGTCCTTGACCTCGACGATGTCGCCCGGCCCACCGAGACCGGCCACGTCGGTCGTGAGGATGAGTTTCATTGATCCGGACTCCTTGATCAGCGCGCGGTCGAGGTGTACGGCAGCAGCGCCATCTCCCGCGCGTTCTTCACCGCGATGGCGACGTCGCGCTGGTGCTGGCTGCAGTTGCCGGTGACCCGGCGGGCACGGATCTTGCCGCGGTCGGAGATGTACTTCCGCAGCAGCGTGGTGTCCTTGTAGTCGATCAACTGCAGGTCGGACTTGGTCTTCGCCTTCTTCTCCGACTTGCAGAACACGCAAACCTTCTTCTTGGGCTTGCGAATGGGTGGCTTGGCCACTGGTCTAACTCCTCAATATCCCGAAGCTTGTGTAGAGATCAGAAGGGCGGTTCGTCGGAGAACCCGCCGCCGGAGCCGGCAGGCGGGGCCGAGCCCCACGGGTCGTCGGCCGGGGCGCCACTGCCGCCGCCGTAACCGCCGCCGCCACCACCGCCTCCGCCGCGAGCCACCTTGTTGATCTTTGCGGTGGCGTACCGCAGCGACGGGCCGATCTCGTCGACCTCGAGCTCGACGACGGTCCGCTTCTCACCCTCACGGGTCTCGAAGGACCGCTGCTTGAGCCGGCCGCTGACGATCACGCGGGCACCCCTGGTCAGGGACTCCGCCACGTTCTCGGCGGCCTGCCGCCAGATGTTGCACCGCAGGAAGAGGGCCTCGCCGTCCTTCCACTCGCCGGTTGCCCGGTCGAGAGTGCGGGGCGTCGACGCGACGGTGAAGTTGGCCACCGCGGCACCGGACTGCGTGAACCGCAGCTCCGGATCGGCGGTCAGGTTGCCGATGACGGTGATGACCGTGTCGCCTGCCATGTTGTTACCTCCAGGTGTCAGGCCCCCGCGGAGTCGCGCCGCAGGACCTTAGTCCGCAGCACCGACTCCTGGAGCCCCAGCTGGCGGTCGAGCTCCTTGACCGCGTCTGGCTCGGAGTTCACATCGAGCACGGCGTAGATGCCCTCGGTGTGCTTCTTGATCTCGAACGAGAGGCGGCGCTTGCCCCAGACCTCAACCTTCTCCACGTTCCCGCCCGAGGTGCGGATGACGTTGAGGAAGTTGTCCAGGGTCGGCTGGACCGTGCGCTCGTCGAGAGTGGGATCGAGGATGACCATTACCTCGTAATGACGCATGAAGACCACTCACCTCCTGTGGACTCGGCGGCCACGGACTCTCCGTGGCAGGAGGGGTCTTGCGACGAACAGGCTACAGGGCGACCTGAGGGGCCCTGCGCAGGACCCAGGTGCGGACGAGTGCCGCGGTCACGCCGGACAGCGCGAGCACGGCCAGCAGCACCGAGAACTCGACGCGCTGGTTCTTCGGCGGGCTCATCGCCTCCGCGCGGCCGGCCACCGAAACACCGTCGTCCGGCGGCGTGTCGCCGATGATGCCGAACTCCGGCGAGTACCCGGGCACGCCGCCGCCGTACCGGACGCCGGGCGAGGGCGCCCACAGGCCGGCGCGGGCGAACGGGATGTTCGAGTAGTCGGCCATCGGCGAGCGCCCGAAGTCCCACAGGCCCGGCTGGTAGAGGTCCAGGCCGAGGTCGTTCAGGCCTCCGGTGACCGGCTGGTTGGGCGCGGGCGTGCCACCGCTGCCGCCGCTCCCCGGGTTGGTGCCGGGCTTCGAGCCCGGGGTGCCGCCGCCACCGGGCGTGCCGCCGGTACCGGGGAGGACCTGGCCGACCGCCGCCTCGGAGGCGTCCGCGACCGCCGCGGCGCCGTCCTGGACGGGTGCGGCGGCACTGTTCACGCCGGTCACGGTCACCCCGCAGAGCGCGGTGAGCTGCTTCTGCACGCCGGAGACCACCGCCGCGATGATGTCGCCGAGCAGTGGGATCTTCCGCAGTTCCGCGGTCACCGCGTTCGCGATGGTGCCGCCGGTGATGTACCCGGTGCCGTTCGGCAGCGCGCCGATCGGGATGGGTGGCAGGGCGGCGAACGCCTGGTTGGCGGCGCCCGCGAGGGGCGGGCCGAGGATGGGAACGGCTCGCACGACGTCGGTGACGATGCCCAGCACGGCGGCCGGCGCGAGGGAGACCGGCTGGCCGGGCGCGCCCTGGACGCTGGTCGCGCAGCTGCCGATGACGATCGGCTCCGCGGCGTTGGCCGTGCCACTACCAGCGAGAAGAGTCGCCAGCGAGGTGGCGAAGACGAGCGCGAACGCGGAGACGAGGCTCCTCACACGCCGGCGCATCTTCCCTCCTGGATACTCGCGGGTAACACCTGTTCAACGACGTTAACGCGCCTTGGTGACGATGAACAGGCCAATTGGTTTCTCAGGCCGTGCCGATTCGGCCATCCGGCCCAACCGGCGGGACCTCCATCCAGCTGTCGGTGGGGCCGACTACGCTCGCGGGCCATGAGCATCGGCGCCCACATCCACAGCGACGACCCCCTCGGCGCCGCGCGGGAGCGGAACGCGGACGTCGTGCAGTTCTTCCTCGGTGACCCGCAGAGCTGGAAGTCCCAGCCACCCCACCCGCAGGCCGACGCGTTGCGTGAGGCCGGCATCGACATCTTCGTGCACTCGCCGTACCCGGTGAACATAGCCTCGACGAACAACCGCATCCGCATCCCGTCCCGCAAGACGGTCACCCAGTACGCGGAGGCCGCGGCCAAGACGGGTGCGAAGGGCCTGATCGTGCACGGCGGCCACGTCACGCAGGGTGAGGACCCGGCGGCCGGCCTCGCGAACTGGCGCAAGTTCTTCGAGCGGCAGGCCGAGGCCGGCGGTTTCCCGCTGCCGATCCTGATCGAGAACACCGCGGGCGGCGAGAACGCCATGGCCCGCCGGTTCGACATGCTGGCCCGCCTGTGGGACGAGGTCGGCGGGTTCGGCGCGGGGTTCTGCCTGGACACCTGCCACGCGTTCGCGGCAGGCGAGGACCTGGTCGGCATCGTCGAGCGGGTCAAGGGCATCACCGGCCGCATCGACCTGGTGCACCTGAACAGCTCCCGGGACGAGTTCGGCTCCTCGCGCGACCGGCACGCCAACATCGCGACTGGCATGATCGAAGCTGAGCAGCTCGCCGCGGTGGTCACCGAGGCCGGTGCGCCGGTGGTGGTGGAGACACCGGCGGAGGGGCAGGCCGACGACATCGCGTTCCTGCGTGAGGCCACGGGACGGTGAGCATCGTGCCGGCCGGCCGGGCATCGGCGCAGGGGGCGGCACCCAAGTCGCAACCGAGGTCAGGAGAGGACGTGCCCGAGGAGGTGGGCGCGGCGGACGATCACGCCGCCCGGCCGAGCGTCGGCGTGCGCCTCACCTCGCTCGGCCTGATCGTGCTCACCGTGCTGTGCGGGATCACGCTGATCCTCGGGTTCATCAACAAGGACCGCTGCACGGGCCCGCGTTTCGACCAGTGGGGCCGCAGCCAGCCGGACTTCGACGAGCGCCGGTACCGGGACGTCTGCTACTCGGACATCCAGACCCTGTGGATCGGCCGGGACATCGACCGGCACGTGTTCCCGTACGTGCACGGCAAGCTGACCGACAAGGGCCAGCCGATCGGCGGCGTGGTTGAGTACCCGGTCCTGACCGGCGTGTTCATCTGGGCGTCGGCGCTGTTCGCCCACACGGACGCGGACTTCCTGCTGTACTCGGCGCTGCTGCTGGCGCCGTTCGGCCTGGCGACGGCGTGGCTGCTCGGCCGGATGTCCGGCTGGCGGGCACTGCTGTGGGCGATCGGGCCCCCGCTCGTGCTGTACGCGTTCCACAACTGGGAACTGCCGGTGGTCCTGTGCGCGACCGCGGCGTTCTACGTCGTGCACCACGGCTGGGGCAGGCGTGGCGCGGACAGGCCACTGGTGAACCGGGCGACGGTCGCGGCCGTGCTGCTGGGGTTGGGCTTCGCGTTCAAGGTCTATCCGGCGATCTTCTGCCTGCCGCTGATGCTGTACGTGCTGACCGGCGGCCGCGAGGGCACCGAGTTCGGCGACCGCCGCGGCCTGGACTGGCGGGGCGCCGTGCGGGTGGCGTGGGTCGCCCTCGGCACGGCGATCGCGGTGAACGTGCCGTTCATGGTCGCCGGCTTCGAGGGCTGGCGCGCGTCGTTCACGTTCCAGCTGCTGCGCAAGGCCGACATCACGACGAACTCGATCTGGTTCTGGGGCCTGCGCCCGGACTCCAACCCGGAAAACGTGCCGGTGCAGGAGCTCATCGGCGTGCTGTCGCCGCTGCTGATGGTGATCTCGTTCGTGGTGGCGTGCGCCGTCGGCTGGGTGCGGTACCAGAAGGAGGGCACGTACCCGTGGGTGCCGGTGTCGGCGGCCATGCTGTGCGGGTTCCTGCTGCTGCACAAGGTGCACTCACCGCAGTACACGTTGTGGCTGATCCCGATGTTCGTGCTGCTGCGGATCCGCTGGGGCTGGATCGTGGCCTACTTCGCCGCGGACCTGGCGATGGGGATCGGGATCTTCCGGTGGTACTACGAGATCTACGACGGCAAGCACGGCGACATCTACAACGGCCTGGCGGCCCAGTCGGTCATGGTGGGCGTCTGGGGCAGGGCGGCCCTGCTCATCGGGCTGTTCTTCGCGTTCCTCACGTCGAGGGAAACCTTCCGCGAACGCTTGACAGTGTGAGTGCCCGGGCCGTTCCATTCGCCCCATGGCGACGACGGACGGCACCGACGCACGTGTCCTCGCCGGCGCGTTCGTGCTGTCCGCGCTGGTACTGCCCGTGGTGGGCCTGGCGACCGTCCGCGACGCCCCGTTCGAGATGACGACGAGCACCGGGGTCCCGCTGCTGCTGGGCGCGGCCGGCTTCCTGGTGATCATGCTCGTCGTCGACCCACTGCTGACCCCCGCCGAGCTCGTCTCCCGCCGCGCGGTCCACATCTGGCTGTCGAAGACGTTCATGTCCCGCCTGCCGGCCATCGAGCTACCGGTCCTGGCCGGCCTGCTGATCGCCGTGGTGGAGCGGGAGCGCAGCGTCCTGCTGATCGGCGCCTTCGCCTCCCTGGTCCTGTCCATGGTCTGGTGGCCGGGCGAGCAGTTCTTCAACGCGATGCGCCGCCGCCTCCAACCCCTGCGCGCCGACCACCTGATGGACGAGCTGCTCAACGCGAGCAACGGCCGCCTACTGCTCAGAACCCGTTGACTTGTCCACAGCCCGCGGCAGTTGTCCACAACCTGTCCACAGGCTCACCGCACCTGCCCGACCGGCCGCACCACGATCTCGTTCACGTCGACACCGGGTGGCTGCGACACCCATCAGCCAGCACCACGCGGTAACCGGACCCGGCGGCCAGCCTGGCGGTCGCCGCGCCGATGCCGCCCGTCGCGCCGGTGGTCAGGAAGACCCGGTCAGCCAACGGGGACGGGCTCCCGGCGACGGATCACGAACCTGTCCTCGGCGCCGTCCAGGAAGCCGCCGGCCGGGTCGTCCTCGCCGCCCATGCGGATCAGGTCCCGGGTCGGGTGGTAGATCTCGTAGATCACCAGGACGCACAGGGCGACCACCGCGAGGTCGCGGAGCACCACGAACGACAGGAACCAGTCGATCGGCAGGCCCTTCTTGTCGTCGCCCAGGTAGAACATCATGCGCGGCGCCCACACGAGCGCGTCCAGCGTCATCCAGCCGAGCAGCAACCGCCAGCGGGGGACGGCCAGGATCGCCAGCGGGACCAGCCACAGCGAGTACTGCGGGCTCCACACCTTGTTCGTCACCAGGAACGCCGCCACGATCAGGAACCCCAGCTGCGCCACCCGCGGCCGCATGGGCGCGTGCAGGGCCACGAACGCGATGCCCGCGCAGCACGCCAGGAACAGCACGGCGCTGACCGCGTTCAGCCACGTCGGTGTCTCGTTGAACGCGAGTGGACCGTCGAAGCCCTGCCAGCCCGTGAACTGGCTGACCACGTTGTACAGCGAGTCCGGGTCGGCGCCGCGGAGGCTGTTGCGGTGGAAGAACTCCCACCAGCCGCGGGGGAACAGCAGCGCGATGGGCAGGTTCACCGCGGCCCACGTCAGCCCCGCTGCGGCCGTCGTTCGGTAGAACTCGCGCATGCGGCCCGCTCTGAGGCAGAGCACCAGCAGCGCGCCGAGCAGGAACAGGGGATAGAGCTTGGCCGCGCCGCCGATGCCGAGTAGCACGCCGACCAGCACCGGGCGTTTTCGCGCCCACGCCAGCAGCGCGGTCGCCGCGCAGGCGGTCGCCAGGGTGTCGAAGTTGGTGAAGGCGTGCACCAACACCAGCGGGGACGCCGCGATCAGCGCCGCGTCCCACGGCCGTCTGCGGGCGGTTCTCGTCACCGCCCAGATCGTGATCAGCCATGCCAGGGCCAGCCAGAACGCCGAGATGTCGAAGAACACCGTCACGGCGAGGCCGGTGGGCAGCCAGCCGGCGTCCGCGATCTTCAGCCAGCCGTCGGTCAGCTTCGCGTTCATCCACTGGAAGAGGCCGGTCAGCACCGGGTACTCCATCCAGCGCTGGTGCTGCGTCGGCTTGCCGGCGTCGTCGTACCAGCTCGTCTGGTACGGGAAGCCGCCCTTGTCCAGCTGCTCGGCCGAGTACAGCGGGATGATGTCGGAGTAGCACATGGCGGTGAACGGCCGGTTCGACCGCCAGTCCAGCTCGAGCTTCTTCGAGTCCGCGTTGTAGTACTGCTGCACGCACGCGGCCTTGCCGAACCAGCCGATGGTCAGGCCGATGAGCGCGATCAGCAGCGCCACGCGCAGCGGCGTCCAGAACCAGTGCCGGCCGATCGCCGCGTGCACGCCCATCGGGCCGCCGATCGGCGCGCTGCCCGCGCGGGCCAGCGGCTCGGTCCACGTGGGTATGACGCGGTCCTCCGGACCGAGCGTCGCGGTGTCGCTGACGGTCCCGGGACGGGTCCGTGCGGGAGTGACGTCACCGTCCTGCGCGGTGTCGGCGTCGTCAGCGGGCTCGGTCACGCGGCCGATGCTACTGGGGTCGGGATCATCGTCCGGTCGCACACCTCTCCCCGAAAAAAGGACAGAGGCCCCGCGGGGGAGCCTCTGTCCACGAAACGGTCAAGCCTGTTCAGTTGTCGGTGTCGTTCGGGCCGTTGTCACCGGGTAGGCAGACCGGCGGACAGTTGTTGTTCGGGCCCGACGGGTCCGGGCCCCCCGTGTCGTCCGGCGTCGACGGATCCGTGGGCGGGTTGTCGGACGACGTGGGGTTGTCCGTCGGCTTGTTGTCCGTCGGCTTGTTGTCCGTCGGCTTGTTGCCGTCGCTCTTCTTCCCGTCGTCGTCCTCGTCGGTCGCGGCCTTGCCGATCGGCTTGAACGGTCCGAAGCCCATCTTGGGCTGGCCGTTCAGGTACGAGTTCATGAACTTCTGCCAGATCTGGCCCGGCAGGCCGGAACCGTAGACGATCTTGCCCTTGGCGTTCATGATCGGTGCCGGTTTGCCGGTCTCGTCCTGGGCGGCCATCGACACCGCGGTCGAGATCTGCGGGGTGTAACCGACCATCCAGGCCTTGGCGTTGTTCTCGGTCTCACCGAGCTGGTGGGTACCCGTCTTGCCGGCGCAGTCCCGGTTGTTCGCACACGCGATGTTGGAGTGCTTGGGGATCGGCCGGAGCGACTCGGTGACGTTGCGGGCGATCTGCGCGTTGTGAGCAGCGTCCGCCTGGTCGAACGCCGGCTTGCCGTTCTTGAGGTTCGGGTCCGGCTCCCAGTAGGTCTTGCCGTCCGGGGTCAGGATCGCCTTCACCAGGTGCGGCTTGTGGTAGATGCCGTTGGCGGCGAACGTGGCGTACGCCGAGGCCATCTCGACGGTCGACACCTGGGTCTTACCACCGCCGATGGCGATGTTGCCGTCCGGCGCCTCACCGTTCGGGCCCTTGAGCGGCGAGGTGATCCCCGCCTGCGCCGCGGCGTCGGCGACGGCCGGCGTGCCGACCGTGTTCAGCGCGATGTCGTAGAACACCGTGTTGATGGACTTCAGCATGGCGGTCGCGACGGTGCACTCCTTGCCGCACGAGTCGCCACCGGAGTTGCGGATCTTCGGGCTGTCGGGACCGCCGAACTGGCGACCGGAGGTGCCGTCGTACTTCTCGCCGAGGCCCTTGCCCTTCTCGAGGAGCGCGACCAGGTCGAACGGCTTGAACGACGAGCCGGGCTCCTGCGGCGTCTTCGCCCAGTCGATCCCGTTGCCGTTCCAGCCACCGAAGTACGCCTTGATCTCACCGGTTGTCGGGTCGACCGCCGTCAGCGCCGGCAGCAGGTTCCCGGGCTGACCCTCCATCACGGAGGTCACCGCCTCCTGGGCGAGCTTCTGTGCGTTGGGATCGATCGTCGTGACGATCGTGTAGCCCCGCTGCTTCAGCTGGGCGAGGCTCAGCCTGGTTTCGTCCTCGACCTCGTCCAGCACGGCCTTCTGGATGTGGGCGCCCGGTCCCTCGATGGCCGTCGGCCTGGCCTCCTCGAGAGGCCGGAGTGCCGGGAACTGCGCGGCCTTGCGGTCGGAGGCCGGCAACCAGCCCTTCTCGACCATCTGGCCCATCACGTAGGTCCAGCGCCTGTGCATGTACGCGTCGTCCTTGTACTTGCCGGGGAGCTGGATCATGCCCGCCAGCAGCGCCGCCTCGGACGGGGTCAGGTCCTTGAGCTCCTTGCCGTAGTACGCCTTCGCGGCCGCGACGATGCCGTTCGCGCTGCGCCCGAAGTAGATCGTGTTGAGGTAGGCCTCGAGGATGTCCTCTTTGTCGTAGGTGTTGTTCATCTTGTAGGCCTTGACGACCTCGAGCGCCTTGCGGCTGTAGCCGCCGACACCCGAGGCCTCGTCGTCGCCGGTGGCCTGCTTGATGTACTGCTGGGTGATGGTGGAACCGCCACCCCTGCCGCCGCTGACCTGGTTCCAGGCCGCGCCGAGCACACCGGAGATGTCGAAGCCCGGGTTGGTCATGAACTCGGCGTCCTCGGCCGCGAACACCGCGTGCTTGACGACGTCGGGGATCTGGTCGTACTTCACGAACTGGCGGGTGCCGTCCTGCGGGACGATCTGCGAGAGCTGCGAGCCGTCGGCGAACTGGAGCGTCACCACCTGCTCCTGCCGGGCGGCCACAGACTCGGGGGTCGGCACCTCGACCATCTGGTAGGCGACGAAGAAGCCCACGATCGGACCGATGATCATGAGCGCGGTCAGCACGTACCCCGCGCGCCGCACCCGCTTCCAGATCTTCTTGCGGCGCCGCTTGCGGTCGTCCTCGGAGAGCGGCCGGTCCTCGTCGTCGTAGTCGAGGTCCGGGTCGTCGTACAGCTCCTCGTCGTAGTCCGGCTCGCGGTGGGTGAGCAGATCGGGCTCGGGACTCATGCTGCGGTGCGCCGACTTCATGACCTCGGTCGGGCCGTTCGGGTCGACGCCGGGTCTACCGGGCATGCCCGGTAGACCCGGCGGGCCGGCGGGACCGGGTCGGACCACGCGGGTGGCCTGACCAGGTGGCGGACCCTGCTTGCCGGGGCGGCCGGGGGGCGGCGTGTGCGGGCCGCCCGACCGGCGGACCGTCGGGGACTCCTCGCCGCTCGGCCACACGGGCGCGGCGCCGTTCGGGCCGCCGCGGCGGCCGGACGGGCGGGGTGGCGCCGGTGGCTCGGCACGACGTGGCGCGGCGGGCGGCTCGGCCTCCGGCCAGGCGTGGTCGCCACCCTTGCGGGCGTGACTGCCTGAGCCGTTGCGGGCGTGGCCGTTGGCGCCGCCAGGCGCCTGGCCGCGTGCGGCTCCGTTCGACGGCTGACGGCCGTTACCGTTCCTGTTCGCGGCGCGGGCAGGCGGCTGGTCGTCATCGTCGTCCCAGAGCGGGCTCCAGAAGCCGGTGCGTTCCGGCTGCTTCGACGCGCGTGGGTCCGAGTCCTCACCAGTCGGCCACGCCGGCTCACTCGCGCGATGCCGGTGGTTGCGATGGTCACTCACGATGAACAGGCCTCCCAGAGCGACGGGCACGTTCGTGCGCGCCGTGTGGTGGTCATCAGTCTCGGAGCAGGCAAAACGGTGGGCTTCACTCCGCCGCTGTCCTCCTCCGTGGCTTGTGGGTGTCTAGTCCGCCCGTCCCCAGGACGTATGACTGCACCAGGTGGTTCCATCCGCAGGTGCGACAAACTTCGACGACGTACACGGTGAACTCGGAGAAGAGCGCGGCCATCCGCGCCAGCTCCTCCGGCGCCCGCGCCGAACCGGACGCGTGCTTGAGCTCGTCACCGTATACCCAGGCGACCTTCGTCAGCGGCTCCTTGCGGCAGACGGGGCAGGTCACGTCGCTGGGCGCACCGTGGAACTTGGCGGCCCGCAGCAGGTACGGGTTGGCGTCACACACGTCCATGGTGCTGACGCGGCCAGAGTGCACCTCCGCGAGCAGCGCTTTGCGCTGCAACGCGTAGTCGACCACCTGCCGCTGTGTACGCACGGGGACAGCCTACGCGGCCCCGTTATCACGTCCACGTGCTGTTTGGGGTACGGCGCGCTGACATGTCGCCACTCTGCGTTGAAGAAGTGATGTGGTCACGTTTGTCAACGGCGTTGACCTGCGCTTGATCGTCACACTCCGCCGTCACGGCGCCGGCCTACCCACGTCGTGATCACGGCCACGTCTACTTTCCGGACACCCCTCTGATGTATCGGCGCGATATAGTGAGGGGGTAGGTCACGTTGATGGATCGAGGAGGCCGAATGCTTGAGTTCGCCATCCTCGGGCTGTTGCACGAGGCCGCGATGCACGGTTACGAGCTGCGCAAACGGCTGTTCGACATGCTGGGCACGCTGCGCGCGTTCTCATACGGCTCGCTGTACCCGACGCTCCGCCGGTTGCTGAAGGCCGGTCTGATCGTCGAGGAGGACCCACAAGAGGTCGCCACCCGGGGTAGCTGGGGCAAGCGCGCCAAGCGCGTCTACAAGCTCACCGCGGAGGGCAAGGAACGCTTCGCCGAGATGCTCGCCGACGTCGGCCCCCAGGCCTACGACGACGAGGGGTTCGGTGTTCACATGGCGTTCTTCTCCCGCACGCCCGCCGAAGTCAGGATGCGCATCCTCGAAGGCCGTCGGCGTCGGGTCGAGGAACGGCGGGAAGGGCTGCGTGCCTCGATGGCGCGCGCGGGTGAGCAGATCGACCGCTACACCCGCGAGCTGCATCGGCTCGGGTTGGAGCACAGCGAGCGGGAGGTCCGCTGGCTCAACGAGCTGATCGCGGAGGAACAGAGGGAGCAGAAGGAACGACAGGACGGCGTCGAGTAGGCGCCGGCAGGTCAGTGCGGATCTGCACTCGGCACCGCCGCGGCTCGGGAGTGGCCGCGGCATCAGAAGGGAGTACCGGCATGGGCGAAAACCGCAGTGTCCGGGTCGCGATCGTCGGGGTCGGTAACTGTGCCGCGTCGCTCGTGCAGGGCGTGCACTACTACCGCGACGCGGACCCGGAGACCCGCGTCCCCGGCCTGATGCATGTGCAGTTCGGCGACTACCACGTGCGTGACGTGGAGTTCGTCGCCGCGTTCGACGTCGACGCCAAGAAGGTCGGCCGCGACCTGTCCGAGGCGATCGTCGCGAGCGAGAACAACACGATCAAGATCTGCGACGTGCCGCCGCTCGGTGTGACCGTGCAGCGTGGGCACACGTTCGACGGTCTCGGCGAGTACTACCGCGAGATCATCACCGAGTCCGACGAGCAGCCGGTCGACATCGTGGCCGCGTTGCGCGAGGCCAAGGCCGACGTGCTCGTTTCGTACCTTCCGGTCGGTTCGGAGGACGCGGGCAAGTTCTACGCCCAGTGCGCCATCGACGCGGGTGTCGCGTTCGTCAACGCGCTGCCGGTGTTCATCGCGTCCGACCCGGAGTGGGCCGCGAAGTTCACCGAGGCCGGCGTGCCGATCGTGGGTGACGACATCAAGTCCCAGGTCGGCGCCACCATCACGCACCGCGTGCTGGCCAAGCTGTTCGAGGACCGCGGTGTCGAGTTGCTGCGCACCTACCAGCTCAACTTCGGCGGCAACATGGACTTCATGAACATGCTGGAGCGCAAGCGCCTCCAGTCCAAGAAGATCTCCAAGACGCAGTCCGTGACGTCGCAGATCCCGCACGAGATGGAGCGCGCCTCCGTCCACATCGGCCCGTCGGACCACGTGCCGTGGCTGGACGACCGCAAGTGGGCCTACGTCCGCCTGGAAGGCAAGGCCTTCGGCGACGTGCCCCTGAACCTGGAGTACAAGCTCGAGGTCTGGGACTCCCCGAACTCGGCCGGCGTGATCATCGACGCGGTCCGCGCCGCCAAGATCGCCCTGGACCGCGGCATCGGCGGCCCGATCCTGTCGGCCTCCTCGTACTTCATGAAGTCCCCACCGGAGCAGTACTCCGACTCCGAGGCCTACGACGCGGTGGAGAAGTTCATCGCGGGCGAACTCGAGCGCTGAGGAGCGCGCGTCTCGCCGCCCCCCTCGCTTGGTACGAACTGGGCGAGGTGGCCGGCGAGTTCGTGCTGGGCGCAGCCGATGAACGAGGCCAGGTGGCGCACAACTGCCGGCTCAACTTCCACGATCCCGTCGGGATGATCGTTGAGGGAGTTCCGTGCCCACTGCGCGAGGGGCCGGAACTTGACTCGCTCGTCCTGGAGCAGCGCCCGCAGGTCGACCGCCAGAGGCAGGCTGGCCAAGAGGATGCGCGCCCGCTGCAGCCCTCGTGCGAACACCGTGGGGGCGTCGGCGTCCAGTGCCCAGCTCAACTCGGCGAGCCGGAGCAATGTGAGTTGGCGGAGGCCATGTTCATAGGCCAACAGACTGCGTTCGGCGATGCCGGAAGGCAGTAGCCCAGCGAACTGCTGCCGTGACCAACCTCGTGCTTCCCGCGTCCGCCGCAACTCCTCACCCACCGCCCTGGTGATCGCGTCGCCGGTTAGCTCACGAGGAACATCCACCGTACTCACTCGTCATCACTCTCCGGGTTGAGCCGGTGCTCGATATCCCGCGCCTTGCGGATTTCCATTCCTGCGCAGGCCAGCGCCTCGTGCCGATGCCGCGGATCAACCTTCGCCGTCTTCGCGTACACCTCAGAGCTGTGCCGATGGAACTCCACCCACACCAACGGATCGGCATCCCGCGCCGGCCGTCCACTCCACAACACCTCGTGTGCTTCCGCCAGGGTGGCGGGTATGTCCTGTCGTTCCGGCGCAGAACCCATCGGCCTGTCTGACGACATGATCACCTCCTGCAACATGAGGTGACGCTAAGTCGACTGTGCTTTTGTGATTTGACAAGTTGTCAAATACGGCAGAGATCACCCGGTCGGGGCAATACCCATTCGCCAGGCCAGGCCACGCAGATCCCGACCACCTGCCGCGCGTACTTCCGCCGACAACAAGCCGGTGACGGCTTCCCTCGCCCACACGTTGGTGTGCACTTGTTGTGGAGCCAGTTGCTCAGCACGCAGCAACGCGGCCAGCCCTTGCGCACGGGTCTTGCGTTCGGCGAGCATGCCTCGGCCGTAGTCGATCCAGAAACTTGCCTGCCGGCCACGTGAGATTGTCTCGGTACGCAGCGATGAAGCGTACTTGGCGACACGAGGGCCGTGACCTAGTTCGACGCCGATCGCCACTCGGAAGATGCCGACGTTTGTCCGTCCGAACTGCATAATCCCTGACGGCCATGGAGACGTGTCCGGCTCCAGCGATTCAGCGACGGCGGCTGCCTCTGCGAGATGGGTCTCGGCGAGGTCTCCCTGCCCTTGTGCGGCAGCGGCGAGTGCGGCTGTCAGGTTGGCCATACCGCGAGTCTCGACTCGATCCCCGGGTGCGTCGTCGGCAACCGAAATCGCGAGTTCGTACTGACGTTGGCGATTGGTGCCGCTGAGGAAGTGCGCTCGACCCCATTTGCCCACGGCGTCCCACACGGGATCGTTCAGTCTGGCGGCTACCTGTTGCATGCGGTCGGCCGCCAGCGAGGGCATGCCTGGGATACGCAGCCGCGCGGCGATGCTGCCGGCGACGTGATACGCGGTGAGGAGGGGTGGCAGTGCCCGCCGTTCCAGTTTCGGGTCGGCAGCCGCCACCAGCAGTTCACGGATGAGTGGAGCGAGAACAGCGACCTGTGTCGGGTAGTCGCCGGCAGCACGAGGGCCGCCAGAGTTTCGGGCCGCGTGAAACTGCGTCAGTTCGTCGAGGGTCTTGGGGAGAGGGCGACCAGGTGCGTCCGGAACCTCTCCCACCCACCAACCACCCAGCAGATCCCCCAGCGTCGCCATCGCCGTGTAGGTCTGGTGAGTTCCTTCATCGGGCGAGAGATCAGCTTCTCGTGTCAGCTCGATGGTCGACACGCGGAGGGCGCTGGCGATCCGTTCAAGCACGAGCCGTTTTGTGAGAGGACGTTCGCCGCGCTCAATCCGTGAAAGGTACGAGGTGGAAATCCCGGCGAGGCCTGCGACCGCGCCAAGATCCATTTTCCGCCATTTCCGCAGCTCACGGATGCGACGTCCAAGACGGGCGTGCTCGATGTCCACAAGCCAAGGCTACCTGCCGCTATTCCGCCTGCACCTGATCCGCGCGGCGGTCGTACGTCGCGCGGGCTTCGTCTATGTCGTCGGCGTGGTGGACGGCCCAGCCCATCAGCTGGCACACGGTGCCCAGCAGGGTCTCGCCGAGTGGGGTGAGCCGGTAGTCGACGCGGGGTGGGACCACCGGGTGCACCGTGCGCTCGACCAGGCCGTCGCGTTCGAGCGTGCGGAGTGTCACGGTGAGCATGCGCTGGCTGATGTCCCCGATGTCCCGCCGCAGCTGCGTGAACCGCATGGTGCCGTGCTGCCCCAGCTGGTGGATCACCGCGATCGACCACTTGTCACCGACCCGGTCCAGGATCTGTCGCGCGTGACACAGTCTGGCCCGGTCCGCCTCATCCACCTGCACGGTTACCTCCACATAACTGACGCTGGAAAAAGTGCCGTCTTCCCACGTCAACCATAGTTCCTCACGATGGGGTCAGTTACCAATAGGAACTGAGAGGGACCTCATGACCACCATCGAGGCGCTGCCGGTCGACGAGTCGTTCGCCGTGCCGGCCGGTGACGAGGCGCTGAGCCGGGCCGCGAAGGGGCTCCGCGAGCGCAACTACGCCGCGCACATCGTCGACACCGCCGCCGACGCGCGGGCGCTCGTCCGCGACCTGCTGCCCCGCGACAAGGCGATCTTCACCGCGGCCAGTGAGACGCTGCGGCACTCGGGGCTGCTCGCCGACATCGACGACGGCGAGGAGTTCGTCTCGGTGCGGGCGCGGCTGGCCGGCATCGACCAGGCGGACGTCCGCCGGCAGATCACCATCGGCGCGGCGCCGGACGTCATCGTCGGCAGCGTGCACGCGATCACCGAGGACGGCATCCTCGTCGCGGCGTCCGCGAGCGGTAGCCAGCTCGGGCCGTACGCGGCCGGTGCGGAGAAGGTGATCTGGGTGGTCGGTGGGCAGAAGGTCGTGCCGGACCTCGACACCGCGTTCCGGCGCGTGCGCACCTACAGCTACCCGAAGGAGCACGAGCGCTGGCGCGTGCAGGGCTTCGAGTCCTTCATCGGCAAGTTGCTGGTGATGGAGCGCGAGTACGCCGAGGGCCGTGCGACCGTGGTGCTGGTCCGGGAGGAAATCGGCTTCTAATCCTTTCCGGTGTGCTGGGCGTCAAGGGAGTGTGGACACGGCAACCGACACGACGAGTGAAGATCGCGGACACCCTCGGCATCGCGCTCGGCACCGTCAAGGCCACGACCAGCCACGCCATGGCCGCGATGCGTGACGCGCTGAGTGCCGGAGTGGGACGGGCAGTACGTCTACTCCTTTCCCTGCTCGGCGTGAAGAACGACTACGTGAACAACCCGGGGCCACTTCCGGACCTGCTGTTGTTCATGACCACGCCGCAGGTCGCCACCCTGGACGTCTTCGACCGCGACGACAGGCCGGTCGAGGTCCGCGAGGGTCGCACGCACCGCCAGGGCCGTCTACTTCCTCGCCGACTTCAAGGGCTCCACGGACGGCAGGTCGTACCAGGCCAGGGACGCGGCCGGCAAGGTGGTCGGCTGATCACGCTCCGCTGCGACCTGCGGTTGTTCACCTTCTCTTCACTTGCTCCACGTGTTGGCCTCCTACCGTCGGCCCGTTCCCAGGACCTGACAGTGGAGGCCACGCGTGTCCTCAGCCGAAAAACCCCGGCTCCTGCCGTTGTTCACGACCAACCCCAAGGGTGGCCGGTCGTCGATCACCTGCCTTTACCGGTGTGGCAACGCCTGTGCCCACGAGGCGCCGAACACCTCGGACAACCAGTACTTCGCCGACGTCGTGGCGGACGTCGTCAGCCGCCGCAAGATGCTCAAGGCGGGCGCCGTGATCGCGGTCGCCGGTGCGGGCCTGGCCGCGGTCGGCGCCGGCACCGCCGCGGCCGAGCCGGCGACCGACCGGCACGGCGGTGGCGGCACGGGGCTGGACTTCGCGCCGGTCGCGCCCAACGACCTCGACGCGCTCGTCACCCCGCCCGGCTACGAGCAGGGTGTGGTGATCCGGTGGGGTGACCCGGTGGTGCCGGGTGCGCCCGCGTTCGACTTCGCGAACCAGACCGCGGCCGCGCAGGCCAGGCAGTTCGGGTTCAACAACGACTTCTGCGGCCTGGTCCCGCTCCCGGGCTGCCGGGACAAGTGGCTCATGGTCTCGAACCACGAGTACACGACCGAGTCGGCCATGTTCTACGGCTACGACCCCAACAACCCGACCCGCGCGCAGGCCGAGATCGCGTGGGCCGCGCACGGCCTTTCCGTCGTGGTGGTCGAGAAGAACCGCCGCGGCGGTCTCGAGGCCAAGCTCGATCGGCATTACAACCGGCGCATCACGCTGACCACGCCGTTCGAGGTGCGTGGCCCGGCCGCCGGCTCGAAGTACCTGAAGACGTCCGCCGACCCGACCGGCCGGCGGGTGCTGGGTACGCAGAACAACTGCTCCGGCGGCGTGACCCCGTGGGGCACGATCCTGTCCGGCGAGGAGAACTTCAACCAGTACCTGGCGAACGGCGAGCTGGTCACCGACCCGGTCGCGAAGGCACGCAACGCGCGGTACGGCATTGCCGGCGGCGCGTCGCAGCGCAAGTGGGAGCGGTTCGACCCGCGCTTCGACCTGTCCAAGGAGCCCAACGAGGCCAACCGGTTCGGCTGGATCATCGAGATCGACCCGCTGGACCCGAACTCGACGCCGGTGAAGCACACCGCGCTCGGCCGGTTCAAGCACGAGGGCGCGAACGTCATCGTGGCCCGCGACGGCCGGGTCGTCGCCTACATGGGTGACGACGAGCGGTTCGACTACATGTACAAGTTCGTCACCGACGGGAAGTTCAAGCCGGGCAACAGCCGTTTCGCCCGTGAGCACAACAAGAAGCTGCTGGACTCCGGCACGCTGTACGTCGCGAAGTTCACCGGCGACAGCCCGGCCACCGAGATCGACGGCACCGGCAAGCTCCCGTCCGACGGCGAGTTCGACGGCTCCGGCGAGTGGATCCCGCTGGCGCACAACAACACCTCGTTCGTGCCCGGCTTCACCGCCGAGGAGGTCTACGTCTTCACCCGGCTCGCCGCCGACGTGGTGGGCCCCACGAAGATGGACCGCCCCGAGGACGTCGAGCCGAGCCTGAAGACCGGCAAGATCTACGCCGCGCTCACCAACAACACCGACCGCGGCAAGCCGGGCAAGGAAGGCCCGACCGAGATCGCTCCGCGCGTGAACAACAAGAACGGCCACGTCCTGGAGATCACGGAGAACCGGGGCGACAACACGGCGACGAAGTTCGCGTGGAAGCTGCTGCTCCTGTGCGGTGACCCGGCCTCGCCGGACACCTACTTCGCCGGCTACGACAAGTCACAGGTCAGCCCGATCTCCTGCCCGGACAACGTGGCGTTCGACAGCAAGGGCAACCTGTGGATCGCGACCGACGGCAACGCGCTGTCGCACAACGACGGTCTGTTCGCGGTGCCGGTCGAGGGCCCGGAACGCGGCCACGTCAAGCAGTTCCTGACCGTGCCGCACGGCGCGGAGACCTGCGGCCCGGTCGTCACCGACGACTTCGTACTGGTGTCCGTGCAGCACCCCGGTGAGCTGGAAGGATCGAGCGCGGACAACCCGCTGTCACACTGGCCGGACGGCGGCACGTCGCAGCCGCGCCCGGCGGTCGCGGCGGTGTGGAAGAAGCGCTGAACCCTATGGTTGGGGCATGACTGATCGACAGCTCGCCCTGATCACCGGCGCGTCCCGGGGCATCGGCAAGGCCGTTGCCGATGCCCTCGGTGACACGCACGACCTGCTGCTCGGCGGCCGCGACGAGAAAGCTCTCTCGTCGCTGGCCGCCGAGCTGCCGTCCGCTCGTCCCTGGGTCGCGGAGCTGACCGACCAGGCGGCCCTGACCGCGGCGACGGCCGGCATCGACCGGCTGGACGTGCTGGTGCACTCGGCGGGCATCTCCCGCCTGGGCGCGCTCCTCGACCTGACGCCGGACGTCTGGCGTGAGACCTATGAGCTGAACGTGGTGGCGGTGGCCGAGCTGACGAGGCTCCTGCTGCCGGCGCTGCGGGCCGCCGCCGGTCACGTGGTGCTGATCAACTCCGGTCAGGGCCTGAACGCGAACGCCCGCTGGGGTGCGTACGCGGCGAGCAAGCACGCGCTGCGTGCCTACGGGAACGTGCTCCGCGCCGAGGAGGAGGCCAACGGCGTCCGCGTCACCACGGTGTTCCCGGGCCGCACGGCGACCGACATGCAACGCGAGGTCCGCGAGTTCGAGGGCGCCCCGTACGAACCGGACCGGTACATGCGCCCGGAGTCGGTGGCCGACGTCGTGAAGGCGGCCGTCGCGACCCCGCGTGACGCCCACGTCCACGAGCTCGTGATCCGCCCGATGAGCCGTTAGGCGCGTAGCCGGGCCGTCACCACGCCCGCGTCGGCCTGGACCTTCGCGCGGTCGACCTTCGTGGGCTCGCGGTCGGCGACCACCTGCTCGCCGGCCACCCACACGTCCCGCACGTCGCGGGCGCCCGCCGCCCACACCAGGTTCGCCAGCAGGTGCTCGTTGGGCACCGACAGGCCCGACGCGAACGCCTCCGACGACACGTCCACGTGCACGACGTCCGCCCAGCGGCCGGGCTCCAGCACGCCGATGTCGTCGCGGCCCAGCGCCGCCGCGCCGCCGCGGGTCGCCAGCAGCAGCACGTCCGCCGCGGTCATCGCCGCCGAGTCCATGGTGGACAGGCGGGCGAGGAGAGCCGCCAGGCGCATCTCCTCCCACAGGTCCAGGTCGTCGTTGCTCGCGGGGCCGTCGGTGCCGAGGCCGACCCGCACGCCGGCGGCCCGCAGCGCCGGCACCCGGGCGATGCCCGACGCCAGCTTCGCGTTCGAGCCGGGGCAGTGCGCCACCGCGACGTCGTGCGCCGCGAACAGGGCGATGTCCTCGTCGGACAGGTGGACCGAGTGCGCGGCCATGGTCCGCCCCGCCAGCAGGCCGATCTTCGCCAGCAGCCGCGGCACCGAGCCGTACTCCGCCCGCTGCGCCATGTCCTCGGCCAGCGACTCCGCCACGTGCAGCAGCAGCAACGCACCCCGCGACCGGGCCGCCTCCGCGACCGTCGTCAGCGCCTCCGGGGTGAGCGTGTACGCCGAGTGCGGGCCGTACGCCAGCTCGATCCGGTCGTGCGGCCGCAGCCCGTCGACGTCGATGCGGGCGTTCACCTCGTCCAGCTGCGTGCGCCAGTCGTAGCCGGGCACGTCCACGATGGCCGGGCCGAGCACCATGCGGCCACCGGTCGCGAGGACGGCGCGGACCAGGTGCTCGGGCTGGAAGTACTGCTCGACACTCGTCGTGATCCCGTTGCGGAGCATCTCCACCGAGCCGAGCAGCATGCCCGCCTCGATGTCCGCCGGCGTCAGCTGTGCCTCCGCCGGCCAGATGATCTCCTCGAGCCACCGCATCAGCGGCAGGTCGCCGCCCATCCCACGCAGCACGGTCATCGGGCTGTGCGCGTGAGTGTTGATCATGCCCGGCATCAGGATGCCGGGCAGCGACCGCGCCGGACCGGTGAAACGAGGGGCCGACGCGAACGGGCCGACGTAGCCCAGCCGGCCGGAGTCGTCGATGTCCACCACCGCGTCCCGCAGTACGCCACAGGTCTGGTCGCACGGCAGGACGATCTCCGCATGCAGTCGCTCCATGCGGAGATCCTGTCAAAGGATTACAGCGGCGAGTCCTCCCAGGTCGTGAACGAGGGCCGCGAGCTGCTCTTGGCCGCGGGCAGGAACCCGTCGACCGAGTGCTTGATCGTCACGCCCGCCACGTCGAACGAGTACAGCACCGCCCGGTTCAGCTCGACCACCGCGCGGTCGCGCCACAGCGTGCGGTCGGACGTCGTGTCCAGGCCGAGCCGGTCGGCGATCGTCCTGGCCAGCCCGTACGCGGCGTCGTCGGCGAACACGTCCTCGCCGATGGCCTGGCAGATGTACACGCCGTTGTAGGGCGCCGCCGGGTAGGTGATCCCGCCGATGCGCAGCTTGCGGTTGCTGATCACCGGCACCGCGTGCCAGCGCAGGCCGAGCGTCGCGAACCAGGGCAGCTCGGGGTGCTCCAGCGGCACCTCCCGCACCACGTCCCGCGGCAGCGGGAAGACGCAGACGCCCTCGTGTGGCGTCTGGACGACCAGCGGCAGCTTGTCGAACGCGGTCCGCCCGGTCGGCGCCCGCCAGCCCAGCCGGCACACCGCGGTCGTGAACTCCACGTACCGCCGGTCGCCGAGCACCCGGGCCGGCTCCGCGTACCCGGCGTACCGCACGAGCTGGTCGTTGCGGATGCGTGGGCCCGGCCGCCACGGCGTGTCCGGCGCGAACACGCTCACCATCGGCCGCACGTCGCCGTCGTTGGTCGACATCCGCAGGTGCTGCACGCACTGCGCGGCGACGTCGGCCGCCTCGCGGACCTGCCGCAGGTCACGCACGAGCAGCCCGCGCCACGGCACGTTGGCCGGGCACCAGCCGCTGTCGCGCAGCGCGAGCCGGGCGCCGTAGGCCAGCTCGGCCGGCAGGTGGCGGTACGTGCCGGTGGCGATGATCTCCTCGCGGACCTTCGCCAGCCGTGCCTCGACCTGCCCCGCCTTGGGTCTGGCGTGGTGGAAGGCACGGAGGAACTCCTCGGCTTCACCGTAGATCGACTGCTTGCGTAAGCGAGGTCGCGGCGCCGAGCTGAGCGGTGCGTCGCGCAGGGCGGTCACGTCAGTGAATATCGGCCCCGGTCGGGCAGTCCTGGATTACCTGGTGGGGTGGCCTGCCATGATCGAAAACTACCGACGGTTGGTCCGAAACCGGTCATACCGCCCTCGGCGGTACTACGGAGACCACCCAATTAGGTCAGATGCGTTCGAAAATGAGGTCGCGGCTGACCCGCCCCTCCTCCTCGGCCCGGCTCTCGAACTTCGTCAGCGGCCGCCACGCCGGCCGCGGCGCCCACCCGTCGTGGCGGTTCCGCAGCAGCGGCTCGGCCGAGCACACCTCCAGCATGTGCTCGGCGTAGTGCGCCCAGTCGGTGGCGAGATGCAGCGTCCCGCCCTGCACCAGCCGTGACGCGACCACCGACACGAGCGACGGCTGCACCAGCCGCCGCTTGTGGTGCTTCTTCTTCGGCCACGGGTCCGGGTAGAAGATCCGCACGCAGGACAGCGACGCCGCCGTCAGGTGCTCCTCCAGCAGCACGACCGCGTCCCCACGCAGCAGCCGCAGGTTCGCGATGCCCGCGGCCTCGGCCCGCATCATGAGCTGTGCGAGCCCCGGCTGGTAGACGTCCACCGCCAGGTAGTTCACCTCGGGCTCGGCCTCGGCCAGCGCGGCCGTCGTCTCACCCATGCCCGGCCCGATCTCCAGCGTCACCGGCGCCGGCCGGCCGAACCACCCGTCCAGGTCCAGTGGCCCAGAAGGCAGCTCCCGCACGTTCCGCCCGAGCGTGGGCCAGAGCCGCTCCCACGCACGCGTCTGCCCGACGGTCATCCGACCGCCACGGTTCACGAAGCTGACGACGGTCCGCCGGGTTGTCTCCACGCCGGAAGACTCTAGGGGGCGAGCGATTCCACCCGCGCGAGGTTCGCCCGCAGGTCCGCGAGGCCCGCCACCGCGACCGGCGCCGGGGAGGCGTCACCGGCGTGTACGCGGATCACGTCGATCCAGCCGGCGTGGCGGTCGGTCAGCTTGAGGGTCGTCGGCACGCCCGGTTCGGTCAGCTTGCGTTCGGAGGGCACGTACTCCCAGAAGCCGGAGTCGCCGTCCGCGGTCCACGGGACGTACACCCAGCCCGGCCGCGACGACAGCAGCTTCGACACGCGGTCCTCGACGGTGTAGCCCTCCAGGCGGGAGGTCAGCTTGCCGTCCGCGAGCGCACGCAGCCACCACGGTGCGGGTGCCTCGGGGTCGGTCGCCACGATGGCCCGGTAGAGAGCGAGCACCTGCTGTTCGGGCGCGCGATGTAACCAGGAGCGTCTGGTCTCGGCGGGAGTGGTGGCGTTCTCGCCGCCCCACTGCTCGATCGCCTGTGACCATTCAAGGCCGAGCAGCGGTTCGACCCGCAATGCCTCGGACGGATGGTTTGACGAGCGCCGTTGCTCCTCAGCCGCGGCGGCGGCATCAGTAGTTGGGCCGGTGTCAACCACCGTCACAAGTCCACCTCCAAGGACACCCCTGTATGTAGTTAGGGCGCGGTTTGGGACTGCCTACTAACGATATGACCCCTAATTCATACCGTCTGTCCGCCGGCTGTGGGACGAATCACGGTGGCTTTACGTGGTATTAACCGCGATGTGTGGTGTAGAACACCCAACCCCGACCTATGTGCCAGATCGTTATGTTGCCCTTGATCGTTACCAGTTAGCGATCTACCGGCGGAAACGTCACCCGAATGGCATAGCGATGCTTGCCGCTTCAATTAAAAAAGGGAACCCGAGCCACCCCCCGAATGGTGACCCGGGTCCCTTCCCCCAAGCGACGCGGTAGCGGCTCCCCCGAGCGCTACGCGTCTCGCCTGTTCGCGGTGAACACCGCGATCCCCAGCATGACCACCGCGAAGGCGGCGAAGTAGGCCAGTGCCCACCACGGGCTCAGCGTGGCGTTCGACGCCTGCGGGCCCTCCCCGGCGACCACCACGTTCGACGCGTCCGGGTCACCGGTCAGGAACTTGTTGGCGACGTTGAACGGCATCCACTTCTGGATGTCGACGCCGACGGTCGGGATGAGGCTGACCAGGCTCTCGACCAGCAGCGTGTAGATCAGCAGGATCGACACCGCACCGGCGGAGTGCCGGATCAGCAGGCCGACCGCGATCGCGATCACCGCGGCGAACGCGTAGACCAGCCCGACGCCGGCCACCGCCCGCCACTCGAAGGCGGTGTCGATGCCGAGTGCGGCGGACGACCTGACGAGCTTGGCGATCGCGACGGAGCCGAACGCGGCCACCTCGCCGATCAGCCCGGCGAACAGCGCCACGACCGTGGTCTTGGCCAGCAGCGTGCTCGTCCGGTTGGGGATGGCCTGGAACGTGGCGCGGATGGTGCCGAACCGGTATTCGGTGGTGATCGCCAGCGTGGCCATCACCATGATCACCATCAGCCCGAAGTTGACGCCGAACTGCGTGGTCGAGATGGTGGGTGTCAGTTCGTTGGCCGTCCCGGTGACCAGTGCGGAGAACCCGACGGTCACGGCGATGGCGGCGAGGGTGCACCACAGCGGCGAGCGCGTGGTGAAGAGCTTGATCCGTTCGACGGCGAGCAGAGTCATCGGTTCACTTCCCGGCAGGCATGAAGTCGGCGGCGACCTGGCCGTCGGTGGACAGGGCCGCGTGGTACTCGACGGAGTCACCCGTCAGCTGGATGAAGGCCTCCTCGAGCGAGCCGCGCTGCGGGCTCAGCTCGTGCAGCGTCAGCCCGTTGGCGGCGGCGATGTCGCCGATGTCCTCGATCTCCATCCCGGAGACGACCAGGCTCTCGCCCTCGTCGCGGACCGTCGCGCCCTTCTGGCCGAGCGCGGACCGCAGCTGCGCGAGCTGCGGGCTGCGCACCACCACCGTGGACTCGGTGGCCCGCGCCACGAACTCCTCGGTGCTGCACTGCGCGATCAGCCGGCCGCGGCCGATGACCACCAGCTCCTGCGCGGTCAGCGCCATCTCCGACAGCAGGTGGCTGGACACGAAGACCGTGCGGCCCTCGTCGGCCAGCCGGTGCATGAACCGGCGGATCCACAGGATGCCCTCCGGGTCCAGGCCGTTGACCGGCTCGTCGAACAGCAGCACCTCCGGGTCGCCGAGCAGCGCCGCGGCGATGCCGAGCCGCTGGCTCATGCCGAGCGAGAACCCGCCGGCGCGCCGGTTCGCCACGTCGGTGAGGCCGACCAGGTCGAGCACCTCGTCGACCCGCTTCGCCGGCAGCTTGTTCGACTTCGCGAGCCAGCGCAGGTGTGCACGGGCCGAGCGGTTCGGGTGCACCCACTTGGCGTCCAGCAGCGCGCCGATCTTGCGCAGCGGCTGGTGCAGGTGCCGGTACTTCTGCCCGTCGATCTCGACGTGACCGCCGGTCGGCGCGTCCAGCCCGAGGATCATCCGCATGGTGGTGGACTTCCCGGCGCCGTTCGGGCCGAGGAAGCCGGTGACCCGGCCCGGCTGGACGGTGAACGAAAGGTTGTCGACGGCTAACGTCTTCCCGTACCGCTTGCTGAGGCCCACTGCCTCAATCATGTCCGCTCCCTTGTAAGTCTGTGTGTCCCCGTCGAAACAAATCTTGGCGGTACCGGAGGTCTCCGCACGTCCACCTGAGGTCCCCAGTTCAGGTCAACTTCTGGGAGTAGCGTCCATCAGCCGAAAGGTTGGCGATATCCGTAACCACCCTGAGGGAACCCTGACTTACGGACCCTGAGATATGGCTGAGGAACGGTCAGGCCTCACCCGGGCGGACGAGGCCGGTCTCATACGCGAGGACGACCGCCTGCACGCGGTCCCGCAGGTCGAGCTTCGACAGCACCCGGCCGACGTGCGTTTTCACCGTCGCCTCGGACAGGAACAGGCGCTGCGCGATCTCGGTGTTCGACAGCCCCTGCGCGATCAGCATCAGGACCTCGCGCTCGCGGTCGGTCAGCACGTCGAGTATCGAGGCGTCCCGCAGCTCACCGCCGGCGGAGCCGAGGAACCGGTCGAGCAGCCGGCGCGTGACGCTCGGTGAGACGACCGCGTCGCCGCTGGCCACCGACCGCAGCGCGGCGACCAGCTGCACCGACGGCGTGTCCTTCAGCAGGAACCCGCTCGCGCCGTTGCGCAGCGCGGAGAGCGCGTACTCGTCCAGGTCGAAGGTGGTCATCACGAGCACCTTCGCGAGCCCCCGCTCGGTGATCAGCTTGGTGGCCTCGACGCCGTCGAGCACGGGCATGCGCACGTCCATCAGCACGACGTCCGGCCGGTGTTCCTCGGCGAGCTTGACGGCCTCCTCGCCGTTGCCGGCCTCGCCGACGATCTCCATGTCCTCCTGCGCGCCGAGCACCATGCGGAACCCGACCCGCATCAGCTCCTGGTCGTCGACGAGCACCACCCTGATCACGTAGCTCAACGTAGTGCCCTACGCGTTCCCGATGGGCAGACTCGCGCGAACCTCCCAGCCGCCGGCCGACCGCGGGCCCGCGTCGAGCGTGCCGCCGAACACGAGCGCCCGCTCCCGCATGCCGATCAGCCCGTTGCCGCCGGACACCCCGACGAGCGTGCCGGTGACCCGGCGCCCGTTGTCCACAATGGACAGATCGACGCGGTCGCCGGTGCGTTCGACGCGCACCAGGGCGGAGCTGCCCGGCCCGGCGTGCTTGAGCGAGTTGGTGAGCGCCTCCTGCACGATCCGGTAGATGCCGAGGCCGACGCCGGTGGGCAGGTCGTCGACGTTGCCCACGATGTCGAGCCGTACCGGCAGGCCGACCGCCCGGACCCGGCCGGCCAGCTCGGACAGCGACTGCGTGCCCGGCTGCGGCGTGCGCTCGCCGGCGTTCTCGTCGCTGCGGAGCACACCGAGGAGCCGGCGCAGCTCGGTCAGCGCCTCCCGCCCGGTGCTGGAGATGGTCTTGACCGCCCGCTCGGCGAGCTCGGGCTGGCTGCGCACGGCGTACGCGGCGCCGTCGGCCTGCACCACCATCACGCTGACCGCGTGCGCCACCACGTCGTGCAGCTCGCGGGCGATCCGGGCCCGCTCCTCGGCCACCGCGATCCGTGCCTGCTGGTCCCGCTCGGTCTCCAGCAGCCGCAGCCGCTGCTCGACCTCGGCGTTGTACGCGCGGCGGGCGCCGTTGAACTCGCCGAGCGCCCAGGAGAACGCCAGCGACAGGTTCACCACGATGATCATGGGGATCCAGTCCTCCGGGAACTGCCACGGTGTCTGGACGAGCGTCATGACCTCGTTCACCGCGACGTACAGCAGCGCCGCGCGACGGCTCACGTACGCGACGAGCGTGTACAGCGCGATACATGCGGTGATGATGCTCGCGATGCCGATCTCCAGCAGTGCGTGCACGGTCCCGATGCCGAGCGCCAGGTACGCGGCGGTGATCGGGTACCTGCGGCGGAACACGATCGGCGCGACGGCCCCGACGATCAGCGGCAGCGTGATGTACCAGGGGTGCGGCCGCGGCTGGGCCTCCGGCTGGACCGTCCTGCCGATGAATATCAGCAGGTCGAACCCCGCGATGAGGGCAGCGATGACCGTGTCCCCCACCATCGGATGCGCCTTCATCCACAGGCTGAACCGCCGCACGAACCCAGCGTAGGCACCCACGGCGAGCGATGACGTCCAGCCAGGGGCTGATCGGCCGTAGTCCTGAGGGTTGACGACCCGGTATCTTTGTATCAAAGGGGTGATACAAAGTGGCTGACTGGCTCGAACACACAGTTCTTCCCAGTGCCATCGCGGTCGCCGTGGTGCTGCTGGTCCTCTGGCCCACCGAGAGCAGCGGCCGGCGAGTCCTGCGAACCTGGGGCATCCCGGAGCCGGCCCAGGACCAGATCGCCGAGGCCGTCCGCTACCTGCGTCGGCGCCGCATCTTCTTCACCGCGCTGTTCGTGTTCGGCTCGCCGCTGATCGGGCTGGTCGTCCGCCCGGACGCGCCGGGCGTCGGGATCTTCGTGCCGCTGCTCGGCGCGATGCTGATCGCCGAGCTGATCGCCACCCTGCGGCCGGTGCGCGGGTTCCGGGTCGCCTCGCTGGACCGGCGTGGCTGGCGGGACCTGGTGCCGCGCTGGGCCGTGTGGGTCATGGCCGTCCTCGTGGTGCTGGCGGTCGGTCTCGCCGTGGCCGGTCTCACCGTCGAGCCGCCCGCCGGGCGGTACGTGAACGTGGACCTGACCTCGCGGTTGGCGCTCGGCTACGTCGTCGCGTGCCTGCTGCTGGTGGTGACGCTCATCCACCTCGCCGTGCGCCGGCCGTCCGTCGCCGACGAGGAGGTGGACGCCGCGCTGCGGACGCGGACCGCGCGGGTCGCGACGGGGATCGGGTTCGGCTGGCTCGGCACCGCGGTGCTCATCGCCAGCGAGCGCCACCAGGAGATCAACATCTCGGAGCCCACGCGCGTGGAGCCGGACTGGTTCGGCGACGCCATGCAGATCACCGGTCCGGTCGTGCTGGCCATCTCGATCGTGTGTTGGTTCTGTGTCGCGACGCCCAGCCGCCGCTCGCTGGCCAGGCGGTGACCGCGCCCCACATCACGGTCGACCCGGACAGCGGGATCGCGCCCTGGCGGCAGGTGCGTGACCAGCTCCTGCACCTCGTCCGCGCCGGCGCGCTGCCCGTCGGCGCCCGCCTGCCCACCATCCGCCAGCTGGCCGGCGACCTCGGCCTCGCCGCCGGCACGATCGCGCGGGTCTACCGCGAGCTGGAGACCGCCGGCGTGCTGCGCACCGCCCGCCGCCAGGGCACGGTCGTGGCGGCGGCGCCGGCGACCTACGACGCCGCGCTGGCGGAAGCGGCGGCCGCGTACGCCGCCCGCGCCGCCGAACTGGGTGCCGACCCGCACACCGCGGCGGCCGCCGTGCACGCCGCATGGCCGGATCGGTAGGACCGCGCCCCGAGTGTCGGGCTGTCATGGCACGATCAGCGGTGCATGGACACATGAGGGGGTGGAATGACGACGGCGACCGATCAGCCGCAGCCGGCCGGTCCGTTGTCGGCCGCGGTTGCCAACCTGTGCACGCGGCTGCAGCCGCAGGTCTCCGCGCGCACCGCGGCGGGGTTCCGCGAGGTGTTGCGGCGGCTGTCCGCGCCACTGCAGGTCGCGGTGGCCGGGCGCATCAAGTCCGGCAAGTCCACGCTGGTCAACGCGCTCATCGGGCGCCGGGTCGCGCCGACGGACGTCGGTGAGTGCACCCGGCTGGTCACCCGGTTCCAGTACGGGACCGTGGACCGCGTCGAGATCGTCTTCGACGACGGGCGCAAGCAGGTGCTCCCCTTCTCCGCCGACGGCATGATCCCCAACGACCTCGAGGTCGACTTCGACAAGGTCTCCCACCTCGAGGCGTACCTGACCAACGCCGTGCTGCGCGACCTCACGGTCATCGACACCCCCGGCCTCGGCTCCCTCGACGCCGCCTCGGTCAAGCGCACCGAGCAGCTCCTCGGCGCGGCCAAGCACCGCAAGGAGGAAGAGGACGGCGAGGAGGAAGGCTCCAACGAGCTGGACGACACCTCCCGCAACGCCGTCGCCGGCGCGGAGGCCGTGCTCTACGTCGTGACCCAGGGCGTCCGGGCCGACGACCAGCAGGCGCTCGCCGCGTTCACCGTCGCCACGGCGAGCCGCGAGCCCGGCCCGGTCAACGCGATCGCCGTGCTGAACAAGGCCGACACCATCGCCCCCGAGTCGGTCGCCGGCTCCGACGGCGACGTGTGGAAGGCCGCCAGCCTGCTCGCCGAGAAGCAGGCCGCGACGCTCAAGCCCCGCGTCGCGGACGTCATCCCGGTCATCGGCCTGCTCGCCGAGTCCGCCGAGTCCGGCAACTTCACCTCGGCCGACGCCGACGCGCTCCGCTCGCTGTCCAAACTGGACGAGGCGACCTGGGAGACCATGATGATGTCCGCGGACATCTTCACCACCTGGGACTGTGAGGTGCCGGAGGGGACGCGGCTCCGCCTGCTGGAGAAGCTGGACCTGTACGGCATCCGCACGGCCGTCGAGGCACTGCGCCGCGACCCCGAGCTGACTGCCGGCGCCCTGCGCAGAACCCTGCTGAACGCGTCCGGCCTGAGCTCCGTGCGCGGCCGGCTCGACGCGGTGTTCCGCGCGCGGGCCGACGGCATCAAGGCGGCGGCCGCGCTCGCCTCGGTCACCGCGCTCGCCCACGCGTCCGGCGATCCCGGTGAGCGGCAGCGTGTGCACGACGCCATCGAGGTGCTGCTGGCCAAGCCGGAGGCACACCAGCTGCGGCTGCTCGAGGCGCTCACGCTCGTCACCTCCGGCGCGGTGGCCATGCCCGAGGACCTCGCCGAGGAGGTCCTGCGGGTCGGCAGCAGCGCCGACATCGGTGAGCAGCTCGGCCTGAAGGGCCGGCCGCCGAAGGAGCTCTCCGCCTACGCCCTCGAACGGGCCGGGTGGTGGCGGTCGTTCGCGTCGTTCGGCGCGACGCCGGCGCAGAGCCGCGTCGCACACGTCGTGCACCGTGCGTACTTCCTTATCTGGCAACAGCTTCGCGAACAGGCGGGGTGAGGCACATGGCATCGTGGTTCAAGCGCCGCGAATCGGAAGAGGACCCGGACGAGTCCACCATCGAGGTGAAGGCCCGGGTGATCGCCGACGCGGTTCGTGCCGCGGAGTACCAACAGGCGCCGCAACCGGGCCCGCAGGCGGGTATCGCCGCCGACGGCCTGGTGACCGGTGGCGACTTCACCGAGCCGGACGAGGCGCCGCCGAGTGCCGAGGCGGTGGCCCTGGACCAGGCCATGGCCGAGCGCAAGTCGCTGGTGCAGCTGTGCCTGTACGCGCTGGACCGCGCCAAGAGCCCAGGTGTGGTCGAGCGCCTGGAGGAGGGCCTGGCCGGCGTGGGCGTGGCCGCCATCCGCCCGGACGGCGCCCGCTTCGACCCGGCCCACCACGAGGCCGGCGGCACGGTCGCCACCACCGACGAGAACCTGGACGGCGTGGTCGCCGAGACGGAGGTCGTCGGCTTCAGCGACCGGGGCGAGGTGCTCCGCGTCCCGATCGTCACCGTCTACTCGAAGAGCGCGACATGACCGCCCCGGCGGCGCAGAAGCCGTCCTTACCCCAGATGGTCAAGGCGACTCGCGAGAAGTTGCTGACCCTGCTGAAGGAGGTCAACCCCGACTCGGCCCGCTGGGTCGACGAGGTGCGGGCCAAGCGCAGGAGCACCCCGTCCGCGGTCGTCGTCGGCGAGACCAACCGCGGCAAGAGCTCGCTGGTCAACGCCCTGATCGGCCAGCCGGGACTGTCCCCGGTGGACGCCGAGGTGGCCACCGCGACCTACCTCGTCTTCGGCCACGCCGAGGAGTGGTCCGCCCGGGCCTGCTACCCGGGTGACCTCGCGCCGGTGCCGATCGACCTGGCCGAGCTGATCAACTGGGTGTCCGCCGCGCACGAGCTGCCCACCGGGCACCTGCCGCCGCGGTACGTGGAGATCGACGGCCCGTCCGAGTTCCTGGAGAAGGTGTCCATCGTGGACACCCCGGGTGTCGGCGGGCTTGACTCGATGCACGGCGAGCTGGCCAAGGAGGCGGCCGAGTCCGCGACCGCGCTGCTGTTCGTCGTGGACGCGTCCGCGCCGTTCACCGCGGGGGAGCTGAACTTCCTCGCCACCGTCGGCGAGAGCGTCGAGACCGTCGTGTTCGCGTTGTCCAAGGTGGACCAGTACCGCGGCTGGCGCCAGGTGCTGGAGGCCGACCAGGCCCTGCTCGCCGAGCACGCCCCCCGCTTCGCCGGTGCCACGTTCCACCCGGTCTCCGCCCGCATGTACGAGATGGCCGCGAAGGCGCCCAGCCCGGAGGCCGCTGCCATGCTGCGCGAGCGGTCCGGTGTGGACGAGCTGCGGACCGCCCTGACGAGCCTGCTCGCCGGCCGGTCGGCGATGCTCGGCGAGGCCAACACCATGCGGGCGCTGTCCACCGCGCTCGCCGAGCTGCAGGTCAGGCTCGAGGCGGAGAAGCGGGCGCTGTCCACCGGCGAGGACGAGGCCGAGAAGCTCCGCGCCCGCAAGGACGAGCTGACCACCGAGCGCCGGTCGTCCACCAAGGGCTGGCAGGTGCGCATGCGCACCGAGATCCAGCGCACCCGGGTGGAGAACAACCACGAGACCGGCCGGCAGATGCGTGACGTGCAGTCGTGGTTCCGCCAGGCCATCGACGCGGCCGACCGGGACAAGCTGCGTGAGCTGCCGCCCCAGGTGGACGCCGCGCTGCAGATGGTGTCGAGCCGGATCAGCCAGGGCGTGGCCTACCGGCTCAACCAGGTGGCCGAGGTCGTGCTCGGCGAGCTGTTCACGCCGGAGGAGCTGACCATGATCCGCGCGCAGTTCGCGCGGGCCGGCTCGCCCATCATCATCCGGCCGGCGGAGAAGCGCCCACCGACCACCGAGGACAAACTGCTCGTCTTCATGGGCGTCACCGGCGGGTTCAGTGCCGGCAAGCTGGCGGTCGCGCCGCTGGCCGGCCTGGTCATCGCGCCCGTCCTGATCGTGCCGACGATCGCCATCGCGCTCGGCGCCGGCTGGTGGTTGTCCAAGACGCGCAAGCACTCCGCGGACAAGCAGCACATGAAGCAGTGGCTGGGCGAGGCCATCGCCGACGCCCGTTCCACTGTGGACCAGCTGCTGGCCGAGCAGCTCATCGAGGCGGAGCAGCAACTGTCGCTTTCGCTCGACGAGGCGCTCGGAAAGCGAATTGCGGGTATCGAAGAAGAGCTCCGTGAGGTAGACAAGGCACTACGTTTGGACACCGCCGAACGGACGAAGCGCCTCAACGCGGTGAACAAGCGCCTGACCGACGTGACCGCCGGTCGGGAGCGGGCCGAGAAGATGCTGGCCAGCATCAGATCGGTCCGGGACCGGGCGTAAAACTCTCCGATGGTTGAGGGAACCGCTCGGGCTTACCGTTAGTCATACATGCCGCAACGCACAAGTTGAACTTTTAAGGGGGCACCCCGTGTACGTCGACAGCGACGACCCGACCGACACCACGACCGACACCACCGACGACACCTACGGTGACGACTCCACCGACTCGACCGACTCGCTCGGCCACGACGAGATGGAGGTCGAGATCGACGGCGAGACGTACGTCGCCACGGAGAACTACGACAGCGACGATGACGGCCAGAACGACGTCGCCGTGGTGGAGACCAGCGACGGGTACGTGGGGTACGAGGACTCCGACGGTGACGGCACCGCCGACATCGCCGTCGAGTACAACGAGGACGGCGAGGCTGTCGCCGCCGCGGAGTACGACGAGTCCACGGGCGAGTGGGAGGCCACGGACGTCGACGACCTGCCGGCGCAGGTCGGGGGCGACGGGACGGACGAGGGGGACACGTCCGCCGACGACTCGACCGACACCACGGACACCACCGACACCGACACGTCCGGCAGCGGTGAGGACATCACCGTGGACGTGGCGGGTGACGAGGACGTGGACGCGGGTCCGGCCACGTACGACACCGACGGTGACGGCACCAACGACACCGCCGTGGTGACGGACACGGACGGCACCACCTACGCCTTCACCGACACGGACGGTGACGGCGAGGCCGACCAGGCCGTCGTCATCGAGTCCGACGGTGACGTGACCGTCGCCGAGCACACCGGTGAGGACCAGTGGGAGGTCACCGAGGAGGGGCACATCGACGAGCAGGGCAACTACACGTCCGACAGCTCGTCCTCCTCGGACGCCGCCTGGTCGCAGAGCTGAGCTCCTCGTGAGCTGAACCACTTCTACACTTAACGAAACTGAACCGATCCCGGCAGGCCCTCTGGCCTGCCGGGATTTGTTTCTGTGCGGTAGACCACTCGTACGTCCGGGTGCTGAATCGATACCTAAATCGGTCTTGTGGCCCACCCGACACGACAGATCTCGTTTACTCACAGGTCACCCGGTTACTCTCAACAACATCCCCCAGCGAGGTCCCGTCCAAGCCCCGGACGGGTGCTTCGCCGTTCATGCACCAAGGACGTCGACGTCCGGATATCGGACACCGGCGTCCTTAGTCATTCGGCGGCGAGCCAAGTCAGGAGATGAAGCGAGAGATGACGGCAGTGGCAATCCCGGGTGTGGACAACGCACCGACGACGCACGAACGGCTTCTTTCCTGGGTACGAGAGGTGGCTGAGCTGACCACCCCGGACGAGGTGGTCTGGGTCGACGGCTCGGACGAGGAGTGGAAGCGCCTGACCGACCAGCTGGTCGAGGCCGGCACGTTCACCCGCCTCGCGAAGAAGCCCAACTCCTTCTGGGCCGCATCCGACCCCGACGACGTCGCGCGCGTCGAGCAGCGCACGTTCATCTGCTCGGCCGACCCCGACGACGCCGGTCCCACCAACAACTGGATGGACCCGGCCGAGATGAAGTCGACCATGACCGAGCTGTACCGCGGCTCGATGCGTGGTCGGACCATGTACGTCATCCCGTTCTGCATGGGTCCGCTGACCGCCGAGAACCCGATGCTCGGCCTGCAGATCACCGACTCCGCGTACGTCGTGGTCTCGATGCGGATCATGACCCGCATGGGGACCAGGGCGCTCGAGGCGTTCACCGCCCCGGACGGCAGCGAGCGCGACTTCGTGCCGTGCCTGCACTCGCTCGGCGCGCCGCTCGACCCCGGCCAGGACGACGTGCCGTGGCCGTGCAACGAGACCAAGTACATCTCGCAGTTCCCGGAGACCCGCGAGATCTGGAGCTACGGCTCGGGTTACGGCGGCAACGCCCTGCTCGGCAAGAAGTGCTACTCGCTGCGGATCGCCTCGGTGAAGGGCCGTGACGAGGGTTGGCTCGCCGAGCACATGCTGATCCTCAAGCTGATCTCGCCGGAGAAGAAGGTCTACTACGTCGCGGCGGCGTTCCCGAGCGCGTGCGGCAAGACCAACCTCGCGATGCTCGAGCCGACCATCCCGGGCTGGAAGGTCGAGACGCTCGGCGACGACATCGCCTGGATGCGGTTCGGCGACGACGGCCGCCTGTACGCGGTGAACCCCGAGGCCGGCTTCTTCGGCGTCGCGCCGGGCACCGACTACCACACCAACCCGAACGCGATGCGCACGATCGAGAAGGGCAACTCGATCTTCACGAACGTGGCGCTGACCGACGACGGTGACATCTGGTGGGAGGGCATGGGCGAGCCGCCCGCGCACCTGACGTCGTGGAAGAAGCGGGACTGGACCCCCGACTCGGACGAGAAGTCGGCGCACCCGAACTCGCGGTACTGCACGCCGATGTCGCAGTGCCCGATCCTGGCGCCGGAGTGGGACGACCCGAAGGGCGTGCCGATCTCGGCCATCTTCTTCGGTGGCCGCCGGGCCGACACGATCCCGCTGGTGACGGAGTCGCGCGACTGGATGCACGGCACGTTCATGGGCGCCACGCTGTCGTCGGAGACCACGGCCGCCGCGAAGGGCAAGGTCGGCGTCGTGCGTCGGGACCCGATGGCCATGCTGCCGTTCATCGGCTACCACGCGGGTGACTACTTCCAGCACTGGATCGACACCGGCAAGCGTGCCGACGCGGACAAGCTGCCGAAGATCTTCTACGTCAACTGGTTCCGCCGCGGCGACGACAAGCGGTTCCTGTGGCCGGGCTTCGGCGAGAACTCGCGGGTCCTGAAGTGGGCCGTGGAGCGCCTCGAGGGCAAGGCCGCCGCGGTGGAGACGCCGATCGGCTACGTACCGACCGCCGACGACCTGGACCTTTCGGGTCTGGACGCGTCGAAGGAGGACATCGAGTCGGCGCTGGAGTTCAACCCGGACGAGTGGCGTGCGGAGGCGCCGCTCATCGAGGAGTGGTTCGAGAAGATCGGCGAGAAGCTGCCGACGCTGCTGCGGGCGGAACTAGACGCGTTGAAGACGCGGTTGGGCGCTCAGTAGAGCGATAAACGGAACGGGGACCACCTGGTCGGGTGGTCCCCGTTCGTTTGTCCACAACCTGTGGATAAACCTGTGCACAGCCTGTTGATTCGGTCCCCAGCCCCTGACCAGCCCCGATGGTAGAGACATCCGTAGGACATGCCAATGTCACCCGTTGGACATGTGGTTTGTCCACAGAGGCCGGTGCCACCGAGGGTAGCCAAAGTCCCGCCGATCAGGTTAAACACTAGGGCTTGCGACCGACCGCGGCGTACCCGATCGACCGCTCGGGGTCGACCGCGTCCTCGGGTGTCTCGGGCCGCCACTCCGACAGCCACACGACGCCCGGCTCGACCAGTTCCGTGGCGGCCATGAAGGCGGCGACCTCCTCGCGGGTGCGGCCGCCGCCGGGGGTGCTGGTGCTGTTGTACAGCTTCCAGCCGTCCTGCGAGCGCTGGAGATCGACTTTTGCCGCGTGGGAGAGCACGAGGTAGCTGCCCGGCGCCATCGCGTCGACGTACCGGGCGACGGTGCTCGCCGGATCCGCCGAGTCCGGCACGAAGTGCAGCACGGCGGCCATCAGCACGGCGACCGGCTGGTCGAAGTCGATCAGCCGCCGCACGGGTTCCGCGGTGAGCACCCGGTAGACGTCCAGAAGGTCGGCCTGCACGGCGCCGGCGTGGTCGTTGCCCTGGAGGATGAGCTCGCTGTGCGCGACCGCCACCGCCTCGGCGTCCACGTAGACGACCCGGCAGCCGGGTATGGCTTTCTGGGCGATTTCGTGCACGTTCCCGACGGTGGGGATGCCCGAGCCGAGGTCGAGGAACTGGCGTATCCCGCTGTCGAGGCAGAACCGCACAGCCCGGCGGAGGAACGCCCGGTTGCGCCGCGCGACCTCCCTGGCCTCCGGGATGGTGGCGAGCAGCTGCTCGGCGAACTGGCGGTCGTGCTCGAAGTTGCAGGCTCCACCGAGGAGGTAGTCGTACACACGGGCGGCGTTCGGTCTTTCCAGGTCAACGCTGGCCGGCGCCCAGTCCGGCAGAGAGTCCGACATGAAGCCACATTACGGGTGGCGCTTGGCCTTCCGGAGATCCAGCCGCCAGGTCTGACCCGTCAGCTCGCGCCCGAAGCGCATGGTTGTGTCCTCTTCGACGAGCTCGAACCCGGCCCGCTGGTAGATCCTGCGGGCGGGGGCCAGCAGGGACACGGTCCACAGCTCCATGGCGCGGTACCCCACGGACCGGGCGAACTCGACGCACTCGTCGACGAGGACGGTGCCGACGCCCGCGCCGCGTGCACTCGGCTCGACGTGCAGGAGCCGGAGCTTGGCGGTGGTGTCGTCCTTGCGCACGCAGAAGATGGCACCCACCCGCTCGCCACGCAGCTCGGCGATCCAGGCGCGCTCGACCTCGGGATCGTGCTTGTCGAGGTAGTCGGCGACGATCTGCGCGACGAGGGCTTCGTAGGAGGAGTCGAACCCGTGCTCGGCGGCGTAGAGGGCACCGTTCCGCTCGATGACCCAGCCGAAGTCACCGGGTGCCGGTGGCCGCAACGTGACGTCGGGCCGCCCGGCGGGCCGCTCGATACGCCGGCGGATCATGTCCATGGCCTCGATGAGCCGAAGCTGCTCGTCGTCACTGAGGTCGGCGAGGAGCGCCCGGATGTGCCCCACGGTCTTGGTGTCAAGCACCCGAAACGAGTCGTGGCCCTTGTTGGTCAACCGAATGACCTGACGACGGGCGTCGGAGCCCGAACGGTCCCGCCGCACCAGCCCGTTCTCCTCGAACCGGCTCAGGAGGCGGCTGAGGTAGCCGGCGTCCAACCCGGTCGCCTGGCGCAACGCGGACACCTCGGTCTCGTCACGTTGCCCCAGCTCATACAAAACCCTTGCCTCAGTCAACGAGAAGGGAGTGTGCAGATGATGCTCATTGAGGACGTCAAGGAACGTGGTGTAGCTGCGATTGAACGCCCGAACGGCCGCAATGCGGTCGGCGGCGATGTCGGTCCCCATGAAGATCCCCGTTTCCCGTGAAACAATTCCTTGACTAAGTCAAAGAATATGCCAGGGCAGCGGCGCCATACAACCCCGCGGTGGTGCCAAGCTTCGCGGGCTCAACCCGCAACCCCCGCAAGTACGAGAGCCGAGCATGAACGGCAAGCGTCTCCCGAACAGGCTCGAAGAGGAGGTCCCCGGTCTGGGCAACCCCACCCCCCACAACAGCAAGGTCAAGATCACAAACCGCGGCGGCGGCCACGATCGCCAGTCCCACAGCCCGCCCAGCCCGCCCAAACCCCTCCCGAGCGACGGCGTCCCCAGAGTGAGCGGACGTAGCAAGATCCCGTGCATCGGTCCCAACCCACCCCCGCCGCCGCGCCCACCGCACAAGGTTCGGGCCACTGGCAACGGTCTCAACACACCCCCGCCCTCCGCAGGTGCAGGGCTCCCCATCCGGCTCAACCACGACATGCCCCACATGCCCAGCGTTGCCGGTAAGCCCCCCAAAGGGACGCCCATCAATCACAAGCCCCCCACCAACCCCGGTGGAGACAACCATCCCGAGCATGGCACTGGCCCCCTGCCCGGCTCCCACCCAGTGCTCCCCAAGCGCAACACAGACAGCGTCCCCACCAAGCGCGACGGGCACCCCAACCAACTCCCGAACCCGCTCCACCAGCGGAAACTCCCGCCAAGCACCAACATTGATCGGCGAAACCGTCCCAGCGGCGGTGTCTATGGGCCCAGCACACCCAATCCCAACCCCGTCAACATCCCCAACCTCCAACTCCCCAACCACCGCACAAAGAGAAGCAAACGGATCGCCCCCAGTAGGCCGAGTGGCATGCCGCAACAACCGCCCCCCAGAGTCCACAACCCCACCAGCGATCTTGGTGCCCCCAATGTCCAACGCCAACACGGTCATCCCGCCACCCCAACCCTTCCACTAGAACTGCGTCAACAAGCTATCCACAACCCCAACCGACCAGGGCCTTCTCCGCACTGGCGAAACCACCCCAACCCGTCCTGAACCTGCACACCGCCCAACCCACCCGGCGCCCCGGGTCCGCTCGGTGCCCTGGCCGGCCTGCGGCCGGGCCACGCCGCGGGCCGGCACCTCTCCCGCTTGCAAACCGTCACCGATGTCGCCCGATTCTCGGGCGGAGCACGACTGTCACTTCGCCCACGTCCGCTGACCGAGATTCACCCACAAACCCGCCTCGATCGAGAGCCGCCTGCCCTGCGTCCCAGCCCGCCGTTGCACCGGTTCTTCACGTCCGCTCTCACCACCGAAACCATCCCCAATTCGCCTCGACAGTGGCTGCCCTGAACCTGCCCACCGCCCAGCGATCCGGTCCGCCGTTCCCCTGCCCCATGCAGCCGCCCCGCTTCCCGGGCGGCGCACGAGTGTCCCTTTCGCCCGCACTCACCACCGAAAGTTATCCACAACCCCTGCCGACCAGCGTTTTCGTCCCCATCCCCCGGTAGACTGGCACCGGGGTCGCCCCCCGGGATGGGTGGGGGCTGCCCCGTAACGGAGGGCGATGCGGCGACGCATTTTCGCAGCTCAGAGCGTCAATGGCGGTGTGTGTTGTCCGGCTGGTTGGGATCGCCGGGATGCTCGTAGCCGGGCGCCAGCCGCACCTCACCCGCCACGCGCCGGTCCAACCACGCCGTGAACGCCCGCCGTCGCCCCGCGGCCAGCAGAAACTCCGTGATCGACTCGCGTACCTCCGCCAGCGGCCGCACCCGCGCCGGCCGCACCTCCTCCACCACCAGCACGTGCGTGCCAAGCGGATCTCGCACCGGCCCGACCCGCTCCCCAACCGACGCGCCGAACACCGCGTCCTCAACCGGCCCCGTCAGCTCACCTCGCCGCAGCACCCGCCGGCGCGTCGGGCCGTCCCCTAGGGCGTGCCGCACCACTCGTTCCTCCGGCACGCGGAACCGGGACGGGTCGTAGCATTGCTCGACCGCCTCCGGTGACACCACCACCTCCGCCGTCACCGCCGCGAAAACCGCTCGTGCCAACGGATCCCGTGCCAGCAGGTCCGCCGCGACGCTCCCCAGGCCCAGCATCGCCGCCCGGTCCGGCGCGATCAACGCCAGCGGTGGCCCGTCCACCGAAGTCAGTCCCCGCGCGTGAGCCTCCGCCGCCACCAACCGTTCCGCGACGAGCACCTGCACCAACCAGCGCCGCAGCTGCCGGCCCTCACCCGTCCGCTCCCGCGGCAGGACCGGCGCCACCGGACCGGTCCGCAACGACACCTCCCGGGCGTCCACATCGGACACTTCGACGGGAACCCCGGAAACCCAGGCCGCGACCGTCACGAAGTCACCTCCAGCGCAACCGCCGGCGAGTACAGCAACCGCCCCGCCCCCGCCACGCGCACCAGCGCCCACCACTTCCCCGGCGCCGCCCACCGCGGCACGTTCACCTCGAACCCCAGCTCCACCTCGCCGTACGCCGGCAACGACGCCCCGACCGCCCGCGGCCCGACGAACTCCCACGTCCCCCACGGGCTCACCACCGCCGCCTCGAGCGAGATCGGCGCCCCCGCCGCCGACGCCACCCGCACCGCCAGGCGCCCGCTTTCCCCGCGTGCCAACCGAACCGGCGACGGGTCGGCCGACAGCGAGATGAGGTTCCCCGGCGGCTCCGCCCCGACCGTCACCACCGCGACGTCCTCGACCACCTGCCGCCAGCTCGCCGGCACGTCCCCGGCCAGCTCCGCCGACACCCGCACGGGATACCGTCCCGGCGCCCCGTCGGCGGTCACCGCCACCTCGGTGACGAGATGCCCACCCGGCGGCAACCCGAACGGCACCTCCGCGGGCTCGACCGTCCACCCCGCCGGCGCCGTCACCCGGACGAACCCGTGCAGGTCCACATCGGTCGCGTCCGAGGCGACCGACACCGTCAACCCGGCGCCACCAGGGCGAGCGTGCACCGCCACCGGCAGACCACCGAGTGGCGCCGGCCCGCGGTTGTGCAGCCAGTACTTGGCATACAGCGGCTGCACGGGCTCCGCCTCCGGCCCCAGCACCGCGCCGTCCACAATGGACCACGAAGCCGTGGGGCGGGCGAGGACGGTGACCGCGTCGCAGCCGGCGACCTCGATGCTCGACAGGGGAGCGCCCGGCTCCTCCAGCAGGTTCGCCGACGTCAGCTCGGACAGGCCGACCACATCGGACGACAACGTCGCGACGGCGGGCGCCCCGGTGTGCGCGACCACCCGCACCGCAAGGCTTTCCCGAGGATCCGCCGGCACCGCGGAACCACGTGTGAGCGGATTTCCCACCGCCTTCACCGCACCCAGCCGCACCCGGTTCGCCGGCTCGGCCCGCAGCAGCGACCCCCGCGCCGGCAACCCGCGCGAGCCACCCTCCGAGGTCACCACCGCGTGCAACGGCCGGCTGAACTCCGCGCTGTTGTCCGCGATCTCGGCCGCCCGCCAGTCCCCGTCGCCCTCCGCGATCGCGTACCGGAACTCGTGGGTCCAGTGCTGCAGCTGGAAGTTCGACCCGTCCGGCACCGTCCGCCGCGGTGGGTCGATCCACACGCCCGACGGCCACCCCGTGCACGACCGCATCAGCGACGCGTGCAGCGTCCCGGCCGTGTCGACGGCGAAGCCGGGCAGTCCGCGGTTCAGCAGCGCCACGGTCCACCCCGCGTACGGCGCCTGCCCCGGCACTCCCGCGCCCACCTCGATCACGTGGTCCGCCAGGTCCGCCACCACCGACTGGATGTGCTCGACCGGCACCACCAGCACGCCGAGCGCCCGCGCGTCCCGCAGGTCCGCGCTCGGCTGCCACACCTCGTCGAGCGGTTTCTGCGGCGGCACCCAGAAGACGCCCTCACCGCTGACGCCCGACCGTTCCACCACCTCCGCCGTGAACGAGTTGACGTCCGGCCCGCCGAGTGCGATCCGCATGTCCGGCAGGTTGGAGTCCACACCCAGGTCGCCGTACCGCGCGCCGGCCGCACTGCTCACGGTCGACGTGACCCCGTTGCGGGCCAACGCGATCGCCAGCTCCCGGGCCAGCGGCGCCGCCTCCGCCTCGCTCGGCACGATGATCTCGGCGACGCCCATGGGCCGCAGCGCGCCGTCGGCCAGCCGCAGCGACGCGGCCGCCGACAGGCCAAACCACGTGTGCGCGGGGTTGTCCAGCGTCCACGGGTGCTGCCCGGAGTCCACGTCGATGAGCCCGAAACCACGGCCCACCACGGCGTTCCCGACCTCGCTGACCGGCAGCGCGCCGGGCACCGCACACGGCCAGCGCACCCGCAGCAGCTGGTCGGACCCGGTGAACTCGTCGACGGTCGTCGTGCAGTCGACCCGGTCCACGCCCTGCCACAGCGTGATCGTCTGCGTGTAGCGGACGGGCCCGACCTGCCCGGCGGCGATGATCCGCTCGCCGACCGGGCTGCGCTCGACGGACACCGCGGCGGGCGCCGCGGACGAGGTGACCACGGGTCCCTTCGGCAGCAGGTGCCACGGACCTTCGCCGAACTTCGGGTGGTGCGGGTACTCCTCGTACACCGCCAGCTCGTTGCCGACCGCGTCCGGCGTGATCAGCTCGCGCCCGGTCGTCAGCTCGACGAGGCTGCGCACCCCGCCACCCCGTTCCGGATCGGCGGTCACCTGGAACCGGTCGCTGGTCGCGGTCGCACCCTCGACCGCGGCCCAGCCCTGGTCGTCCCGCGCGGCCTCGGCGAGCCGGAACACCCGCCACCCCAACGGCGGCACGTCCGCGGCGAGGAACGTGACGGTGCCGTTGTCGACGAGCGCGGGCAGCTCGGCACCGGTGTCGTCGGTGACCGTCACGCCGGAGAGCGTGGTCTGCACGGTCACCGTGTCGGTGCGTTCGTGGTTGAGCGGGTTCCAGACCACGACCGGCTTCCCGTCGCCCGAGGGCAGCGTGACCAGCCGGGACAGGACCTCCAACGCGTTGGTACGCACCTCGACCGCGAGGTCGTGCGCGTCCCGCCAGCCGGTGACGAGGTCGAGGTAGACCTGGTCGGACTCGGAACCCGTGATGCCGTCGTGGTGTGCCCCGTACGCGAGCTGCACCCAGGCCTTGGCGAGCGCGGCGTCCGGGTACTCGGCGCCGGCGAGGATCGTGGCGAACGCGGCGAACGGCTCGGCCTCCAGCACCGCGGCCTCGGCGGCCCGCTGGGCCTGCTTGGTGTCGATGTAGGAGACGTCCTTGCCGGTGTAGATCGGGTTCATGTCCCGGGTCTGCGGCGTCGGTTCCTGCCCGCGTTCCTCCAGTTCCTTCCGCACCCCCGCGAAGAAGTCCCTGGGCAGCGAGCACACGAACCGCGGCCACACGTACCGCCGCGCCCAGTCCCGGTGCAGCTCGGTGATCCACTTGTTGGGTGGCGTGTAGTCCCCGCCGACCGGTAGCAGGACGTGGCGGGCGACGCTGACCTTCTTCAGGTCGAGGAAGAGCTGGTACGCGGCCTCGCCGGCCTCCTCGAGGGTGGGTGCCTTGTCGAACCCCCAGCCGGAGCCGTAGTGGTCGGTCATGTACGAGGTGAGCACCCCGCGTCCCGACGGCGAGAGCCACTCGAACTCGCTGGGGAACTGCATCCGGGTCGGGTCGCCCTTTCCCGCCGCGGTCTTCTCCATCGGGCCCCACTGGTGGAACGGCCCGCGGGCCCACGAGCTGGAGGTGAGCCCGGCGTCCGCGGCGAACCCGGGGAAGGCCGGGTCGTGCCCGAACGCGTCGAGCTGCCAGGCCGTCGCGGGCCGCGCGCCGAAGACGTCGCGCTGGAAACCCATGCCGTGCACGAAGTTCCGGACCGTGGTCTCGGGATCGGTGAGGTTGGTGTTGGGCTCGTTGTAGGTGCCGCCCATGACCTCGATGCGGCCCTCGTCGAGCAGCTGCCGGAGGATCGCGCGGTCCTGCGGGTGGGTGTCCCAGTACGGCTTCAGGTAGTCGACCTCGGCGAGCACGAACCGGTAGTCCGGCTCGGTGAGCGCGAGGTCGAGGTGCGCGCGGACCAGGTCGAACCCGGCCAGCTGGCGGGTGCCGCGCGGGGAGCCGGGGAAGTCCAGCTCGTCCCAGGCGACGGTGTAGGCGGCCTGGGTGTTCCACCAGACGGGGTCGTAGTGGAAGTGGGAGACCAGGTGCATGGTCCACCCGGGCTCGGCGACGGCCAGGTCGAAGTCGAGCACGTGCTGGGCGCCGATGACCGCTCGCGCGGGGAGCCTGGTCCCGGGCGCCGCGCCGTGCGTGTCCACGCCGACCTCGACGAATCCGACGCCGTCGACGGGCGTGGGTGTCGACACCCCCGGCCCCTCGATGTGCACCTGGGCGACCTGGGTCGCGTCCCACGACACCCGGACAACCTGAAGCGGAGCCTCGACCGACCCGACGAACCGTTCGGTCGGCTCCACGGCGACAACACCCATGACTCGCACTGTGCTGGCTAGATCAAGAACACACAAGCTGGCTGACCCATCATGTCCAGCTTTGTCCCGACACGCCGTAGCGGTTTCTCAATCAATATCGGGTTGTTGCTAGAAAGCCGGATACGGTTCGATCGTGGACCCGGTGCGCAACCCGTTCGCCCCCGGCGCTGGTCAGCGTCCGCCCGAGCTTGCCGGGCGGGAGAAGGAGATCGCGGCGTTCGACGTCGTGCTGGAGCGGGTGGCGCGCGGGCGGCCGGAACGGAGCCTGGTGCTGACCGGTCTGCGTGGCGTCGGCAAGACTGTGTTGCTCGGCGAGCTGCGCTCCATGGCCGTTCGCCGCGGCTGGGGCGCCGGCAAGATCGAGGCCCGGCCGGACGCGGGCCTGCGGCGGCCGTTGTCGGCGGCACTGCACCGGGCGGTGCGCGACCTGGCCGTGCGGCATCGTGCGCCGGACCGGGTGGAGCAGGTGCTCGGCGTGCTGAAGGCGTTCGCGTTGCGGGCGTCGCCGAGCGACTCGAAGCTGCGGGACCGGTGGCAGCCGGGGATCGACGTGCCGCCGACGCAGGGGCGCGCGGACTCCGGCGACATCGAGATCGACCTGGTGGAGCTGTTCACCGACGTGGCCGAGCTGGCTCAGGACGTCGGGACCGGGGTCGCGTTGCTGATCGACGAGATGCAGGACGTCATGGCCGACGACATCTCGGCGCTGTGCGCGGCGTGCCACGAGCTGTCGCAGTCGGGGGCGCCGTTCGTGGTGGTGGGAGCGGGGCTGCCGCACCTGCCCGCGGTGTTGTCGGCGTCGAAGTCGTACTCGGAGCGGCTGTTCCGATACGTCCGTATTGATCGCCTCGACCGCGCCGACGCCGACCAGGCCGTGGTCGCTCCCGTGGCCCGCGAGGACGCGAGCATCACCGACGAGGCCTTGGACGCGTTGTTCGACGCGGCCGGCGGCTACCCGTACTTCATACAGGCGTATGGCAAAGCGGCCTGGGACGCGGCGCCCTCCGACCCGATCACGGCCGAGGACGTCGGCGTGGCCGCCCCGGAGGCGGAGGCGGAGCTGGCGGTTGGCTTCTTCGGGTCCCGCTACGAACGCGCCACACCGGCCGAACGCGAGTACCTCCGCGCGATGGCCGAACTGACGAAGGGCAAGTCCGACGAGGGTGCCGCCACGGCGGACATCGCGTCGCACCTGGGGCGGAAGCCGTCGTCCCTGTCGCCGGCCCGCGACAGCCTCATCAAGAAGGGCCTGATCTTCTCGGCCGAACGGGGCCGGATCGCCTTCACCGTGCCGCACTTCGGCCGGTACCTCCTCACGATGGACGACTGATCCCTCACGCTCTATCCAGCTGTCTAGCGTCAGAGCTAGACAGCCGAATAAGGCTGCATCGACGTCTGGCCACGTCATCCATGCGCGTCCTGCTACATGGATGGTTCACCGATGATTCATCTGCGTGTGTCTCGCTTCACCGAATAAACTGGTGCGTCGGTGCGTTGGAAGAGGCATAATAGTCAGTGGCTGGAGGAACCAGTCGGTGCCAAGAGGAGTTGTAGAACCAAGATGAACATCGCCGCCAAGCTCCGCGCCCGCCGCGTCGAGTCCCGCAACCGCCGGGCGGTGAACCGTGCCATCGCGAACGCCGCCACCCCCGCCATGCGCGACGAGATCCTGATCATGGCGCAGCGCCAGGCAGCCTCGATCCGCTAACCCAAAAAACTTTTCCGAAGCCGTTGTAACGCCCACGGCTCCCCCCACGATGTTCCGGTTGACCCCGTAGTGCTGGCGGACCCCCGACCTGGCAGCACTGCGGGGTTTCCATATGGGTGCTCGACGCTGGGGCGTCTTCGCACCCGACCCCTTCGTCATTATTTTGGGGGGCCGAGCCCCCCATGCCCCCCACGTTCCTGTGTGTCTCGACCCAGCGTGGTGACTTTGGGAACGGCGTGTGGGGTTGGGGTTCGGGCCTGGCGGCCCTTCCCCTCTCGGGTTGGTCTGGCAGGGCCCCCTTTACGCGTGTGTCCAACGTTCGCGCACCGCGTGTCCAACGTTCGCGCACCGCGTGTCCGACGGTTGGGTGCCGTGTGTCCGACGGTTGGGTGCCGTGTGTCGGACGGTCGCGGGCTCTGTGTTCGACGTTTGGTTGCAGCTCGTCCTGTGTTCAGCGCCTGCTGGGGGTCCAGGGTGTTGTGAACCCCGCCGGCTCCTGGCAGCTCACCTTCCAGTCCGCGTGTGGCGCCCGCCCCGGTGCTTTTCTTCGCTGCCTCTTCTTGCCTTCCTTCTGCTTGTCGCCCCTTCGTCGCTATCTCATGCGAAAGTCGCCCGGCTCACCGCTCCTTCGCGGCCCGTTCGCCTTTGTTGTTCCGCCGCCGTCGGGAGCCGCTGCTCAGCGAGAGGGGCAATGCCCTGTGTGTCCCTCTCTGCCTGCGTTTTTGCTCACTTCCTCCTGTGCTCTTGCTGTTTGCATCTTTCGTCGTCCTCTGCCGTCCGTCGTCTTCGTCGGGTCTGGGGTTGTTCTTGCTTCCCCTTTGGTGGGGGTGGGGTGCGTCTTTAGGCAGGGTGGGAACGGGGGGTTTGGTGTTGCGTCTGGATGGGTGTCAGGAGTTGCGGGGCTACTTAAGGGGAGACCATGCGTGTTCTTCGGGGTGGGTTTGTTGCTTCGGTTGTTGTGGCCGGGGCTGTGTTGATGGCCGCTTGTGGGGCTCGGTCCGACGGGGCGGCTTCGGCGCCTGGGGGTGGGCAGGCTCAGGATGTTGCGCAGGTGCATGGGCAGGCCGAGGTTGAGGGTGAGGTTGAGGTGCCTGACTCCGATGCGATTGAGGCGGCCGCGCCGGCGGTGGGGTACAAGACCGTGGTGGTGGCCGCCGACTCCTTTGAGCTTTCCAAGGACGGGATGGTCTCCTGGGTGCCCGCGGAGATGGCCACGGGCGACTTCGGGCCGGAGGTCGTGCCGTCCAATGACGGGACGGTTGACTCAGCGCCGTTGCACGAGTACGCCGAGTTCGCCACGCCCACCGGTTGTGTGGAGCCGTACGGGGACGTCAACATCGATGCGAACGGGGTGGGGCTCACGTCGTGCGAGCCCACCGACTACTTCTATGAGTCGTCGCACTACGCGCCGATGATCTGGCTGGACGAGGACGGGCGGGTCACCAAGATCGCCGACCGGTACCACCCCTAGGCGGCTTCCAGGATCGCGGTCACGCCCTGGCCACCGGCGGCGCAGATGGAGATCAGGCCCCGGCCCGCACCCTTCTCGTGCAGGAGTTTGGCCAGGGTGGCCACGATCCGACCACCTGTTGCCGCGAACGGGTGGCCCGCCGCCAGGGACGAGCCGTTGACGTTCAGTTTGCTGCGGTCGATGGCGCCCAGCGGTTCGTCCAGGCCCAGCCTGGTCTTGGCGAAGTCCGTGTCCTCCCAGGCCGCCAGGGTGGCCAGGACCTGCGAGGCGAAGGCCTCGTGGATCTCGTAGAAGTCGAAGTCCTGTAGGGACAGGCCGGCCCTCGCCAGCATCCTCGGCACGGCGTACGCGGGGGCCATCAGCAGGCCCTCCCGGCCATGGACGTAGTCCACCGCCGCGGTTTCCGAGTGGGTCAGGTAGGCCAGGACCGGCAGGCTCCTCGCCTCCGCCCACTCTTCCGAGGCCAGCAGGACCGTCGAGGCGCCGTCGGTCAGCGGGGTGGAGTTGCCCGCCGTCATCGTGCCGTCCTTGCCGCCGAAGACGGGCTTCAGTTTGGCCAGTTTGTCCGCCGTCGAGTCCGCGCGGAGGTTGGCGTCCCTGGTCAGGCCCTGGTACGGGGTCAGCAGGTCGCCGAAGAAACCTCGTTCGTAGGCGGCGGCCAGTTTCTGGTGGGAGGCCGCGGCCAGTTCGTCCTGGGCTTCCCTTGTGACGCCCCATTCCTTGGCCGTGATCGCGGCGTGTTCACCCATGGACAGGCCGGTGCGTGGCTCGGCGTTCCTGGGGATGTCGGGAACCACGTGGGTGGGGCGGATCTTCGTCAGTGCCCTGAGTCGCGCGCCCAGGCTCTTGGCGCGGTTCAGCTCCAGGAAGATCTGGCGCAGGTCCTCGTTCACGCCGAGGGGGGCGTCGCTCGTCGTGTCGACGCCGCCGGCCACGCCGGACTCGATCTGCCCGAGGGCGATCTTGTTCGCCACCTGGATCACCGCCTGCAGGCCGGTGCCGCACGCCTGCTGGATGTCGTACGCCGGTGTCTCCGGGGAGAGCTTCGAGCCCAGGACGCTCTCCCTGGCCAGGTTGAAATCCCGGCTGTGCTTGAGCACCGCGCCGGCCGCCACCTCGCCAAGGCGTTCGTCCTGCAGGCCGAAGCGGCTCACCAACCCGTCCAGCGCCGCCGTGAACATGTCCTGGTTCGACGCCGTCGCGTACTGACCGTTCGACCTAGCGAACGGGATCCGGTTGCCACCGACGACCGCCACCCTGCGAGCCATGCCCGATCACCTTCCTCCCGACTGGCAATCCTAACCTACTCGCGAGTAGGCTACGCGTCGAGTGAGGCCCCGAACACGCAGAAGCGGAGCATCATGACCGACCGCTACCAGCAGTTTGCCCGGTCCGGCCTTGGCCGGCAGGTTGTGCGCCGGCTCGGCCTGCCCAACCCGACGCCGCTGCGCCGGTACGCCCCCGGCCAGCCCGCGCTCGACGGACCCGTCCTGGTCGGCGGCTCAGGTCGGCTCGGCGACACCGTCCAGTCGGTGCTCAAGGCCATCGGGGCCGAGACCGCCGATGCGGACCGGTACGGCGCATTGATCTTCGACGCCACCGGCATCGACGGCCCGGCGCGGCTGCGGGAGCTGTACGACTTCTTCCACCCGGTCATGCGGCAGGTTGGCACGTGCGGCCGGGTGGTCGTGCTCGGCACGCCGCCGGAGGGCAGCGGCCGGGACGCCATCGCGCAACGGGCGCTCGAAGGGTTCACCCGATCGGTCGGCAAAGAGCTGACCCGCGGGGCCACCGTTCAGCTCGTCTACGTCGCCCCCGGTTACGAGGCCGCCGCCGAGTCCACGCTGCGGTTCCTGCTGTCAGCCAAGTCCGCGTTCGTCGACGCCCAAGTCATCCGTATCGGAACGCACGGTGGCGAGACCACCGAACCGGAGGACTGGGACGTACCCCTCAAGGGGAAGGTCGCGCTCGTCACCGGCGCCTCACGCGGCATCGGCGCCTCGATCGCCGAGGTGCTCGCCCGGGACGGCGCGCACGTCGTGGCCCTCGACATCCCCGCGCAGGGCGCCGAGCTGTCCGACGTCGCGAACACGATCAGGGGCGCGGCGCTCCAGCTCGACATCACGGCTGGTGACGCGCCCGCGCAGCTCGTCCAGTACCTGCGGGAACGGCACGGTGGCGTCGACATCGTCGTGCACAACGCCGGGATCACCCGGGACAAGCGGCTCGCGAACATGAAGGACGCGGCCTGGGACTCGGTGCTCGCCGTGAACCTGGCCAGCCAGCTCGCCATCAACGACGCGCTCCTCGAGGCCGATGCCCTGCGGCCCAACGGAAGGATCATCGGCGTCTCGTCGATCGCGGGCATCGCCGGCAACAACGGGCAGACCAACTACGCCACCAGCAAGGCCGGCGTGATCGGCATGGTCGACGCCTACGCCCCGGTCCTCGCCGCCCGCGCCGCGACGATCAACGCCGTCGCCCCCGGGTTCATCGAGACCAAGATGACCGCGGTCGTGCCACTGCTGATCCGCGAGTTCGGCCGGCGACTGTCGAGCTTGGCGCAGGGCGGCCTCCCGGTGGACGTCGCGGAAACCATCGCCTGGTACGCGAACCCCGCGTCGGCGGCGGTCAACGGGAACGTCGTGCGGGTGTGCGGCCAGAGCTTCCTGGGGGCGTGATGATCGAGCTGTCCGCCCCGCCGAGCCTCAAGGTCCTGTACCCGAAGGCCGTGCTCACGGGCTTCCGCCGCAAGGGCGGCGATCTACCCGACACCGCGTACACCCTCCCCGGCGTCAAGGTCGATCGCGACCACCTGGCCGCCTACAACCGGGTCTGCGGCTTCCGCCTGACCGACGAACTACCGGCGACCTATCCACACGTGCTTGCCTTCCCCCTGCAGATCAAACTGATGTCCGGCGGCGACTTCCCGTTCCCCCTGGTCGGCTCGGTACACGTGGCGAACCGGATCACCCAGACGCGGCCGTTGCGCGTCACCGAGAAGCTGGACCTGCGCGTCCACCTGGAGAACCTGCGCGACCACCCCCGCGGCCGCCAGTTCGACGTGATCAGCGAAGCCCTGGTCGACGGCGAGGTCGTGTGGACCGACGTGTCGACCTACCTGCGTCGCGGCGGCGGCTCCGGCTCGAGCGGTACCGACCGCTCAACCCCACCCGAACCAACCGCGTTCTGGCGAGTCCCGGACGACATCGGCCGCCGCTACGCCGAGGTCTCCGGCGACCGCAACCCAATACACCTGTACAAACTGACCGCGAAGATGTTCGGCTTCCCCCGGGCGATCGCCCACGGCATGTGGACGAAAGCCCACTGCCTGGCAGCCTTCGAAGGCCGCCTACCAAACGCGTTCACGGTCGACGTGGCGTTCAAACTCCCTGTACTACTGCCGACAAAGGTCGCCTTCGCCGCCGAGGAACAAGACTCCACCTGGCAGTTCACCCTGTCCGACGCCAAGAACGGCAAACCCCACCTGACAGGCGAGATCTCCTAGTTATCCACAGCCACCCCAGTTATCCACAGACAAGATCGACAACCCAGAATCGTCGGCCCCCACCGATAGAATGGTGCCGGGGCTGCCCCCCGGGACTGGGCGGGGGCTGCCCCGTAACGGAGGCGCCGCGAAAAGCGCTGGTCAGGTGCCTGCAGGTCGTGCCCTGCAGGCACGGACACGGCACTTCACGAGCCGCTTCCCGAAACCCCGCGTCCCACGCAGGCGGGAGGCTCGGCGAAAGCGCCGGTCAGGTCGTGCTCGGGTGCCAGATCGCGCCCTGCATCAAGCCGCCGAAACCCATCCACGCCAGGTTCATCAAGCGAGACGCGACGACCCGGCTCGGCACCTCTGGGTTGTCCAGCCACCAGTCCGCGAGCGACTCACCAGCCCCGACCAACGCAGCCGCCAGTGACTCGGTCGCGTTGTCCTCCAAGCCCTCCTTGGTAGCGACCCGTACCAACAACGTGTCCACCAGGCTGATGGCCTGCCGCCGCATGGCCAGCAGTTCAGCCGAGAACGGCCCACCCTGCGTGATGGACTGCCGGTGGATGACCCGCCAGCTCTCCCGGTGTGTCCCGACGTACTCGAAGAACGCCGTGAGCCCGTGCCACAGCTGCATGTCCGGCGGCAGCTCCGTGCGCACCCCCGACGCGATGGCCGCCAGCAGCTGCGTCGCCTCGCGGTGGATGCATGCGGCGAACAGGTCCTCCTTCGAGCCGAGGTACGCGTAGATCATCGGCTTTGAAACGCCTGCCACGTCGGAGATCTCGTCCATTGAGGCCTCGTGGTAGCCGCGTTCGGCGAACACCTTGACCGCGGCGTCGAGGATCTGCCGCTCCCGGACCTCGCGCGGGAGTCGCCTGACTCGCCGCCGCTCTTCCACGGTCACCGATCCTCCCCAAAAGGCTCGTCAATCCGTGCCAGCGTAACTGACTCGTGCGTAGGGTTACCCGCGAGTAGTTATGGTGGTGTATGCGATTCAGACGCAGGCGAGCCGAGATGATGACGCGCGGGAGCACCGTCGACATCGACGCGTTCGCCCGGGCCGTCGATCCACGGCTGCTGGACGAGCAGCAGTTCGTGCAGGTCATCGACACCCTGGACATGCTGGGCCGCGCCGGCACGGGCATCGACCTGGCCGCCATGCGGACGGACACGTTCGTCTGGTTCGTCGGCCGCGCCTCCGCTACGCAGCTCGACGACCTGATGGCGCACCCGCACCTGCGCCACGTCGTGTTCGACGAGGTCTTCCGCCGGATGGGCGAGCACCTCGACACCACCAAGGCGTTGACGGCGGTGGTGCACTGGCGGTTCAGCGACGGAACCGGCGACTACGACCGCTTCGAAACGGTGATCGAGAACGGCACCTGCACGTCCGGCCGGGAGCCGACGGCGGACCCACGCGTGACGATCACCCTCGCGCCCGCGGACTTCCTGCGGGTGGTGACCGGCGGCGTCCACGTCGCCATGCTCTTCATGCGCGGCAAGGTAAAGGTTCGCGGCGACATCGCGTTCGCCGCGAACCTCATCAACTACTTCGACCTGCCATCAGTAAGTGATGGCCATGGCGGGGTCGGCCAGGATCGCGCCGACGTCCGCCAGGAACTGTGAACCCTGCTGCCCGTCGATCACCCGGTGGTCGAACGAGAGCGACAGCTGGCACACCTTCCGCACCCGGATCTCCCCGTCGACCACCCACGGCATGTCCCTGATCGCGCCGAGCGCCAGGATCGCGGACTCGCCCGGGGTGATGATCGGCGTGCCGGTGTCGACGCCGAAGACGCCGACGTTGGTGATCGTGATGGTGCCGTTCAGCATGTCCGCCGGTGTGGTCTTGCCCTCCCGCGCGGTCACCGTCAGCTGCTCCAGCGCGACCGCCAGGTCCCGCAGTGACATCGCGTCCGCGTCGCGGATCTTCGGCACCACGAGGCCGCGCGGCGTCGCGGCCGCGATGCCCAGGTGCACGTAATCCTTGTAGACGATCTCCTCGCCCGCCCACACGGAGTTCACGTCCGGGGTGCGTTTCGCCGCCAGGCACACGGCCTTGGCGGCGAACGTGAGCGGGGTGATCTTCACGTCGCGGAACGCGGGGTGCGTCTTGAGGCGAGCACGCAACTCCATCATCGGCGTGACGTCGACGGTCAGGAACTCGGTCACGTGCGGGGCGGTGAACGCGCTGCTGACCATGGCCTGCGCGGTCGCCCGCCGCACGCCCTTGACCGGAACCCGCCGCTCACGCTCTCCTGCGGCGACCGGCGTGGCCGGCCCTCGGGCGGCCCGTTCCACGTCCTCGCGGGTGATCACGCCGTCCTTGGCCAGCGACCGCAGGTCGACGCCGAGGTCCTTGGCCAACTTGCGGACCGGCGGCTTCGCCAGCGGCACCAACGCGGACGGCTCCAGCAACGCGGCCGGCGAGTCCGGCACCGCGATCGGCTGGGGCTCCGCTACCGGCTGGGGCTCCGCTACCGGTTGAGCGACCGGCGCCACCGCCGCGGCCACCGCGTTCTTGCGGGCCCGCCGCTTTCCGGTCGTGGCCTTCGGGCCGTAACCGACCAGCATGGCCTGCCCGTTGGTCTCGGCCTGCGGCGCGGGGGCGGACGCGGCCGCACCGTCCGGATCGACGTCGATGGTGAGGATCGGCTCGCCGACGTTGACCGTCTGCCCCGGCTCCGCGTGCAGCTCGGTCACCACACCGGCCCACGGGCACGGCAGCTCGACCGCCGCCTTCGCCGTCTCGATCTCGACGATGATCTGGTTGACCGCGACCGTGTCACCCGGCTTGATGTGCCAGGTCAGGATCTCGGCGTCGACCAGGCCCTCCGCCGTGTCGGGCAGCGGGAACACCTTGTAGTCAGGCATGCCTCACCAGCCCAGCGAACGGTCGACGGCGTCCAGCACCCGGTCGAGGTCGGGGAGGAACTCCTCCTCGACCTTCGACGGCGGGTAGGGCGTGTCGAACCCGGTCACGCGTAGGACGGGCGCCTCCAGCGAGTAGAAGCACTCCTCCTGGACCCGCGCCGCGATCTCCGAGGTCAGCGACGCCTCCGACGGGGCCTCGCTGACCACGACCAGGTGCCCCGTCCTGCGCACGGACTCGTACACCGGCTGCAGGTCCAGCGGCGAGAGCCCGCGCAGGTCGATGACCTCGAGCTCCTTGCCCTCCTCGGCCGCCGCGGCGGCGGACTCCAGGCAGGTCTTGACCATCGGCCCGTACGTGGCGATGGTCGCGTGCTTGCCGGCGCGCAGCACCCGCGAGGCGAACAGCGGCGCCGGCGAGGCGTTGAAGTCCAGCTCCGCCTTCTCGTAGTACCGGCGCTTCGGCTCGAAGAACAGGATCGGGTCGTCGCACTGGATGGCCTGCTGGATCATCCAGTACGCGTCGATCGGGTTCGAGCACGAGACGACCTTGAGGCCGGCGGTGTGTGCGAAGTACGACTCCGGCGACTCCGAGTGGTGCTCGACCGCGCCGATCCCGCCGCCGAACGGCACGCGGATGACCATCGGCAGCTTGACCTTGCCCTGGCTGCGGAAGTGCAGCTTCGCGACCTGGGACACGATCTGGTCGAACGCGGGCATGATGAACCCGTCGAACTGGATCTCGCACACCGGCCGGAAGCCGCGGATCGCGAGACCGATCGCCGTGCCGATGATGCCGGACTCGGCCAGCGGCGTGTCGAGCACGCGCTGCTCACCGAAGTCCTTCTGCAGCCCGTCGGTGATGCGGAAGACGCCGCCGAGCTTGCCGACGTCCTCGCCCATGATGATGACCTTGGGATCCGCCTCCATGGCGGCACGTAACCCGAGGTTGAGTGCCTTGCCGAGGGTGACGGTCTGCTTGCTGGTCCTCTGCTCCGACTTGTCCATGACTGGCGCCGCCATCAGTGCTCACCGCCCGCGAATCCGGAGGTGTACTCCAGGTAGTTGTCGCGCTGGCGGTCCAGCACGGGGTTGGCCTCTTCGTAGACGTGGGAGAAGATCCGGTCCGGGCCCGGGGTCGGCATGTTGACGCAGAACTCGCGCAGCTCGGCGGCGAGCTGGTCGGACTCGGCCTGGACCTGGTCGAAGAACTCGCTCTCGGCGTGCTCGTGCCGGACCAGGTGCACCCGCACCCGCTCGATCGGGTCCTTCAGCTTCCACGCCTCCAGCTCGTCCGAGAGCCGGTAGCGGGTCGGGTCGTCGGTCGTGGTGTGGGCGTCCATGCGGTAGGTGAACGCCTCGATGAGGACCGGGCCGTTGCCGTGGCGGCACTGGTCGAGTGCCCAGCGGGAGACCGCGAGGGTCGCGAGCACGTCGTTGCCGTCCACCCGGATGCCGGGGAAGCCGTAGCCGCGGGCGCGCTGGTACAGCGGCAGCCGGGACTGGCGCTCGGTGGGCTCGGAGATGGCCCACTGGTTGTTCTGGCAGAAGAACACGAGCGGCGCGTCGTACACCGACGCCCACACGAAGCCCTCGTGCACGTCGCCCTGCGAGGTGGCGCCGTCGCCGAAGTAGACGATCGTGGCCTCGCCGTCGTCGTCGCCGACCTTGCCCTCGAACCGCTGGCCCATGGCGTAGCCGGCCGCGTTCAACACCTGGTTGCCGATGACGATCGTGTACAGGTGGAAACGGTTCTTGATCGGGTCCCACGTGCCGTGGTCGGTGCCGCGGAAGATGCCGAGCAGGTCGGTTGGCTTGACGCCACGGCACCACGCGACACCGTGCTCGCGGTAGCTCGGAAACGCCATGTCCTGCGGTTTCAGTGCCCTGCCGGAGCCGATCTGCGCGGCCTCCTGGCCGAGCAGCGGCACCCAGATGCCGAGCTGGCCCTGGCGCTGCAGCGCGTTGGCCTCCCGGTCGATGCGGCGGGTGAGGACCATGTCGCGGTAGAGGCTCCGCAGGTCCTCGGCCGTGACGTCGGCTACGTAGGGGTCCCATTCGGCGTTGGCGACCCGCTCGCCCTCCGGCGTGAGGAGCTGTACCAGCTCCGGGCCACCCTCACTTGTCGCTCGCAAGCCCGCGATCACCTGCTCTGCCGTCGGCGAGGCCGCGGTGGCGGCCGGCCCGACGCCGGGTTCCGGGTGCGTCCACTGTTCTGGGGACGACATGCGTTCTCCTATGTGGTGTCGACGCCGGGCGTTCGCTTGTGGCGTCCGCGCTCGGCCGCGCCATCGGCGGTCACCGGCCCGGGTGGGGGTGGTTCTGTTCCGCCGCTGGCGCTGACGGTTTTCGGGGTCCATCCTGGCATGCGGGATCGCGTAACGGTGAGGGCCGGACGTCGCCAGTTACCGCGCAGCAACCCGCTGAGCTGCGGAAACCGTAGGACAACCGACATTAGGGCGTTCATGCGGCGAGGTTCCGCCCCAGCGTGACCACCTCCTCCCGCCGGGCGTTAGGCCGTCCGGCTGACCAGTTCACCCAAGAGAGTGATCTGCATCACTCCCCATGGTAGTGGCAGGATCGCGAGGGTGGACAACGTTCAGCTGCGCACAACCGTCAACCGGACCTGGGACTCGGACATCCTGCCCAGCCTGTCCGATCTGGTGAGGATTCCGGCCGTCTCGGTGCTGTTCGACGCGAACTGGGCCGCCTCCGGGCACCTGGACGCGGCCGCCGAGCACGTCCGTGCGTGGCTGGCCGCCCGGGACCTGCCGGGCGCGACGGTGGAGATCCTCCGGCTGCCCGGCCGGACCCCGGTGGTGCTGCTGGACGTGCCCGCGACGGAGGGGATGCCGGCCGACGGCGGCACCGTGCTGCTGTACGGCCACCTGGACAAGCAGCCCCCAGTGGGTGGCTGGTCACCCGGCCTCGGCCCGTGGACCCCAGTGATCCGCGGCGACCGCCTGTACGGGCGCGGCGCGGCCGACGACGGTTACTCCGGGTACGCGGCGGCGACCGCGATCGAGGCCGTACACGCGGCGGGCGGCCGGCACGCGCGCTGCCTGGTGCTGCTGGAGACGTCCGAGGAGTCCGGCAGCCCGGACCTGGACGCCTACCTCGAGGCGTACCGGTCGCGGTTGGGTGACATCTCGCTGGTGGTGTGCCTCGACTCGGGTGGCCAGGACTACGAGCGCCTGTGGCTGACCACATCGCTGCGTGGCCTGTGCACCGTGACCGCGACGGTGACCGTGCTGGACTCGGGGCAGCACTCGGGTTCGGCGAGCGGGGTCGTGCCGAGCTCGTTCCGGATCTTCCGCCAGCTGCTGGACCGCATCGAGGACTCGGCGACGGGCAGGATCCTGCTACCGGAGCTGCACGGCGAGATCCCCGCGGACCGGGCCGCCGAGATGAAGGCGCTGGCCGACCTCGCGCCTGGCGCGGCCAAGTCGGCGTTCCCGCTGGTGGCGGGTATGTCGCCGGCGTCGGACGACGACTTCGAGCTGATGGCCAACAACGCGTGGCGCCCGACGCTGTCGGTCATCGGCGGCGCCGGCCTGCCGTTGCCGGAAGAGGCGGGCAACGTCCTGCGTCCGTTCACGACGCTGACCCTCAGCTTCCGTCTGCCCCCGCTGGCCGACCCGCCCGCCGCGCTGGCCGCGGTGGAACGGGCGCTGACCACGGACGTGCCGTACGGCGCGAAGGTCACGCTGTCCCGCCAGGAGCAGGGGCCGGGCTGGAACGCACCGGCGACCGCGCCCTGGCTGCACGACGCCCTGGACGAGGTGAGCACCGAGGTCTTCGGCGGCACCCAGTGGCTGACCATGGGGCTGGGCGGCTCGATCCCGTTCATGGGCTCACTGGGCGAGGCCTACCCGAACGCCCAGTTCGTGGTGACCGGTGCCCTGTCCAACGACAGCAACCCGCACGTCCCGGACGAGTGGCTGCACATCCCCCAGGCCAAGCGGGTAACCGAGTCGGTGGCGCACCTGCTCGACGCGCACGCCCGGGCACACCGGGGCTGATTGGCCTCCGGCCCCCGGTTCCAGCCTCTCATGGGGCACCGACAATCTCGGTGCCTGAACGCCGGGTTGTCCACAAGCCGAGCGAACGGTCCATTCGTGCAGGTCACCGCGCATGTTCTGTCGGCGCCTTGCCGTAGGCTGGTGATCGGGGGCCGGCGGCCGCCCCTCACCAGAACGGGTAGCGGTCGCCCCACTCCGGTGGTGAGTCGCCGAACTCGGCGAGGGCGTCCCTGGTGATCTGTTCGATGACGTCCCGTAGCTCCAGCCCGGCCAGCCACTCGTCCGGTATCGCCCGCGTGCCCTGGATGGCGCCGAGGATGTTGCCGCAGATGGCGCCGGTCGAGTCGCTGTCACCGGAGTGGTTGACGGCGATCAGCAGCGCCTGCCGCAGGTCCTCGCCGGCCAGGGCGGCGCACACCGCGATGGCGAGTGCCTGCTCACCGGTCCACCCGCCGCCGAGCCGCTCCGCGATGGACTCCGGCGTCGGGCCCTGCGCCGCCAGTTCAACCGCCGCGTCCAGTGCCGCCACCTGCTCCTCGTGGTCGTCCCACCCCAGCAGTTTGGCCCGGGTCGCGGCGATCGCCTCCGGCAGCGGCGTGTCCTGGAACAGCAGGTGGACGAGGTGCGCCAGCGCGCCCGCGGACAGGAAACCGCTCGGGTGCCCGTGGGTGAGCAGGGCCGTGCCGACGGCGAACGCGAAGGCGTCCTCCCCGAGCAGCGCGCAGGGCGCGGCCCGCATGACGCCGCCGCAGCCCTTGGAGTTGTTGAGCCGGTTGTCGAACGAGCCGCGTCGCCCCTCGCGGGCGAACGAGCGGAGTGCCCTGGTGACCGTCACACCCGGTGAGCGCGGCGAGAACAGGCCGCGGTTGGTGATCAGCCAGCCGTCCGGCTCCGGTTTCGTCGCGAAGACGCCGCCGTTGTTGGCCCACACGGGTTCCAGGCCCTGGGTGTGCAGCCAGCGCTGGTAGGCGTGCTGCATCGGCCCGAACAGATCGTCATGCGAGCCCCGGTGCCCGCGGATGAGGCCCTCCAGCGTGAACAGTGTCATCTGGGTGTCGTCGGTGATCGTGCCGATGCCGTCGTACTCCTCGGCGTACCCGGTGGTCCCGGTCGGTCCGAACCGCTCGCGGATGGTCTCGATCGGGTAGAACTCGACCGGCGCGCCGAGTGCGTCACCGACGGCGCCGGCGAGGATGCAGCCGAGAAAACGGTCGTTGTCGATCACGGCCTCAGGCTACGATCCGCGACATGCGCATGTTCCGACATTGATCTGATCTGGCACCACGGGTTCCGGCGACGCTGGTGGCGTCGCTCCTGCTCGTGCGCTTCTTCGACGAGACGGTCGCCTACCTGCCGTTCGCGTCGATCGAGTCCATCCGCGCCGACGTCCACCTGACGTACGCACAGGCCGGTTTCCTGCTGTTCCTGTACCCGGGCATCGGCCTGCTCATGACGCCGTTCGGCGTGCTGGTCGACCGGGCCAACCGCCGTGCGCTGGCCGCCATCGGCGGTGTCGGTTACGGCGTGGGCCTCTGCCTGTTCGCCCTGGCGGGTGGCTTCTGGATGCTCTTCGCCGCCGTCTGCGTGATGGGCACCCTGGGTGACCTGCTGGTACAGGCCGCGGAGGTGTCACTGGTCGAGGTGGCTGGCGACAACGCGGAACCGGCGCTGGCCAGGGCGAACCTGCTCGCCGCGGTCGGCGATCTGGCGGGTCCGCTGCTGCTGGCCGCGGCGCTGTGGACGGGTCTCGGCTGGCGGGCCGCCTTCTGGGCGGCAGGCTTCCTGATGGTGGCGTACGGCCTGGTGCTGGCGACCCGTCCGCTGCCCGCGCCGTCGCCACCCGAGGACGAGCAGACCGCTCTCGCCGCGCTGCTGGCGGTCGTCCGGGACCGCCGGGTGATCGTGGCCGGCCTGCTGGTGGCGGTGATCGTCGCGTTCGACGACACGTTCATCGGCTTCGCCATGGCGTACCTGATCAGCGGCGATCTCTCCCCGGTGGTCGCCACGGTCGCGACGGGTGCCGGCATGGCTGGTGGCGTGGCCGCGGCGGCCTGGGCGAGCCGGACCGGCGGCCGGCGGGTGGGGCTGCGGGCGTGCGCGCTGGTGCTGGCGGCGGGCGTGTTCCTGCTGGTGGCCGTCCCGACGGCGGTGTCGGCGGCGGTGGCCATGGCGCTGGTGGGTGCGGCGGTGAACCTGGCGTGGATCATCCTGCAGGCCCGGTACATGACGCTGCGGCCGGGCCAGGTGGGCACGACGTCGGCGGTGGCGGAGGCCGTCGCGCAGCTCGGGGTCACGGCCCCGCTGGTGACGGGCCTGCTGGCGGACAAGGTGGGGCTGGGGGCGGCGATGTGGCTGTACGCGGCGCTCGCGGTGGTGTTCGTGGCGTCAACGTATCGAGCGCGCTAGCTCGGCGAGGTTCTCGGCGAGGAGCCTCGGCGTCCCGGGCCGGGCGTTGATCCAGTTCCGCCTGGCGGTCAGCGTCCACCGCCCGTCGACCAGGTCGAGCACGGTCACCCACCGCTCGGACCGCTGCCGGTTGCCGGCGTCGTCCCGCCTCGCGGCGTAGACCTTGGCCACATGCAGGCGCTGGGCGTCCAACAGCGCGTCCAACCGCCGCGCCCCCGCCGGCCTGGTCGGACCGGGCCGGCGCATGACCGTGCCCCTGGTCCGGGCGTGGAACTCGTCGTGGCTGACGGAGATCGGCTCTCCCCGCCCCACCGCGACCTCGGGCAGTCGCGCGACGAACGTCTCCGTCATGCGGTCGGCATCGCACCGCTCGAACCGGATGCTCTGCCCATGTCGCAGCAGGCAGACGGCCTGCCGCCCGCACGACGCGACGAGCACGGCGTAGTCCCCGTCGACGCCGGTGACCCAGCCGTAGAACTCGGCGGTCGCCCCCTGCACGAGCCGCAGCAGGCCGACGAGCTCGCGCTGGTCACACCCCGCCAGCTCCTGCTCGAGCAGCCGGTCCGTCTCGGCGGCGAACCGGGGTGAGAAGTACCGCTCACCGCCGGCGAGTATCGCGTGCGGCTCTCCGAGGTCCTCCCTCTTCAACAGGCTGAACAGAGGCGAGACGTCGACCGCTCTCATACGACATACCGATACTCAAGGTGTCCGCTTCCGGCAACCGGCATCATGGGGCCCATGGGCTCCAACCGCACAGCTGAACACGATCGGTTGGCCGAGTCGGACGAGATGACCTCGCCCTGGCGGTTCTGGGGTCCCTACCTGGCCGCACGGCAGTGGGGCACGGTCCGCGAGGACTACTCTCCGTATGGGGAAGCCTGGGATTACTTCACTTTCGAGCACGCCCGGTCGCGGGCCTACCGCTGGGGTGAGGACGGCATCGCCGGCATCTGCGACCGGCACGGCTTCCTCAACTTCGCCGTCGCCATGTGGAACGGCCAGGACGAGATCCTGAAGGAGCGGTACTTCGGGCTCACCAACGGCGAGGGCAACCACGGCGAGGACGTCAAGGAACACTGGTGGGTGCTCGACGGCACGCCGACGCACTCCTGGATGAGCGTCCTCTACCGGTACCCGCAGGCCGCCTACCCGTACAAGGAGCTGCGGGCCCGCGCGGCCGAGGCCCGCCGGGACGAACGGGAGCCGGAGCTCGCCGACACCGGCGTGCTCACCGGCGACCGGTTCTTCGACGTCCGGGTCACCTACGCCAAGGCCGCGCCGGACGACATCTGCGTCGAGATCACCGCCACCAACCAGGGGCCGGAGGCGAAGCCGCTGCACCTGCTGCCGCAGCTGTGGTTCCGGAACACCTGGTCATGGGGCCGCGACGCCCGCCGGCCCGCGCTCATCGCGTCCACCACCCAGGGCTGGACGCGGGTCGTCGCGGAGCACTCCCGGATCGGCCGCTACACGCTGCAGGCCAGCGGCAGCCCGACCATGCTGGTCACCGACAACGAGACCGACGAGATGGGGTTGTTCGGCCGCGGCCGCAACCCCAGCCGGTACACGAAGGCCGGCATCGACGACCACGTGGTGCGGGGTGTCGAGGACGCGTGCCAGGTGGTCGAGCCGGGCACCGCGTCCCAGCCGGGCACGAAGGCCGCCGCCTGGTACCACTTCCCGTCCGTCGCGCCGGGCGAGGAGGTGACCGTCCGGTTGCGCCTGATCGCCGGGAACGGGCACGGGCGCGCGTTCGGCCGGACGTTCCGCAACACCATTGCGGCGCGCCGCAAGGAGGCGGACGACTTCTACGCGTCGGTGATCCCCAACCAGGGTGCCGAACGCGACGTCGTGCGGCGGGCGCTCGCCGGTCTCCTGTGGACGAAGCAGATCTACCGCTTCCGCCTGCGGCACTGGCTCGAGGGCGACCCCGCCAACCCGCCCGCGCCGGCCGAGCGCGTCCGGCCCGGTGGGCGCAACGTCCACTGGCGACATCTCGACGTCGCGGACGTGCTGTCCATGCCGGACGAGTGGGAGTACCCGTGGTTCGCGGCCTGGGACCTCGCGTTCCACATGATCCCGTTCGCGATGGTCGACCCGGCGTTCGCCAAGGACCAGCTGCTGCTGATGTGTCGTGAGTGGATGATGCACCCGGACGGCCAGCTGCCCGCGTACGAGTGGGAGTTCGGCGACGTCAACCCGCCGGTGCACGCGTGGGCGGCGCTGCAGGTGTACTTCGCGGAGCAGCACCGGACCGGCGCCGGTGACCGGGTGTTCCTGGCGCGGGTGTTCCACAAGCTGCTGCTGAACTTCTCGTGGTGGGTCAACCGCAAGGACCCCGAGGGCAACTACCTGTTCGAGGGCGGCTTCCTCGGGATGGACAACATCGGGCCTGTCAACCGGTCCGAGCGGCTGCCGGAGGGGTGGCGGTTCGAGCAGTCCGACGCCACCTCGTGGATGGCGACCTACGCGCTGCACCTCATGCGGATCGCGTTGGAGCTGGCCAGGCACGACGAGGCGTACGAGGACGTCGCGACCAAGTTCGTCGAGCACTTCCTGTCGATCGCGCAGGTGTCGGCGCGGTTCGGGTCGGCGTCGCGCGGGATATGGGACGAGCAGGACGGGTTCTGCTACGACCTCGTCTCGCGCACGCACGGTGACGGTTCGGTCGAGTCCGCGCCCGTCCGGGTTCGCTCGATGGTGGGCCTGATCCCGCTGCTGGCGAGCGCCGAGCTGGAGCCGTGGGTGTTCGCCGAGTTGCCGCACTTCGCGGCGCGGCTCAACTACCTGCTGCACCACCAGCCGGAGTTCGGGCAGTTCATCACCTGGCGGTCCGGTGACCAGCGGGCCGCCCTGCTGTCCCTGCTCGACGAGGACAAGCTGCGGCGCGTGCTGGCCCGCATGCTCGACGAGGCCGAGTTCCTCTCCCCGCACGGGATCCGCTCGATGTCGGCCGCGCACCGCGACGGGTTGGACGTGCACGTCGCCGGTCAGCAGCACTGGGTCCGGTACGAACCGGGCGAATCGCACACCACGATGTTCGGTGGCAACTCGAACTGGCGCGGCCCGGTCTGGTTCCCGACCAACGCGCTGCTGGTCCAGGCCATGCACAAGATCGACGCGTTCCACCGCGGCGGGTTCATCGTCGAGATGCCGACCGGGACCGGCCGGGCGATGCCGCTCGGCCACGCCGCCGGCGAACTGGCCAGGCGGCTCGCGAGCCTGTTCCTGCCGGGTGAGGACGGCCGGCGGCCGTCGGACGGCAAGCGGATCGAGGCCAGTGACTCTCCGCTGTGGTCCGAACATGTCACGTTCAGTGAGTTCTTCGACGGCGACACGGGCGAGGGTCTCGGCGCGACTCACCAGACCGGGTGGACGGCCCTGGTCGCGGCCTTGATCACCGGGTGGCCGCGCGCATGGTGACACGTCCGTAACATGCTGAACCTGTGCTGGGCGGATCCCAAATGGCAGGATTCGCTGAACTCAGACCGTGAGGCTCGAGGAGTGACGACGTGTCCCGTACCCGCTTGTCCGTGCTGACCATGCTGTGCGCCGCCGCGACGTTGGTCGCGGCCGGTTGCGGCGCATCGACTGAGAAGCCCTCCGGCGACAACGCCGGCAGCGGCGACAGTCAGTGCACCCCGGGTGAGCCGTCCGACGTGCCCGACCCGAAGCCGCTGACCGTGGATGTCGCCGCGGACACCGCCCTGGCCGGGCAGGTGCCGGCCGCCATCAAGGCCGACGGCAAGATCGTCATCGCGACCGACGCCGCGTACGCGCCCAACGAGTTCACGCTCGAGGGCTCGGACGAGATCATCGGCATGGACGTGGACCTCGGCAAGGCGATCGGCAAGGTGCTCGGCGTCGAGGTGGTGTTCGAGAACGCCTCGTTCGACGGCATCCTCGCCGGCATCCAGGCCAACCGCTACGAGCTCGGCATGTCGTCGTTCACCGACACCAAGGAGCGCGAGCAGACGGTCGACTTCGTGACCTACTTCTCGGCCGGCACGTCGACGATGGTCCGCAAGTGCAACCCGAAGAACATCAAGACCATCGAGGACCTGTGCGGCAAGAAGGTGGGCGCGGAGAACGGCACCACCCAGCTGGACCAGCTCAACACGGAGGACGCCGAGGGCTCGGTCGTCAAGGCGTGCAAGGACGCGGGCAAGGAGGCACCGGTCGCGCAGGGCTTCCCGAAGCAGACGGATGTCAACGCGGCGTTGGCGGCCAACCGCATTGACGCGTACATGGCGGACAGCCCGGTCGTCGACTATGCGGTGAAGAAGACCGGCGACGCGTTCGAGAAGGCCGGCGAGGACACCGACAGCGCGCCGTACGGGATCGCGATCCCGAAGACCGCCCCCGGGTTCTCGCAGGCGCTGCAGGGCGCGGTCCAGAAGCTCATCGACGACGGCACCTACAAGAAGATCCTGGACAACTGGGGCGTCAGCAGCGGCGCCATCGACCAGGCCAAGATCAACGGCGCCCTCTACTGAGCATGACCTCGACCTCCGCCGAGCCCGACTCGCCGCAGGACACGACGCCACCCGAGAAGATCGTGGCGGTGCCGGTACGGCACCCCGGCCGCTGGATCGCGGCCGGGGTGCTCCTGGTGCTCGCCGCGATGCTGGTCAACAGCCTGGTGACGAACAAGGCGTGGCGTTGGGACGTCGTCGGTGAGTTCCTGTTCTCGTCCCGGGTCCTGAAGGGACTCTGGGTCACCATCGAGCTGACCGCGCTCGCCATGGTCATCGGCGTGGTGCTGGGCATCGTGATCGCGATCATGCGGCTGTCGCCGAACCCGATCGTGTCGACGATCGCCTGGCTGTACGCGTGGTTCTTCCGCGGTACGCCGGTGCTGGTGCAGGTCATCTTCTGGTCGTTCATCGCGATCCTGTACCCGTACCTGTCGCTGGGCATCCCGTTCGGTCCGGAGTTCGTGTACTTCGAGTCGAACGCGCTGATCCCGATCTTCGTCGGCGCGGTCCTGGGCTTCGGGCTGAATGAAGCGGCGTACATGTCCGAGATCGTCCGCGCCGGCATCCTGTCGGTGGATCAGGGACAGACCGAGGCGGCCGAGGCACTGGGCATGACCCGGCTCAAGATCCTGCGCCGGATTGTGCTGCCGCAGGCCATGCGCGTGATCATCCCACCCACCGGCAACGAGACTATTTCGATGCTCAAGACCACGTCCCTGGCCAGCGTGATCGCGGTCGGCGACCTGTTCACCCAGGTACAGCTGATCTATGGCGGCAACCTCCAGCAGGTGCCCCTGCTCGTGGTGGCAAGTATTTGGTACCTGGTGTTGACGTCGTTGTTGTCGATCGTGCAGTACTTCATCGAGCGCCGGTACTCCCGAGGCGCCGTACCGACCAGGTCCGGCGGGTTCTTCGGTCTGGGCCGGCCGAAACAGGGGCTGGCATGACGGTTCCCATGGTTGAGTCCCAGGGCGTCCACAAGTACTTCGGACGCCTGGAGGTGTTGAAGGGCATCGACCTGGAGGTCATGCCCGGCGAGGTCATGTGCGTGATCGGGCCGTCCGGCTCAGGCAAGTCGACCTTCCTGCGATGCATCAACCACCTGGAGAAGCTCACCGCGGGCAAGCTGTGGGTCGACGGCGAGCTGGTTGGTTATCGCCAGAAGGGCGACAAGCTGTACGAGCTACGCGACCACGAGGTGGCCGCCAAACGTCGCGAGATCGGCATGGTCTTCCAGCGGTTCAACCTGTTCCCCCACATGACGGCCTGCGAGAACGTCATGGAGGCCCCGATCCAGGTCAAGGGCGTCGCGAAGTCGGCGGCCCGCGAGCGGGCCCTGGCCCTACTCGAACGAGTAGGGCTGGCGGACAAGGCGAAGTCGTACCCCCGCGAGCTGTCGGGCGGTCAGCAACAACGCGTAGCCATTGCCAGAGCGCTGGCGATGGACCCAAAGCTGATGCTGTTCGACGAGCCCACGTCGGCGCTGGACCCGGAGCTGGTGGGCGAGGTGCTTGCCGTCATGCGGCAGCTGGCCGAGGACGGCATGACCATGATGGTGGTCACCCACGAGATGGGCTTCGCCCGCGAGGTGGGCGACACGCTGGTCTTCATGGACGGCGGCGTGGTCGTCGAGAAGGGGAAACCCCGCGACGTGATCACCAGCCCACAACACGAGCGCACGAAGTCGTTCCTGGGCAAGGTTCTCTCCTAGCGATACGCGATCGATGGCACCCCACCCGCCGGGGGTGGATAGTCGATGTCGTGACCCTCCTGTTGATCGCGACCGGAGACCTGATCGCCCACCGCGCGGCAAGCGTCGCGACCGGCCGCGAACTACTGGCTCTGGCCGACCCACCACCAGAGCGAGTGGTGGTCGAGGACGTGCTGGCCGAGCCCTCCTGGGACACGTCGGTGTCAACCCAGCTGGCCCTGGCCCGCCGAGTCCGAAACGCAATCGCCGAAGACGAGTTCACCGGCGTAGTGGTCACCCACGGCGTGGACACGCTGGAGGAGACGGCGTTCCTAACAGACCTGATGACCGGCCCAGCCCGCGGCGGCATCGTGTTCACCGGCGCACTGCGCCCCCTCCACGACGCCAACCCCGACGGCCCAACAAACCTGACCGCGGCACTAACGGCAGCCGCAGACCCCTCCCTCCGCGGCGCCGGAGCAGTGATCTGCCTGGGCGACGAACTACACGCCTCCCGCTGGGCCACCCTGACAAGCGGCGGTTTCGCCTCCACCCCAAGCCCCCGCCTGGGCCGCGTAATAGAAGGCAAGGCCCGCCTAACATCCACCCCACCACCCCGCCCACCCCACACAGACGGCGAACCAGAAACGGACATAGCCCTACTGAAGACCTACCCCGACATGCCCCCATCCCTCCTGACAACGGTCACAGACCTAGGCGCCCAAGGCGTAGTCCTGGAGGGCACCGGCGAAGGCAACGTCCCGGTAGAGCTGTTCAGCGCGATCATGGGCCTAACCAGCATGAACATCCCAGTGGTTGTAGCCTCCCGAACCCCGACAACCGAAATAGGCCTGTCCGAACGCATGGGCGCAATCAGCGCCGCCGGCCTCTCCGCCCCAAAAGCCCGCATGGCCCTGATGGTCGCCCTAAGCAAAGGCGGCGGCGTAGAGGCAGCCATCCGCTACTTCAACAACCTCTAACGCTCCTCGCCCCGCGCCGCCAACTTGATCGACCTGACTTGACCGGCTTGACTCCACCACTCGACCCAACCGGCCGACCCAGGCCCAGGGCGTGGGTCGGATCGGGTCAGGCACGGCTGGGCTGGATCGAGCAGCGCCGGGCGAGGCCGGCAGGCAGAGGCGGGTCGGGCAGAGCCGGGTCGGGCAGAGCCAGGTCAGGCAGAGCCAGGTACGTCGGGCTAGACGGCCGGATCGGGTGGCCCAACGGTCAGGCCGGACTGGCCCGCTGAGCAGGGTCAGCCAGCCGGCTTTGCCGGCCGACCAGCTCAGTCCGGTACGGCCTCGCCCAACCTGGCTATGTCTGACCTGGCCCAAACCAGCCGATCCGGCCCAACCCGGTCCCCAACCCCGACGCACTGCTCCGCCTCGCCGGCGCCGTGCTGGTCGAAGCCCACGACGAATGGCAGACCACCGACCGCCGCTACCTGTCCAAAACCACCATGGCGCAGCTCATCACGCCAACCCCGACAGAGCTAGCCACACCCGAGCTGATCACAGCATGATCTGACCAGCAGAGCCTCACACGCACCGATTTACACCACTCGACGGGACGCGACCCCTCCACCCCCTCCGCCCCGGCCCCTCCGCTCCCCGGCCCCTCCGGCCCTCGGCCCTCCGGCCTCCCGGCCCTCCGGCCTCCCGGCCCTCCGGCCTCCCGGCCCTCCGGCCCCGGCCCGCCAGTCGCCTCTGCCTTCGGTCCCGGGCCCCAGCGGCCCGGCTCGGCCTGACCTGCCTGTCCTCCTGTCTGGCTTCTCCTTCCCGTCGGCCCGGCTTCGGTTAGATCCGTTCTCGGGCGGCGGCGGCGGCGGGCGGGGGGCGGGGGCGGGGACCGGTCCCGGGTGGCAGATGCGACTTTGATCATCTGGGGTTGGTTATGTGGGGAACCGGGTGTGAGCATGTGGCGTCGCAGTTTCTGGCCTTTCTTCTGTTCTGTTCGAGGGGCTCTTGATGACCGATGAACCGCCTGGGCGCAGGCTGGATCCCTTCGACCCGCAGCCGCCGGAGTGGGCGAGGGTGCGGGCCGATGAGATCGTGCGCCAGATATTCGCCTTCGAGCCGGGGCCCGGTGGGTGGGGGCCGGCTGGTGGGTGGGGGCGGCGGCGGGCGACGACGCCGCCGGTGTTGCGGTTCTTGGACAGACACATCGTCGGGGTGCTTGACCTGCGGGCCGTGGAGTTTCCGCACCTCCTTGAGTTCGTGCGTTGCCGCTTTGAGGAGCCGCCGGATCTGCGGCAGGCCAAGATCGCCGGGTGTGAGTTCGACACCTGCTGGCTGCCTGGGTTCGAGGGGCGGAATCTTTACAGCGACAACGACCTTCGTCTGGTCGGGGGCACTCGGGTGGAAGGGCGGGTTGACCTCACCGACGCCGAGGTCAGTGGCTCGCTCGACCTCACCCGGGCACGGTTGACCAACGTCAGTGGGTACGCACTGCACGCCGACCGGCTGCAGCTGGCCGGGGCGTTGCTCGCGCCCCACATCGAGGTCCGTGGGCAGCTGCGGATACCGGGCCTGCGCACCGGCGGCAACGTCAACCTCTCCGGGGCGTCGCTCGACTGCCCGGAGGGGTATGCGCTGGACGGGAACGGGCTGCACGTCGGCGGTAACTTCCAGTGCGTCGCTACTGGTGAGCGGCGGTTTCAGTCGACCGGGCGGCTGTACCTGCCCAGCGCACGGATCGACAGCGACTTCTCGCTGCGGGGTGCGCTGCTGAAGCCGGCGCATGACGACTACAGCGACGGCGGCAACCAGCGGTTCTTCGATCCGCGTGCCGCGTTGATCGCCGATCGCATGCAGGTGTCCGGCAACGTGGTCTTCGACCAGGACTTCGTCAGCACGGGCACGTTGCGGATCGTCAACGCCCGCATCGGTGGGTCGCTCCGGCTGTCCGGCGCGACTGTCGACCTGTCCGGCGGGCAGGAGCCGTTCGAGGAGCAGACCGGGAAGAACCTGCCGGGGCCCTACCCCCACCGCGCGCTGCACCTCGACGGCACCGAGATCGGCGGCGGCATCGACGCCCGGAAGACCCGGATCGCCGGGCAGATCCGGCTCGTCGACGTGAACGCCCACGGCAGTGTGGTGCTCGACGGCTCCGTGCTCAGCAACCGCAACGGGGACGTGGTCGAGGGCCGGCGGTTCGCGACCGGTGGCAACCTCGACGCCCGTGACATGGTCGTGTTCGGCTCCGTCCTGCTGCCCGAGGCCAGCATCGGCGCCAACTTCGACCTGCGGTCCAGCCGGCTGGTCAACCCCGGCCGGTACCGCCGGGACAAGTCGCAGAAGCCGTCGGTCGACCTGCGTGTCGCCCAGATCGGCCGGGACCTCGTGTGTGCGCGGGGTGCCCTGCCCTTCTCCGCGTACGGCGAGATCCGGGTCCGGCGGGCCGAGATCGGCCGGCAGACCAACTTCCAGGGCGCTGAGCTCGGCTCGCGGCTGTCCGAGACCGCGATCAACGCCTTCGGGCTGATCACCCAGGAGCTGCGGGTCGACGTGGCGTCCGCGCCGCGCGGGCACGTGAACCTGCGGCACGCGCGCTGCGCGACCCTGGCCGACAACGACAAGTTCTGGGACGCCACCGGGCACATCTCGCTGCACGACTTCCGGTACGACGCGCTCGCCGAGCCCATCGAGCTGGACGACGACGCCCAGGTGAAGCACAGGCTCAAGCTGCTGCGCAACGCCATGGGCGACATCTACCGGCCTGGTCCGTACGACCAGTTCGCCACCATGCTGCGCAACAACGGCAACGAGGAGCACGCCTCGACCGTGCTCATCGACAAGCAGCGGTGGCGGTACGCCGCGCTCGCCGACGGCTACCGGCTCCTGGGGCTGCCGGTACTGCTGTGGAGCTGGCTGCAGCGGTGGATCGTGGGCTACGGCTACCGGCCCATGCGTGCGCTGCTGTGGCTGATGGCGCTGCTGGTGGCCGGCTCGGTCTGGTTCTCGGCGCAGCCCGCGCCGGTGGAGATCAACAAGGACGACCACCTGGTGTGGAACCCGGTGCTCTTCACCATCGACCAGTTGGTGCCCATCGTCGACTTCGGCCACAAGAACCGCTGGCACTTCGACGGTGCGTCGCAGTGGATCACCGCCGGGCTGATCGCCGCGGGCTGGATACTGGCGACCACGGTGGCGGCCGGCATCACCCGGATGTTGCGTCGTTCGTCCACGTAGGAGCGTGCTGGAGTGCGTCATGTCTCCATCGTCGGCTCGGTGGGCCGGTGGGCGCACCCATGAGTCCGAGCGAAAGGGACTTTCGCTCGGATTTGTCAGGCGGAGGCGGCACGCGGCCGGCTAGGAGCCGGCGGTTACCATTCCTCGGTGCCAGAACTCAAACTCGAGATCCAGATGCTGCACGACAGAGTCCTCGTGCAGCTCACTCCCGAGGAGGGGGAACGGCGCAGCACCGGTGGCATCGTCATTCCGGCGACCGCGCAGATGGCGCGTCGCCTGGCGTGGGGCGACGTGTTGGGGGTCGGCACGAACGTCCGCAACGTCAAGGTCGGTGACCGGGTGCTGTTCAACCCCGAGGACCAGCTCGAAGTCGAGGTTCAGGGGCAGACCTACCTGGTGATGCGAGAACGCGACCTGCACGCCATCGCCAGCGAGCGGATCGAGCACGGCACAGGTTTATATCTCTAGGGGAAGGCGAGTCGTGGAGCACAGATGGCCGGAGTCGCACGCAGAACAGACCGACGTGCTCACCCCGATCACGCGTACCCCTGTGGACGAGCCGACCGTCAGGATCCGGCCGGAGCAGGGCGGTGCCGACCCGACCGCCAAACGGAAGCGGTTCCGGAGGATTGGGCTGGTCGCGGCCGCGGTCTTCGGCGCGCTCGTCGTGGTCTACGGCGTCGATCTGCTGCTCAGCAACGGTGAGGTGCCACGCGGCGTCACCGTGGCCGGTGTCGAGGTCGGCGGCGAGTCGCACGCCGACGCCGAGCGGATCCTCCGCGACCGCCTGGAGCCCCGGATGAAGGAGCCGGTGAAGGTCCATGCCGGTGACGTCGACGCCACGGTCAACCCCGCTGACGCCGGGCTCACCATCGACTGGGCGGCCACCCTCGCCCAGGCCGGTGACCAGCCGTACAACCCGATCACCCGGCTGACCTCGCTGTTCACCACGCGTGAGGTCGGCGTGGCCACCACCAAGGACGACAAGAAGCTGTCCGCCGCCGTCGAGGGCCTGCGGCCGAAGATCGACCGCGAACCCGCGGAGGGCACCGTGCGGTTCGAGGGCATCACCCCGGTCGCCGTCGACCCGAAGCCGGGGCAGAAGCTCGACGTGCCGGGTGCCGAGAAGGTGCTGGTCGACAGTTGGGCCAGTGGTAAGGCGGTCAAACTGCCCGTGGCCGTCACCGAGGTCAAGACGACCGCGGCGGGCGTGCGTGAGGCCGTCGACCAGATCGCGAAGCCGGCCGTCGCCGGTCCGGTCGTCATCCGCGGCGAGGGCAAGGACGCCACGCTCGAACCGGCGGTCATCGCGGGCGCGCTGGTCTTCCAGCCGGCCGAGAAAGGTGGTCTGACCGCTACGATCGACCAGAACAAGCTGGTCGGTGCGGTGGGGCCCCAGCTGGCGTCCACGGAGGTCGAGGGCAAGGACGCGCAGATCGTCTTCTCCGGCGGCGCGCCGAAGGTCGAGCCGTCGGTGGACGGCAAGGGCATCGACTGGGCCAAGACGCTGACCCCCCTGATGGACACGCTGAAGAAGGCCGACGGCCGGGAGCTGAAGGCGGAGTACGCGCCCAAGCCGGCGAAGGTGACCACCGACGCCGCGAACAAGCTCGGCATCAAGGAGGTCATCGGCGAGTTCACCACCAAGGGCTTCGCCCAGGACTCCGGCGTCAACATCCGCACGGTCGCGGCCGAGGTCAACGGGGCGATCGTGCAGCCGGGTGACACGTTCAGCCTCAACGGTTTCACCGGTCCGCGTACCGCTGCGCAGGGCTACGTCGAGGCGGGTGTGATCAAGGACGGCGCTCCGGGGCGTGAGGTGGGCGGTGGCATCTCGCAGTTCGCCACGACGCTGTACAACGCGGCTTACTTCGCGGCGATGAAGGATGCTGGGCACAAGGAGCACAGCTACTACATCAGCCGGTATCCGGCTGCTCGTGAGGCGACGGTGTTCCAGAACCACGATGGCAGCAGTGTGATTGACCTGAAGTTCACGAACACCTCGGATACCGGGGTCGCTATCCAGACCATTTGGACTTCGTCGTCGATCACGGTGAAGTTGTGGGGGACGAAGAAGTACGAGGTTGAGTCCGTTACTGGTGGGCGGAGCAACCAGACCGAGCCGCAGGAGAAGCAGGGGCCGGCGGAGAACTGTCACGCCAGTAATGGGGCGCCTGGGTTCACGACTACTGATACCCGGATTATTCGGGAGGTCGGGACTGGGCGTGAGGTCAGTCGGAACACTCGGACGGTGAAGTACAACCCGCAGCCGAAGATCGTTTGTGCGCCGCCTGCTTGATTTGGTCCTGGTTTGGGCCGGGGCCGGGGCCGTGGGCGGGGCCGGGGGCGGGGAGGCTGGCTTGGTGACGGGGTTGAGTTGGGTGGGGCCGGTTGGGGTCCGGGCCGGGGGGCGGTGGTTTGTTGACGGGGTGGGTTTGGGTTGGGCCGGTTGTGCGCCAGGCGGGGTTGAAGCGGTGGTGGGGTTGGTTTGAAGGTTGTTCTTTGCCGGGTCTCTTGGGTGGCGCTGGCATGGTGAGACCTCCGAGCCCTTTTGGTGCTCGGAGGTCTCTTGGTGTGGCTGTTTAGGTGCGTGCGCGGGACTTCGGGTACACCGAGGCGGCGATGACTACTGCGATCGCTGCGACGATGATTTGGAAGATGTGTCGCCACCAGTCGATGCCGGGGGTGTCCCTCACGCCGAAGGCGCCGGCGATCAGGTTGCCGACCAGGGCGCCGACGATGCCGGCCACGATGGTCAACCAGAACGGGATTTTCTGGCTACCTGGGGCTAGGAGACGCCCCAGCACGCCCAGAACGATACCGGCGATGAGCAGGCCGATGATTGCGCCGACTGACCACATAACCGCTCCTCAGCTGAAACAGTTGGTGGCTCAGCAGTACCACTCATCGGGGCATGTCACACCTCGACCGTGACGTGACTGCGATGTGACAGTGGCCGCGGGGAGACCTGCCCCGCGGCCACCGTCGAATGAAGACGATCAGAACGCGGCTTCGTCCAGGTCCATCAGGGAGTTGTCCGCGGCCTCGACGATCTTGCGGCCGGCCGACAGTTCGGGCAGGACGTTGCGTGCGAAGAACGTCGCCACGGCCACCTTGCCCTCGTAGAACGCCTTGTCCTTCGCGGGGACGCCCTCGTCCAGGCGGGCGATGGCGATCTCGGCCTGGCGCTGCAGGAGCCAGCCGATCAGCAGGTCGCCGACCGCCATCAGCAGGCGGACGCTGTGCTGGCCGACCTTGTACACGCTCTCCTTGTCCTCCTGCGACGCCATGAGGTAGCCGATCATGTGGCCGAGCATGCCCTGCACGTCCTCCAGGGCCTGCTTGAGCAGCTGCCGGGCCTCCTTGAGCCGGCCGTTGCCGCCCTCCGCCTCGATGAACTTCGTGATCTCGCCGGCCACGTGGTTCAGGGCCACACCCTTGTCGCGGACGATCTTGCGGAAGAAGAAGTCCATCGACTGGATCGCGGTCGTGCCCTCGTAGAGGGAGTCGATCTTCGAGTCGCGGATGTACTGCTCGATCGGGTAGTCCTGCAGGAAGCCGGAACCACCGAGCGTCTGGAGGGACTGGGCCAGCTGCTCGTACGCCCGCTCCGAACCCACGCCCTTGACGATCGGCAGCAGCAGGTCGTTCACGCGCTCCGCCAGCTTCTGCGACTCCTCGTCGCCCTCGCCGGTCCACACCTGGTCCTGGAACGTCGCCGTGTACAGGTACACGGCTCGCAGGCCCTCCGCGTACGCCTTCTGCAGCATCAGGCTGCGGCGCACGTCCGGGTGCGCGGTGATGGTCACGCGCGGCGCCGTCTTGTCCAGCATCTGCGTCAGGTCCGCGCCCTGCACGCGCTCCTTGGCGTACTCCAGCGCGTTCAGGTAACCCGTGGACAGCGTCGCGATGGCCTTCGTGCCGACCATCATCCGGGCGTACTCGATGACCTGGAACATCTGCGCGATGCCGTCGTGCACCTCGCCGACCAGCCAGCCCTTCGCGGGCGTCCCGTGCTGGCCCAGCGACAGCTCGCACGTCGTGGACGCCTTGATGCCCATCTTGTGCTCGATGTTCGTCACGAAGGCACCGTTGCGCTCGCCCAGCTCACCGGTCTGACCGTCGAACAGGAACTTCGGCACCACGAACAGCGACAGGCCCTTGGTGCCCGGCCCGTGACCCTCGGGCCGCGCCAGCACCAGGTGGATGATGTTCTCGGTCAGGTCGTGCTCACCCGAAGTGATGAACCGCTTGACGCCGTCGATATGCCAGGTGCCGTCGTCCTGCTTGATCGCCTTCGCGCGGCCCGCGCCGACGTCCGAGCCCGCGTCCGGCTCGGTCAGCACCATCGTCGCGCCCCAGCCGCGCTCGAGCATGAGCTCGGCCCAGTGCTTCTGCTCGTCCGTGCCGTTGCGGTACAGCACCTGCGCCATGTTCGGCCCGGCCATGTACATGAACAGCGGCGGGTTGGCGCCCAGCATCAGCTCGGCCGCCGACCACTGCACGGTCGGCGGGAGTCCGAGGCCGCCCAGCTCGTCGCGCAGGCCGACGCGCCACCACTCGCCGTCCCACATCAGCTGGTAGGACTTCTTGAACGACTCGGGCAGCTTGGCCGAGAACGTCTTCGGGTCGTACGTCGGTGGGTTGCGGTCCGCGTCCGCGAACGACTCCGCCAGCGGGCCCGTCGCGAGCCGGTTCAGCTCGGCGAGCACACCGCGCGCGGTCTCCTCGTCGGACTCCGCGAGAACGCCCTTGCCGAGCCTCTCCTGGATGTTGAACACCTCGAAGAGGTTGAACTCGAGGTCGCGGACGTTGCTCTTGTAGTGGCCCATGTGGTGGCTCCCCTGGATCTTCGCGGTTCCGCGAACGCTACCCGTCGGTAACATCAGAGTATTACTTGCGAGTAGAGCCCGGCAAGGACACCGCTCGAGTAGGTGACTTTGCGCAGGTCAGGGGTGGTGTGGATCGCCTCACGTCCAGTCGTCGCCGGTCCGGGAGCGGGGTACGGCGTCGTCTTCGACGGTCAGTACGCCGGACCGGAACGCCACCGCGACCGCATGGGTCCGGTCCCTGGACGCGAGCTTGCGCAGGATGCTCTTGACGTGGGTCCGGATCGTCTCGACGGACACGAACAGGACGTTCGCGATGGCCTGGTTCTCCAGCCCGTCGGCGATCAACCGCAGCACCTCGTGCTCCCGCTGCGACAGCCGCTGGCCCAGCCCGGAGGGCCGGCGTGGACGGGTCACCGGCGCGGAGAGGCCCCCGGCCAGCGTGGGGTCCATGTAGCGCCCGTCGGTGTGCACCGCCTGGATGGCCTGCACCAACTGCGGGGGTTGTGCGGCCCGCCGGATGACCCCGCGCACGCCGCCGCTGATCGCGTTCGCGACGTACTGGGTGGACAGCCGCACGTCGTCCACCATCAGGATGACGCCGTGACTGCTGGACAGGACCCGGCCCAACTGGCCGCGCGGGTCGAGACCGGCATCCACGACGACCACGTCGGGTCGCAGCCGTTCACACAGTCGCATGCCGATCGACGGGGTCTCGGCCGCACCGATCCAACGCAGTCCCGGCGTGCGGTGTACGAGCGCGGCGAGGCCTTCGCGAACGAGCGGGATGCCGTCGATGAGTGCGACGCCGACGGCGCCATTTGCCGGGCTCTGGTTCGTGCTTGGTGGCATCCCGTCCCTCCAGGGCTGGCACTTGTCCTAACCTGGGACGAAGCCACCTGCGGGCTGTGACGCGATCCACGAAACATCCACTCGGGATAGCGAACGCTTAGCACTCCACGGGGTTACGGGGCTACTGTTAGTGGCACTGTGGAGTCTGAAATCGAGCGCAACGCCCAGGACTGGTTCAGGTTCATGGTCGACACGAACCTGGCCCCGGGCCTTCGCGCGCTCGGGTTCTTCGGCGTCGGCAGGCGGTTCCGGATCGAGAGCCCGAGGCACTGGGGAGAGATCGCGGTCGAGCAGTCCCGGTCGGTCACGGCACGCGCGGTCCGGTTCACCCTCCACATCGGCGTGATGTCCCGCGACGAGTGGGCCGAGCAGCTGCGGGTGCGCCCGTACTACCCGGCGAACGAGTCGGCGAAGGCGCAGTGGATGGGCTGGCAGGCGCCGATCGGCTCGGTGGTGCGGGTGGGCGGCTTCCCCATCGGTGAGCTGTGGTGGGAGCTCGAGGTCGGCCGCCCGTTCCAGGCACTCGCACACGAGGTCCTCATGACCGTGCGTGAGTACGCCCTCCCGGCGATGCGGGAGCGGATGGAGCCCTAGTTCTTCGCGACGAACCGGCGGCAGCGGTGCACGCCGGCGCCCGCCGGGTTCAGCTTGATCCCGTGCCTGGCCTGACCGGCGAACGTGGTCGCGTCGGTGCCGGTCAGCTCGTAGCCGAGGAGGGGCCAGCCGTTGAGGTAGCCCTGCACCGTGTTGCCGCGCAGGACCAGCCGCAGGCGCGCCCAGGCCGACTCACGTGCCGTGGTGCCGGTGACCACGGCCAGCTGCGTCGCCGTCCCGGAGATCACCTTGTAGATGCGGAAGGCCGTGCCGCCGGTCTCCACCGTGAGCAGCAGGTAGGTGTTGGCGCTGACCACCCGGGCGATGAGCCCGAACCCGGCCTGCCCGGTGTACCAGAAGTCGCCCTCGAGCTCCCCGTCCGCGCTCGCGACGTCGACCCAGGCCAGATCGGGCACGTTGTCGACGGCGGTGGAGACGGCGAACCCGTTGCTCGCCTGGATCGCGCCCGCACCGACCACCCACGGCGACCGCAACGTCCCGTTGGCCTGCGAGAACCCCTCGGCGAACAGCAGCTGGTCGACGTCGGTGGCGACCGCGGTCCGGTCATCGGGGATGAGGTCGCCGAGCGGGGAGACACCGCCGTCGTCGGCCAGCCAGCCGACGTGGATCCGCGAGACGGTCGTGCTCGTCTCGATGCCGAGCGGACAGATCACGCCACCGGGGATCTCGAGCGGGTGCGCGTACATCATCCCGATCGGCCCGGACGACGGCTGGACCATGGTCGGCCGCGGCGGCAACCAGGCCGTCTGCGCCGTGCCGATGTTGCGACTACGCACGACGGCCTGCTTGTCCGAGATCCGCCGCGCGACGACGGCCATGGTGCCGGTGCCGAGCCAGGCCGCCGCGGGCCGTCCGGTGGCGTCGTCGAACAGTTGCGCCGGCGCGGACCAGCTGCTGCCGCTGTTGGTCGACCACGACGCGCCGATGGCGGACTGGGTGCCGTACCGGAAGAACATCCAGACCTCGGTGCCCCGCGCGACGAGCCACGGCTCCTGGTAGTGCCGCCCGTCGGCCTGCCCGTTGGCGATCCGGGTCGTGGTCCACGTGGCGCCACCGTCGGTCGAGGTGGCGAGCCAGCTGGAGTCGAAGGTGTCGCCGGAGTTCTTACCGTAGAACGTGGCCAGCAGGTTCGACCCGACCTGGATCACGGGCGCGCTGATGGCGGCGTAGGGCTGCGTGTCGATGCGGATCTCACTACCCCAGGTCGCTCCGTCGTCGGTCGAGATCCGCAGGAAGCACCCCGCGGCCGCGAGCGCCGCGGTGCCCTTGAAGTAGGTGAGCCAGGTCGTACCGCCCGCGGTCGAGATGCAGGGGTCCCGGAGGTCGACCCCGGCGGCCTCGGTCACGGCGACGGTGGCGGTGCTCCAGGTACGCCCGTTGTCCGCGGACGTGGCTGTGTAGACGCGGCCGTCACGGGCGTTGACGTGGTCGGACCCCTGCCGCCACACCAGCCGCAACTGCCCGTTGGCGAAGCGACAGACGCTCGGAAACGCGGCGTAGGCCCCGTCGACCCCAACCGGACGAAAGCCGTTGGAACGTACTGATCCCATGAAACCTCCCCAGTTCCTCTACCTCCATGCAACCAAAAAGATCATCTCCTGGCAGGGACCAAACGGAGTAGAACAGGTGAGCGAAACATGAAGGCGTCTAACCCACATCCAACACGCACCATGAGCCGTTCCTGTTGTAGAGCAACAAAGTGATCCGGAGGTCGCTCGGGACCCTCCGTGACCACAGGCTGGCCGTGGCGCGATTGTCGTTCTCTTCCGTGACGTCACTTACCGTCGTCACGCTCCTCGTGCGCAGATCTATCGAGGCAGAGGCCGACTCCAGTGCGCTGGTGTTGCACACGTATGACTGAAACGCGGACACGTCGCCCTCGTTGAGGGCCGTGGCGACCAACTCGGCGGTGCCCTGGGCGGAGCTTCGCGGGTCCTCCGGCTGGCCGAGGTACACGATCGTGCCCACGGTCGCCGCTAGCAGGACGACGTACCCGCCGACCTTCCACCACAGGGAGATGGGCCTTCTCGGCGCTGGTTTCTGCCGGGCAGGTCGGCCCATCGGGACGTGCCCCGGTGGCAGCCCGGTCTCGTCGGGCTCATCGGGCAATCAGACCACGTTCCCTGGGGGAAATCACCCGGATCGTTCCGCCGACGGCAGGGAACTCCAGGTCCACAGTAGACAGGCCGTGATCTGAGGGTTTGCGCTGTGGAGCGAATGACGGGAATCGAACCCGCGTTCTCAGCTTGGGAACTAGCCGTGACCACCGAGAAACGGCCTCTGACCTGCGGCGGAAGGTGTCCGGCGAGTGCCTCCGTTGCCCCCTGTTGACCGTGGCATGTTGTTGGCATGTTGCTGTGGTCCAGCCCCGCTGCCAGCCCTTCGCTGCTATGCTGATCGCGGACGCGACGAACCCCCTGCGGTAGTAGCCGTCCCGGCCCCCTGAGGTCGTGACCAGACGAGTTGGGCACTAAATACGCCTGCTCGACCGGTACTTTCAGGTGCGCAGAAAACGACGTTGCCGCCCCGATCGGCACGGAGTTCTGATCTCTGAAGGATCCGGAGGTGGTAGCTCGTTAACGGGAGCTGCCCGCTGGCGCTTGTTCTGGATGAGAGCGGCTTGACCGCCGAAGTATTCGTTGGGATCGGGGCTTGACGAAGTGATCTTCGGAGGCGTCTTGTCTGCTGTGCTCATCGTCGTGGCTGTGATCCTAAGCGTGCGGATGTTCGCCGTGCTGGCTCTTGGGTGGTACATCATGCGAACGACCGGTCGAACCGACGGTCTCGCGGATCTGGCCAAATTGGTGAGAGCACTCATGCGGCGGTAGACGTGGGAGTCCTCGGCCGCGGCCTCTGCGAGGCGATTGGTTGGGCGAGGGCAGGGTGTCCGGCCGGTGGCCGTGAGCGGAGCGGCAGGCCGTCCGGCCGGTGCGGCGCGCTTGCGCGCCGCCTTGATCCCATAGAGCCAAGTTCGGCAGCACCTGACCCAGACAAGCATGACAACGCGCGAGACAGTGGGACCCTATTAACTATCGCCGAAGGTACAACTCAGGGCACTTAATCAGTTAATTGGCCTTATTATATTTCACGGGGTGGCGGTGAATAATCTCGCCGATTTCTAGACGCGGCTTGTTGGTCTTGTCGTGCGGCTGGGCTTCCCAGGTCATCACGCTGCGTTGTTCCCACATCTGGATGCCATGTTCATCGGCAGAACGAACAGTTACTGTCAGGGTAAGTTTTTTGGGGTTGTCGAAACACTTCTCAGGTACCGACACGTCGAAAGCTAGGTCAGGGTCGCCGATCAAGGTGTGAGGGATTGTGCCCTCGATTCGGTCGGCGGTGATACTGCCTACTATGGTGCCGTCGCGTGTAGTGACTTTTACTGATACGTCGACTGCAGTCGATGGACTTGTGTTATTCAAGTCAATTTGAAATGTGGTCAGTGGCAACATGTTGATCTTCTCGGTGCCGCCGAACGCGAAGATGGGGCGAAGAGCGACTGCTAATGCCTCTCGCGCATCACGTGCCGAGCTGGCCGACTTGCGGGCTTGCTTCCGTGCTGTGGCAGCGCTGATGACGGATGGGACGATCGCGACCCAGGCTGCTAGAGCGCCCAACTGCCATGATCGGATCCACTCCCAGATAGCAGACCAATTCATCTAGGGCTTCTCCTTGCGTTTCAATCCGTACTACGTATGTGCACGGCTGGACACGTCGGATGGGAGCAGCGCGCCACCACCGACCCCGACCGCATCCGGACCGCCCGGCCCGTTCAACATCGGTCTCGCCACCGGCCCGTCCGGTCTCGTGGTGGTCGACCTCGACACGGCCAAGGCCGACGACGACCCCCGTCCGGCGGACTGGGACCTGCCAGATGTCCACGATGGACAAGACGTGCTCGCGGTACTCGCCGACCGTGTAGGCCACCCGGTGCCGGTCGACACGTTCACTGTGGCCACCCCAACCAGCGGGCTGCACTGTACTACTGCGCACCGGAAGGCATCGAGCTGCGGAACACCGCAAGCACCCTCGGCTGGAAAGTGGACACCCGCGCCCACAGTGGCTACGTCGTGGCTCCTGGCTCCGTTGTGGACGGCCGCCGCTACCGAGTGGTGGTCGACGCGCCGCCCGTGTCCCTGCCGGCCTGGCTGGCCACCCTCTTACAGCCGACACCACTTCCCATGACTCCGGACCAACCGGTGCCGGTCGGCACGGGCCGCCGGTCGCGGTACCTCGATGCTGCCGTGAGCCTGGAATGCCAGAAGGTCCACAGCGCCCCCGACCGCAAGCGCAACGCCACGCTCTATGCCGCAGCGCTTGCCCTCGGGCAGCTCGTGGCCGGCGGTGAACTTCACTGCGGCTGAGGTCACCGACAAGCTGCTGACTGCTGCCGGCCGACACATCGCGGTTGGCGCGTACAGCGAACGCCAAGCCCGGACCACCATCGCGTCAGGGCTCGACAAGGGGCGCAACCGGCCTCGGCAGGTGGCCTGATGACCACCACACCAGCACGTGCCCTGCACGCAGTCCTCGCCACGCCGGAACGGCGGACCCGGTGGACCGACGCCGAACTGTTGCGGCAAGAGTTCCCGCCGCCGGGCTGGGCCGTGCCCGGCCTGCTGTGCGAGGGCCTGAACCTGCTGGCGGGTGCCCCGAAGCTGGGCAAGTCGTGGCTTTCCCTCGGTATCGGTGCGGCCATCGCGAACGGTGATCCCGCGTTGGGTGGGATCGAGGTCGAGCGTGGCCCGGTCCTCTACTGCGCACTGGAAGACACCGGCCGACGGCTCCAGTCCCGCCGCCGGCAAATGCTCGCCGCCGGCAGCCGGGCCGCACCGCTACTCACGCTCGAAACGGCCTGCCCGACCATGCCCAACGGTGGCGACGCCGTGATCGTGGAGTGGATCGAGCAGAACCCCGGCGCCCGGCTGATCATCATCGACACCTTCGAGAAAATGCGCGGCCGCAACCCCAAGGCGTATCCGCCTATACAGCGGACTACGCCGCCGCCGGCCGATTAAAAACCATCGCAGACAACTACGGCGTGCCCATCCTGCTCATTCACCACGTGCGGAAGCAGGGGGCGGAGGACTGGCAAGACCTCGTCTCGGGCACCAACGGCCTGACCGGCGCGGTGGACGCCACGCTTGTGCTGGAGCGCTCACGCGGCCAGGCGGACGGCGTCCTGCACGTCACGGCCGGGACGTGGTGGAGAACGACTACGCCATGGCGTTTGACGGCACGTTCTGGACCAATTTCGACGGTCCCGCCAGTGACTACGAGATGGGCGATACCCGCGCCGATCTCGTCCGGCTGGTGCGGGAGTACCCCGGCAGCAAGCCGGCCCAGCTCGCGGACGCGCTCCAGCTCCCGGCCGCGACGGTCCGGCAAACCCTGTCCCGGATGGCCAAGGCTGGCCAACTTCGGGTTGCTCCTGGTGGGGCCTACTACCCGCCCGAACCGGGTGACCAGCCGAGTGACCAGGACGGTGACACGTCACCGCTGTCACACCTGTCACTCAGTCACTCCACCCCTTCTGAACAGGAGGAATCGCTGTGACAACCCCAGTGACATCCACAAGGCTCCGTCACTTCAAGGCCAAGGAGAAGGACATCACCAGTCGGTATCTGTCGGTCGCAGAGGCAGCCGAGTACCTGAGCACGTCCGTGCGGTTCGTCCGCCGGCTCGTCGCGGAACGGCGAGTGGCCTTTCACAAGGTGGGCAAGTTCGTGCGGTTCGCGGTTGCCGACCTGGACGCGTTCGTGGCCGCTGGTCGAGTGGAGCCGGTGTCTATCAGCGATGTGCGGCGCGCGATGAAGGGGGTTGCGTAAATGGCCAGGAACAAAGGGCGACGCCGGTTCGGGTGGGTTCGCACTCTGCCGTCCGGCCGGGTGCAGGCCAGCTACCTCGGGCCGGACGGGAAGCGCCGGAACGCGCCGAACACCTTCGCCACGGAGACCGACGCTGACAAGTACCTGGGCAACGTCGAAAGCCTGATCATGCGGGACGAGTGGACGGACCCGCTTCGCGGGCGGATCAAATTCGGCGACTACGCCGCCGTGTGGATCACGGAGCGGCCCGGCCTGCGGACGCGCACGATCGAGCTGTACCGGTGGTTGCTCAACAAGCACATCAACCCGTACCTCGGAGAGGTCGAGCTGGGCAAGCTCAAAACGCCGCTGATCCGGCAATGGCGCGCTGAGCGGCTCGCGGTCGGTGTGAGTGAGTTGGTGTTGGCCAAGTGCTACCGGCTCATGCGCGCGGTGCTCAACACCGCCGTGGACGAAGACAAGATCCTTGCTCGGAACCCATGCAAGGTGCGCGGTGCGGACAAGGAGGAGTCGCCAGAGCGGCCGGTGCTGACCGTGGCGCAGGTCTTCCAGTTGGCTGACCGGATGCCGGTCCGGTTCCGCGCAATGGTGTTGCTGACCACGTTCGCGTCGCTGCGGTGGGGTGAGGTGACCGCGCTCCGACGGTGCGACATCGCGAAGGACGCCAGCTCCGTGAGCATCACCCGCTCGCACGTCGAGTCACACACACGGGGGTTGGTTGTGGGGCCGCCGAAGTCGCGTGCGGGTGTCCGCACACTGACGATTCCGACCGCTGTCCGCGCGGACATCCTGTCCCACCTGGAGAAGTACACGGCCGGCGCGCAAGACGCGCTGGTGTTCACCGGAGAGCAGGGTGGCGCGCTCCGGCGACCCAACTTCAACCAGCGCGTGAAGTGGACCGCTACCGTCGCGGCCGTGGGGCTCAAGGGTGTGCACTTCCATGACCTGCGGCACTCCGGCAACACGTGGGCGGCACAGGTCGGCACCTCGACGAAGGACCTGATGGCGCGGATGGGTCACAACGACATGCGCGCCGCGATCATCTACCAGCACGCCAGCAGTGAGGCTGACCAGGCCATAGCCGACCGGCTCTCTGAGCGGGTCGACAAGCACCGAGGGACGTCCAAAGGTAATAGCACGAAGCGACGTAAGCGAGGTGCGGAGACGACGACGGCGCGGCGGGTGTGCTCGCGCCAAGGGGCTAGGCCAAGCTTGTTTGGCTACAAGCTTTGACCGAGGTACAAGCTTCAGAGTGTGAAGCCGCAGGTCATCAGGGGTACAAGTAACGTCGGACATACTTTCATCTGGAACCGGCACGTCGTGTTGACACGTCCATATCAGTTGACGAAGGTATACATATTGTCGACGTAGGTGCACGGGATGTCGATCCACAACTACATGAACTGCCGGGTGGGGGTGCCCCGTCAAGCGACAGGCACCCCCACCGGTTAGTCGGTTCAGCCGTGCCAATGCTTCCAGGCGGTGGCCACGATCTGAACCAGGCTGGCGAAGAGCCTGACCCATGTGAGGGTTGGGCCTTCGTCGTATCTGCGGGTAGCTGACCGACGAGAACGCTTCGCCTTCCTCTTCCTGCGCCGCTGGCCCATATGTCCTCCTCGACACCACCGGTCCCCTGTGGGTGGGAGCCGGGGGCCGGACCTTCCGACCCCGGGAGCTCGGAAGGTCAGCGGACGTCAACGACCTGACATTCCTACCCAATAGTTACGGCGGGTGGTGCATAGACACGCCGACACCTCCCGCAACCTGTGTGAGGCGTGAGGACCCTCACGAGCCACGATGGTGAGCTAGAGGACGTCATGCCGCGCAACCCGTTCCATGAACGTCAGGAGTTGCACCGGGGAGGCCTGGCCCGTAGGGGGCACGCCAGGGGCACGATGCTGGGTACTCGGCTAGCAAGTGATAAGCCCTGGATCCACAGTAGACATGCTGTGACCTGGGGTTTGCGCTGTGGAGCGGATGACGGGAATCGAACCCGCGTTCTCAGCTTGGGAAGCTGATGTTCTACCATTGAACTACATCCGCAGAGCGTTGCTGAGCTTACATGGTGGCGGCTCGCTAGGGTGAGCGGGTGTTGTTGAGCGATGGTGACCTGCGTAAGGAGCTCGCTTCCGGGCGGCTTCGGGTGGATCCGCTGGATGAGGCCATGATCCAGCCGTCCAGTATCGATGTTCGGCTTGATCGGTTCTTCAGGGTGTTCAACAACACCAAGTACACCCACATCGACCCTCGGCAGCAGCAGGACGATCTCACCAGCCTCGTTGAGACCGTGGACGATGAGCCGTTCGTGCTGCATCCGGGTGAGTTCGTGTTGGGGTCGACCTTTGAGGGCGTTGAGCTGCCCGACGATCTCGCGGGGCGGCTTGAGGGGAAGTCCTCGCTCGGGCGTCTCGGACTGCTCACCCACTCGACCGCCGGGTTCATCGATCCCGGGTTCCAGGGGCACATCACGCTCGAACTGTCGAACGTTGCCAATCTGCCCATCACGCTGTGGCCTGGGATGAAGATCGGGCAACTCTGCCTCTTCCGGCTGACCAGTGCTGCCGAGTACCCCTACGGATCCAAGCAGGCCGGGTCCCGCTACCAGGGCCAGCGCGGCCCGACCCCCTCACGGGCGTACCTCAACTTCCATCGCGTCGACACGCGCCGCTGACTCGCCGGCGACCGGGGTCAGCGCCGCTCCGGCCGCCGGAAACACTGCCGCCAGCAGCAGTGCTGCCGGGTAGCCGAACGCCGTGATCAGGGTGCTGAACAGCGGCGCGGCGACCATCGCGGCCACGTTTTGGCCGGTGTTCTGTACGCCTAGGGCTCGGCCGGCCCAGAAGGGGCCTGCCAGCTCGGCCGTGGCGGTGAAGCCCAGGCCGTTGTCGGTCACCGTCACGATCAGGGCGGCTACGAGCGCCACTACCGCCAGCCAGGGAGCCAGTGCGTCGCCTACGGCCCACAGCACCATCGTGGCCAGCGCGAACACCGCTATGAGCCGCATCGGGCGCATGCGGCTCGCGGCTCGGTCGGACCACACGCCTGCCAGGATGCGGCCGGACGCGCCCACCACCTGGACCACCGCCACCAGCTGGCCGGCGGCCACCGGGGTCCAGCCGCGGGCGGAGACCAGGTACGTCACCGCGAAGGTCGCCGACACGAACTGGGGGAAGACCAGCATCGCGCTTGCCGTGTGCAGGCGGATCAGCGTCACCGCCACCGGGCCGGTGTACGGGGACGCCGCCGCCGACACCGTCCGGGGTGGGCGCGGCGGGTCGACCACCACGAACCACACCAGCATGGCGGACAGCAGGCACAGCACCGCCGGTAGCGCCACCGCGGTGGCGAAGCCGAAGTGGGCGGCCAGCGGCGGCAACGTCGCCGCGGCGATACCCACGCCCACCGGCTGGGCGGTCTGCCGGATCCCCATCGCCAGGCCGCGTTCCCGCGCGCTGAACCAGCCCAGGACCACCCGGCCGCTCGCGGCGTTCACCGACGCCGCGCACGCCCCCGCCAGCAACAGGCCGGCGCCGAACAGGACGAAACCCGGCAGCGCCAGGCTGGCCAGCAACAGCACGCCGGTGAGTGCCAGGCCGATGGTCATGACCGTCCGCTCGCCGAAGCGGTCGGCCGCCGCGCCCCACGCGATGAGGGCGCACAGCAGACCGAGCAGCGGCGCCGAGATCAGCACGCTCGCCGAGGTCAGCGACAGGCCGTGGTCCGCCTGCAGCGCCGGGATGAGGAACGGGAGGCCGTACAGGAAGCTGCACGTGGTGGCCTGCGCGATCAGCCCGGTGGCGAGGATGAACCAGCGTCGCATTCCTGCACCGTAACTCGCTGGTCCTGAATATTGGGAAGAGATTCCCATTAGATGAGAGCACGGTTGGGGTAGCCCCAGGGTCGACTCGGGGGCGTCCCGGATGTCCCGCCCCACCACCCGGCCATAGCTTCGTAGCCACAGGAAACATGAGTGGAGGCGGGGCAAATGCGGATCAGGCACATGATGGCCGGGGGCATCGTCGTGGCTGGCGGTCTGCTGCTGACGGCGTGCGACTGGGAGGAGTTCGGCGGCAAGGAGTTCAACGACTCCGCGTCACTGTCCGGGCCGATCAGCGAGGTGCGGTTCACCAACGACTCCGGGAGCGTCAAGATCAGCGTGGGGGACTCGATCGAGATCCGCCGCACAGTCGGTTACCACGAGACGAAACCGGGCAAGACCTACCGGATGGACGGGGGCGCGCTCGTCCTCGAGAACTGCCCCGAGCGGAACTGCTGGGTCAGCTACGAGGTCACGGTCCCCAAGGGCACCAAGGTCAGCGGGCACCTCGACTCCGGTGACGTCGAGGTCAGCGGGATGGCGAGCGCGAACGTCGAGGCGGAGTCCGGCAACATCACGGTCCGGGACATCGCCGGCGAGGTCAACGCGCGGGCCCAGTCCGGCAACGTCCAGCTGTCCGGCATCGACGGCCCGGTGGTGGCCGGCGCCGAGTCCGGCAACGTCAGCGTCGGTCTGGCCTCGGTGAACGCGGTCACCGCGACCGCCGAGAGCGGCAACGTCGACGTGACCGTGCCGGAGGCCAGCTACCAGGTCGACATCCAGACGGCCAGCGGCAACAACATCAAGAACGACCTGGGCGACGGCACGTCCGGTCCCAAGATCAGTTTGCGGACCGAGAGCGGCAACGTCACTTTGAAGCCCGCGTAGGGAACACGCGGCGCCGGTCGCTCGTTAAGGGGATCAGGAAGGTTGAGTGTCAGGGGCTCAAGTCTGGTTTGACGGGTGATCGAACCCGAGGGCAGACTTGAGTGGGAGCCACTCAACCCACACAGGAGCAGAAAGCAGGAGGAAACCAAATGGCGCGAGCGGTCGGAATCGACCTGGGGACGACCAACTCCGTCGTCGCCGTCCTCGAGGGCGGTGAGCCGACGGTGATCGCCAACTCCGAGGGTTCGCGGACGACCCCGTCCATCGTGGCCTTCGCCAAGAACGGTGAGGTGCTCGTCGGTCAGCCGGCGAAGAACCAGGCCGTGACCAACGTCGACCGCACGGTCCGTTCGGTCAAGCGGCACATGGGCACCGACTGGAAGAGCGAGGTGGACGGCAAGACGTACTCCCCTCAGGAGATCAGCGCCCGCGTGCTGATGAAGCTGAAGCGGGACGCGGAGTCCTACCTCGGCGAGCCGGTCACCGACGCGGTGATCACCGTCCCGGCGTACTTCGAGGACGCCCAGCGGCAGGCCACCAAGGAGGCCGGGCAGATCGCCGGCCTGAACGTGCTGCGGATCGTGAACGAGCCGACCGCGGCCGCCCTGGCGTACGGCCTGGACAAGGGCGAGAAGGAGCAGACCATCCTCGTGTTCGACCTCGGTGGTGGCACGTTCGACGTGTCGCTGCTGGAGATCGGCGAGGGCGTGGTCGAGGTCCGCGCGACCTCCGGTGACAACCACCTCGGTGGCGACGACTGGGACCAGCGGATCGTCGACTGGCTGGTCGACAAGTTCAAGCAGTCCGCCGGCATCGACCTCACCAAGGACAAGATGGCGCTCCAGCGCATCCGTGAGGCCGCCGAGAAGGCGAAGATCGAGCTGTCCAGCTCGAACAGCGCGAACATCAACCTGCCCTACATCACCGTGGACGCGGACAAGAACCCGCTGTTCCTCGACGAGACCCTCACCCGGGCCGAGTTCCAGCGGATCACCAACGACCTGCTGGACCGCACCCGCGCCCCGTTCAACAGCGTGATCAAGGACGCCGGCATCAAGGTCGGCGACATCGACCACGTCGTGCTCGTGGGTGGTTCGACCCGCATGCCGGCCGTGACCGACCTGGTCAAGGAGCTGACCGGCGGCGAGCCGAACAAGGGCGTGAACCCGGACGAGGTCGTCGCGGTCGGCGCGGCGCTGCAGGCCGGCGTGCTCAAGGGCGAGGTCAAGGACGTCCTGCTGCTGGACGTCACCCCGCTGTCGCTGGGCATCGAGACCAAGGGCGGCGTGTTCACCAAGCTCATCGAGCGCAACACGACCATCCCGACCAAGCGGTCGGAGATCTTCTCCACCGCGGACGACGGCCAGACCACGGTCGGCATCCAGGTCTTCCAGGGTGAGCGCGAGATGGCGGTCCAGAACAAGAAGCTGGGCACCTTCGACCTGACCGGCATCCCGCCGGCACCGCGGGGCGTCCCGCAGATCGAGGTCACCTTCGACATCGACGCGAACGGCATCGTGCACGTCAACGCGAAGGACCTCGGCACCGGCAAGGAGCAGTCGATGACCATCACGGGCGGCTCCGCGCTGTCCAAGGAGGACATCGACCGGATGGTCAAGGACGCCGAGGCGCACGCCGAGGAGGACAAGCGCCGCCGCGAGGAGGCCGAGACCCGCAACCAGGCCGAGACGCTCGTCTACCAGACGGAGAAGTTCGTCAAGGAGAACGACGAGAAGATCCCGGCCGAGGTCAAGGACAAGGTCAACGCCGCCATCAAGGACGCGCAGGAGTCGCTGAAGGGCACCGACGTCGCGGCCATCAAGACCGCGATGGAGAAGCTCGCCACCGAGTCCCAGGCCATGGGCTCCGCGATCTACGCGCAGAGCGGCGCCACGCAGGACGCGGGCGCCGGCGGCGCGGCCGGCGGTGAGCAGACCGCCAACGCGGGCGCCGACGACGTGGTGGACGCCGAGATCGTCGACGAGGACAAGAAGTGAGTTCGGCCAAGAACGGCGACAACGGAGAGGAGCCGCGCGTCGTGGTGCGTGACCGGCGGCGCATCGATCCCGAGACGGGCGAGGTCCGGCCGCCAGCCCCGGAGACGGGGTTCGGCGCGCCGGAACCCGAGTTGGCCTCCGCGCCCGAGGACGAGGTGCTGGATGTCGCTCCGAGCCAGGAGGCCGAACTGAAGGCGCAGCTGGACGAGCGGACCGCCGACCTGCAGCGGTTGCAGGCGGAGTACGCCAACTACCGCAAGCGGATCGACCGCGACCGCGAGGCCGTGGTCAACACCGCGAAGGCGTCCGTGGCCACCGAGCTGCTGTCCGTCCTCGACGACATCGACCGGGCAGCCCAGCACGGCGACCTGACGGGTGCCTTCAAGGCCGTGGCGGACAAGCTCGTCGCGACGCTGGAACGCACAGGGCTGGAGTCCTTCGGGCACGAGGGCGAGGCGTTCGACCCCGCCGTGCACGAGGCCGTCCAGCACGACACGTCCCCCGACGTCACCGGGCCGACGGTGACCGCGGTGCTGCGCCGCGGTTACCGCTTCGGCGACCGGGTGGTGCGGGCCGCGCTGGTCGCGGTCACCGACCACGAGCCAGCGCCGGTGGTGGAGGAGGCGGCCGACGAGGAGCCGGCCGAGGAGCGATCCATGCCATCGAAGGACTGGTACGACCCCAACAACCCGGACGGCACGGCTGACCAGGACTGAGCAGGGAGGAGGGGACGTCCGGTGAGTGCGAGGGACTGGATCGACAAGGACTTCTACCGCGAGTTGGGCGTCTCGTCCAGCGCCAGCGACGCGGACATCAAGAAGGCGTACCGGAAGCTCGCCCGCGAGCTGCACCCGGACGCCAACCCGGGCAACGACCAGGCCGAGACGCGGTTCAAGGCGGTCTCCGAGGCCTACGGGGTCCTCGGCGATCCGGAGAAGCGCAAGCAGTACGACGAGGCCCGCCGGCTCTTCGGCTCCGGCGGGTTCCGTCCTGGCGGGTTCGGGGGCTTCGGCTCCGGGAACACCAGCGGCGGGTTCGACTTCAGCGACCTGTTCGGCGGCCAGCATGCCGGCGCCGCCGGCGGTGGCGGCATCAGCGACCTGCTCGGCAACCTGTTCGGCCGGCGCGGCGGCACCACCACGGCGGGCAACCGGCCGCGGCGGGGCGCCGACGTCGAGACCGAGGTGCGGATCGACTTCGTGGAGGCGGTGAAGGGCGCGACTGTCCCGTTGCGCCTGTCCAGCCCGTCCACATGCGACACGTGCAAGGGCTCCGGTGCCAAGCCGGGCACCACGCCGCGCACATGTCCCACGTGTGCCGGCGCGGGTCTGGTCAGCCGCTCGCAGGGCGCGTTCGCGTTCAGCGAGCCGTGCCGCGACTGCCGCGGGACGGGCCGGATCGTCGACGACCCGTGCCCGGAGTGCGGTGGCGACGGCGTGAGCACGAAGTCCCGCACGCTGACCGTGCGGATCCCGGCGGGCGTCGACGACGACCAGCGGATCCGCCTGGCGGGCCAGGGCGAGCCGGGCTCGGCCGGCGGCCACGCGGGTGACCTGTACGTCCGCGTGCACGTGACCCCGCACCCGGTGTTCGGCCGGTCGGGCAACGATCTGACGCTGAAGGTCCCCGTGACCTTCACCGAGCTGGCGCTGGGCACCACACTGGAGGTGCCGACGCTGGACGGCAAGGTGGCGCTGCGCGTGCCGCCCGGCACGGCCAGCGGCCGGGTCCTCCGGGTCCGGGGCAAGGGCATCGTCCGCAAGGACGGCCAGGCCGGCGACCTGCTGGTGACACTGCAGGTGGCGGTCCCGGCCAAGCTGGACGACGCGGCGAGGTCCGCGCTCGAGGCCTATGCCGCCGCGACCAACAGCCAGGACCCACGGCCCGAGCTGACCGCGATGCTGGAGAAACGATGAAGGGCATCCCGTTTCCCCCAGGAGCAGACGAGGACACCCCGGTCTTCGTGATCTCGGTGGCCGCCGAGCTGTCCGGCCTGCACGCCCAGACCCTGCGCGGCTACGACCGCATGGGCCTGGTGTCACCGGGCCGGACGTCGGGCGGCGGCCGCCGGTACTCCATGCGGGACATCGCGCTGCTGCGCGAGGTCCAGCGGCTGTCCCAGGAACAGGGTGTCAACCTCGCGGGCATCAAGCGCATCATCGAGCTCGAACGCGAGGTCGACGCGCTCCGCGAGCGGCTCGCCGAGCTGACCGAGGAGCTGGCGGCCGTCCACGCGGCGGCCGAACAGGCCGCGGCGGCCATCCACCGTTCCTACCGGAACGAGCTGGTCCCGGTCAGCCGCCAGACGGCGCTGGTGGTGTGGAAGCCACGCAGGAAGTAGGAAGCGAGCCCTGTCACCGCGCGACCGACCAGTCCAACTGGGACATCGCTCCCACGAAGTGGTGCGGGAGTGGGTAGAGGCACGCATCAAGCGGCAGGAGCGGCTCGACGGTGAGAACCCGATCCACATCGAGGCCGTGGTCACCGAGGGCGCAATCCGAAGCCAGGTCGGTGGCCCGGAGGTGATGGCGCAACAGCTCGATCGGTTGGTGGAGCTCGCCAAGCTACCTCCGGCTGGGAGGCGTTCCGCTCGCAGGTGGCTCGCTGATCGAGGTCGTCCGGTGGTCCGGCCAGGATGGGCTGACCGCGGACGGACCCCGCGTTCCGGGGCTGCGGCGTCGCGTCGGAACTGGTCGGAGCCGCGCTCGCGCAGGCCGCGGACAGCGGCGTCCGGACCGTGCGCCTGTCGGTGTGGGAGTGGCGGAGCGGTGCCATCGCGCTGTACGAGCGGTTGGGCTTCACCGTGACCGACTTGTGGGACGAGCTGGCGCGGCTGGTGTGCATGGAGCGGGTGGTCAGTCCACTGTGAACGGGTCGTAGATGATCCGGTCCAGGGAGGTCCCCGCCACCAGCATCCTCGACACCGTCGAGCGGACCATGCCCGGCGAGCCCGACACCAGCACGTCGTGGTCCGGCCAGGCGCCGTAGCGGGTCACGACGTCGGCCAGGGTGCCGCGTTCCGCGTTGGGCAGTGGGGACTCCGACTCCAGCACCGGCACCACGTGCAGCCACGGGTTGCTCGCGGCCACCGCCTGGAGGTTCTCCAGGTCGTAGAGGTCCGGCCGGACGCGGCCGCCGAAGAACAGCTGGACCCTGGGGTTGTCGCCCCACTGGGACAGGTAGTCGATGATCGAGCGCATGGGCGCCACGCCCGTGCCGCCGGCGATCATCAGGATGTCGCGGCCCGACTCCCGGTTGACCGCCAGGCGGCCCATGGGGGGACCGATGCGCCACACGTCGCCGATCTCGCCGTGGCCGACCACGGCCCGCGAGACCCAGCCGCCCTCGACCGCGCGGATGTGGAACTCCAGCAGGCCGTCCTCGCGGGGGGCCGTCGCGGGGGTGAAGTAGCGCCACATGCGGGGGCGCTGGGGAACCTCGACGCTCACGTACTGGCCAGGCTGGTACGGCACCGGGTAGTCGGGGCGCACCCGGACCACCGCCAGGTCCCTGGCCAGCCGATGTCTTTCCACGACCGTGCCGTTCCACCAGGCCGGGCCGTCCTCGGAGTTCGCCGCCTCCAGCATGGCCCTGGCCATGATCGTGTAGGCCTCGGCCCACGCGCGTTCGACCTCCTCGGTCCACGCGGGGCCGGCCTGGGCCTTCACGGCGGCCAGCAGGGCCATGCCCACGGCCTCGTAGTGCTGGGTCATCACGCCGAACTTGCGGTGGTCGCGGCCCAGCTGGCGCAGGAACGGCATCAGGTCGTCCGGGCGGTCGACCATCTGCACGATGTGGACCAGGGCGCGGAGCAGCCGCGACCGCTGGACCTCCATGTTCACCGGGAACATCTCCCGGGTCGCGGGCGCGATGCTGAACAGCGTGGCGTAGAACAGCTCAGCGACCTTGTCGGCGCGCGGTTCGACGAGCGCGAAGCTCTCGCGCACCAGGCGCACCATGGCCGCGACAGGGCCTTCGGTCGTCGCGGGGCCGTCCTGGCTCGGTAATGGGCTCACTACGGCATTCGCTGTCATGGTCGGGACACAGTCCACCCTCTCGGCGTACGGGGTTCGACGCCCGCCACCGTGGTCGTCGTCCGTCCCCGACAGCAGGACCATAGACGGAAACTCCCCGGTTGTCCGCCCTCCTGACACTTTCGTGTGAGGGACCACTACGCAAAGTTGTCTGGTTAGGACGTCCGGGCGACATGCCGGGGGACGGGACTCGCATTCACCTCCCCGTTATGAAAACGTGTCCGCCGTGCATCCTGACATGGTGACTCCCACCGGCGTTGCCAACCCGGCGCTGCTGGACCTCGAGTTCGCCGAACCAACGCCTGAGCCCGCTGTCACGGAGCCACCACCGCCAGTAGATCCGCCGACAATCGAACTTCACCCGATTGGGGGAACGGCCCTACTTCCGGGGTGTGCCGGTGAGCATCTGCTGCAGCAGACCTACGGCACCGCCGACCGGGCCGAGCGCTTCTACCGCGACCAGGTGCTCGACCACCTCAACCCCGAGATGGTGGAGTTCGTCGGCCGCATGGAGATGGCGTTCATCGGCACCGCGGACGCCGGCGGCGAGTGTGACTCCAGCTTTCGCGCCGGCCCACCCGGGTTCCTGCACGTCCTGGACCCGAAGCGGATCGCCTACCCGGAGTACCGGGGCAACGGCGTACTCGCGAGCCTCGGCAACATCAGCGAGAACCCGCACGTCGCCGTCCTGATGATCGACTTCGTGCGTGACCTCATCGGCCTGCACGTCAACGGCCGCGCCAGCATCATCGACGACGGCGAACTGCGTGCCGAGCACCCCGGCCTCCCCGTGGCCGAGGAGCGTGGCCGCACCCCCGAACGCTGGGTGGTCGTGCACGTGGAGGAGACTTACGTCCACTGCCGCAAGCACATCCCGCGGCTGGCGCCCATCACCCGCGAGCGCGACTGGGGCACCGACGACATGAAGCGCAAGGGCGGCGACTACTTCAACGTCCGTGCGCGCCAGGTCACGGGTCAGCACTGAGTATCACCCGAGTGGCGGTAGCACTTTCGTCGATCGTTCTTACAGAACGCACCTTGCATCCCCACCTGTGGATAGAGACCTGGGGATTGTGGACAACCAGGTGCTCGTTGTGGACAACCCTGCTAGGACATGTGGGTGAGCACGCACCCACCCATCGTGACCTTGCGCTGAACTAGGGTTGAGCGGAACACGCTCAACTTTCCTGTCGTTGTGCATGGTGAGTACGACACGCACATGAGGGGACCCATGGACGCCTTCAACCCGACGACGAAGACACAGCAGGCCATCTCGGCGGCCGCCCAGGCCGCGACCGTGGCCGGCAACCCGGACGTGAGCTCGATGCACCTGCTCGGCGCGCTGCTCGCACAGGGCGACGGTCTGACCGCGCCCCTGCTGTCGGCCGTCGGGGCGGACCCGAACGTCATCCGCAAGGAGCTTGACCAGCTGGCGAACTCCCTGCCGTCGGCGACCGGGTCCACCGTGTCCGCGCCGCAGCTCGACGGCGACGCCCTACGGTCGGTCACGCACGCCCAGAAGCTCGCCACCGAGATGGGTGACGAGTACGTCTCCACCGAGCACCTGCTGGTCGGCCTCGCCGCCCAGGGTGGCCCGGTGGCCGGGCTGCTGAACCGCCACGGCGCCACCCCCGACGCTCTGCGGGAGGCGTTCGCCAAGGTCCGCGGCTCCGCGCGGGTCACCAGTCCGGACCCGGAGTCCACCTACAAGGCGCTGGAGAAGTACGGCCTCGACCTCACCGAGCGGGCCCGCAAGGGCGAGCTCGACCCGGTCATCGGCCGGGACGCGGAGATCCGCCGGGTCGTGCAGGTGCTGTCGCGGCGGACCAAGAACAACCCGGTGCTCATCGGCGAGCCGGGCGTCGGCAAGACCGCGATCGTCGAGGGCCTCGCCCAGCGGATCGTGGCCGGCGACGTGCCGGAGTCGCTGCGTGGCAAGCGCGTGGTCGCCCTCGACCTCGGGTCCATGGTCGCCGGCGCCAAGTACCGCGGCGAGTTCGAGGAGCGGCTGAAGGCCGTCCTCAAGGAGATCACCGAGTCCGCCGGCCAGGTCATCACGTTCATCGACGAGCTGCACACGATCGTCGGTGCCGGTGCGACCGGCGAGGGCGCCATGGACGCCGGCAACATGATCAAGCCGATGCTCGCCCGTGGTGAGCTGCGCATGGTCGGCGCGACGACGCTGGACGAGTACCGCCAGCACATCGAGAAGGACGCCGCCCTGGAACGCCGCTTCCAGCAGGTGCTGGTCGGCGAGCCGTCGGTCGAGGACACGGTCGGCATCCTGCGTGGCCTCAAGGAGCGCTACGAGGTGCACCACGGTGTGCGGATCACCGACGGCGCGCTGGTCGCCGCCGCCACCCTGTCCGACCGGTACATCACCGCGCGCTTCCTGCCGGACAAGGCCATCGACCTGGTCGACGAGGCCGCGTCCCGGTTGCGCATGGAGATCGACTCCCGGCCCGTCGAGATCGACGAGGTCGAGCGGGCCGTCCGGCGCCTCGAGATCGAGGAGATGGCGCTGGAGAAGGAGGAGGACCCGGCGTCGCGGCAGCGGCTGGCCGCCCTCCGGGCCGAGCTGGCCGAGAAGCGGGAGTCGCTGACCGGGCTGACCGCCCGCTGGCAGAACGAGAAGGGCGCCATCGAGAAGGTCCGCGACCTCAAGGAGCAGCTGGAGCAGCTGCGCGGCGAGTCGGAGCGGGCCGAGCGCGACGGCGACCTCGGCCGGGCCGCCGAGTTGCGGTACGGGCGTATTCCTTCCCTCGAGAAGGACCTCGAGGCCGCGACCGCGACCGCGGAGCGGGCCGAGGAGAAGGCGATGCTCAAGGAGGAGGTCGGCCCAGACGACGTCGCCGACGTGGTCTCCGCGTGGACCGGCATCCCCGCCGGCCGGCTGCTGGAAGGCGAGACCACGAAGCTGCTGCGCATGGAGGACGCGCTGGCCGAGCGGGTCGTCGGCCAGGCCGAGGCCGTGCGTGCGGTGTCCGACGCGGTGCGCCGGGCCCGTGCCGGCGTGGCCGACCCGGACCGGCCGACCGGCTCGTTCCTGTTCCTCGGCCCGACCGGCGTCGGCAAGACCGAGCTGGCCAAGGCACTCGCCGAGTTCCTGTTCGACGACGAGCGGGCCATGGTCCGCATCGACATGTCCGAGTACTCGGAGAAGCACTCGGTCGCCAGGCTGGTCGGCGCCCCGCCCGGGTACGTCGGCTACGACCAGGGCGGCCAGCTGACCGAGTCCGTGCGGCGGCGCCCGTACAGCGTGGTCCTGCTGGACGAGGTCGAGAAGGCCCACCCGGACGTGTTCGACGTGCTGCTGCAGGTCCTCGACGACGGCCGGCTGACCGACGGCCAGGGCCGCACGGTCGACTTCCGCAACACGATCCTGGTCCTGACCTCGAACCTGGGGTCGCAAGCGATTGCGGACGTGACCCTGGACGAGCAGGGCCGCAAGGACGCCGTGCTGTCGGTGGTGCAGCGCCACTTCAAGCCGGAGTTCCTGAACCGGCTCGACGACGTGGTGGTGTTCCACGCGCTCGCCACCGAGGAGCTGACCCAGATCGTCGACATCCAGATCGCCGCGCTGAGCCGCCGCCTGGCCACCCGCCGCCTCACGCTCGACGTGAGCCTCGGAGCCCGGGAGTGGCTCGCGCTCAACGGGTTCGACCCGGTCTACGGCGCCAGGCCACTGCGCCGGCTGGTGTCCTCGGCCATCGGCGACCAACTGGCCAAGGGCCTGCTGTCCGGCGAGATCACCGACGGCGACACGGTCCGCGTGGACGTCGCGCTGGACAACACGGCGCTGATCGTGGGCCGAGCCCTGTGAACAGACGGAAGCGGCGCCCTCCCCCTGTGGAGTGGCGCCGCTTCCGTCCTATCTCAGTGGCAGGTCACGACCTCCTGATACGTCAGCGGTGGTCGCGGCGTGCCACGCAGGTGCTGGTCGAAGAAGGCGTTCACGTACGCGCGGGTGATCGTCTGTGTGCGGGTCGCCGTCGTGGTCGCGCCGATGTCGACGCCGAGCTCGTCGGCTACCAGCCCGACGTCGGTGAACGACGCGTGCTGGGTGCCGGCCACCTCGAGCCAGCGCTTCCACCCGGTCAGCTGGGCCCAGTCCCGCTCCCACGGCACGTTCCCCGGCACGCACGTGCCGGACGGTTCGAGCTGGTGGCTCATGAACATGAACGGCCGGTCGAGCCCTGGTGCGGTGAGCGGGACCGTGTTCGTGCCGTCGATGTCGATCCCGGCCCTGATCCGGGGCTCGGCGACCATCGTCGGGATGGTGCTGGCCCCGCCGATGGAGTGGCCGGCCATGCCGATCCGGTCCGGGTCGATGAGGCCTGCCCACGTCGAGCGCGTCAGCTGGTCCAGCACGAACGAGACGTCCGCGGCCCGGCCCAGCTCCAGCTTCTGCCAGAACGCCTCGTCGTGGTCCACCTCGCACGAGGCGCAACCGGCGAAGTGCCCGTCGGGGAAGCTCGTGCCCGTGTTCTCGTAGGTGTGGCCGACCAGCGCCACGACATAACCGTGACTGGCCAGGTCCTCGGCCAGCGCGGACAGCGTGGCCCGGGGTTTGGTGTAACCGGGTGACAGCACGACCAGCGGCAGGTTCCGTCCCGCCGGCCTGGCGTTCGCCACGGAGTTCGTCACCATCGTGGTCAACCAGTCCGGCGGCACGTCGAGGCCGCTGTCGGCGAGCAGCGCCGCCGACTCCTCCGCCGTCAGGTACCGCGTCTTCGGTCCTTTGGCAGCGGCCGCCGGGTAGAAGAGCGAGACCATCAGCTCCCGGTAGGGCACCGTCGGCACCCACGGGTCCGGCCGCGAGGTGTCCTTCAGGTACAGCGACGCGCTGCCCACCGGCTTGTCACCCGTCGGCGCGGGCAGGTACGGCGTCGACGTCCTGGCGAAGGCGACCTCCGGATACGCCGCCGACGGCTGCGCCATCAGCGGCTGCGCCTTCCCCCGCAGGTGCTGGTCGAAGAACGCCCGCACGTAGGCCGCGGTGATGGCCTGGCCGCGCACGGCGGGGGTGTCCGCGCCGAAGTCGAGGCCGAGCTGCTCACCCACCAACCCGACGTCGGTGAACGACGGGTGCGCCATGCCGGCCACGGTGAGCCAGCGCTTCCACCCGGTCAGCTGGGCCCAGTCGTGTTCCCAGGTGTCCGACTCGACTCCGGTACCAGGGGCGTACAGGCTCTGCCGGCCCATGAACATGAACGGCCGGTCGAGCCCCGGCGCGAGCAGCGGGTCGTCCTGCATGCCGTCCATGTCGATCCCGGCCTTGATCCGGGCGTCGGTGACCATCGCGTTGACCGTGCTCACGCCGCCGACCGAGTGGCCGGCCATGCCGATCCGGTTCGGGTCGGCGAGCCTGCCCCACTTCGACCGCAGCAGCTCGTCGAGGACGAACGACACGTCCGCCGCCCGGCCCCGCTGCAGCTTCTGCCAGAACTCGATGCTGTAGTCGCCGCAGGCCGCGCAGGGAGTGACCCGGCCGTCGGGGAACGTGGTGGCCACGTTCTCGTAGGTGTGGTCCACCAGCACGACCAGGTAGCCGTGGCTCGCCAGGTCCTCGGACAACGAGGTCAGCTCGGCACGTGGCCGCTTGAAGCCGGGCGACAACACGACCAGCGGAAGCGTGCGGCCGGCCGGTTTCGCGTCGACCACGGCGTCGGTCCTGACCGTGGTCATCACCGCCGGGTCGATGCCCGTGATGCCGGCCTCCTCGAAGACCGCCGTCGCCTCGGCCTCGGTCATGAACTGCTTCTTCGGCCCGGCGGCGGACTTCGCCGGGTAGAAGAGCGAGACCATCAGCTCCCGGTACGGCACGGACGGCACCCACGGGTCGGGCCGCGAGGTGTCCTTCAGATACAGGGACGTGGTCCCCACCGGCTTGTCGCCGGTCGGCGGGGCCAGCGCGAGTGACGAGCCCGCGGAAGCGGGAACCGTCACCAGCGCGGCCATCAGCGCGGCGGCTACGAGACCGCCGAGGATCGTCTTCTTCATCCGATGAACGTCACTTCCGGGTAGGCCGAGGAGGGCGCGGCCATCAGCGGCTGGGGCTTGCAGCGCAGGTGCTGGTCGAAGAAGGCCCGGACGTAGGCGCGGGTGACGTCCAGTGCGCGGTACGGGTCGATGGAGTCGCCGAGGTCGACGCCCAGCTGGCCGGCGAGCACGCCGAGGTCGGTGAACGACTGGTGCACCGTGCCCGTCACCATGATCCAGCGCTTCCACCCGTACAGGTGCTGCCAGTCCGTCTCCCAGTCGTCGTACGGACCCATGGCCCCCGGGACGTAGTTGTCCATGCTGCCCAGGAACATGAACGGCCGGGACAGGCCGGAGTCGGGCATGGTGACGTGCTGGGAGCCGTCGATGTCGGCGCCCGCGCGGATCCTGGGGTCGGCGAGCATCGCGTGCGTGGTGGTCGCGCCGCCGGCGGAGTGGCCGGTCATGCCGATCCGCTTCGGGTCGACGATCCTGCCCCACCTCGACCGCAGCAGCTCGTCCAGCACGAACGACGTGTCCGCCGACCGGACGTCGTAGAACTTCGGCCAGAACGTGGCCTCGTCGTCGTCGAACGCGCAGGCGGCGCACTCGGTGACGTGGCCGTCGGGGAAGGTCTGGGCGCGGTTCTCGTAGGTGTGGTCGATCGCCGCGACGAGGTAGCCGTGGCTCGCCAGGTCCTCGGCCAGCGCGGTGAGCGTGGCGCGGGGTTGGGTCCAGCCCGGCGACAGCACGACCAGCGGAAGCGTGCGGCCGGCCGGCTTCGCGTCGACGACGGCGTTGGTCCGGACCTTGCTGAAGACGTCGAGCGGCAGGCCGGGGATGTTCAGGCGTTCGAGGTTGAGCTGCGACTCGAGCGTGGTCATGTACTGCTTGGTCGGCCCGTTCGCGGAGGTCGCGGGGTAGAAGACCGAGACCATCAGCTCCCGGTAGGGCACGGTCGGCACCCACGGGTCGGGGCGGGAGGTGTCCTTGAGGTACAGCGAGGTGACGCCGACCGGCTGGCGGCCGGTCGGGCCGGGTAAGGAGGGCGACGGGTCCGCCGAGGCGGGCGTCGCGAGGGCGACGGTGAGTGCGGTGGCGACCGCGAGAGTACGCATGATTCCCCCTGTGGAATCGGTCAGGAAACGTGACGGATGCGCCGGAAGCAGAACCAGGTGAGCAGCGCGGACAGCGCGAGGAAGAACGCCAGCTCGAGCCACTGCAGTGGCCAGAAGTGGTTGGCGGGCTGGTAGACCACGTGCTGCCGGTAGCCGAGGTCGGCGAACCCCTGCGCGATGCACCCGGTCAGGGAGCCGCGCTCCGGCGGCGGCTCGTCCCGCGTCGGCGGGGCCAGGCAGTCCTGCAGTGCGGCAGGTAGCGGGCTGACCACGTTGCCGTCTCGATCCACGGTCTCGTTGGTCAGCGTCCACGAGCCCGCGGGTTCCCGGACGGTGATCTCCTCCAGGCCCGATTCGTTCCCCCGGAGCTGGTAGAGGTTCGTCTCCTCGACCGTGACCGTCTCCTCCGCGGCGGGCAGCAGGTACGGGCGGACGAGGAACGGGACCGCGATCATCACGGCGGCGATCGCGACGAGGGTGACGGCCATGGCCGTCAGGGTGCGGCGCAGCACGATGCCGATCGCGACACCGAGGACGAACGCGAACGCCGCGTAGCCGATGGGCGCGATGGCGCGCGCGGCGAACACCACCGGCTCGATGCGCGTTATCATCCCGCCCCGCTCCGGGTCGCTGCTGGCCAGCGCGTCGATGGGGCTGTTCCACCAGGTGACCGCGAGGCTCAGCAGCCCGGCCGCGGCCATCGAGGCCAGCCCGCCGACGCCCAGCTTGGTCGTGAGCCACTGCTTGCGCGTGATGGTCTGGTTCCAGACCAGGCTGTGCGTGCCGGTCTCCAGCTCACGCGTGACCAGGGGAACGCCCCAGAAGACGCCGACCACGGCCGGCAGCAGGTACATCACCAGCAGCGTGGCGCTGTACATGAAGTCCTGGTCGGAGAAGTCCGTCTCGCCGCGCAGGTCCATTCCGCTGATCACGAGGACCACGCCGATCGCGACCAGGCCCCCGTACACCGACAGCGCGGGGACGCGGAACTGGCGCCAGGCCAACCAGGTCATCGGAGCACCTCCAGGGTGGGCCGGGCGGCGACCGGGTTGCTCATGTACTCGAGGACGACGTCCTCCAGGGTGAGCTGGCCGACCGTCCAGGCGGGGTCGAGGATCGGCGCCTCGGTGCGGATGAGCACCGTGGTCTGCCGGTCGGTGTGCTTCGCCGAGATGACCTGCTGGTTCGACGGCAGGGTGTCGACGTCGCGGCGCGGCCCGGTGAGCCGGTGGTGGGTGGCGACCAGCTCCTCGACGTCACCTGAGATCCGCACCTGCGAGGCCACCAGCACGATCATCTGGTCGCAGACCCGTTCCAGGTCAGAGACGAGGTGCGAGGACATCAGGACGGACAGCCCGTGGTCGGCGACCGCCTCCATCAGGTCCTGCAGGAACTCCCGCCTGGCGAGCGGGTCGAGCGCGGCGACCGGCTCGTCGAGCAGCAGCAGCTCGGGCCGCTTCGCGATCCCGATCGTGAGGGCCAGCTGGGCGCGCTGGCCGCCGGACAGCTTGCCGGCGTGCTGCTTCGGGTCCAGCCCCAGCCGCTCGATCCGCCTGGCGGCGAGCGCGGCGTCCCAGTTCGGGTTGAGGTGGGCACCGAGCCGCAGGTGGTCCTCGATGCTCAGGTTCCCGTAGACCGGCGTGTTCTGCGCGACGTAACCGACCTTGGCCAGCTGCTCCGGACCGCTGCCCGGGACGCCGCCGCACACCTCGATCGTGCCGCTGGTCGGCTCGAGCATGCCGGACGCGATGTTCAGCAGCGTCGACTTGCCGGCGCCGTTGGGGCCGACGAGACCCGTCACGTGACCGGGCTCGATCTCGAGCGTGCAGCCGGTCAACGCCCATTTCCGCTTGTACTTCTTGCCCAGTCCCTGGGCCCGCAAGATCGTCACGCTATTTCCTCTCTTGCGGAGTCGCGAAACGTGGACATCAGCAGGGCCTCGATGCTCTCCTCGTCGAGGCCGGCCTTGCGGGCCTTGACGAGCCACCGCCGCAGGTCCTGGCGCAGCGGCCCGATCACGGCGAACGAGGCGCCGTTGAGGGTCGCCGTCACGAACGTGCCGACCCCGGGCCGGGCCGCCACGAGCCCGTCGTGCTCGAGCTCGCGGTAGGCCTTCAGCACGGTGTTCGGGTTGATGGCGAGGCTCGCCACCACGTCCTTGACCTTGGGGAGCTGGTCGCCCTCGTTGAGGAGTCCCAGCCGCAACGCGTGCCGGACCTGTTGGACGAGCTGCTGGTACGGCGAGAGGCCCGACTTGCCGTCCAGATAGAACTCGATCAAGATTCACCTCCATTTATCTAGCTACCTAGCACTATAGAACTATGGCACAAGTCATGCCAGTACGGGTGACACACGGGGCGGTGATCTTGGCTCTGACGTCGCGATGACTACGCTGTGCGGGGTGGGCATACCGGCATGGGTGTGGTTCGTCGTGGCGGTCGTCGCCGGAGTCGCCGGCGCCGCGTTGCTGCTACGCGACCGCGCCCACCTGACCTCGCGAAACCGGGAACGCCGGCACTGGGCCGCACTGCGCGGCTGGCAGTACGCCGACACCGACCACCTGCTGCCGACGCAGTGGGAGGGCGGCGCGGTCGCCTTCCACGGCGGCGGCGTGGCCAGGGACGTGGTCGCCGGGTCGACGTTCACCGCGGACGGCCGGCGCAAGGTGTACGTGTTCGACCTGGAGTCGAACGGGCGGGTCACCACGGTGATCGCGGCCGTGCAGTGCCGGCGGGTGCACCCGGCGACCATCGAGCTGTGGCTGCCGAGCGCGCCGTTCCAGCGGGACACCATGCCCGAGCTGCTCGGCCCGGTCGGCCAGCGGTACGCGTTCGTCTCCGACATCACCGCGGCCCGCGGCCTGATCACCCCGGACCTGATCGACGCCACCGAGGAGATCGGCGCGGACATCCCGGTCGCGTGGATCGAGGCGGGCTGGGTGCTGGCGAGCATCGCGCCACACGCGTCGCCGTCCCGGCTGGAGCGGTTGCTGCGGGGCATCGGCGAGGTCGCGGACGTGATCGACCCGTTCGACGCCGAGGTCGACCCCGTCGGCGAGTCCGAACATCCGACGGGGCGCCACGGGGAGCGGCACGACTAGGTTGGCAACATGCCAACCGCACTCGTCACGGGAGCAACGGCCGGGATAGGCGCGGCCTTCGCCAGGAAGCTCGCCGCCGAGGGGTACGACCTGGTGATCGTCGCGCGGACCAGGGAGCGCCTGAAGGAGGTCGCGACCGAGCTGTCCGAGCGGCACGGCGTCACGGTCACGCCGATGACCGCCGACCTGTCCACCGGCCGGGCACGCAAGCGGATCGAGGACCGGCTGGCCGACGCCGAGCACCCGATCGACCTGCTGGTCAACAACGCGGGCTTCGGTACCCGGGGCGCGTTCGCGGAGACCGAACCCGAGCTGCTGCAGGCGCAGCTGGACCTCAACATCACCGCGGTCATGCGGCTGACCAGGGCCGCGCTGCCGGGCATGCTCGAACGCCGCTTCGGCGGGATTGTGAACGTCTCGAGCGTCTCCGGCTTCTTCCCCGGCACCGGCGCGACCTACGCGGCGTCGAAGGCCTGGGTGACGACGTTCTCCGAGGGCATGGCCGCCCATCTCGCCGGCACGGGGGTACGGGTCATCGCGCTGTGCCCGGGCTTCACGAAGACCGAGTTCCACGACCGCGCCGGCGACGACATGTCCGCGCTGCCCGACGCGTTGTGGCTCGACGCCGACCGCGTGGTCGCGGACTGCCTCCGTGACCTGCGGCGGGGCCGGTCGCGCTCGGTTCCCGGTTTCGCGTACAAAGCACTCACCGCCGTGCCACGATTGCTGCCGCGGGCGCTGTTGCGCCGCGCGGAGGCACGTGTCATGAGTGGACGGGATCGCACCTGATGAACTTCTGGGTGGTGGCGGTCATCGCCGTTGTCGTCATCGGCGCTCTCCTCTACTTCCAGTACCTGGCGCACAAGAAGAAGGTCGCCGAGTTCACGGCGTACGCCAACCAGCGCGGCTGGCAGTACGTGGAGAAGGACAACTCGCTGGTCGACCGGTTCGACGGCCAGCCGTTCGGCATCGGCCACGGCCGGCGGGCCCAGCACGTGCTGCGGGGCCGGCACCGCGACCGGGACGCGCTGGCGTTCGAGTACAAGTACGAGGAGACCACCGGCTCCGGCGACGACCGCAAGACCGAGACGTACCACTTCACGGTGGTCGCGCTGGCCACGCCCGCCCCCCGCCCGAAGCTGGAGATCACCCGGGAGGGCCTGGGGCGCAAGCTGCTGGGCTTCGTGGGGATCCGCGACCTGCAGCTGGAGAGCGAGGAGTTCAACAAGGCCTTCTACATCAAGGCCGAGGACGACAAGTTCGCCTACGACATCCTGCACCCGAGGATGATGGAGTGGATGCTGGCCGACCAGCGGGCCAGGACCATCCCCTTCCGCTTCGAGCGGGCCGACCTGCTCGTGTGGCAGTCCGGGCAGGTCAAGCTGTCTACTGTGGACAGCCTGCTGGAGTACGTGTGCGACATCATGGACCGCACCCCGTCGTTCGTGTGGAAATAGCGACTATTCCGACAACGGCTGCGCTCTGACCTGCGAAGTGCGAAGCTGACCCGCATGACGCAGCCACCCGGTTGGTACCCGGAACAGCCCGGGTCCACGATGCTCCGCTGGTGGGACGGAGCGCAGTGGACCCAGCACACACAGCAGGCACAGCAGCAACCCCGTAGCGACGCGAGCGCGTGGGAGATCCAGCTCGGCAGCGGGCCCACGCCGGACAAGGTCAAGGAGCAGACCCGCGCGGCCGGCGTCGGCCAGGTCGGCTACGGCGGCGGCACGCTCTTCACCGAGCCCGTGCTCGTCGTCAACCAGAAGGTCAAGCTCATCGAGCTGGCCAACGAGTACTCGGTCTTCGACCAGAACGGCCGCCAGATCGGCTCGGTCGCCCAGATCGGGCAGAGCGCGCTCAAGAAGGCCGTCCGGTTCCTGGGCAGCTACGACCAGTTCTTCACGCACAAGCTCGAGGTGCGCGACGCCAACCACCAGCCGGTGCTCTACCTGACCCGCCCGGCGAAGGTGTTCAAGTCCCGGATCATCGTGCAGCGCCCGGACGGCTACGAGATCGGCCAGATCCAGCAGGACAACGTCTTCGGCAAGATCCGCTTCTCGTACCTGGTCGGCGGCCAGCAGGTCGGCGGCATCAACGCGGAGAACTGGCGGGCCTGGAACTTCGCCGTCGTCGACCACACCGGCGCCGAGATCGCCCGCATCACGAAGACCTGGGAAGGCTTCGCGAAGACCATGTTCACCACGGCGGACAACTACGTCGTGCAGATCCACCGGCAGCTGCAGGACCCGCTCGCCAGCATGGTGGTCGCCTCCGCGCTCACCGTCGACACCGCGCTCAAGCAGGACAGCCGCGGCTTCGGATGATCTGGTGGTGCGTCGGGGGCGCCGTTCTCGTCATCCTCGTGCTCATCGCCCTCCGCGGGGTGAGCGGCGATGAGCGCAAGACCGTCAGCTGGTGGGCCGCCCGCAACGGGTTCCGCTACACGCGTGGGACACCGCGGCTGCTCGGCCACCTGACGGGCATGCCGTTCGACCGCGGCACCAGCCGGGACCTGCACGACGTCCTCGCCGGCGAGATCGCCGGGCGACCGGGGCTGATCCTGCGGTTCAGCTGGTTCCGCCTGCCGACCGGCGGCGGACCGAGCGGGCTGCACAGCGGCATCTGCTCGGCCGCCGTGCTGGAGCTGCCCGCACCGGTGCCCGAACTGGTGGTGGGCGAGGAGAAGGGTCTCGGGCGTGACCTGCAGCTGGAGAGCGAGGAGTTCAACGACGCGTTCCGGGTGACCGGCACGCACGACCGGTTCAGCTACGACGTGCTCAACCCCCGCGTGATGGCGTGGCTGCTCACGAAGCCGGGGTACGCGTTCCGCCTGGGCGGCTCGACGCTGGCCGTGTGGCGGGACGGGGCGCTGCACGGCGCCATGGACCTGGCCGAGGTGCGTGACTTCGCGGCCACGCTGTTCGGCATGATCCCGAACTTCGTGTACACGTCGGGGTACCCCGCCGAGCCGACACCGCGGCTCAGCGAGATCCCGCCGGCCGACCTCGGCCGCGCATCCACCGGCACGCTGCACTTCGGGCAGCACCTCACCCACCGCGGGCACGGGATCGAGCGCTACGAGCACGAGCGGAAGCTGTGGGGTGTCAGCGAGACCGCGGTCAGCGTGAAGATCAACGTGCCGACCGTGTGGCCGGTGCTGGTGATCGCCGCCAAGCGGATCGCGACCGAACGGGGTCGCCAGCCGAGGTTCGACGACGCCGTGGTGGCCGGGCAGGCGGACTTCGACCGTGTGTACGCGTGCGGCTCACCGCGGCCGGACTTCGCGGCACAGGTGCTCACCAGGGAGTTCACCGACCTGCTCGTCGCGCGGCGGTTGGGGTCGACCTGCGTGATCCTCCAGTCCGAGCTGCTGACACCGGAGGACGACGGCGTGCCGGAGCGCACCATGCGCGGCGGGGTGTGGGTGTCGGCGCCGGGCGAGCTGGCCGACCAGGAGCTGGCCGACCGGCTCACCGAGCTGGCGTGTGATCTCGTCGAGGTGCTGCCGGCCGCCGTGCTGCGCTATCACGTGGACGACCCGGTGTGAGAAGGTGTGGATCCGTGCGCACCCTTGACCTCACCGCGAAGGGCGAGCTCGCCCGCCTGATCACCGAACTCGCCGTCGTGCACGGACGCGTCACGCTCGCGTCCGGCAAGGAGGCCGACTACTACGTCGACCTCCGCCGCGCGACCCTGCACCACGCCGCGGCGCCGCTCATCGGCCGGCTGCTGCGCCAGCTCACCGCCGACTGGGACTACGTCGCCGCCGGTGGGCTCACCCTCGGCGCCGACCCGGTGGCCTGCGCCATGATGCACGCGGCCGCGGCGGCCGGCGAGGTCCTCGACGTGTTCGTGGTCCGCAAGGAGGCCAAGTCACACGGCATGCAGCGGCGGATCGAGGGCATCGAGGTCGCCGGCCAGCCGGTGCTCGCCGTCGAGGACACCTCCACGACCGGCGGCAGTGTGCTCACGGCCGTCGACGCGTTGCAGGAGGCCGGTGCGAAGGTCATCGGCGTCGTGACGGTCGTCGACCGGGACACCGGCGCGAAGGAGGCCATCGAGGCGCGGGGGTTCCCGTACCGCTACCTGTTGAGCAAGACGGACCTCGGTTTGTGAGTTGACCCGCGAAAACGCGCCACGCGGTATAGCCTCACGTTCGTGACCGCTGTACTGATCATCCTGCTGGTAGTGGTGGCGATCATCGTCATCGCCGTCGGCGCGTTCATCTCGATGTACAACAAGTTCGCGCGCCAGCGGAACACCATCGAGGAGTCGTGGCGGCAGATCGACGTCGAGCTGCAGCGGCGGCACGACCTGATCGGCAACCTCGTCGAGGTCACCAAGGCCTCGGCGAGGTTCGAGCAGCAGACGCTGGCCCAGGTCATCGCCGCCCGCACGCAGGCGGTCGCCGCCCACGGCGCCGGCCCGGCCGCGCAGGGCCAGGCCGAGCAGGCGCTCAACGGTGCGTTGTCGAACTTCTTCGCCGTCGCCGAGCAGTACCCGGACCTGAAGGCCAACCAGAACTATCTGCAGCTCCAGTCGCAGATGGTCGAGACCGAGGACCGCGTCGCGGCGGGCCGCCGGTTCTACAACGGGAACGTGCGCGCGTACAACACGCGCTTCGACACGTTCCCGTCGAGCATGGTCGCGAACTTCGGCAAGTTCCAGAAGAAGGAGTACTACGAGGTCGACGACCCGAAGGTGCGGGCCGCGCCGTCGCTCGCGGGGGCGTTCGACCAGGTCACACCCACTCCGCCGATCGGTATCCAACCGCCACCAAACCCACCGGCGCAGTCCTGAATTTTCGGTTAGCTTGGCGGTATGGCGTGGTTATTGGCCGACGTCACGGTGATCGTGCACTTCGCGGCGCTGCTGTACATCGGCCTTGGGGGGTTCCTGGCCTGGCGCTGGCACAGGTCGATCTTCGTGCACGTGTTCTTCGCGGCATGGGGTGTCATCGTCAACGTGACACCGATCCCGTGCCCGCTGACGGCCCTGGAAGACTGGTTCCGCGGCATGCAGGGCCTCGGGCCGCTGCCTGGCGGTTTCAATGAGTACTACATCTACGACGAGATCATCCCGCGTGCACTCCTGCCGGTCGTCGGCATCGGGGCGATCGTGGTCGTGATCGTGTCGTACGTGGGAGTGTGGAAGCGGTGGCCGAGGAACCCGGTCCAACCGAGTGGGAGTTCGGCGAGCCAGTCGGCGTAGGTCCCTGGCCCGGCGACTGGCCTACCGACGGTCGTTACGACCCGGTCCTGCTGGCGGAGGGCGACCGCCGCAACGTGGTCGATGCCTACCGTTACTGGCGCCGGGACGCGGTGGTCGCCGACCTGGACACGCGGCGGCACGACTTCCACGTCGCGATCGAGAACTTCCAGCACGACCACAACATCGGGACGGTCGTGCGGACCGCCAACGCGTTCGCCGCCCAGGCCGTGCACATCGTCGGGCGGCGGCGGTGGAACCGTCGGGGTGCGATGGTCACCGATCGTTACCAGCACGTGCACCACCACCCGGACATGGCTTCGTTGCTGGACTTCGCGGTCGCCGCCGGGTTGGCGGTCGTCGCGGTGGACAACACTCCTGGGGCCGCTCGGCTCGAGACGGTGTCCCTGCCCCGGCGGTGTGTGCTGGTGTTCGGCCAGGAAGGGCCCGGGCTGACCGACGACGCACGCAAGCAGGCGACCCAGGTCGTGTCGATCGCCCAGTTCGGGTCGACTCGGTCCATCAACGCGGGCGTGGCCGCGGGCATCGTGATGCATGCCTGGGTCCGGGAACACGCGGACCTCGACGCCGCCTGGTAGCCGGCCCACCCCCAGGAGGCCGGCTACCCCGTCAGCGGTGCGTCTCCAGTTCTCGTTCCTCGATCGGTTCGTCGCGGAGGATTCGGGTGTGCAGGCCGGACATCTGGGATGGGACCTTCATGCCGAGTTCGATCAGGCGTTCGCAGCAGCGGCGGTAGACGCCCAGCGCCTCGGCCTGGCGGCCGGCGCTGCCCAGGGCCTGCATGGTCAGCGTGGCGACCGCCGTGTCCTCCGGGCGTTCGTGGAACAACCGCATCAGGTCGGGGAGGCGGTGGGTTGCGCGGCCCAGGCGGAAGTCGACGCGGATGAGGGTCATCTCCGCGCGGCGGCGTTCCTCCAGGAGGATGTGGCGGCAGGTGTCGATGCGGTGGCCGGACAGGCCGGCCAGTGGGTCGCCGGCGCACAGCGCCAACGCCGCGCGCAGGCGGGTGGCGGCGGTGTGGTCGTCCAACTGGTCGACCTCGGCCAGCAGGGTGCTCAGGCAGTGAAGGTCGACCTGGTCCGGGTCGACGTTCAGGCGGCACACGCGGTCGCGGTTGACCAACGCGCCCTTCAGGCCCAGTTGTGTCAGCCGGGTGCGGAAGTCGCCCATGTACTGGCCGAGATCGTCAGGTGGGCAACTCGGCGAGCCGTCCCACATCCAGTCCGACAATTCCAAATAGGACACTGGTCGTCTGATGGTCAGCAGGAGCGGCACCACCATCCGACGCTCCTTTTCGGTGCCGAGCCCGATCCGCGTGTCGTCGAGGCTCGCGTGGACCGGGCTGTAGAGGTGAAACATGACATTTTTGGTAGAAAGAATGCCGAGCTCTTTCGCCATCTCTCACCTTCGGTTTCCATTGACACCATGGACGGCCAATTCGAGAACTGGATTCGGACGCACGCCGCCTTCGCGAAGAGCAGCTTCAGCGAGGGCGGCGACTGCGTGGAGGTGACCAGGACCGAGGTCATCGGTGTGCGGAACTCCAACGATCCCGACGGTCCGGTGCTGCTGTTCAGCCGGCGTGGTTGGGACGCGTTCGCCGACGGAATGCTGGCCGGGGATTAGGGGCTGTATTCGCGGCTCGGGTCCGTTGTTTTACTAGACTGGGCCGCTGCGGAGGTCGTCGACTATCCTGCCCAGGAATTCCTGGGCATCTGCGTCGAACAGCGCCATCTTGCGGAGCAGAGACCACCGGGAGCGGTAGATCTCCATGTCCTCGGGCGCGGCCACCCGCACGTCCGCGTGAATGGTCTCGACGGTCACCCACGAGTCGTGCTGCTCGGCGTCCTCGTACATGACGAAGCCGTGCGTGGTGAGCGTCGTGGCCTCCGCGGTCAGCGGGATCAGTCCGATCGACACGTTCTCGAGCGAGCTGATCGACGCGATGCGGTCGAGCTGCGCCAGCAACAGCTGCGCGGGCCCAGGCCGCCAGCGCAGTGCCGCCTCGGTGATGAGGAAGTCGAAGTGGCGATCCGTGTCGTAGAGCGCGAGCTGGCGCTCCAGCCGGCTCGCGAGCTCCGCCGCGGGGTCGCTCTCGGCGTACTGCCGGTGGAACATCGCGATCACGCGCCGCGCGTACTCCGCGATCTGCAGTAAACCCGGCACGACGGACGGTTGGAACACGGCGATCCGCGTCGCGGCCCGCTCGTGTTCCTGGATGCCCTGCTGCAGGTTCCCTCGTTGCAGTGCCTCCCCCCACGGGTGCACCTCGCTGTACGCCGCCTCGATCAATGCCGTCAGCCGCCCCTGCGTCTCGACGGACACTCCCAGCTCCTTTCCCCATGCCGTGACTTCCGGAAGGGACGGGACGACGGCGCCCGACTCGATCCGCGACACCTTGGACTGGCTGATGCCGATCCGCTGCGCGAGGTCGCGGCCGGATACTCCGGCGATGTCGCGCAGACGGCGCAGCTCCGCCGCCAACCGCTCCCTTCCGGTCGGCGGCGGCCCCAACCCACCCGAGGCGTCCATCAAGCTGTGAATCCTCCCGTCATCCATGGACCGGGGATGAACCGAGCTGATTCGATCTGATGCGAATCAGATCAGTTTTCCAATACATATGTCAAGACTAGGCGTGAGACTACTCAGGCGTAGGTGTATCACGCGATCCGGTGTACTGCATACATTCAGTCAACACAGGGTAACGGAACCGGTTCGCCGTGATTCATTTTGATTCAGGCCGGTTCTACCTCGACGGGAATGCCGTTCAGTGCGGCCGTTCCGGAGAGGGCGTCGAGGAGCTGCTCGTCCGCCAGGACGTTGGTGTTCACCCCTGCGTGTGCACGTGCGACCGCCGCGCGCGTGCCCGTCACGTCGTGGCCCCAGCCGTGCGGGATGCTCACCACGCCCGGCCGGATGGCGTCCGTGACCTCCACCGGCACCTCGATCTTGCCGGCACGTGAGCGGACCACCGCCGTGCCGCCGTCGACGAGGCCGAGCCGGGCCGCGTCGTCCGGGTGCAGCTGTGCCGTGCACCGGTTCGAGCCGCGGACCAGCGGCGCGAGGTTGTGCATCCACGAGTTGTTGGAGGACAGCTGCCGTCGTCCGATCAGCAGCAGCTCACCGTTCACCGGGGTGTCGAGGACGGCCGCCAGCCGCGGCACGTCGGTGGTGATCGCCTCCGGCGCCAGCTCGACGCGGCCGGACGGCGTGGTCAGGATCTCCGGCAGGCGCGGCTTCAGCGCGCCGAGGTCGACGCCGTGCGGCGCCGCCTCCAGGTCGGCGAGGGTCAGGTCGTACGGGCCGCCCCGCAGCATGATGTCGATCAGGCGCTCCACACCCCGCCGGTCACCCGGCTCGACGCCGTGCCGCTCGGCCATCTGGTTCGCCACGAAGTCGTCCAGCGCGGCCAGGTCCGGCGCGGCGCCCATGCCCATCACGACGCCGGTCAGGCGCAGCAGCGTCTCCCACTCCTGCGGCACGTCGGTGGGCAGCACGGCCGGCGTCCAGTTCGCGACGTTGCGGATGGCCAGCTGGTACAGCGCCAGGTCGTAGTGCGGGCGCTCCAGCGGCGTCGGCCCCGGCAGGACCACGTCCGCGTGCCGGCTGGTCTCGTTGAGGTAGACGTCCACCGACACCATGAAGTCCAGGTGCTCCAGCGCCTCCTCGAGCCGGCCGGCGTTCGGGGTGGACAGGCACGGGTTGCCGCACACCGTGATCAGCGCGCGGACCTGGCCGTCGCCCGGGGTCAGGATCTCGTCGGCCAGCGTGGCCACCGGCAGCTCGCCGATCACCTCGGGCAGGCCGCGCACCCGGCTGTGCCACCGGCCGGTCCGGAAACCGCGCCTGCTCTTGGTGGGCCGCGCGTTGGGCTGGCCGGCCGCGGCCAGCGGGAACATCGCGCCGCCCGCGCGGTCCAGGTTGCCCGTCAGCACGTTGAGCACGTCGATCAGCCAGCTCGCGAGGGTGCCAAACGTTTGCGTCGTGGTACCGATCCGGCCGTACACCGCCGCGTGCTCGGCCGCCGCCAGCTCGCGGGCCATGGCACGGATCGTCTCGGCGGCCAGCCCGGTGTGGGTCTCGACGGCCTCCGGCGTGAAGGGCGCGGCCAGCGCGCGGACCTCGTCGACGCCGTTGACGGGCAGGTCGCGCACGTTGACGAGTGACTCCGCGAACAGCGTCTGCACCAGCGCGAACAGCAGCAACGCGTCGGTGCCCGGGCGGATCGCGTGGTGCTCGTCGGCCAGCTCGGCCGTGCGGGACCGCTTGGGGTCGACCACCACGAGCTTGCCGCCGCGTTCCCGGAGCTTCTTCAGCCGGCCACGCACGTCCGGCGCGGTCATCAGGCTGCCGTTGGACACGAGCGGGTTCGCGCCGAGCATCAGCAGGTGGTCGACGCGGTCGAGGTCCGGGACGGGGATGGTGAGCGCGTGGCCGAACATGTGCCCGGCCGAGAAGTGCTTGGGCAGCTGGTCGACGGTGCTGGCCGTGTAGAAGTTCTTCGTGTTCAGGGCCTTGTAGAACACCGGCCCGTACAGCGCGGTCGACGTGTTGTGCACCGACGGGTTACCGGCGTACACCGCGACTGCGTCCCGCCCATGCTCCGCGATCAACGCCGGCAGCCGGTCGTTGATCACGGCGAAGGCCTCGTCCCAGCTCACCTCGACCAGCTCGCCGTCCCGGCGGACGAGCGGCCGCCGCAGCCGGTCCGGGTCGTGGTGCAGCGCCCCGAGCGAGGCGCCCTTGGGGCAGATGAAGCCGTGGGAGAACACGTCGGCGTCGTCCCCACGCACCCCGGCGACCTGGCCGCCCTCGATCGTCACCGACAACCCACAGGTCGCCTCGCACAGCGGACACGTCACCGGCGTCGTGGTGGTCATGGCTGCCACTCTGACACAGGACGGTGACATCACTCTTCCGGGCGAGTCATCGGAACCGATTCAGAACTGACCATGGAGAGGTGACGCAGCGCCTCGACTCCGCGGAGAGCCCGCCGGAGAACTCGCCGTCCCTCTGGGGTGCGCGGGCGGCGGTGGCCGAGCGTGGCGTCGTCGCCCGCCACCTGCGCCGGGTGTGGGCCCTGCCCGGCACGCGCCTCGGCGTCTCGGGCTGGCCGCAGTCGATGGGCAACCGCCTGCACGGCCACTGGAACTACTGGTGGCAGGCACACCTGCTCGACTGCCTCGTCGACGCCCAGGAACGCCAGCCGAACGCGGCCCGTGCCGGCACGATCAGCAAGCTCGTCCGCGGCATCCGGCTACGCAACCTCGGCTCGTGGACCAACGACTACTACGACGACATCGCCTGGCTGGGCCTGGCACTCATGCGGGCGCACGACTGCGAGGGCGTCCCGATCAGGACCGCCATGACCAGGATCGCCGCGCGGCTGCGGGCCGGCTGGACCGACCACGGTGGCGGCGGCATCTGGTGGCGGCGCAAGGACAACTTCAAGAACGTGCCGGCCAACGGTCCCGCGGCGATCCTGTTCGCCCGCTGGGCGGCGCGCGGCGGGGAGAAGGCGGATCGTCAGCGGGCCCGGTCGATGACCGAGTGGATGGCGCAGGTCCTGGTCGACCCGGGCACCGGCCTGCTGTGGGACGGCGTGTACGTCGAGCCGGACGGGTCCATCAAGGACATCGTCAAGGTCACCTACACCTACTGCCAGGGCGTCTACATCGGCGCGTGCGTCGAGCTGGCCGAGGGCGACACGTCCGGGGTCTGGGTGCAGCGGGCCGAACGCACGATCCACGCGGTGGCCGCCCACCTGAACGACGCCAAGGTCGTCCGCGGCCGGGGCGGGGGCGACGGCGGCCTGTTCGCCGGCATCCTCGCCCGCTACCTGGCCCAGGCCGCGCTGCGGCTGGACTCGCCGGCCGCCGCCGTCGCCAGGGACCTGGTCGTCGGCTCGGCGGAGGCGGCGTGGCGCAACCGCGCCCTCGCGCGGTCGGGCCCGCTGTTCGGCCCGGAGTGGTCGCAGCCGGCCCGGGTGCCCCGCTCGCCCGCGCACCGCAGGGTGGAGCGGGACCTGTCGGTGCAGCTGTCCGGCTGGATGGTCCTGGAGGCGGCCGCGCTCCTGGAGCGTTAGAACCCGCCGCTGATCGGCAGCACCGCGCCCGTGACGAAGGACGCGGCCGGCGACAGCAACCACACGATGCCCTCGGCGATCTCCTCCGGCCGGCCCGCCCGTTTCATCGGGATCACCGCCGCGAGCCGGTCCAGCCGGTCGGGCATGCCGGCGGCCGCGTGCAGGTCGGTGTGGACCAGGCCCGGCGCGACGGCGTTCACCCGGATGCCCTCGGTGGCGACCTCCTTGGCCAGGCCGAGCGTCATGGTCTCGACCGCCGCCTTGCTCGCCGCGTACGGCACCCACTCACCGGGCGAGCCGCGGTGCGCGGCGGTCGACGAGACGTTCACGATCGCCCCGCCCTGGCCGCCGTACCTCGTCGACATCCTGCGCACGGCCTCGCGGGCGCACAGGAACACCCCGGTCACGTTCACGTCGAGCACCCGGCGGACCACCTCCGGCGCGTGCTCGTCCAGCCGGCCCGGGGTGTTGCCGGTGATGCCGGCGTTGTTGACCAGCCCGACCAGCGGGCCCAGGGCGTTGGCCGTGTCGAAGAGCCTGGTCACGTCGTCCGCGTCGGACACGTCGCCGCCGACCGCCACCGCCCGCACGCCGGTCAGCTCGTCGACCACACGTTGGGCCGCGTCCTTGTCGGCCGCGTAGTTCACCACCACGTCGTAGCCGCGAGCCGCCGCCAGCCTGCACACGGCCGCCCCGATTCCCCTGCTGCCGCCGGTCACCACGAGCACTCCAGTCACGGCCGCATCGTGTCACGGGAGCCTTACGTGACCGAGGCCATAGGCGCTTACCAGCGGTGATTACTGAGGTGGTTGCGGCATGCAGAAGATCCGATAACGGGCCGTGTTTTGTCGGTGCGCTGGGGCAGTATGGCTGAGGCGGCCCGCCACCCCGGGTCGGGAAGGACTCTGATGCCCACGCTGACCGGTGTTCACCATGTCGCGCTCACCGTCACCGACGTTGACCGAAGCGTCCCGTGGTACGAGCGGGTGCTGGGGTTCGAGTCGATCGGCAAGGACGAGTCGCCCTCGGGCATGCGCAAGGCGTTCTTACGCGGCCCCGGGTTCGGCATCACGCTGACCCTCGTGCAGCACCCGGTGTCCGACCACATGCTGTTCGACGAGCGCAGGCCAGGTCTGGACCACCTGACGTTCTCGGTGCCGGACCGCACCTGCCTGCTGGAGTGGACCGAGCGGCTCACCGAGCACGGCGTGACGTTCTCGCCGATCACGGAGGAGCACTCGGCACCGGGCACCGCGGTGATCTCCCTGCGGGACCCGGACGGCATCCAGCTCGTGCTCTGGGCGAGGGAAACCTAGTCGTGTTGGTCTGGCTCGCTCCGCTCGCTGAGTGAGCGGGCTTCCGCGCGGCGTCTTCCCTCCCTGCGCTGCTCGGCGGGTCGCTTCGCTCCCGGCCTCCGCTGCTCGGTCAGTCCAGACGCCGCGGCCCGCTCACTCGGCGGTAACCGTGGCCGGTACAGGCGGTTTGCGCATCTCCTGCCGATACCTGATCACGCCGTACGCCGTGCCGCCGACGAAGAACGCGATGCTGCCCCACAGGGCCACGGCCTTGAGCCAGGGCATGTGCTCCAGCAGGCCCGCGCCGTAGTAGCCGAGCAGCACCAGCGTCGGCACCCACGCCAGCCCGCCGATCGTGGTGGCGAGCGCGAACCTGCGGGTGTCCATCTTGGCCGCGCCCGCGATCAGGGGTGCGAAGGTGCGGATCCACGGGATCCATCTCGCCAGCACGATGGCCCAGAAGCCCCGCCGGTCGAGGAAGTCCCGCGCCTTCGCGAGGTTGTCGAGGTTGAGCACGCGGCCACCGCGCCGCGTGATGATCGTGTGTCCCGCCTTGTGTCCGATGTAGTAGCCGACCATGTTCCCGACCACGGCGGTGATCACGGCGACTATCGACAACGCCCAGGCGTGCAGTTCCCCGTCGTGTTCCGCCAGGACGACTCCGGCCGCGAACAGCAGCGAGTCACCTGGCAGGAATAAACCCACGATGAACGCACACTCCGTGAACACGAACCCGAGCACGATGATCCACACCATCACGGGCCCGGCGGATTCGAGCACGTTGCTAGCCACCGCGCTCGCCTCAGCCATAGAACTCACGACAGGTAGCGTACGTGCCCGGCTCAGTCGCGTAAGCCGAACGTGCCCGAATTCGCCCTATCTCCACCGGCGTGTCAACTGGCGGTGGCAACGATGTCCTGTTCCGTGACCATGTCGACCGTATTGGCGCGGACGAAGTCACCCACATACCTGACGGCCGCCCGCCCTTCCGGGATCAAGGGGTAGAACGCCGGGAACACGTGCACCTGGCCGGGCCACACCTGCAGCTCGCAGTGCCCACCAGCGGATCTGATGCTCTCCGCCATCCGTTCGGAGTCGCCGAGCAGGCATTCGGTGTCGCCGACCTGGATCAGCACCGGCGGCCAGCGGCGCTTGCTCGCGCCGAGCACGTTGAGGCGGCGGTGGTTCAACGCGTACGTGCCCGCGTAACTGAGCCCGCACTCCATCGCCCGTTGGGGTGGCACGAACGGGTCACGCCGCACCGCGTCACGCTCAACCACCTCGGCACAACCCAGGTCGAGGAACGGCGAGAACATGACCGCGGCGGCCGGCATCGGTATCCGGCGCCGGGACAGGTCCGCGAGCAGCCCGGCGGTCAGGTGCCCGCCGGCCGAGTCACCCATGACGGTGATGCTGGCCGGCGCGTGCCCGGACTTCAGCAGCCACTTGTAGGCGGTGAGGACGTCGTCGGCGGCGGCCGGGAAGGGGTGCTCGGGCGCCCGCCGGTAGTCGACGAGGAGCACCGGCCTCTTCGTGGTGACCGACAGCGCCGCCGCGAGGTGCCGGTGCGTGCGCGTGGAGCCGAAGACGAACCCGCCGCCATGCAGGTAGAGCACGACGCCGTTCGCCTGGTCGGCGCCCCGGCCGGTGAGCCACAGACCGCTGATGTCACCGTCCGCGACTGGATCGATCCGGGTCCCACGGGGCAGCGGAGTGAGCCGGACGGTGTCGAACACCTCGCGCACGACCCGCCGCTGGGGCCAGCTGGTGATGCTCATCCGGTCGCCGATGGGTCGAAGCCCGCTCGAGAGCAGTTGCGCGAGGGCACGGCTCTGCACGCTCGGACTCGTGGGCACGGTTGGCCGGGTCATCGCACCCCCACCCCTCCTGATCAGTCATCGTTGACCTATCAACCACTGTAAGCGATCTCTGCCGATGATTGATCTCAGTTCGATGTCGACAATCACTGGTCGAGTGTTAGTCGAGGGACTCGAATTCCACTCAAGGACCCGGTTACCGTTGGAAGATGAGCACTCTCGAGGATGAGCTGCGCGGGGCCGTCGGTGCCAGCGCGGTGCTCACAGACCCGGATGTCACCGAGAGTTACCAGCGGGACATGATGCCCCTGGCCCCGCATGGACGACCGAGAGCGGTCGTGTTGCCAGGGAGCGCGACGGAGGTGCAAGCCGTCGTCCGGGCCTGTGCGGCGGCGGGGGTCCCGATCGTGCCCCGCGGCGCGGGATCCGGCCTGTCCGGGGCCGCCAACGCCATCGACGGCTGCGTGATCCTGGCGATGACCAGGATGAACGAGATCGTCGAGATCGACCCGGACAACCGCCTGGTCGTCGTGCAGCCGGGTGTGGTGAACCTGGACCTACGGGGTGCGGTGGAGAAGCACGGCCTGTTCTATCCCCCGGACCCGTCGAGCTACGACTGGTGCACCATCGGCGGCAACCTGTCCACCAACGCGGGCGGCCTGTGCTGCGTGAAGTACGGCGTGACCACGGACTCGGTACTGGGCCTCGAGGTGGTCCTGGCCGACGGCGAGTTGATGAGGACGGGTCGTCGCACCGTCAAGGGCGTGGCCGGCTACGACCTGACCAAGCTTTTCGTGGGCAGCGAGGGCACCCTGGGCGTGATCACGCAGGCAACACTGGCCCTGCGCCCGTTGCCACAGGCCCCAGGCACGATGGTCGCTGCCTTCTCAGCGGTGGAAACCGCCGGCGAAGCGGTCAGCGGAGTAGTTCGTGAGGGCATAGTCCCGTCCCTGATGGAGATCATGGACGCCACGTCGATCGCCGCGGTAGAGGCGTACCTGAAGACGGAACTGGGGGCGGGCAAGGATTGTGCCGCCCTGCTGATCTGCCAGTCCGACTCGGGCGGCGAGGCGGCAAGGCAGGAACTAAGAGCCATAGAACAGGTCTGCAAGGACGTGGGCGCGGACCTGGTCCACTCAACCTTCGATCCGGCGGAAGGATCGATGCTCCTGGCAGCCCGCCGAGCAGTCCTGACCGCCCTGGAGGTCTACGGCGCCTGGATGACCGACGACGTGTGCGTTCCCCGAACAAGGATCGCCGAACTGATAGCCGCATGCGAACGCATCTCGGCCGAAGTCAACCTACGCGTAGCGGTAGTAGGCCACGCCGGCGACGGCAACATGCACCCGACGATCGTCTACGACCCTGCGTCGGAGGACGAGTTCGAACGTGCGAACGTTGCCTTCAACGACATCCTGGCCGCAGGACTGGCGTTGGGTGGCACAGTGACCGGTGAACACGGCATAGGCAAGATCAAGCGGGATTGGTTTGAGCGTGAGGTAGGGCCTATTGCCATGCGCACCCATCGCGCGATCAAGGCGGCTCTGGATCCGCACAATCTGTTCAACCCAGGGTCGATGTTCTCGATGTCCGACCCGCAGACCAAGCCAGGCCCTGCGGAGGAGGGCTGAGCCGGCCCTACCCAAACCAGCCTGATGCCCAAGCCATGCCAGGCGGGGAGGCGCTGAGCCGGCCTTACCCAAATTAACCCGATGCCCAAGCCAGGCCCCCACCCCACCCGGGGCCCCCCGGGCGCCCACCCGGGCTCCGGCCCTACTGGAGAACAAGAACCGTCAGAGCCGCTCAATAACCTGCGTGTCGTCGTTGGCCAACCGAGCCGCGTGCTTCTTCTCCCGCCGCGCCCTCACAACCTCAACCACAATCGGAATGATCGAGATCAGCACGATCAAGATCGCCATGACATCGATGTTCTTCTCGATGAACTCGATCTCCCCCAGGAAGTACCCAAGCACCGTCACACCCGACGCCCACAACACCGCCCCAACAGCCGAGTAAGTGAAGAACTTCTTGGCATCCATCCGCCCCACCCCAGCAGTAGCGGTGATGAACGTCCGCACGATCGGCACGAACCGCGCCATGATGATCGCCCGAGCCCCGTACTTCTCGAAGAACCCGTGCGTCTTCTCGACATGCTCCCGCTTGAACAGCTTCGAGTCCGGCTTGTTGAACAGCGCGGGCCCCACCTTGGACCCGATCCAGTACCCACACACGTTCCCCACGAACGCGCACACCGTCACGAGCACGCACACCAACCAGAGCGGCGTCTCGATGGCCCCCGTCGCGACGAAGAGCCCGGCCACGAACAGCAGGGAGTCGCCCGGCAGGAAGAAGCCGACCAGCAACCCGCATTCGGCGAAGATGATCGCGCACAGCACGGCGAGGGCCCAGCCGCCCATGCCACGCAGGATGACCTCCGGGTCCAACCAGGAGGGCAAAAAGGACATAGCGTGCACGGTGGCGGCAGCAGGCGTCACGCCATCAAAGGGTACGCGAGGGTCAGATGAGCGTGAGCAGACCCACGACCGCACCCGCCGCCAGCCCCAGGAGCAGCGACAACAGCAGGATCAGCACGACCGGCACCTGCCGGGGCTCCTCGGCGATCCGCTCGGTCGGTTCCGGCGGCCGCAGGGCCGGTGGGAGGTCGCTGCCGGACAGCAACCCGTACCCCACCGGCGACGTGTCCGCCGGCGCGCGCGTCGCCTGGGCGCGTAGCGCCTCGGCAAGCAGCTTCTCGGGGTCCTCCGACTTCACAGCGCCGCTCCCGACGTCCCCTCGCAGGCTCGGTGACGTCGCTCGTCGGCGCAGTGCCCATGGTTCGCTCCGCAAGCTCCGCTCACAGAGAGGACGGTACCCACTCGCCCCGGCGCATGACGGACACGGGACGCAGCGCGTCGTCGAGCAACACGACATCCGCGGCGAAACCGGGGGCCAGCCTGCCCGTCACGTCGCCGAGACCCAGCAGCGCGGCCGGCCGGGTGGACGCCGCCATGACCGCGTCGAGCACGCCGAGACCGCAGCTCTTCACCAGGTTCCGGAACGCCGCGTCCATGGTCAGCGTGCTGCCCGCCAGCGAACCGCCGTCGGCGAGGGTCGGCACGCCGTCGGTCACGTCGACCTTCAGGCCGCCGATGTCGTATGTCCCGTCGCCGGCCGCGGCGGCCGCGATCGCGTCGGTGATCAACACCGTCCGGCCGGAGCCGGCGTGCCGGGCGGCCAGCCGGACGACCGTGGGATGCAGGTGCACGAGGTCGCAGATCAGCTCGACCGTCACCCGCTCGTCGTCCAGCAGCACGCCGATCGGCCCGGGCTCGCGGTGGTGCAGCGGGCGCATGCCGTTGAACAGGTGCGTGGCCACGGTCGCGCCCGCGTCCACCGCCGGGACGACGTCCTCGGCCAGCGCGTCCGTGTGGCCGATCGCCGCCAACACACCCGCGTCCACCAGGCGTTTCACCGCCGGGACCGCGCCCTCCAGCTCCGGCGCGACGGTCACCATGCGGATCGTGCCGCGGCCGGCGGACAGCAACGCGTCGACCGACACCGGGTCCGGCGCACGCAGCAGTCCGGGGTCGTGGGCTCCGCAGCGGGCCGCGGACAGGAACGGGCCCTCCAGGTGGATGCCGGCGACCAGGCCCTCCTGCACCAGCTCCGCCAGCGCGGCGACCTGCTCGACCAGTTCGGGCACCGGCCTGGTGACCAGGCTCGCGAGCATCGTGGTGGTGCCGTGCGCGGTGTGCGACTCGACGGCCTGCCGCACGTGGGCGGGGTCGGCGCTGGTGAACGCCGCGCCGCCACCGCCGTGGCAGTGGATGTCGACGAAGCCGGGAACCACCCAGTTGCCGGAGGCGTCGGTGACTGTCACACCTGGGTGGCTCGGCGCCTCGCCGCTGCCAAGTGTGCTGATCCGGCCGTTCTCGACGAGCAACCAGCCGGGGTCCAGCACGCCCTCCGGCGTGGCCACCCGACCCCCGCTGATGAGCTGCGCAGCCATCCCTCACCCCTCAAAACCTGACGCCATTGGTCTATACCATAGCGTCCTTCGCCCGCTTGGGGGTTATTCACAATGTACCAACGTGGTCGCGTTATTGCCTAACGTTTGATGGGCGCGACTAGGTAGAGAATCGCTAGCAGGCGGGCGTCAGTTAGGGGTGCGCATGATCTTCTGCAGCGCGTCGAGGGCCCGGCTGGCCGTCGACTTGACCGTGCCCTTCGAGATGCCGGCGGCCTCGGCGATCTCCGCCTCGGACAGGTCGCCGTAGTAACGCAGCACCAGCACCTCGCGCTGGCGGGGCGGCAGCTGCGACAGCGCCCGCACGACCCCCTGGTGCTCGGCCGTCAGCATGGCCAGGCTCTCCGCCGACCGCGCGTTGACCTGGTGCGGCGGGGTGTACTCGCGCGCGGTCTTGCGGCGCCGCAGCACGGACCGCGACCCGTTGACCACGGCCGTCCGCAGGTAACCGAGGGCCGCGGCGGCGTCGCGCAGGTTGCCCCAGTTGCGGTGCAGCCCGGTGAACGCCTCCTGCACCACGTCCTCGGCCGTCGCCGGCTCGTCGACCAGCAGCAGCGCCAGCCGGACCAGGCGCATGCGATGCGTGCGGTAGAGGTCCTCCAGTGTCAGCGGCGCCTGCGGCGCGGCTGTGGGCACGGGGAAGCTCCCCGTGTCGATCGCACGCAGATGTCCGAGCGTCCGCTCGACGCTGCGTTCCGCACTGAGTTCCCCAGGCACAGCCGCACCCTACCGGTCCGCCCCGGTTCCCGTCTGTAACGTTCGGGCATGGTCTGGTTCACGGTGGAGACAACGTACGGCGAAGATCGGGACAAGCTCGCCGAAAGCCGGCCCCGGCACCGCGCGTATCTGCAGGCCCTGGTCGAGCAGGGCAAGGTCGGCGCGGCGGGCCCGTGGGTGGACGACTCGGCCGGCTTCGCGATCTACCACGTCGAGGACCGGGCTGAACTGGACAAACTGCTCGACGAGGACCCGTACACGATCGACGGGGTGGCCGCCTCCCGCCGGATCAACGAGTGGAAGCTCGTGCTCGGCTCAGTAGGTGCCGGCTAGCTTCGCGTGGTCCCAGCTCACGATCTTCGTGGGCCGGCAGACCAGGCCGACCCGCTTGGGCGCCTGCAGCCGCGCGAACTGGCTCGCCGCCACGGCGGCCTGCTCGCTCGACCGGTACCGGTGCATGAGCTGCTGACCGATGGCCGTGATCTTCTCCACGTCCGTCACCAGCTCGACGTCGCACTCCATGGAGACGCCACGCAGCTTCTCGTAGGAGTCACCCGTCTCGACGAGGATCGTGGCCTGCGGCAGGCGACGCAGGTTGGCCGCCTTCTGCGACTTCGCGAACGTCCAGGTCTCGATCACGTTCCCGTGCGGCACGTACCAGAGCGCCACCAGATGGGGTCGCCCGTTCGGGTTCATGGTGGCGAAGTTCGCTGTCTTCCCCTCGGTGAGGAAGGCGGCGACCTCCTCGTCTGACATGCGGATCTGGCCACGGCGGGAGGGCATGGCACTCGTTATAGCGCACCCTCGCGGCGGGCCGCAGCCTTCGCGCCCGGCCCGACCAGGCTCGACTCGACCGCCCCGCGCCGCTCGATGTCCTCGATGGCCGCCTTGTCCGCGCCCGGCACGAGCCGGCGGGCCTGCAGCTCGACCAGCCGCGGGAGGAGCGCGCGGAACAGCTTCGCGACGCCGACCCAACCCGGCACGTGCACCGCCCGCGCCCGCTTGGCGACGCCCTTGGAGATCAGGTCGACGGCCAGCGAGAGCGGGTAGGTCTTGCTGGCCAGGCCGCCCGAACGACCCCGCAACCTGCCGAACACCGGGTGCTCGTCGGCGGAGTTGACCATGTCGGTCGCGATCCAGGTCGGGTGTACTACACCCACGTCCACGCCGAGGTGCCGGACCTCCGCGCGCAGCGAGTTCGCGAACGCCTCCACGCCCGCCTTGGCCGCCGAGTACGCGGCGTTGCCGGGGATGTGCACGATCGCGGCCGCGGACGACACGAGCAGCGCGTAACCGTGTGCCTTGATCAGGTGCGGCAGCGTGACCCGGACGGTCCGCCACACGCCGAGCAGGTCCACGTTGATCACCCGCTCGAACGCGGCCGGGTCGATCGACCGGGTGAAGCCGGTGGCCGCGATGCCGGCGTTGGCCACGACGACGTCGATACGGCCGTATCGCTCGACGATCTCCTCGGTGGCCTTCTCCAGGTCGGCCCAGCTGGTGACGTCGGCCTCCCAGGCGCCGGCGTCCGGCCCGCACTCCGCGGCCACCGCGGTCAGCTCCTCGGCCTCCAGGCCGACCAGCGCCACCTTCGCGCCCTTGGCGGCCAGGTCCTTGGCGAGCCCGGCGCCGATGCCGCGCGCAGCACCCGTGACCAGCACAACCTTTCCCGTCACCTTCGACATGAGCCGAACCTACCACGAGTAACTTACTTGTAGTAGATGGCAAATGTGCATGCGATGTTTACGCAGAACGGCTGTATGTCACACCCCTAGGTGACACCAGGATCGGTGACATGGAGCAGACCTACGACCGTCGATCTGTACTGCGTGTAGGCGCGGCAGGTGTGGTGCTCGGCGCCGGTGTGGTGGCCGCCGGCGCCACCGCCGCCAGTGCGGCCGAACCCGTCTTCGCCCACGGCGTCGCCTCCGGTGATCCCCTGCCCGACGCGGTCCTGCTGTGGACGCGTGTCACCCCGACCCCCGACGCGACCCCTGGCTCCGGCGCCGGCCCCACGGTCGACGTGGCCTGGGAGGTCGCCACCGACCCGTCCTTCGCCTCGATCGTCAGGTCCGGTGTGGTCAGCACCGGCCCCGCCCGCGACCACACGGTGAAGGCCGACGCGACCGGTCTCAACCCGGCGACCACGTACTACTACCGCTTCCGGCTGTCCGGCGCGGTCTCCGCCGTCGGCACCACCCGCACCGCGCCCGCGCTGACGGCGTCCGTCGCCCGCCTGCGCTTCGGCGTCGTGTCCTGCTCGAACGTCCCGGGCGGCTACTTCGCCGCGTACCGCTACCTCGCCGAGCGCGGCGACCTGGACGCGGTCCTGCACCTCGGCGACTACATCTACGAGTACGCGGGCGACTTCAACGGTGAGGCCGTCCGCCCGCACGACCCGCCGCACGAGATCCTCACGCTGGCCGACTACCGGCGCAGGCACGCGCAGTACAAGTCCGACGAGCACCTCCAGCGGCTGCACGCGACGGTCCCGTTCGTCGCCACCTGGGATGATCATGAAGTAGCGAACGACGCGTGGTCCGGTGGTGCCGAGAACCACCAGCCGGACACCGAGGGCGACTACGCGACCCGGAAGGCGGTCGCCCACCAGGCGTACTTCGAGTGGATGCCGGTACGCAACGAGGCTGACCGGATCTACCGGCGCCTGCGCTTCGGCCTGCTGGGCGAGCTGTTCATGCTGGACCTGCGCAGCTACCGGTCCCAGCAGGTGGGCATCGGCAACGGCGGCACGGACGACCCGAACCGGACCATCACCGGCGCCGAGCAGATGGCGTGGCTGGAGAACGGCCTGGTCGGCAGCGGCGCCCAGTGGAAGCTGGTCGGCAACTCGGTGATGATCGCCCCGTTCCAGCTCCCGCCGTTGTCGCCGGACCTGCTCGGCCCGCTGGCCGAGCTGCTGGGCCTGCCGTCCGAGGGCCTGTCGATCAACCCCGACCAGTGGGACGGCTACGCGGCCGACCGGCGCCGCCTGCTCGCGACCCTCGCGAGCAACAGCGTGCGCGACACGGTGTTCCTGACCGGCGACATCCACTCGTCGTGGGCGAGCGACGTCCCCCGGGACGCGGGCCTGTACCCGCTGTCCCCGTCGGTGGCGACGGAGTTCGTGTGCACGTCGGTGACCTCGGACAACATCGACGAGATCCTGGGCGTGCCACCGCGGACGGTGTCGCCCGCGCTGGAGTCCGCGATCCGGGTGCTGAACCGGCACATCAAGTACGTGGAGCTGGACTCGCACGGCGCGTCGGTGCTGGAGGTGACGCCCGCCGGGACCCAGATGGACTGGTACTACCTGGCGAACAAGGCGGACCCGGCGAGCGCGCTGAGCTGGGCCCGTTCCTTCCGGACCCGGGCGGGCACCCAACGCGTCCAGTCCGTGGGGACGCCGATCGGGAATTAAGCGATCACGCCGCGAAGTTGTCTTCGACAGGTATCGAAGACAACAGGAGGCGGCATGGCTATCGGCCCAATCGGCGTGTGGGACCACGCGTCGTCGGCGGCGTTCAAGGACCCGGCCGAACTCGAACGGCTCGGCTACGACACGGCGTGGCTGGGCGGCTCCCCGCCGGCCGACCTGTCCACCGTGGAACCGGTCCTGGCCGCGTCGACGACGCTGGTGGTCGCGACCGGCATCGTGAACGTGTGGGACGCCGAGCCGGCCACGGCCGCGGCCGGCTACCAGCGCGTGGCGGCGGCCTACCCCGACCGGCTCGTCCTGGGCATCGGGGCAGGCCACCGCCCGCTGGTGGGCGACCGCTACACGAAGCCGTACGACAAGCTGGCGAGCTACCTCGACGGCCTCGACGAGGGCGGCGTCCCGGAGTCGGCCCGGGTGCTGGCCGCGCTGGGCCCGAAGGTGCTGGGCCTGGCCCGCGACCGCACGGCGGGCGCCCACCCGTACCTGACGACGCCCGAGCACACGGCCCAGGCCAGGGAGATCCTGGGCCAGGGCAAGCTCCTGGTACCCGAGCAGAAGGTGGTCCTGTCCACGGACCCGGTGGAGGCTCGGGCACTCGCGCGCAAGCGGCTGGAGATCTACCTCAGCCTGCCGAACTACACCAACAACTGGCAGCGCCTCGGCTTCACCGAGGCCGACCTCGCCGACGGCGGCAGCGATCGCCTGGTCGACGCCATGGTCGCGTGGGGCGACGAGGACACGATCCGCGAACGCGTCCAGGCCCACCGCGACGCCGGCGCCGACCAGGTGGCGCTACAGGTGTTGAACGAGGACAAGCTGTCGGTACTCCGGGCGTTGGCACCGGTTCTGGTGTGAGGTGGACCGGGCGAGTGGTCCGGCCGCTCGCCCGGTTTCGGTAGCGTGGATCATGGGGGCGGGGAGGCCGCTCACTGGGGAAGCCGGCAGTGACCTGGGGGATGTCCGATGCCGCTGTTGTCCGTGCTCACCGCCGCCATCGGCGAACGGGTCAAGCTCACGCAGGAGGCCGGCGAGAGCCTCGCCGCCCAGGAGCTCCCCGACGGTTGGGACCTCGAGTGGGTGGTCCAGGAGGACGGGCCCGACCCGCGCCTGGAAGACGTCGTCGGCCGGTTTCCCTTCGCGCGCTATGAGGCCAACGGCGAGCGCCTCGGCATCCCCACCACACGCAACATCGCGCTGTCCCGCGTGCGGGGGGAGCTCGTGCATCCCCTCGACTGCGACGACCTCGTCCTCCCGAGCGGTCTCGCCGTCGCCGTCGAGGCGTTCACCGCGCACCCTCGTATTCACTGGGTCGCCAACCAGGCCGACGACCTGCTCCCCGACGGCACCCGTGTCCCGTTCCCGCTCCCGATCCCGTCGGGGCCGGTGGCGCCCGGGGTCATCAGCGCACGCATCGGCGCCGGCGAGACGTGCAACATCCACCCTGCCGGCGTCACCATGCGGGTCGCGACGGTCCGGGCCCTGGGCGGCTGGGTCGCCAACCCCCGCGGCGAGGACGACGCCCTCATCCTCGCGGTCACCGAGCTGGCGCCCGGCTACCTCACCGAGGAAGCCACCTGGCTGTACCGCAAACACGACGGCCAGACCATGCGCCAGCCCTGGTATCCCGACTTCACGGCCACCGCCATGCGGGTCGTGGCCCAGCGGCTCGCCGCCCTCCGCGAGATCGGCCTACAACTCAGACCGTGACCTCTCAGACCGTGACCTCGACGCCGCGCCAGAAGGCCACGTGGTCCCTGATCTCCGCCGCCGCGTCCTTCGGCGTCGGGTAGAACCAGGCCGCGTCCGGGTTCTCCTGGCCGTTGACGCGCAGCGTGTAGTAGCTCGCCTCGCCCTTCCACGGGCAGGTCGTGCGCGTGTCGGACGGTGCGAGGAACTCGGTGCGGACCGACCCCGGCGGGAAGTACTGGTTGCCCTCTACCACCTTGGTGTCGGCGCTCTCGGCGATTACCTCACCATTCCAGCGTGCTGTTGCCATACCACCAGTCTGCGCCTGACCGAGGGTGATCGCTTCTGAATCGGTCATCCTCCGATCGTGGCGCGAGGGTGGCCTCGTAGGATCGGGCCCGACGGCCCTGCCAGGCATGAGGAGGACGTACCGATGCCCATCGCCACCCCCGAGGTCTACGCGGAGATGCTGGACCGGGCCAAGGCGAACGAGTTCGCATTCCCCGCCATCAACGTGACCTCTTCCGAGACGCTCAACGCCGCCCTGCGCGGCTTCGCGGAGGCAGAGAGCGACGGCATCGTCCAGGTGTCGACGGGTGGGGCCGAGTTCGCCTCCGGCACCAAGGTCAAGGACATGGTCACCGGTGCGACCGCCCTCGCGGAGTACGCGCACGTGGTGGCCGCCAAGTACCCGGTCAACATCGCCCTGCACACCGACCACTGCCCGAAGGACAAGCTCGACGGGTTCGTCCGGCCGCTGATCGCGATCTCCCAGGAGCGCGTCGCCGCCGGGCAGGAGCCGCTGTTCCAGTCGCACATGTGGGACGGCTCGGCCATCGACCTCGACGAGAACCTGCAGATCGCCGCCGAGCTGCTCGACGCGGCGGCCAAGGCGAAGATCATCCTCGAGGTCGAGATCGGCGTCGTCGGCGGCGAGGAGGACGGCGTCGCCCACGAGATCAACGAGAAGCTGTACACGGCCGAGGGCGACTTCATCAAGACGGTCGAGACCCTCGGCGCCGGCGAGCGCGGCCGCTACCTGCTGGCCGCCACCTTCGGCAACGTGCACGGCGTCTACAAGCCGGGCAACGTCAAGCTGCGCCCGGACGTGCTCAAGCGCGGCCAGGAGGTCGTCGCGGAGAAGCTGGGCCGCGCCGGCGAGAAGCCGTTCGAGCTGGTCTTCCACGGCGGCTCCGGCTCGCTGCTCGAGGAGATCCACGAGGCGGTGTCCTACGGCGTCGTGAAGATGAACATCGACACGGACACCCAGTACGCGTTCACCCGCCCGGTGGTCGCCCACATGTTCACCAACTACGACGGCGTCCTGAAGATCGACGGCGAGGTCGGCAACAAGAAGACCTACGACCCGCGGTCGTACCTGAAGGCGGCCGAGCAGGGCATGGCCGCACGCATCACGCAGGCGTGCGAGCAGCTGAAGTCCGCCGGCCGGATGCTGGCGGGCTGAGATGACACTGCAGGAGAACCTGTTCGGCGGCCCGCCGGCCACCCACCTGCCCGAGCGCCCCGAGGCGCAGGCGGCAATGGACGCCGGCACCGAGCCGTCGAAGGTCGTCACCGAGTGGCCCGACTTCAGCGAGGGCTGGGCGGCACTCGCCGAGCTGGCGCTGACGGAGAACAACCCGGTCGCGGCCTACGCCTACGCACGCACCGGCTACCACCGCGGCCTCGACCAGCTGCGCCGCGCCGGCTGGAAGGGCCACGGCCCCGTCCCGTGGTCCCACCGGCCGAACCGCGGCTTCCTGCGTTCGCTGGCCGCGCTCTCGAAGGCGGCGGAGGCGATCGGGGAGACCGAGGAGTACGAGCGCTGCAAGCAGTTCCTCGCCGACTCCGACCCCGAGGCCCCTGCCCAGCTGGGCCTGGCCTGACAGCTCCGTGACGGTGCCGCTGTCCCGGCGTGGGAGGGCGGCACCGCGGTGTCAGGGCAGGTAGGTGGCCGGTACCGGGACGTCGGTGCCGCGGCCGAAGCCGAGCGAGACGAACGTTCCCGTGCCGAGGAACCAGCTGAGCGTGCCGTTCGGTTCCGGCCGGGCGATGGCCGGATCGACGAAGCCGTCGCCGTCGTAGTCGCCGGGCACGGGCCGGTCCGCGGTGCCGCCGCCGAGCCGGACGACGCGTGGTGGCGCGCCGTCGCTGGGGAGGATCTGCCAGGTACCGTCCACGCTCCGGTAGACCGCGAGGTCGATGCGCCCGTCCCGGCCGTAGTCGGCGGGCACCGGCACGTCCCCGGGCAGCCCCCAGGTCACGGCGTACGCGGCGGATCCGTCGCTGGGGCGGACGTACCAGACCTGGTTGTCCGGGCGGTAGACCGCGAAGTCGGCGCTGCCGTCGCCGGTGTAGTCGCCGGGCACCGGCTTGTCGCCCGGCTGTCCCCACCCGACGGTGTCGACCCGGTCGGGCGGCCAACCGATCTGGTACACGAGCCAGGCGCCGCTCGACGGCCGGAACACCGCGAGGTCGGCCGTGCCGTCGCCGGTGAAGTCGCGCGGTACCGGGATGTCGCCGGCCAGCCCGAACTGCCGGACGTACAGGCCGTCGCGGCTGCGCAGGATCCACCACGTCGTGGTCGCCGGCCGGAACACCGCCACGTCCGTGATGCCGTCGCCGTCGTAGTCGCCGGGCGCCGGCCGGTCACCCGCCAGCCCGAAGGGGATCCCGTAGAAGTCGCTGGGATTCCCGCCCGGCCGCACCACGTACCAGGTTCCGTCGTCGGGTCGCCACACCGACACGTTGGTCCGGCGATCGCCGTCGAAGTCCGCCACCGGAGGGTTGGTGCGCCGGCGCAGGTTCACCGTGCCGGCCGGGCCGTTGCCGCCGCCGGTACCCGGCCCACCCTCGACGCCGTCCCGGCCGGACCCACCGCCCGACCCGTCGAAGCCGAAGCACGTGCCCAGCTCGACGCACAGGAAATCCCCGTTCAACCCGCCCGCGCCGCCGCGACCGCCGTTGCCGCCGCGACCCCGGGAACCCCCGGAGCCGCCGTTGCCTCCGTTGCCGCCCTGGGCGTCGGCCGTGAGCCACGACGGGTCGTAGCCGGCCGGGTAGGTCGCGCTGATGGTGCCGCCGGCGCCACCAGACCCGCCTCTACCACCCGCCCCGCCGAAGCTGCCGTCGCCGCCCGCCCCACCGGGTCCGCCGTTTCCCGGGGCGCACCGGGCGTCGGAGGTCGAGCTGCCGTCACCGCCGTTGCCGCCGTCCCCGCCGGCGCCGCCACCACCGCCGGTTCCCCCGACGCCACCGGTGCCGCCGGCCGCGATGAGCCGGTACCGGTCCACCGAACCGTTCGGGATGTCGATCGTGACCGGCCCGCCGCTCCCACCGTTGCCGCCGGCGCTGCCGTTCCCACCCGGAGCGCCTGGGGCGCCGGACTCGCCGACGGCTCCGTTGTCCTCGCAGGAACCGAACTGGCCGGACCGCCCGGGAGAGCCAGGGGCGCCGGCCACACCCGCCGCGCCCGCCGGTCCGTCCGCCCCACGCTGGCCGGAGGCGTCGATCGTGATCACCGACGCCGGCGCGGCGGTGTGGACCACGTCGATCGGCAGCAGGGCGAAGGCGTGCCCGCCGGTGACGATTCGGACCTCGCTGCCGGCGAACTCCACCCTGCGGGCGAGGATCGTGGTGTCCCCGGCGATCCGCACGGTCGCCGGCAGCCGCAGCGTGCCGGCCACGATCCGGCCCGACAACGGCCCGTCGACCACTTTCGTGCTCCGCAACTCGGGCATGCCGGCCAGCTGGGAGGCGAGCCGCGCCCGCCAGTCGCCGCTCACCAGCCGCGCGGGATCAGCAAACTCCGCCGGCGTCCCGTCCGTGGTCCGGGCCGCCACCGGACTCGCCACGCCCGCGGCGAGGCCGGCGGCCAGCCCTGCTGTCAACAACCCTCGTCCTGCCCGGCGTGCGAACCCGTCCATAGCTCACGACTCCCTCGATCGCTGACGCGACGGGGGACGCTAGCCACCGGACCAACTCGCCTGCGCGGATTCCGGACACGCGCGGACAGGTCCGGAATCCGCCGGACACCGGCGTCAGCAGGTCGCGAGCATGTCCTCCAGCGCACCCTGCTCAGCCGAGGTGACCGTCAGCTCGTAGGTGTGCTTCACGTGCGTGTAGGCGCGCGCGTACGCGCACCATTCCGACTCCAGCGGCGGTTTCCACTGGTCCGGGGTCTTGTCGCCCTTCTCCTGGTTCACGTTGTCCGTGACCGCCCACAGCTGCGGCGAGCTCAGGTCGTTGGCGAACGCCTCACGCTCGTCCGTCGTCCACTTCGCCGCGCCGGACCGCCACGCGGCCGCGAGCGGCACCATGTGGTCGATGTCCACATCGGACGGTTGGGTCCACGTGTCCCCGTCGTACGGGCTCGTCCAGCTGCCCGACACCGGCGCGCAGTCGTCGCCGACCTCGACCCCCTCGCCGTCGCGCTGGAGCACCATCTCCCTTGTGTTGCAGGCACCTTCGACCTCGTGCCAGTGCGGGAACCTGTCCCGGTCGTAGCCGTCCATCGAGCCCTCCGGCGCCACCGTCAACGCCGCCAGCTCCGTTCGCGCCGTCTCCGCCGACGGGATGTCCGGCGGCACGGCCTGCGCCGATCCGCCGAGGCCGAGCACGGCCCCGGCGGTCAGCAGCAGTGAGGCAACAAACGCTTTCCCCGACATTCGCCCTCCTGACTAGAGTGACCGCATCGACGATGCGCCACCGTTGATCAGCGGGGCAATGTCCTAAGTGAAGTCCAGACCTTCGTTGTGGACCAAAGGGATCAGCAGTAGTCCAGCATCGAGGTCAGTGCCGACCTCTCGGCCGAGGTGATCGTCAGCGAGTACTTGTACTTCACGTGCACCCACATCTTCGAGTACGTGCACCAGTACGCGGTCCTCGGCGGCTTCCACGTCGCCGGCGACTGGTCGCCCTTGGACTGGTTCACGTTGTCCGTCACCGCGATCAGCTGCGGGTTGGTCAGATCGTTGGCGAACGCCGTGCGGCGCGACTGCGCCCACCCGGAAGCGCCGGTGCGCCAGGCGTTCGCGAGCGGCACCACGTGGTCGATGTCCACATCGGACGCGGCGGTCCACGTCGCGCCGTCGTAGGGGCTGTACCAACTGCCCGACGTGGCCGCACAGGCCGAGTCGGTCACCACGCCCGAGCCGTCCCGCTTGAGGACGGTCTCCCGCGTGTTGCAGGTACCGGAGACGGTGTTCCAGTGGGGGAACAGGTCACGCGAGTAGCCGCTGCTCGACCCGTCTGCCCTCACGGTGAGCGCGGTCAACTCGGTACGTGCGGTCGCCTCGGACGGAATGCCGGGCGGCGTCGCGCCCGCGGCACCGGGAACGGCGACCGCCAGCGCGACCAGTAACACCAGGATTGCGAACAGGGACCGGAAAACATGCGCAGGGTTCATGTACCGACTGTCGCGCACCGAAGTGGCCTGGCGGCAAAGCGTTACGAAACCTTAAAAGACGCTTAGTGGATGGCCCGCAGGTCCTCCGTGTGCCGGTACCACGTCCAGCGGGTCACCGAGCGGGGGTGCGGCACGCCGTCCCGCACCGGCACCGTCGTGTCGACGCCGAACTGCACCGCGCGGCCCGAGAACGTCGCCGGGCGCCGCAGCCGGCCGCGCACCACCCGCACCTCGACGCCGGCCGGTCCCGGGGTCACCTCGATCCGGCTGGCGTCGCCACGGAGCGCCACCGCGTCGTCGCAGTACACGGTGCCGCTGACCGGTGACAGCACGCCGAGCCCGACGAGCACCCCGCCGGCGTCGTCCCGGACCAGCGGCAGCGGTCGATCACCGGCAGTGAGCGCCAACCCGGTCGAGTCCACCGGTAGTCCCCACACCCGGGCGACCACCGATCGCTGGTGGTCCACCGGCACGTACCCGACCGGGACGTCGGCCACCCGGTCGGTGCGCAGCAGGCGGAGGACGACCGCGGCCAGGTCAGCGTCGCCGCCGTGCACCACGACCCGGTCGTACTCGTCGCCCTTCAGCAGTGGATCGACGTCGTTCCGGCCGGGTGTGGCGGGGATCTCGTGCGGCGTCGATCCACTGCTCGACGCCAGTTTTGACCAGTCACCACTCGTGACAGCGGTCCCACAACCGAGTATCAGTGCACCCACGAAAGCACTCCTGGTCTACGCTCAATCACCGGCATTTCGCCCAGCCCTGTTCCATTGACATCGGGAGTCTCACATGCCGGCCATCGTGCTCATCGGCGCCCAATGGGGCGACGAAGGTAAAGGCAAGGCGACCGACCTCCTGGGCGAGCAGGTCCAGTGGGTGGTGCGCTACCAGGGCGGCAACAACGCGGGTCACACGGTTGTGCTGCCGGACGGTCAGGACTTCGCGCTCCACCTGATTCCTTCGGGCATCCTCACGCCCGGTGTGACCAACGTGATCGGCAACGGCGTGGTGGTCGACCCCGGTGTGCTGCTGACCGAGCTGGCGGGTCTGGAGGAGCGCGGCGTGGACACGTCGCGCCTGTTGATCTCCGCGGACGCGCACCTGATCATGCCCTACCACGTGGCGATCGACAAAGTCACCGAGCGGTACCTCGGCAAGGCCAAGATCGGCACCACCGGCCGCGGCATCGGCCCGGCCTACCAGGACAAGGTCTCCCGCGTCGGCGTGCGGGTCCAGGACCTGCTCGACGAGAAGATCCTGCGGCAGAAGGTCGAGGCGGCCCTCGACGTCAAGAACCAGATCCTGGTCAAGGTCTACAACCGCAAGGCGCTCGACCCGGAGCAGGTCGTGGACTCGGTGCTGGAGTTCGGCGAGAAGTTCGCCCACCGCATCGCCGACACCCGGCTGCTGCTGAACCAGGCGCTGGAGCGCGGCGAGGCCGTGCTGCTGGAGGGCTCGCAGGGCACGCTCCTCGACGTCGACCACGGCACGTACCCGTTCGTGACGTCGTCCAACCCGACCGCCGGCGGCGCGTCGGCCGGGTCCGGCATCGGCCCGACCCGCATCACGACCGTGATCGGCATCCTGAAGGCGTACACCACGCGCGTCGGCTCCGGGCCGTTCCCGACCGAGCTGCACGACGAGATGGGCGAGCGGCTGCGCAAGACGGGTGGCGAGTTCGGCGTCACGACCGGCCGCTCACGCCGGACGGGTTGGTTCGACGCGGTGATCGCCCGGTACGCGGCTCGCGTCAACGGGATCACCGACTACTTCCTGACCAAGCTCGACGTGCTGTCCGGTTTGGACCGGGTGCCGATCTGCGTGGCGTACAAGGTGAACGGCCAGACCGTGCACGACATGCCGATGACGCAGACCGACGTCCACCACGCCGTGCCGGTCTACGAGGAGCTGCCGGGCTGGTGGGAGGACATCTCGGAGTGCCGCACCTTCGAGGACCTGCCCGCGAACGCCAAGGCGTACGTGGAGCGCCTGGAAGAGCTGTCCGGCGCCCGCTTCTCGGCCATCGGCGTGGGCCCGGGCCGCGACCAGACGATCGTCCGCCACTCCCTCCTCGGCTGACCTGCCCTGAAGGACCCCTTCGAGACGTTCAACGTCCTGAAGGGGTCCTTCAGGGCACTGGGCCTAGGCGGCGGCCAGCTGCTCCTGCGCCACCGCGATGTCGGTGTTGTCGGTGAACAGACCGTCGATGCCCGTGGCCCGGAACGCGGCGATTTCCGCGAACAGGTCGCCGTAGGCGGACGGGACCGCCGACGAGCGGAAGTCGGCCGGCAGGAACGTGTTCTCCGCGCGGAACGTGTACGGGTGCACCTTCAGCCCGACCCGGTGCGCGTCGGCCACCAGGGTCGTCGGCGTGGTCAGGAAGCCGGCCGCGTCCCGCGGGATGATCTGGTTCTTGTCCGGCCCGAGGCCCTTGGCGTACTTGGCCACGTCCCGCAGGCCCGCCGGCGAGGTGATGTCCTTGTACGTCCGCGGGTCACCCGAGTCCACGAAGTCGAACGGCGCACCCGAGGCCGAGGTCAGCTGCACCAGCGGCACCCGCAGCACCTTGTGCAGCTGGATCAGGTTGGTGACCTCGAACGACTGCACGAACACCTTGGCGTTCGGCCGGTTCAGCCCGTTGCGGTTGAGCGCGTCCACGAGCCGCGGCTCCAGCGGCAGGCCCTGCTTGCGGAAGTACGTGGGGTGCTTGGTCTCCGGGTAGATGCCGATCTGCCGGTGCAGCTCCCGGGACAGCCGCTTCGACAGGTCGATGACCTCCTGGAACGTCGGGACCTGGTACTTCCCGTCGAAGATCGTGTTGCGCTGGCGGATGTCCGGGATCCGCTCCTTGGCGCGCAGCGTCTTCAGCTCGGCGAGCGTGAAGTCCTCGGTGAACCAGCCGGTCACCGACGTGCCGTCCAGCACCTTGGTGGTCTTGCGGCCCACGAACTCCGGGTGGTTGGCGACGTCGGTCGTGCCGCCGATCTCCGGCTCGTGTCTGGCGACCAGCACGCCGTCCTTGGTGATCACCAGGTCCGGCTCGATGTAGTCGGCGCCCATCCTCGCCGCGAGCTCGTAGGACGCCAGGGTGTGCTCCGGCCGGTACCCGGAGGCGCCGCGGTGCCCGACGATCGTGAAGGCGTCGTGGGAAGTGGCCGGGGTGTGGTCGGCCGTCGCGGGAGCCGCGCCGACCAGGGCGAGCGCCGCGGCCGTGGTGACGGCCAGGCGCAGTAACTTCGAACTCACGTCTCCTCCTCCTGCTAAGGCCTGCGCATCGTTGCCGAGCTGAGGAAACTCCACCAGAGGAGAAGATGACGAACCGATTACGCATCTGATCAACTGGTTGCGGTGACCGGTAGGTTGCGGATGGTGACCAGGTCTACGGAAGACCTCGCCACCACCGTTGGCGAGCACGACGAGGAACGCCCGGCCCGGCGCCTGACCGGCCGCTGGGAGCGGTTCGTGTGGGCGGCGTCGATCGCGGTCGCGCTCCTGGTGCTCAAACAGGTGTTCTGGCCGTTCGCCACCGGCAACCAGTTCTATCTGGTGATCTTCCTCGGCCTCACGCTGCCGCTGGTGTTCCTCTGCTACCGCATGCGGGGCACGGCCCAGGATCCCGACAACCCCGGGCCGCTGGACTGGGCACTGGCGGTGCTCGCGCTGCTGGTCGGCCTGTACCCGGTGCTGCCGTTCGGCGGCGGCGACTTCGCGGGCGGCTTCGACGCGTTCCTGGACCGGCAGGGTGTCCTGTCCACACCGGACATCGTCGCGGGCGCGTTGCTGCTGGTCCTGATCCTGGAGGCGACCCGCCGCACGACCGGGCTGGTGCTGCCGGTCGTGTGCCTGGTGTTCCTCGCGTACGCCTACTACGGCGGCTACCTGCCGCAGGACTGGGACATCGCGCACGCGGGCGTGGACTTCAGCCAGATCATCAACGCGCTGTACAACGACCAGAGCGGGTTCTACGGCATCCCGCTCGACGTGGCCGCGACCTACATCGTGCTGTTCACGATCTACGGCGCGGTGCTGTCGGCATCCGGCGCCGGCACGTTCTTCGTGGACCTGAGCTTCGCCGCGTTCCGCCGTTCCCGCACCGCACCCGGCCGCACGGCCGCGCTGTCCGGCTTCCTGCTGGGTACGGTCTCCGGCTCCGGCACGGCGACGACGGTGAGCCTCGGCGCGATCACGTGGCCGGTGCTGCGGCGGGCCGGCTACCCGCGCGAGAACGCGGGCGGTCTCCTCGCCGCGTCCGGCATCGGCGCGATCCTGTCACCGCCGACGTTGGGGGCGGCGGCGTTCATCATCGCGGAGTACCTGCAGGTCTCGTACCTGACGGTGCTGCTGTGGGCGATCGTGCCGACGGTCCTGTACTACCTGGGCATCGCGTTCGCGGTCGAGGCGGACGCGCGGCGGTTCGGCGCGAAGCCGGTGGACATCGACACCCCGCCGGTGTGGCAGCTGCTGAAGACGGGCGGCTACCACTTCCTGTCGCTGGCGATCATCGTGGTGTTCCTGGCACTGGACATCCCGCCGTTCACCGCCGTGGTCTACGCGACGGGCGTGGCGGCGTTGTTCGCGCTGATCTCCCAGCTGGTCGGCGGCGGCTCGGTCCTCGGCTGGGTGCGCCTGATCGCCGACTCGCTGGCCGAGGGCATCCGCGGCGCGCTGCCGGTGGTCGCGGTCTGCGCGGCGGCGGGCGTGATCACGTCGACGATCACCAAGACGGGTCTCGGCCAGGAGCTGGCGGCCACACTCGTGGACGGCGCGCGGGCGTTGGCGGCGAACGAGACCATGGTCCTGATCCTGACGGCGATCTTCGCGGCCGTCGCGGTGAGCGTGCTCGGCCTCGCGGTGCCGGTGACGGCGTCGTTCATCATCGCGTGGGTGGTCCTGGGGCCCGCACTGGCGGACCTGCACGTGGCGCCGCCGGAAGTCGCGATGTTCATCTTCTACTACGCGGTGCTGTCCGAGGTGACACCGCCGACGGCGCTGGCGGCCGTCGCCGCGGCCGCGATCACCGGTGGTTCGGTGATGCGGACGATGTGGCAGACGTGGAAGTACACGCTGCCCGCGTTCCTGGTGCCGCTGGCGTTCGTGTTGACGGACAACGGATCGGCGCTGCTGCTGCAGCAGAACGCGGTGACGGTCCTGTGGGTGGCCGTGGTGTCCGCGCTCGGTGTGGCGGCGCTGGCCGTCGTGACGGGCGGATGGCTGTTCGGCCCCGCCCGCTGGCCGGAACGTGCCCTGTGCGTGCCGGCAGCTCTCCTCCTGCTCTACCTACAACCGCTGTCGATCGCGATCGGCGTCGGTTTCTTTGTGGTGGCGGTCGTCGCCCACCTGATCGGCCGCCGAAACCCGAGAGAACAAGGAGCCCAATGATGCGAGCCTTGCGAATCGCGTCCGCCGCCCTGGCCGTCGCGCTGGTAGCGGCGGCATGCGGCGGGAAACAGGCGAGCAACTCGTCGAACGAGTCGTCGGACAGCTGCGAGGCGTCCAACGGCCGGATCACGATCGCGACGGGCAACACGGGCGGCGTGTACTACACGCTCGGCGGTGGCCTGGCGCAGCTGATCAGCGACAACACCCCACTGAAGGCCACCGCGGCCGAGACCGGCGCCTCGGTGCAGAACATCCAGCAGTTGGTGGCCGGCGACTACGACGTGGCGTTCGCCCTGGCCGACACCGCGGCGGACGCGGTCGACGGCAAGGCGTCCTTCGAGGGGAAGCCGCAGGACATCCGCGCACTGGCCAGGATCTACCCGAACTACACGCAGGTGGTGGTCCGGGCGGACAGCGGCATCAACAGCATGGCGGACATGAAGGGCAAGCGAATCTCGACGGGCTCCCCGAAGTCCGGCACCGAGGTGATCGCGAACCGGTTGCTCACGGCGGCCGGCCTGTCCGACTCGGACATCTCGGCCCAGCGCCTGGCCCTGCGCCCGACGGTGGACCAGATGAAGGCCGGACAGATCGACGGCCTGGTCTGGTCGGGCGGCCTGCCCACCCCGGAACTGACCGACCTCACGACGTCGATGGACGTGAAGTTCATCGACGTGACGGACCTGATCGACGAACTGAAGAAGGTCAACCCGGTGTACGAGGACGGGGTCATCCCGGCCGACACGTACGGCATGCCGGCGGACGTCCCGAGCATCGTGGTCCCGAACATGCTGCTGGTGCGGTCGGACTTCCCGAACAACAACGCGTGCGCCATCACCAAGCTGGTCTTCGACAAGAAGGACGAGCTGGTGAAGGTGCACAAGGCCGCAAGCGCTCTGGACTGGGCGAAGGCCTCCGACACCGCCCCGGTGAAGCTCCACCCCGGCGCAGCCCAGGCCCTGGACGCGAAGTAGGAGACTGACTGGCCGCGCCAGTTGTCCACAGCCGCCCCGGTTGTCCACAGCCAAGATCGACAACCACCCCACCGTCCCCCATCACCGATAGACTGGCCTCGGGGTGGCCCCCCGGGATCGGGTGGGGGATGCCTGCGCAACCATTCTGGCGCGGCCAAAGCGAAAACGCCTCGTTCGCCGGCTTGTCCGTCCGTGTGGCACGGCCCTGGCGCTGCCCCGCCCGGACGCGCCATCTACGCTGTTTGCTCGTGCGTGTCCTGGTGATCGGGTCCGGCGCGCGCGAGCACGCGCTGGTGCTCGCGCTGTCCCACGACCCCTCGGTGACGGCGCTGGCGTGCGCCCCCGGCAACGCGGGCACGGCGGCGGTCGCCGAGTCCTACGGCGTCGACGTCGCCGACCCCGATGCGGTGGCCGCGCGTGCCCAGGAGTGGGACGCCGACCTGGTCGTGATCGGCCCCGAGGTGCCCCTGGTCGCGGGCGCGGCGGACGCCGTCCGCGCGGCCGGCATCGCGTGCTTCGGCCCGTCCGCGGCGGCCGCCCGCATCGAGGGTTCGAAGGCGTTCGCCAAGGAGGTAATGGCCGCCGCCGGCGTGCCGACCGCCCACAGCGAGGTCGTGGACAACCCGGCCAAACTGGACACGGCCCTGTCCCACTTCGGCCCGACCTGGGTCGTGAAGGACGACGGCCTGGCGGCGGGCAAGGGCGTCCTGGTCACCGCCGACCTGGCGGCGGCCCGCAACCACGCCATGACCCTGCTCGATGGCGGTCACCCGGTCCTCCTGGAGTCGTTCCTGGACGGCCCCGAGGCCTCGCTGTTCTGCGTCGTCGACGGGACCACGGTCGTCCCCCTGCTTCCCGCCCAGGACTTCAAGCGAGTGGGTGACGACGACGCAGGCCCGAACACCGGGGGTATGGGTGCGTACGCCCCGCTCCCGTGGGCCCCACCGGACCTGGTCAAGGACGTCCTGGCCAAGATCATCCAACCGGTGGTCGACGAGCTGGCCGCCCGCGGCACCCCGTTCTCTGGGCTCCTGTACGCGGGCCTGGCACTGACCAGCGAGGGCCCGCAGGTCATCGAGTTCAACTGCCGCTTCGGCGACCCGGAGACCCAGGCAGTCCTGGCCCTGCTCCGCACCCCGGTCGCGAGCGTGCTGAACGCAGCCGCGACAGGCACCCTGGCCGCCCACCCACCCCTCGAATGGCACGAGGGGTATGCGGTGACGGTGGTAATAGCCGCCGAGGGCTACCCCGCCCGCCCCCGCACCGGCGACGTGATCACAGGATCCGAATCCCACGGCGTCCTACACGCGGGCACCCGCCGCCGCGACGACGGCGCGATCGTGTCAGCCGGCGGCCGGGTCCTGTCGGTGGTGGGCACCGGCCCAACCCTGACCGAGGCCCGCGAGGACGCGTACCGCAAGGTGGCGGATGTCCACCTGGCGGGCTCGCACCACCGCAGCGACATAGCGGCAAGGGCCGCCAAGGGCGAGGTCACCGCTCCGTAACGGGTTCAGCCAATCAGCGGAACCGGTAGTGCCACTTCTTCGTCAAAGTTCAGGTGAGCCCTGCGCGGCATTGGTAGCCTGCGGAAAGAGACCGGCCCGTCACCAAGAGTGGGGAGCGACGACATGTACCTCGCCGGCGACATAGCCAGCGGCGTCGAGGCCGCCTTCACCAAACTCAACACGGCGACCGCCGCCATCACCTCCGGCACCTTCACGGTGACCAAGGACAACGTCCTGGCAGCCGGCCGCATCATCGAGTCCCAGGCAGATGCCCTCCAGAAGATATGGAAGCGTCGCGGTAGGGATCTTCGCGTCCTGCCGCCAGGCAAAGACGATGTGAGTACTCGTATGGCAAGGGCCTGGAACGACGTCCTCGTCGACAACGACGATTCGTACTACAACCGGATCAGGGACTACATCGTCGGATTGAAAAAGCTAGCTGTTCAGCTGGGTGATGCGGCCAAGACCTACGGCTACACCGAGGATGAAATCGCCACGGCGTTTGGGACCAAGGGTGCGTAAGGCGTCAATCCTGCTCTCTGTGCTCGCGGCTGTGGCATTCGTGGCGGGGTGCACTGTCAGTGAAGCTGGCAGCGCCAGCTCGACCACGAAACCCACGTCCAGTGACACATCATCGTCAGAGGACACGAGTTCTTCCTCGGTGGACATCCCGCCGCCGCCTCGTGATCTATCGCTCGACGGAATTGATCCGTGCACGTTGTTCACCGAATCGCAACGTGCGGAACTGAAGATCGACCAGGTCGCACCCGATGACGGCAGTGACGCCGGGACGATCTACACGGACATGAAGGCCTGCAGCCTCGACAAGGACGCCGAGGAGCCCTTCATCACCTATGACGTAGTGGCCGTGACCAACGTCGACGTGAGTTTCTGGCTCACGCAAGACACCAATGCCGACGCCAAACTGATCGACATCGGGGGCTACCCGGCGGCTGAGTTCCATCTCAAGGGCGGTGGAAACTCCGAGTGCGCGGTCGCGGTTGGCGTCGCGAAGAACCAACATCTACACGTTGAGATGGCTCCGCTGAGTGACGGCATCAAAGGGGATGCCATCTGCCAGGGCAGCAAGGAAGCGGCCGAGATGGCGCTGCAGACACTGCAGACCATGAGGTAAGGAAGTAGCTATGGCCGGGGACTACGGACTAAGTGATCTGCGCTTCGAGGGCTACAGCAACGGGTTGTTGGCTCGGCAGGTGAACGGCTTGCGTAACGGGCCCGGACCGGACACCCTCTACGACGCTGTCCTTGCGTTGATGAAGCTCGCCGACGGCCTTTCGGACACGGACGCGTCCCTTCGGCAGCAACTCGCCGATATCGGCGTCAACTGGCAGGGTGAAGCGGCCGACGGCGGTACCTCCGCCACCGAGAACGCGAGCATCTACGCCGACCAGTCCCAAGGCCCAGTCACCGACTCCGCCAAGGGCGTCGACTCCCAAGGCGCCGCCTTCTCGACTGGCAAGAACAGCGCCCCGGACGCCGGCTCGCTCAACGGCCCGACCGAGGAAAACGGCTTCGACCAGTTCATGGGCTTCTTCGGCCACACCACAGACCACGCCCAGCAGGTCAAGGAAACCAACGCCTCCCGCCAACAGGCCATCGACGCCATGACCGGCTACCAGAGCAGCAGCTCAGACGCCCTGGGCCGGTCCCAGGCCCTCCCCATCCCACCCGGCCTGAACCTCAACGCGCAGCCGGTCGACACCAGCACGCACATCTCCTCCGTCAGCGGCTTCAGCTCCGCCGGCAACCTCAACCCCACCGGCGGAACGACAGGCGGAACGACGGGCCTGATCCCCGGCGCGGGCGGCGGCACCAGCCCCGTCCCGACCACCGGCCCCAACCCGCCAGTAGGCACCGGTCCGATCACCGGCGGCGGCCCGTTCCCCGGCAACCCCTCCTTCCCCACCGCCGCCCCGCTCCCGGCCGCGCTCCGCGCCGCCGCGAACCCCCTGCTCATGGCCGACGCCGCCACGGCGATCGGTGCGGGTGGGGCGAGCGGTGCCGGCGCGGGCGCGGAGAAGGAACGCCTCTCCCGCAACGCGGCGAACCGTGGGCCGGTCAAGAACGGCGTCCCCCTCGGCACCGCCCCGGAGGAAGAAGCTCGGGCGGCGCGCAACGCCGAGCGGTTCGGCGCCAAGTCGGGCCGTCCCGGCAGTTCGATCATGCAGCCCGCCGCGGCTGGCCGTAAGGAAGAGGGCGAGGAGGACCAGGAGCACGTCCGCCGCTACGGGGTCGAGTCGAGTGACGTGTTCGACGACGACCGGACCGTCGCGCCCGAATCAATCGGCGATGATGACGACGAGTAGATGAGCAAAGGCAGCATCGTCCTCTCCAAGCTCGAGTTCGACGTGCTCTGGGAGTCCGAAGGGCTTCCCGCCAAGCACGAGGCGCTCACGGTGCCCAGCCCGGGCCGGACGCACACCGAGCGCCGCCAGCTGGTCGCCAAGGCGTTCGACGACCTCGAGCAGCGTGGGCTCGCCAAGCGCGACCGGGCCGTGCCCGAGCTCGCCGACCAGCTGAACCTGCTCGCGCACCACCAGCTCGCCATCGACAGCTGGGTGTGGACCGACCACCGCATCTCCTCGCTCGCGGTCGTCGCGGGGCACACCGCGCTCCTGGCCGCCGTCGACGGGCCCGAGGTGTGGCTCATTCCCGCCCGCGAGACCGCGATCGCCGACGCGGCCGTGTCGATCGCGGGGGACGTGGTCGCCGGGCCTGGACGCTCGGTCATCGTGCCGACCGACGCGCTCACCAAGGCGGACGCCGAGGCCCGCGGGGACGTGCGGCTGTTCGCGGCGGAGCTGACCAGCCAGGGCGTGCCCGGCTCGGACGCGAAGACGATGGCCGACATGGTGCGCGACATGAACGTGCGTGGCCAGTTCGGCGTCACCCGCATGCAGCGGGACCAGCGGATGCTCCGCGCGGACCGGGTCGTCGCCTTCCACGACACGCCGAATGGGCGTTATGTCCATCTGGCCAAGCCGAACAACGACGGTCGCATGTGGAGCACGATCACGCCCGCCGACAGCCGGCGTCTCGCGACCTGTGTGCAAGAGCTGATGGCCGAGGTGTGACCGGCCTAAAGTGAGGGAACCGCGGCGCGGTCACGGCCGTCGGACGGGGTGCGAAGGGGTGGGACATGGCCAAGTACAACATTGACGCCATCAACGGCTGCATCACGAAGGCGCAGAACTACAAGCCCAAGTTCGGCGCCATCTCCGACTCGTTCCCCGACGGGGGCACGGGCACCACGTCGGCGAGCACGTTCGGCAAGCTCCCGAGCTCGGCCGGCCTGGCCACCGCGCTCGACGCGTTCAACGACCTCATGCACGACGAGTTCAACGCGGCCGAGGACCGGCTCAACGGGGTCGCCGGCGCGCTCGACGCGGTGCTGCAGACCGTCCAGAACATCGAGGACGCCGGCAGGGTCAGGTACGGGCAGCAGCCCCACTACGTACAGGTCTAGGAGGGGACGGCAGTGGGTTCGGCGGAGACGCTGGCGGGCTACGCGGGCGGCGGCGCGGTCACGACGGCCGTGGCGAAGATCAAGGACGCGGACGCGGCGGCGGTCACCACGGCGGCGAGCAAGCTGTCCATGGCGGCGACCAACGTGTCGACGTACAGCGGCGAGGTCGCGGGCAGCGTGACCACGCTCGACGCGGCGTGGGAGGGCCGGTCCGCGGACGAGTTCGTCGCCTACATGGGCAAGTTCAAGAAGGCGGGCACGGACGTCGGCACGGCCATGTCCAACGCCGCGACCGCGCTGACGAACGTCGCGAACGCCATCACCGGCGCGAAGAGCTACATCTCGACCCGCTGCGACCAGGCGATCACCGAGATCAGGACGTGGACCACGAACAACCCGAACGCCTCCACGGCCGACTTCGACGCCATGACCACCCGCGTGTGCAACGACGCGGCCGGCGACATCAACACCCACCTGGACGGCACCGAGCAGACGCTGAGCGCGGCGCTCCGCACGATCAACGAGAGCAAGTCGCCGGCCAGCAAGTTCTCGTCGCTCGCGGAGCCGAACACGCAGCCGTTCGTCCCGCAGCCGGGCCAGCCGCCGATCGAGTGGAAGGAAACCCCGGAAGCGCAGACGAACCCGTCGAACGCCAACAACCAGCCGCCTGCCCAGCAGACCGCGACCCACTCCGGCAGCGGCTCGTCACAGGGCGGTGGCGGCGGCAGCCACGGCGGCGGCGGCGGTGGTGGGGGAGGCGGCGGCGGTGGCCTCGGCTCGTCCGGCGGCCCGCCGGCGGGTGGCCCGCCCCCGGGCAACGTGCAGGAGTGGATCAAGCAGGCGATCGAGGAACTGCGCAAGCAGGGCATCAACGTCACCGAGGCCGACGCCCAGCGGATCTGGCAGATCATCCAGCACGAGTCGGGCGGCAACCCGCACGCGATCAACAACTGGGACTCGAACGCCGCGAAGGGCACGCCGTCGAAGGGCCTGATGCAGACCATCGACCCGACGTTCAACTCGTACAAGCTGCCGGGGCACAACGACATCTGGAACCCGGTGGACAACATCTGCGCGGGTGTGAACTACGCGATCTCGAGGTACGGCTCCCTCGCCAACGTGCCGGGCATCAAGGCCACGGCGTCGGGCGGCTCGTACGTCGGGTACTGATTGGTTCGTCACTAGATAATCTGCTGACGGATCGATCGGCGTAATCTGGTTGACATGGATCTCGTGTTCCTACTCGCCCACGCCAGTCACGTGTTGTCGACCGAGCTGACCGCCGAGTTGGCCAGCCTCGGCATCACCCCGAGGGGCAGCTGTGTGCTGGCGGCCGCGCTGACGGGCGAGAAGACGCAGATCCAGCTCGCGGACATGTGCCAACTGGACAAGACGACGATGGTCGTGACGGTCGACGAGCTGGAGAAGGCCGGCCTGGTGGAACGCCAGACCTCGGCGACCGACCGCCGCGCCCGCATCATCGTGGTCACCGACCTGGGGCGAAAGGTGCACACCTCGGCCCAGGACGTGGTGGCCCGCGTCTACGACGACGTCCTGTCGGCCTTGCCGGACGGCGAACGCGAGGCCTTCCTGTCCGGCCTGAGCCGGCTGGTGGAGGGCCGCCTGTCGACACCCGTCGCCTGTCAACGGGCCCCGCGCCGCCGCATGTGACGACCGGCAGGCGCGGCCCACGTCAAGGTTCGTTCCGCGCCGGCTCGCTCCCTTGCCGCTGCCAGCGCCCGACGTTGTCAGCGCCCGCAGGCTGACCAGGCCCTGTCCGCACCCACAGGCTGCGCCAACCCTTCCAGGGCGAACCCGTGCGAAAGGTCCATTCGTGCAGCTCACGACCCCGTTTCTGTCAGTGCCCACCGGTAGTGTGGAACCAGGGGTCCCCCTGGCGCAGGTGGCACACGTATGCAACCGAATTAGTCCCGATGTAGCCAATCCCACAACAGATCGTCCGCAACAAGACTATCTGTTACGGTCTCTCCTGGAACTGAACAACCAGGAGGCGGCTCCACATGTCCCAAACCGAACGGCGCGACTCGCGTTGGTTCGCGCTCGTCGTGTTGTGCGCGGGGATGCTGATGATCATTCTCGACGGCACCATCGTCAACGTCGCATTACCCGTCATCCAGGCTGACCTCGGCTTCTCGCAGTCCGGGCTGGCCTGGGTGATCAACGCCTACCTCATCCCCTTCGGCGGGTTGCTGCTCCTCGCCGGCCGGACCGGGGACCTCGTCGGTCGCAAGCGGATGTTCCTCGGCGGCATCGCGGTCTTCACCGCCGCCTCGCTGCTCTGCGGCCTCGCGACCACACAGGGACTGCTCATCGCCGCGCGGTTCGTCCAGGGGGTCGGGGGCGCGATGGCCGCCGCCGTCATCCTCGGCATGATCGTCACCATGTTCCCCGAGAAGGGGGAGCAGGCCAGGGCGATCGGCGTCTTCAGCTTCGTCGCGGCGGCCGGCGGCTCGATCGGCCTGCTCGCCGGTGGCGTGCTCACCGAGGCCATCAGCTGGCACTGGATCTTCTTCGTGAACGTGCCGATCGGCGTCCTCGCCGGCGTCCTCGCCGTCCGCAAGGTCCCCGGTGAGCAGGGCATCGGACTCAGAGAAGGCGCGGACGTCCTCGGCGCGCTGCTCGTCACCACCGGCCTCATGCTCGGCGTCTACACGATCGTCAAGGCCGCCGACTACGGCTGGGGCTCGGCCCACACGCTCCTGGTCGGCGCGGCATCAGCCGCACTCCTCGTCGGCTTCTTCGCACGCCAGGCCACGAGCGCCAACCCGCTCCTGCCACTGCGGATCCTCCGCAACCGCAACGTCGCGGGCGCCAACCTCATCCAGGTTCTCATGGTCGCCGGCATGTTCGGCATGTTCTTCCTCGGCGCCCTCTACCTGGAGAAGGTCCTGCACTACGACCCGCTGCAGATCGGCCTCGGCTTCCTGCCCGTCGCCGTCGGCATCGGGGGGCTGTCGCTCGGCGCGTCGGCCCGGCTGAACGCCCGCTTCGGCGAGCGCAACGTCCTGATCGGCGCCCTGGTCGGCGTCGCAGCCGGTCTCGCCCTGTTCACCCGCGCGCCCGTGGACGCCAACTACCTCACCGACGTCTTCCCCGCGGTCACGCTCATGGGCGTCGGCGCCGGCCTCGGCTTCCCCGCGATGATGACGCTCGCCATGTCCGACGCGACCAAGGACGACTCCGGCGTCGCGTCCGGCCTGGTCAACACCACCCAGCAGGTCGGCGGCGCGCTGGGCCTCGCCGTCCTTGCCACGGTGGCAACGTCTCACACGAACGGGCTAATGACCGGCGGCACGCCCGCCATCGAGGCCATGACCAGCGGTTACCGGATCGCGTTCGGCATCGCCGCCGGGCTCGTCACGATCGCGGCCATCCTCGCGATCACCGTGCTGCGTCAGCCGAAGATCACCCAGGAGGAGCTGGTGCCTGCCACGGTCGGGTGAGGCACGCTGGTGACCATGCTGAACGTCGCCGCACGAGCCAACATCCCGCCGTTCCACGTGATGGACGTGCTGTCCGCGGCCAATGCCAGGCAGCGCGCACAGGGGGACGTGGTGTCGCTGGCCGCCGGACAACCGTCGGCCGCGGCACCACGCGCCGTTCTGGACAAGGCTGCCGAGGCACTGCACGGCTTCCTCGGCTACACCGAACAGCTCGGCATCCCCGACCTCCGCGAGGCCATCGCCCGCCACTACGACCTCCGCTACGCCCTCGACGTCAACGCCAGCGACGTCGTCGCCACCACCGGCTCGTCCGGCGGCTTCCTGCTCGCGTTCCTCGCCGCCTTCGACACCGGCGACCGCGTCGCACTGGCCCGCCCCGGCTACCCCGCCTACCGCAACATCCTCACGGCACTCGGCTGCGAGGTCGTCGAGCTGCCGTGCGGCCCCAACACCCGCTTTCAGCCGACCGTCCGGATGCTCGAGGACGCCGGCCCGCTCGATGGCCTCGTCATCGCCTCCCCGGCCAACCCGACCGGCACGGTCATGCCCGCCGGCGAACTGGCCGCCATCGCCGGCTGGTGCGCCGACCACGACGTGCAGCTGGTCAGCGACGAGATCTACCACGGCATCTCCTACCAGGCCGAGCCGCCGGCCTCCGCGTGGCAGTTCTCCCGCGAGGCCATCGTGGTCAACTCGTTCTCCAAGTACTTCGTCATGACCGGCTGGCGGCTCGGCTGGCTCCTCGTCCCGCAGCGCCTGTTCCGCGCGGTCGACTGCCTGACCGGCAACTTCACGATCTGCCCGCCGGCACAGGCCCAGTACGCCGCGACCGCCGCCTTCCAGTACGCGGAGCTCGACGCGCACGTCGACCACTACCGGAACAACCGCGACCTGCTGGTCACCGGCCTCACGAAGCTGGGCATCGACAAGATCGCCCCGGTCGACGGCGCGTTCTACGCCTACGCCGACGTGTCCCACCTGACCACCGACACCATGGCCTGGTGCCAGCGCCTCCTCGCCGAGACCGGCCTGGCGATCGTCCCCGGTATCGACTTCGACCCCGAGCTGGGCCACCGTTTCGTCCGGTTCTCCTTCGCCGGCCCGACAGAGGACGTGGAGACCGGCCTGGAACGCCTGGGCAACTGGCTCACACCCTGAGGCGCGAACCCGTGGATTTCCCCGATGTCCCAGGGCCGCGCCGGTGGTTGACTGAAGGAACCGCCGGCGAGCGCCCTTCGTTCAGCCGGGTGAACCCGGTACAGGGGAGGAAGAAAGAAATGAACACGCTGCTGAAGATCGCCGGCGCGATTCTCGTCATCTGGGCGGCCTTCTGGATCATCGGCCTGGTGCTCAAGGCAGTGGGCTGGCTGCTGGTCGCCGCTGCCGTCGTCACCATCGGCTACGTCGGTGTGAAGGCCATCTCCGCCGGCTCCAACCGCAGGCAGATCCGCTAGAGCCCGGCGACCCGGCTGAGGACCTCGCTGATGTCCTTGGCCGTGACGTCGCGGTGCGGGATGAACCGCACCTTGCCGCTCATCGGGACCGCCAGGATGCCGACACGCCTGAGTGCGGCCAGCGAGGCCTCGGTGTCCGGCGTCCCCGCGAGCACGATGTTGGTCTCCGGCTGGTCGACTTCCCAACCGAGCTCGGCCAGCCCCTTCGCGAGCTTGCGGGCGTTGGCGTGGTCCTCGGCCAGCTCCGGGATCCGGTCCAGCGCGACCAGCCCGGTCGCGGCGACGACCCCGCCCTGGCGGACGCCGCCACCCAGCATCTTCCGGATCCGCCGCGCCTCCTCGGCGAACGCCGCCGTGCCGCCGACCAGGCTGCCCATCGGCGCGCCCAGGCCCTTGCTCAGGCACACCTGCACGGTGTCGACGCCGACCGTCAGCGCGGCGGGCGGCACCGACAACGCGACCGAGGCGTGCCACAGCCGTGCGCCGTCCAGGTGAACCTTCAGCCCGACGTCACGCGCGGTGGCGACCAGCTTCGCGTGCTCGTCCGGGGGTGTGACCGTGCCCCCGGCGCCGTTGTGCGTGTTCTCCAGGCATAACAGCGTGGTGCGCAGCGTGTGGTACGGCCCGGCGCGCCCGGCCGACCGCACCGCCTCGACCGGCATCCGCCCCGGCCACGCACCCCAGTCCACGGCCTCCGGCATGCCGCCGGCCAACCAGGCCGCCGTGCCGAGCTCGTTCTCCAGCACGTGTGCGAGCCGCGGCGCGAGGAACCGGTCGCCCCTGCGCAGGTGCGACGTCAACGCGATGATGTTGCCCATGGTCGCGCTCGGCACCCACAGCATCGCCTCGACGCCGAGCAGGTCGGCGGCCCGCTCCTCGAGCGCACGCATCGTGGGATCCCGGTCCAGCACGTCGTCGCCGACATCGGCGTGCGACATGGCGAGCCGCATCCGTTCGTCCGGTCGGGTGACAGTGTCCGAACGAAGATCGATCTCCCGCACCTTGGTCACGATCTGATCACACCACATCCCGCTGGACGGGTCCCTGGGGGTGCCCCGCGCGTCTCAGTAGGGGGTGGCGTATGTCACAGTCGGGGGTCATGCAACCGTAGGCCCCACACGTTCCGTCCCGGATGTGCAGACGACGAGCAGAGAGAGTCCGCGTGGAGCAGCGCGACGAGCAGGACTTCGCGGAGTACTTCGCGGCTCGGCGAGACGCCGTGCGCAGGTCCGCGTACCTGCTGTGCGGTGACTGGCACCGTGCGGACGATCTCGCGCAGACCGCGTTCGTCGCGTTGCACCGGCGATGGCGCAAGATCCGGGACCATGGGGCCCTGGACGCCTATGTCCGCAGGACGCTGGTGCGCGCGGTGATCGACGAGTCCCGGCGTCCCTGGCGGCGGGAGCGGTTCGTCGAGGAGCTGCCGGAGAAACCGTCCTCGGACGGCGAGGTCGGCGACTCCGTGGCGACGAGGTCCGCGCTGCTCGACGGCCTGCGGGCGGTGCCGCCGCGCCAGCGCGCGGTGCTCGTCCTGCGGTACCTCGAGGGACTGGACGTCGCGGCCACGGCCGAGGCGCTCAAGTGCTCGGAGGGCACCGTGAAGAGCCAGACGGCCAGGGGGCTGACGGCGCTGCGGGAGGCGCTCGGCGGCACGCTGGACGACCTGAGGTCCGCATCGTGAGCGAGGGAGGAGGTGGCGGAATGGACGAGAAGAAGCTCGCTGAGCTGCTGAAGGACGCGGTCGCGGACACCCCGCCGCCGACCTTCACGCAGGCCGACGTCACCCGGGAGTCGGAACGCCAGCGGATGCGTCGCCGGAACGGGTTACTCACAGGTTCCGCCTTTGGTGTGGCCGTACTGGCGGGCGCGACGGCGCTGGGCGTGGCATTGTGGACGGGGGAGGTTTCGTCGTCCGGAGCAATGAGCGCAGACAGTGCCGCTTCATCCGGTAACGGAATCTCTGCTCCAGACGAGTTACCAGACGAGGGTGGCAACGCCGCCCCACAGACAGAGCGTGGTGAAGGCTTCCCGCCGAACTCGCCCAAGCAGGGGGGCGACTCGGATGGGAATGGTGGGCCTGCGGGGCCCACCGGCACCTCTAGTGGGTGCGAACAGGTGGACCGGGAGCTCGCTGCTGCCCTCGCGGGCGAGCTCCCGGCCGCCGCCAATATCAAGGCCGCCGAGGCGATACCCGTCACATTGAGGTGTGACGCGGAGTCCTCGGGTGCCGCTTTCGAACTCCCGGACGGCCGGCTCAACGTCATCCTCACGTCCGGCACCCCCCAGGACATGGCCGCGGTCGCGGCTTCGGGCGGTGCCCAGGCCTCGGCGCCGACCAGCGACGGCCGCCAGGTGCTGGTGGTGAGCGAGCCGGCGAGCCAGGGCGGCGATGTCCCCTACGCGTCGGACCTGTCCCGCTTCGCCGCGGAAATCGCGAAAATCTACTGAGCCGTACGATTCCTCGGCATGACGGCCGCCAGCACTCCCAAAGGTGAGCGACGTCGCCAGTCGCTCGTGGCGGCCGCGGCGGCGCTGCTGGTCGAGGGCGGCTTCGACGCCGTGCGGCACCGCGCGGTCGCCGAACGGGCCGGCCTGCCCCTGGCGTCCACCACCTACTACTTCGACTCACTCGACGAGCTGATCACCGCCGCCGTCGAGCACCACGCGCGGGCCGAGCTGGTGCGCGGCCGCGAGCTGCTCGAGGCGTTGCGCGCCGAGCGGCGTGACTTCGACTCCGTCATCGACCTCGTGCTCGACCAGCTGCTCGGCCCGCCGGCCGCCGAACGGGACGCCGAGCTGGTGCTGCTGCGTTACGAGCGCCTGGTCGCGACCTTCCGCCGCCCCTACCTGCGGCCGCTGATGCGCACGCTCGGCACCGAGCTGCGTGAGCTGCTGGCCGAGGTCTTCGCCCGCTCCGGCGTCCCGGTCGACGCGCGCCGCATCGAGCAGCTGATCGCGATCGTGGACGGCGCCGTGGTGAACGCGCTGATCGAGGTGAACCCGGACCCGCGTGCCGTCGCGCGCCGCATGCTCCAGGAGTCGTTGCAACCCTGACGGGCCGCGCGTCGTGGGTAATGGGCGAAAGGGGGCCCATGCGACAGCCGAACGAGGAGAGCTTCCGCGTCTTCGCCGTCGAGCACGCCGCTCGACTGCGTAGATCCGCGTACCTGTTCTGCGGCGACTGGCATCTGGCGGAGGACTTGATGCAGAGCGCTTTGATCAAGATCTACCGCTCGTGGACGCGGGTCGAGAAGGACGAGAGCCTGGCGAACTACAGCCGCACCGTCCTGCTCCGCACGTGGCTGGACGAGAAGCGCCGGCCGTGGCGACGGTCGGAGCAGTCGTCGGCGGAGGTCCCCGAACGTCTTGACGAGGCACGCGGCCCGGCGGACAGCCCGGACCGGCTGTGGGCACGCGACCTCGTCCACCAGGGCCTGCTGCGTTTGCCACCCCGGCAAAGGGCGGTCCTGGTCCTGCGGTACTTCGACGACCTGTCCGTCGCCGAGACAGCGGAGGTCATGGGTTGTTCGGAGGGCACGGTCAAGAGTCAGACGGCCCGCGGTCTCGACGCACTGCGGAGCTCGGTTTCGGACCTCGTGGGGAGGGTCGCGTCATGAGTGAGGAAGACGTTCGCGGCGGCTTGCGGGACGCTGTCGTCGAGGAGCCACCGCTCAACTTCGACCCGGACGCGCTGGTCGCGACCGCGCGTCAGCAGGTCAGGCGCCGCCGGGCGCTGATGGCGGCCGGCGCCGCGACCGTGGCGGTCGCGGTGGCCGCCGTGGCGCTGCCGGTCGCTCTGGGCCGCGCGCCGGCGCACACGATGGCGGCGGACCAACCGACCTCCACCGCGCCCGCCACCACCGCGCCGACGACGTCGGCCCCGGCGCGGATCGAATGGCCGCCCCCTGGCGTGCAGCCGGTCCACCGCACCGCGGAACAGCTGCGTACCCGCGGCCAGGAGATGAGCACGTACCTGCGGCAGACCGTGCCGGCCGTGCTGCCGGACGTGTCGGACGTCGAGGTCGGGGAGTTCGGCGGGGAGGCCGTCGGCGACTTCTCCGACGACCAGCCGAGCGTGAACGCGGCCGTCGACTACACGGCAGGTGGCCTGCGGTACTCGATCGACGTCCAGGTCTGGGCGCCCGGCGGCGCGAACGACCTGCTCGACGTGGTGTGCCCGGAGAGCACCAGCGGCTGCCAGCAGATCGGCGAGCAGGACGGCGGCCCGCTCGTGGTCACGACGGAGAGCGTGCTGGGCGACGGGAAGATCTCCAGCGTCTACCACCTCCGCAAGGACGGCAGTGCGGTCCGGATCGCCGCGTACAACTACCAGCTGAGCGGTGAGGGGAAGCAGTTCGGGACGACCATCCCGGTGACCGTCGACCAGCAGCTGAGGCTCGCGACCGATCCTGAGCTGGGACTCTAGGCTGGGGGCGTGACGTCCAAGCCACGCATCCCGAACGTCCTCGCCAACCGCTACGCCTCGGTGGCGCTGGCGCAGCTGTGGTCGCCCGAGCACAAGATCGTGCTGGAGCGCCGGCTGTGGCTCGCCGTGCTGCACGCGCAGGCCGACCTGGGCATCGACGTGCCCGACGGGGTGATCGCCGACTACGAACGGGTGATCGACCAGGTCGACCTCGCGTCCATCGCGGCCCGCGAACGGGTGACACTGCATGACGTCAAGGCCCGGATCGAGGAGTTCAACGCGCTCGCCGGGCACGAGCACGTGCACAAGGGCATGACGTCCCGCGACCTCACGGAGAACGTCGAGCAGCTGCAGATCCGCAGGTCGCTGGAGCACATCAGGAACCGGACGGTGGCCGTGCTGGCCCGCCTGGCGGCACTCGCGACCGAGCACAGCGAGCTGGTGATGGCCGGCCGGTCGCACAACGTGGCCGCCCAGGCCACCACGCTGGGCAAGCGGTTCGCGTCGGCGGCGGACGAGCTGCTGGTGGCGTTCGACCGGCTGGACTCGCTCGTGGAGCGCTACCCGCTGCGTGGCGTGCAGGGGCCGGTCGGCACGGCGCAGGACATGCTGGACCTGTTCGGCGGGGACGTGTCGAAGCTGGACACGCTGCAGCGTGAGATCGCGCGTTACCTGGGCTTCTCCCGGGTCTTCGACAGCGTGGGCCAGGTGTACCCGCGGTCGCTGGACTACGACGTGGTGACCGCGCTGGTGCAGGTGGCCGCCGCCCCGTCGAGCCTCGCGAAGACCATCCGCCTGATGGTGGGCCACGAGCTGGCGACGGAGGGTTTCCGGCCGGGTCAGGTGGGTTCGTCGGCCATGCCGCACAAGATGAACACCCGGTCGAGCGAACGCGTGAACGGCTTCGCGGTGATCCTCCGCGGCTACGCGTCGATGGTCGGCGAACTGGCCGGCGACCAGTGGAACGAGGGCGACGTGTCGTGTTCGGTGGTGCGCCGGGTGGCCCTGCCGGACGCGTTCTTCGCGCTCGACGGCCTGATCGAGACGTTCCTGACGGTGCTCGACTCGTTCGGCGCCTACCCGGCCGTGATCGCCCGCGAACTGGACCGCTACCTGCCGTTCCTGGCCACGACGAAGGTGCTGATGGCGTCGGTGCAGGCCGGGGTCGGCCGGGAGACGGCCCACGAGGCGATCAAGGAACACGCGGTGGCGGTGGCCCTGGCGATGCGTGAACAGGGCGTCGAGCGCAACGACCTGCTCGACCGACTGGCCGAGGACGTCCGGATCCCGCTGTCCCGGTCCCAGCTGGACGCCTTGCTGGCCGACCGCCTCCCGTTCACCGGCGTGGCGAACGCCCAGGTGGCCGCGGTGGTGAAGCGGGTGTCGGAGGTGGTGGCCCGCTTCCCGGAGGCGGCGAGCTATGTCCCGGAGGCCATTCTCTGAACACTGCGGTCCACCGCACCCCAACACTGCGGTAAACCACACTGTCCCCCGCGCCCCGCCCAGCTACTCTCGCTCACGTGGCAACTGTTTCCGACCTGATCTTCTACCCCGTCAAAGGCTGCGCCGGCACGCCGATAACGCGTGCCCAGGTGCTGCGGACGGGCGTGCTGCACGACCGCACGTTCATGTTCGTCCGCGCGTCGGACGGGGTGTTCCGCAGTCAACGCAGCACGCCGAAGCTGTCGGTCATCCGCCCCGAACTGACGGAGGAGGCCGACAAACTGACGCTGACCGCGCCGGATGTCCAGTCGCTGGCGCTGAACGTGCGTGAGGAGGCCGAGCGCCTGACGGTGGAGATCCACGGCATCTGGCGGGGCGAGGCAGTGGACCAGGGCGACGAGGCAGCGGAGTGGGCGAGTGCGCTGGTGGGCGAGCCTTTGCGGTTGGTCCGCGTGGCTCCGGATCATGAACGGGTTGTGGACGACTGGCATGGCGCGATCACGTTCACTGACTCGACGGCCTTGCATCTGACGTCTTTGTCGTCGCTGGATGATCTGAACGCTCGGATCCTTGAGAAGGGGGCGGAGCCGGTTCCCATGGCTAGGTTCCGTCCGAACATCGTGATCAAGGATTGGGAGATGCCGTACACGGAGGACGGGATTCGGGACTTCGCCATCGGGTCGGCGGGGTTGCGGTGGGTGAAGCCGGATGTTCGTTGCAAGGTGACGATGGTTGACCAGTTGACGGGGAAGCCGGCTGGGCCGGAACCTATTCGTACTTTGGCGGATTATCGGCGGGAGCCGGATGGCGGTGTGAGTTTTGGCATCAAGGTGGCTGTGGTTGGTCCGGGGGAGATCCACTTGGGTGATGAACTGACGGTTCTCTAGTTGGGTGCCGTTGCCGTTGCCGTTGCCGGGGGTGGGCCGGGGGGCCGGGGCGGGATGGGGGTGGTTGGTCGAAGGGGCCTGGCAGGTCCGGGTTGGCCTGCATGCGTGGTCTGGCCTGGCTTGGTGGCCTGGCTTGGTGGTCCGGGTTGGTGGTCCGGGTTGGTGGTCCGGGTTGGTGGTCCGGGTTGGTGGTCCGGGTTGGTGGTCCGGGTTGGTGGTCCGGGTTGGTGGTCCGG